>Ga0164294_10003052_pt1 | contig 14965 bp, 13 predicted proteins | sample GEODES005metaG_FD_111479 | JGI IMG/M metagenome (GOLD analysis project Ga0164294, IMG submission 111479) | Oligotrophic lake water microbial communities from Sparkling Lake, Wisconsin, USA - GEODES005 metaG | ecosystem: Environmental > Aquatic > Freshwater > Lake | place: USA: Sparkling Lake...
GGGACTGACGCGTGACGTCCTGGTGGATGCGTCCGCTGGTCCGCTGGATCGCCGCGGTGGCCCTGCCACTTGCGGTGCCGGCCGTGATCACGGGCGCACTCTGGATTCTGCCTGGCGATCCGGCGGAGATCATCTGTCCCCCGGGCATCTGCACCGGGCGGGAGGTGCTGTCCGCGCGGTGGGGGCTCGATCGCGGTCCGTGGGGCTTTTATACGACGTGGCTCGGTCATGCGGTGACCGGCGACTTCGGCAACTCCTGGCGGGTCGCGCAGGGGCTGCCGGTGCGCGATCTCGTCCTGGAGTCGCTCCCGGCGACGGGTCAGGTGGTTGCGCTGGCGATGGTGCCGTTGGTGCTAGGCATGGTCGCGTCCGCAGCGGGTTGGCTTCCTCGGCGTGCGGACGGCGTGTGGCAGTTTGTGGGCCTGATTCCTTCGGTCATCCTCGCGCTCGGCTTTGCGGCCGTGGTGCAGATTCAGTTTGGCGCGGCCAGCAATGAAGGCTTGCCCGCCTTGCTGCGGGTGGTGTTCGCGGCGCTGGTGTTGGGCGTCGCGGATGGTGCGCTCGCCGACGCCATCGTAGGTACGCGCTCCACCTTCGACGAGGAGTTCAAGCAGCGCTACGCCCAGATCGCCACCCTGCGCGGCGAGTCGATGCTGTCGAACGCGCTGCCGAACGTCCTGCCCGCTTTGGTGGGCCAGCTGCGGGCGCGGGTGTTGGCCGTGGTGTCGGGGACCGTGGTGGTCGAGGTCGTCCTCGGCGTGCCGGGGCTCGGGGAGCTGCTGTGGTCCGGCACGCTGCTGCAGGACTTCGGCGTGGTGCTCGCGGCCGCGTGGGCCTATGCGCTCTTGTCGGGCGCGTTGTTGCTGACGCAGGCGATGGCCGAAGTCGCGGTGGCGACTTGGGTGCGTGCTGCGCCCCCGGTGCCGGAGCGTTCGCCATGATGGCCGAGGCACGTCCTGCCCGCGGGCCGGCGATCGCGCTGGCGGCCGTGCTGTTCGCCGGCCTGGCGGTGCTGGCTGCGGTCGCCCCGGAGTTCGTGCGAACGCCCGACTTGAGCGCGCGCTACCTCCTGCCCTGGCAGTCGCCTCCCTTTGGCACCGACGACCGCGGCATCCCGCTGTGGGAGGTCGCCGCGCAGGGGAGTCGCATTGTCCTCGTCCCCGCCATGGTGGCCGGGGCGCTGACGGCGGCGGCGGCGACCCTCGCTGGGGTGGCTCGGTGCGCGGGGTGGTCCTGGCTCGACACGGGCCTGCAGGCGGTGGGCGAGCTCGTGGGGTCGCTGCCCCGACTCGTCGTGGTCCTGGTCGTGGCCTTGTTGATCCCGCCCACGTGGAAGAGCTTGCTGCCCATCGCGGTGGTGTGGGCGTTCCTGGCGGCGCCCGGCGCCATGGACGAGGCGGCCACCACGGCGGGTCGGCTCGGGGGCGCGCGCTTTGTGGAGGCGTTGAAGGCGCACGGCTTCTCGGCCGCGCGCATCTTGCTCTACCACGTCATCGTGCTCAACCTGCGGCCGGTGCTGGTGCGTCAGGCTGCAGAAGTGGGGATGCAGGTGGTCTTTTTGGAGATCGCCCTGTCGTACCTCGCTGTGAGCCGCAACGAGCCGTCCTTCACCCATCCGGACAGCGGGTATTCCTGGGCGACCTTGTTGTACCAGGGCTACACCGCTGCGCTCGGCGAGCCGCTGTGGCACGCGATGGCCCTGGGCGTCGGCTTGGTCGCCGCCGTGGCCACCCTCTCCCGCGCCCTGCGCGCAGCGGCGAGGGCCCGATGAGCGACCTGTTGCTGGAGCTCGACGATCTCTGCATCCGTTCCACCCACCGAACGTTGGTGGACGGGGTGTCGTTTCAGGTGCGGGCGGGGCAGATCGTCGCGCTCGTGGGCGCGTCTGGGTCGGGAAAGTCGGTGTCTGCCCGAGCGGCGATGGGGGTCCTCGACGTGGTCCCGGGCTTGCAACGAGGTGTGCTCCGGTACCCCGCCGTATCGGACGCCGACCTCTTCGCCACGGTTCGCGGTCAGGGTGAAGCGGCACAGCGCCGCTTACTGGCCGAGACGGCTCGGTTTCGCGGGGGCTACCTGGCGTACTCGCCGCAGTCGGCGTCGTCGGCCCTCAACCCCGGTCGCACGATCGGCCGTCAAATCCAGATGGCCCTCGCCCGTCGCGAAGCGCCACCGTCGGATCTCGGTGGAACGATCGCCGGGATCCTCGACGAGGTCGGCTTGCCGCCGCGGGCGGCGCAGGCGCTGCCCGGCGAGCTCTCGGGCGGGATGGCCCAGCGGGCGGCCCTGGCGATCGCCATCGCGCCATCCCCGCGCATCCTCATCGCGGACGAGCCCGAGACGGGTCTCGATCCGGTGCTGCGCCGGGTGGTGACCGAACTGATGCTCGGCGTCGCCCGCCGGAGACAGGTGGCGCTGCTGCTGATCAGCCACACCGCCGACACGGTCAAGCGGATCGCCGACGCGGTGGTTCGGATCGGGGAAGGAGGCGCCCGTGTCTGACGCGCCCATCCTCGAGGTGTCGGATGTCTCCAAGCGGTTCGTCCTCCCCGGGCCCTGGCCGTGGAGCCCGAAGCGGGTGGTCGACGCGGTGATCGGCGCCAACCTGACGGTCCGACCGGGTGAAGTGGTCGCCTTGGTGGGGCAGTCTGGCTCTGGAAAGACGACCTTGTCTCGGTGTATCCTCGGGCTGGAGGAGATTTCTTCCGGGTCGATCCTCTTGGAAGGTCGCGCCTGGCACGCGATGCGGGAGTCGGAGCGTCGGGCGTTGCGGCTCCGGTACCAGTATGTGCCGCAGGACGCCTTGTCGGCGCTCGACCCGCAGCAGACGGCCCTCGAGGCGGTGGTCGAATCCCTGGTGGTCCTGGCTGGCCTTCCGCCCCGCGACGCGTCGGACCGGGCGCGGGAGATGCTGGGGCGGCTGGGGCTCGCGTCGCGGGTGGATGCCCTCCCGCGCGAGATGTCGGGCGGAGAGCAGCGGCGGGTCACCCTCGCGCGGGTCTTCGCGCTCCAGCCCAAGCTGGTGGTGGCCGACGAGCCCACCTCGGGGCTCGACCCGGACCGCCAGGAGTCCGTGCTGCGCGACCTCATCGAGAACCTCCCGGCCGGCTCCGCCTGTGTGCTCGTGACCCACGACATGCCGCAGGTGCGCGCATGGTGTCACCGCGCGTTGGTGATGCTCGAAGGTCGGGTTGTCGAGGAGCTTCACTTGCCGGATGGCGCACCGGCGCATCCCTATGCGAAGATGTTGTTCGATCCGTGGGGCGAACACGACCTCGCCCAGTCCACCGAGCGATGAGGAGCCCGCTATGAACCGTGCCATCGCCGCGTTGTTGCTTTGGGGTGCCGTGCTGGCTCCGATCGACGCGCTGGCCTGCGACGCGGCGGAGAAGCTGCGGCTGAGTCAGGAGATCTCCCGACTGGCGGCAAAGAACGCCTGGAGTGGGGTCGAGCGCTCTTACGAGGCCTTGCTGGCGACCAAGTGCGCGCTCGGCTTCGAACAGTATTGGCTTGGGGCAGAGTCGGCCCGCTACCTCGGCAAGACCTGGGAGCAGTATGAGCGCCTGAACCAGGCGAAGCAGATCGACGCCCAGCCGCAGCTGCTCGAGTCGATCGCCGCGATCGAGAACAACTATGGGCGCGTCGACGTCAAGGGCGATCCGCGTCGCCCGCCCACCCTGACCCTCGCGGAAATGCCCTTCGCCCCCGACCAGCGGAAGGCCGTCGAGTGGGCGCAGCAAGTGGTGGTGAACACCGGCATGTTCCACGGCATGCTGCCCTTCGGCGCATACGACGTGGGCGGCGTGGCGTTCACGGTCGCCGCGGGCGAGACCTTCCAGGTGGTGACGGTCGGCAAGCAGCGCGGCGGGGACGCGGTCGCCGCTGCGCCGGGCGATGAGAAGGCCACGGGCGGCGGTGGCGGTGGCTCCAAGGGCCTGATCAACTACGCGGGGCCGATCGTGACCGTCGGTCCAGGGTATACGCTGACACCCGCCCCCAAGTCCGCCGTCGAGGGGACGGCAGGGGTGGCCGCCCAACCGGGCGACATCGCCGCGGCCGGTGTGCAGGCGCAAGCCGGGGTGGAGCTGGGCCTGACCTACCGCGCGCCGGAAGCGGGCCTGGCGCTCGTCGTCGGCTATGGCGGCACCTTTGGCACCGCGAACACGCTGCACCAGGCGTCGGGCTGGCTCGCCGGCGTGTTGCGACCCGGGCAGGCGCGGTTGTCGCTCGGGCCGACCTACAGCTTCCTGGCTGGCAAGGGGCAGGGAATCTACGAGCCGTTCCGGACCGGCGCCTACGCCGAGCTTCCGGTGCAGGCGGTGGATTATTCCGGCTACTCGTGGGGCGTCGGTGCACGTGGCTCGGTCGGGTACGGCGTCTTGGACTTGGACAAGCTCCGGGGGGTTGTGGAGCTGGGCGGAGGTTGGCACACCGACGGTGCGCGAAGCTTCGTCGGTGTGGGGCTTCAGTTCGGGATCGTGCCGGCGGTGCCGCGCTTCGAGGGTTGATGCGACGGCGCGGTCTGTGGTTTTCTCTTTTGCGAGGGCCTTTGCGGGCCAGGAGACACGAGATGGCTGGTCAGGGGATTCCGAATGGGCATGCGACGCGCGCGTCGCTGGTCAGTCTCGCGCTCATGGTCGCCAGCGCGTCGGCGATGGCCGGTGAGGTTCGCTATGCAAGCGAAGGACACGCCTACAACCCGGTCTGGTCTCGGGACGGAAAGTTCTTGGCGTTTGAGGTGAATCACCTCGCCGGGAACACCGACCTGTTCGTCAGCGAAGTCACCGGTGCGATCGCGAAGGACGGCGTGAAGATCGCGATCCCGGGCGCGTCCTCGGCGTACGGAGGGAACAACCAGGTGGTGGTGAACCCCACCTGGGGCACGCAGAATGTGGTGGTGTTCGAGGCGAGCAACCCCGCTGGCCAGTTCCGCCTGTACGGCTACCAGCCGGGCGGCGGGGCGGCTTCGGAGATGATCTCCACCGCGCAGGTCGCGGGAGACCTCACCTTCCCCAGCGTCTCGTTCGACGGTCGGCAGATCGCCTTCATCGCCGACGCGACCGGCGCCGGCGACATCCGGGTGCTCGCGCGCACCGCGAATACGCTGTCGCAGCTCACCCAGACGTCGGCGCCCGAGGTGTTCCCCACCTTCTCGCTCGACGCGCAGAAGGTGGCGTTTTCGCGCAAGACCAACAGCACCGAAGACCTGTTCGAGCAGGTGATCACCACGAAGGCCGAGACGACGATGGCCGGCGGTGGTGGTGATCAGGTCCGCGGCATCTACAACCCGCAGGGCAACCTGATCTACTTCGACGACGCGCGCGGCGACGCGATTTGGGACATCGCGGTGATCGACGCCCCTGGCGCCACCAAGCGGACCGTGGCCAAGGGCGTGCGGCTCCCCCTGCGGGGACGTCCGGCGGTTTCCCCGGACGGGCAGTGGGTGGCGTTCACCTACGATGACCCCGCGAAGAACACCAAGGTCCTGCTCGCGCGCGTGGACGGCAGCCGGACGGTGGAGATCGGGACCTCGTTCACCGCCTGCGGCGAGCCTGCGTTGACCTATCAAAACGGGCGCATGCTGCTCGCGTTCACGGCGCTGCCGAGCTCGAACTCCGATTGGCGGTTCCTGCAGGTCGAGGACATCACCGCGAAGATTCAGTGACCGGCGGCCCGTGCCGTCAGTCGGCGGCGCGGGGCTCTGGGAAGGCAGCGCGGTAGCAGCGAATGTTCCACGCGGCGACGCCCGCGAGGGTGAGCGGGACGCCGAGCAGGGGGACATTCGACGCGATCAGGGAGATCAGGAAGCTCACGCCAAACACGCCGAGGTTCCACTGCGGGTGGGCCAGGACATGGGCCACGGTGTCCGAGAGCGCTTCGCCAGGGGTCCGGCCATGGATGGCCACGCGGTAGAAGGCGTGGTGCAGCAGCAGCATGGCGAACAAGCCCGGCAGGTAGCACAACAGGAGGCCGACGAGCACCACCAGGCCTGCTGACACGCCGACGCCGTAGATCTTGCCGAGGTCGCGCCACGGTTCCCGAAAGGCCGCGCCGAGGTCGAGCGGAACGCCATTGGTCTGCCAGTCCCAGACGGCGCGCGCCAAGCTCGCGCTCAAGGGCGGCGAGACCAGCGCCAGCGGCACCAGAAACACCAAGGTGCCGACCAAGGTCGCCAGCAGCACGATCGGTCCGACGGTGTCGGGATCGCCGATGGCGCCGCCGAGCATGGTCCCGCCCAGGGTGGTCGCGACGAGAATTGTCACCCCCACGAGCGTCCACACCAAGATGACGCCGCCCGCTCCAGTTCCCGCCAGGAGGTAGGGGCCGGGTGCAGACTGCACGTCGGCGAAGGCCTCGTTGACCAGCGCGCTGATGCTCGGGAGCGCGCGGGTCGGCGCCTCGCCGGTGTCTCCGCTCGTCCAAACGTCCTCAGCCACCGTCCCTCCAGTCGACCGATGTCGCGCGGCCGCACGAAATGCTAACCTTTTTCGGGGAGGCGAGATGCGACGCTGGGTGGTGGGAGTCTGGGGCGCGCTCGCGGGATGTTCCGGGATGTCGCAGTCCGGCAGCGAAGAGGGGGGCGCGGACGGATGCGGCTTTCTCGAGCCGGACGACCTGCCGGCCGCGACCGACGGCATCCTCGGAGACGGCCACCAATGTGAGCAGCAGCCCTACTACGACCCCGAGGTTCCGTGGGTCACCGTGTGGTACACCGGCGACTTCGACGTCGACGACTGCGGCGCGGTGACCGGTCGGGAGGTGTGGCATGTGTTTCCCAACCCGCTGCTCGTCGACGCGGGGATGACCACCTGCGACATTGTCTACACGGTCACGGGGAGCCAATCCGACGGGCAGCTCACCGGGGACTACCGGCTCACCCTGGTCGCCGAGGTCGATCCCGCGCAGACCACCTGCGTCGCGGTGGCGGGGACGCCGCTGTACCAGGGCTACGAGACGATGGATCTCGTCTACGATGTCGACATCAGCGAGGACAGCGGCGGTTCGGCGGTCTACTTCGAGTCGGGAAACCTGCTCGGCCAAGGCTGGGGCAACGCGTCACACGTCAACTACCTCTCGGACTGGACCTGCCAAGCCTATGTGGTGATCTGACGTCGCTTGGGCTCAGTAGGTGCCGAAGACGTGGTCCCAGAGGGTGGTCGACACGCCGAACTTCCGGTCTTGGTAGGCCGGGTTGTGGTGGTGTTTGGCGTGGTGGGCCCGGAGCGCCCGCCCGACCGCCGTGCGGGGGGTCCCATGATGCAGGGCGTAGTGGGTGATGTCGTAGACGACATAGCCGACGACAATCCCCGCAAACACGCCCCAGCCCCAGGTGCGTGCGAACCAAGGGCGCAGCAGCAGGGCGGACGCGGCGAGGGTCGCGACCACCCCCAGGGCGATCACCGCTGCCGCGGCGGGCGGCATGACCAGCCGGAGCCGGTCTCGGTGGTGGGTGTGGTGCACGCCGTGCAGCAGGTAGTGCAGGCGCGGACCCCACGGCGCAGCCGGGATCCAGTGGAAGAGGGTGCGGTGGAGGCCATACTCGAGGAGGGTCCACAGAAACCAGCCGGCGGCGAACTGGAACAGGAGCACCGTCGCCGACACCCCGGCCCGCAGGCCGAAGACCGCGGAGGTGGCTGCGATGGGCAACCAGACCAGGGGAACCGTCCACCACGGGGTCCGGCTCAAGGCATCCAGGGCGTCGTGCGCGAACAGGCGGGGCGAGTCTGAGGTGGAGCGCGAACGCATGATCACGACCTCCGCGCTGTCCCGTACTCCCCGGCGTGCGGGTGGCAAGCCACCGCAATCGGGGGTTGACCGACCGTGACAGATCGGGTGGACACTGGGATAGGGGATCCGATGCGCGCGAACCCCGCCCTCGCGATCCGACCCCAAGGCCCTGGACGTCACGAAACAACGGTCCTTCGTGCGCTCTTGTGGACGCTCACGCCAGGGATGGTGCTCGTGTGGCTGCGGTACCACGGGCTCCCCTCCGCGCACTGGGCGGCGCTCCGCCTCCCGGATCTCGGGTGGATCACCGCGACCCTCCTGGTCGCGTGGGGAGGAGCGGCCCTCCCTGAGCGGGGGCCTGTCGGTCGCTCCCTCGCCACGGCAGGCGTGGTGTTGGGCGCCGCATTGCTCGTCGGCGACCTGTGGCGTCGTCCGGATGCGGCCTACCTGTTGTTGGCGTTTGCAGCTGTACTCCTGGTGCGCATCTGGCCGCGCGGCTGGCGAAACGGCCCGGTGCCCGGTGGTCCGACGCGGATCGGCGCCGCCCACGACGCGCGCGCGTCCGCGCTGGTGGCCGCGGTCGCTTGGGCGGTCGCGGTTCCGGCCGAGTGGACGGCCCGTCGAGCGAGCGCCGGCGCGTTGACTTCGGTGATCGCCGTGGCTGCTTGCTTCACCCTGCGCTGGGCATGGGAGGAGCGGCGCGCCGGCTCGGGCCGCGGCGTGGTGGCCCTGCTGGGCCTGGGGATCGCGGCGAGCGGAGCCGCGCTGCAGTGGCGCATCTCGCCGCTGGCCGCCACCGTTCCGTTGGTGGTCGGCCCCCTGTCGACCTTCGCTGCGGTCGGTGCACGGCCGCGCGCCGACGCAGGAGCCTGGGCCAGCGCGGTCGTCGAGCGGCCCGCGCGGCTGCTCGGCGTCTCGGTGGTCGGGCTGTCCCTGTGGGGGGCCGCGGTGCTGGGACTGCCGTTCTGTGCGTCGTCTGGACAACCGGTCGCCTGGATCGACGCGTGGTTCACGGCGGTGAGCGCGGTGACGGGTACGGGGCTCATGGTGCTCCCGGTAGAGGCCTTCAGTGGCCCGGGACATGCGGTGCGCGCGGTCCTCGCCGAGCTGGGGGCGCTGGTCGCGGTGGGCTTTGGTGCGGCGTGGCTCGAGCGCCCCTTGGTCGACGGCGCGTCTCCGGACGGTACGGCGTTCCCCGTCGCGGCGCGGCGGGCGGTGGTGGTCGCCATTTGGCTGCAGCTGCTGGGCGCCGGCGCGCTCGCGTACCTCTTTCGCATGTCGGGCGACACCCTGACGGGGGCGATGGCGCGCGGCACCTTTCTCGCCATCGCGGCCTTCTGCAATGCAGGCCTGTCCGTGTCCACGTCGATGGGCTGGTCGGAGAACGGGCTGGTGCTCGCCGTGGTGGGCATCCTGGCTGCGTTGGGCAACCTGGGGCCCAGCCTGTTGGGAGCGACCGTCGCCTGGGCGCGCACCGGTCGCGCGTCGGTGGGCGTCCGCATCTCGGTCTGGTCGGCTGCCGTGCTGACGCTGGTGCCCAGCCTGTTGTTTCTGTTCTTCGAGACGGGCCACACCGGCCGCGGCCTGGGCGCGTTCGAGCAGATCGGTCGCGCTGTGTTTCTGGCGGTGGACGCGCGCAGCGCGGGGTTTGGCGTGGTTCCCATCGCCGGCGTTCACCCCGCCACGCTCGCCCTGCTGTTCGGTCTGGTCTTCGTGGGGGGCTCGCCCGGATCCGCGGCTGGCGGAGTGAAGACCACCGCGGTCGCGCTGTTGGGCCTCGCCGTGGGCTCGAGCTTGCGTGGCGACGCGGCACCCTCCGCCTTCGGACGACGTTTCCCCCCAACCACGGTCTATCGCGCGGCCTCGCTCGTCACCCTCGGCTTTCTGGCGGTCGGCGGCGCGCTGGTCGCCTTGCTCGCCACGCAGACCCTCGCCTTCGAGGTCGCGTTGCTCGAAGTGGTCTCTGCGCTGGGCAATGCGGGCCTGACCCTCGGGGCAGGCAGTCAGGTGGATGGCGTCGGCAAGATCGTGCTCGGCGGCTGTATGTGGCTGGGGCGGGTTGGGCCGCTGGGCGGCTCGCTGTTGTTGGCAGGGGCGCGCCGCCGGGACACGGTGGCGGCGCTGCCCGAGCAAGATGTCCCCATCGGATAACTGTGGCGTTCGGAGGTCGCGTGGCGAAGTCGGTGCTCGTGTTGGGGCTCGGTCAGTTCGGCATGTCGCTCGCGCGCTCGCTCGCGTCGCACGGGGTCGACGTCACCGCCGTCGACACCCGCGAAGACCGGGTGCAGGCGGCGGCGGCGTTCGTTTCGGACGCCCTGGTTCTCGACGCGCGCGACGAGGCGGGCCTGGCGCGGCTGGGTCCGGCGCGGCACGAGACCTGCGTGGTCGCCATCGGTGACGACGGCCGCGAGGCGTCCATCGTGGCCACCGCGCTGCTGCGGCAGATGGGCGCGCCGCGGGTGCTGGCGCGCGCGACGGACGCGATGCACGAGCGCATCCTGCGGCTGGTGGGCGCGCACGAGGTGGTCGATCCGGAGCGGTTGGAGGCCGAGCGCGTGTCCAAGCGGCTGTCCCACACCGGGGTGGTCGACGAGATCCGGCTGGGCGAGTCACTGACGATCACCGAGCTGCGGCCCCCGCCGGCCTTCGTCGGGAGGAACCTCGTAGACCTGTCGCTCAATCGCCGCTTTGGCGTCACAGTGGTTGCCGTTCATCGGCTGGAGGCGGGGGCGCCGGTGGTGCTGCTGCCGGACCCGTACGACCCGATCCGCGGCGACGACATCTTGGTCCTCGTCGCGGCCGCCGGCGCGGTGCTCGCGATGACCGAGCGGGTGTGACGTGCGCATTCAGCAGCGCGTCACCCTCGCCTTCGTGATCCTGGTCGGCCTGCAGCTGCTGACCGCGGGTGCGGCGGTCGGCTTGCTCATGCGCATGGAGCCGGCGATCGAGGCTATCCTCTCGGAGAACGAAGACGCCATCGGCGCCGTGGGGGACCTGCTCGAGACCCTGGCTGAGTCCGAGGGTGGTCCCGTGCTCCCGGGTGAGCGCGCCCGGGTGGCGACGGCGCTGCAGATCCTCGAGCGGCGCATCCGCCTCCCCAGTGAACGCCCGACGGTCGAGCGCCTCCGTCGCGAGCTGCCGGCCGCCCTGGACGGCGATCGGGCCGCGCGCGTGCGGGTTCTGGCGGCGCTCGAGCGCCTCGGCGACGCGAACCTGTCCGCCATGCGGCAGGAAGACACGCTCGCGCGCCGATTGGGACTCGTCGGCGCCTGGACCGCCGCGGCGCTCGGCATCGCGTCCATCGGCGTCGGCGCGGTCATCCGCCGACGAATCGCCGCCGAGCTCGAAGATCCGCTCGCCGAGCTCGACAGCGCGCTGGCGGCGGCAGCGGCGGGGGACGCCCATCGCCGGGTCGCGGTCGCGCCGGAGGTGGCCCCCGAGGTCGCGCGCGTGGGCGCGGCCGTGAACGACCTGCTGGACCGTCGGGTGGCCGAGGGGACCACGCGGGCCCTTGCCCTCGCCGCTGCGGACCGCGCAGCCCTGCTGTACCTCGCAGACGAGGTCGGGACAGCGCTCGCGGTGGTCGACGCTGCGGGGGCGGTGGTGGCGGCGAACACCTGGGCCGCGGATCTGCTGTCGGGCGAGCACGGACCGCGCCACCGCGCCACCCTGCGCAATGTGGCTTCCGGAGGCCGACCGGAGGGCTGGCATGTGGTGCGGGCTGGGCCCGTGTGGATCTGCCGCCGCAAGGTCGGCGCGCAGCTGACCGTGCCGCCGCGCAGCGAACCGGAGCGGCCATGACGGAGGGCGGGGTCGATCGGGACGAACGCGGCCATGTGGTGGCGGTGCGCGGCGGGGACGGTGCGCCCTGGATCGAGGCGGTGTGGGACGGGGATGTGCTGTTGGGCGCTGAGGTCACGGCCCCGAGCGGTGCGCGGGTCGGTTTGGGGCCGGCCCATGGCTGGGATCCGGTGTTGGGCCGCGTACACCCCGTGATCGACGCCGACGCCGGGCGTCGGATCGCGTGGTGTTCGGCGATCGACCTGGCCGCGCCGCGTGCCATCCCGGCCCTGGATCGTCCGGGTGCCGTGCCGGCGGGGGCAGGGACGGCGCTGCTGAACCTGGTCGCGCTGCAGGCGCGCGCGCCGCTCGGCTACGCGGGACCGTACCCGACGGGCTCGTTGTTCGACGCGTTGTGCGAGTGCTTTCGTCCCGCAGGCGATCCCCGACAGGCGTGGGGCGCCTTTCAGTCGGTCGAGGGCGCATCCTCGGTGGCCTTCCAACCCGCGCCCTTCAGCCGACACCTGCGGGGCGCCGGGGTGGTCGCCCAGCTCCGCGGGGGGCGGCTCGAGCGCGCCTTTGTGGACGGTCGCGCCTTCGGGCTCGGCGCTCGGCAGCTGGTCGCGGCGGGGACGGGTTGGCGGGCCGTGGTCGCGCTCGGGGGCCAGTGCGTGGAGGAGGTGGCGACCCTCACGGCGGACGGCGGGCTGGTCTCGCGCCCGGAGCGGCAGGCGCCCCCAGACAGTGTGGTCCCTCCGCGGCTGGGGGACGCCTTGCGCGGCGCGGTCCGAGCGCGCACCCCCTCGGTCACGCGGACGGCGCTGGCGCCCTGGATCGACGCCCCGCTCCGCTTCGGGGACGCCGGTTGGGACGCGGTCTGCTGGGCGGACGGCTGGGTGTTGCATGGCGCGTGGCCCGAGGTGCTCCGCGCGGAACCCCGGGCGCTCGACGATCTGCTCCGCGCCTGGGAGGAGGCCGTGGTGCGGCGCGCGGCCCAGCAGGCGGTCCCGGTCGCGGGTGCGTCAGGGTGACTGCGGGTCGGTGCCGGCGGCGAATTCGTCGGCGTTGCTCGCGCCGTCGCCGTCGGGATCAGCCGACGCGTCGTCGACCAGCGGATCGAGGCCGAAGGCGACCTCCCAGCCGTCGGACAGGCCGTCGGCGTCATCGTCGCGGTCGAAGCGACGGGCCGAGCGGGCGGCGAGCGGTCCACCGGTCGGACCGAGATCCGCGCGGCTGCCATCGAGGTCGACGACCAGCGAGAAGCCGGCGTCGGTCCAAGCGGATCCGAAGCCGGGACCGAACACATCATCCGCCACGCCGTTGGTGCTGTAGCGCACCCAGGCCGGGTCCTGCAGGTCGAAGACGGCGGGCCAGGTGGAGATCGAACCGAGGTCGACGTCGGCCGGTCCGGCTCCCCAGCGCCCGTCGTCGATGGCGACCAGGTCGAGGGCGTCGAGGCCGTCGATCAGGGCGACGGTGCTCTCATCGTCGACAAAGGCCGTCCCGACCACCTGCACGGTGCCGTGGTTCGCATAGAGGGTGCTGGTCGCCCCCTGGTGGCCCACGAACAGCGACTGAGACACGCGGGCCCGCGTGAGGAGGTTGGCGCTGAAGTGGATCCCGCTCCCCAAGGGGGCGGTGTTGGACTGGAAGGTCGTGTTGTCGACGTCCAGGAAGTGGTTCACGCTGTTGAGCGTGTTCTGAAACCAGCCGCCGCCGCCCGCTGCCCCCACGCCGACCGCGACATTCTCGGCCACGGTGCACTGGAGCAGCGACAGATCGCTGTTGTAGCTGGAGAAGCCCCCACCATAGCGGGCAGTGGACCGTCGGAGCACCACCCGCTCCGCGGTGAAGGTGCCTGTGGAGAGCGAGAGGGCGCCGCCGAAGTCCGCGGCATGGCAGTCCTCCACGATCAGGTCCTGCAGCACACCGACGCCGTTGGCCGCATAGAGCCCACCGCCCGAGGGCGCGTCGCCGTTGCGCAGGGTGAGCTGGGCGAGGGTGAAGTCCTCGAAGTTCGCGGCCGTGACCACGCTCCCGCCGCCTTGGGCGTCGAGCACGGTGTCGGCGGGATCGTCGCCGAGGCCCACCAGGGTGAGATCGCGTCCACCGAGATCGACGCGCTCCAGGTAGATCCCCGGTCGGAGGGCGATCACGTCGCCGTCCGAGGCGGCATCGATCGCCGCTTGCACCGTCGGTGCGTCGTCGGGGACCACGACGCCGGCGGCCACCTCGACCCGGATGGTGTGGGTGTCGGCGGCCTGGGCGTCGCGCACGGTCAGCGTGAGCACATAGGTGCCGCCGACGTCTGGGGTGAAGGTAGCGATCGGGGCGTGTGGGTCGTCGACTTGGGTGAGGGCGGAGCCGCCGGGTACCGCCAGAACCCACGTCCAGTCGATGGGGTCGCGGTTGGGGTCATAGCTCCCGGTGCCATCGATGGCGACGGACGCGCCGCGCAGCGCCCACCGGTCGTGCCCGGCGTCCGCGACGGGTCGATGATCGGCGGGGGAGGTGGGGTTGGTGCCCCCGGAGACCTCGTCGCCGTCGCCGATGCCATCCCCGTCGGTGTCATCCACCTCGGCGTCGCAGGACGCGTCGGCTTCGGCCGCGCCGTCCAACCCGTCACCGTCGAGGTCGACCGCGTCGTCGATCCAGTAGGGGTTGTGCCCGTTGGCCAGCTCCCAGCCGTCGCGCAGGCCGTCGCCGTCCCAGTCCGCCGCGTAGCTGTCCGATGCCGCCGCATCGGCCCCGGGTCCGCCGGTCGCGCCGAGGTCGGCGCGGCTGCCGTCGGGGTCGAGGGCGTCCGGCGGGCCCGCGTCGATCCACGCCGATCCCGGCTGCAGGCGGAGGTCCCAGTCCGCGGGCGCCAGGCCGGCGTCCACGCGCACGTAGGCGGGGGCGGCATGCAGCGCGTCGTAGAGCCACATGAAGTCGTAGTCGTAGTCGGCGTTGTCGAAGAAGCCGAGCGAGGACCAGGTGAAGGTGGGATCCTGCGCATTGCCCAGCGTGAGGTCGCCGATGCGGTGGTCCTCGATGACCTCGCCCGGCGAGTGATGGCCGGTGAAGCCGCTCCCAGTGAAGGTGGCGTCGCCGCCCCAGGTGTACACCGCCTCGCCGCGGGAGCCGTCCGCGGTCGCCTCGAGCACCTCGTTCGCGTGAAAGGTACATTGGTCGAACCAAGCGGAGCCGCGCAGGTACTGCTCGGGCGTGGTCGAGGTGTCGGTCGCGGTGCCGACGAAGGCCGCGCCGCCGTCGTCGGCGGCGACATTCCCGGCGAACCAGCTGTTGTGCACCTCCGCGGCGCCTCCCTGGACGGCGAGGGCGCCACCGTCACCGCCGCTGACGGTGTTGCCGGTCCACCGGACCCGATCGGCCACCAGGGTCCCGCCGAGGCGCACCTGCGCGCCGCCCCCGAAGTCTTCGGCGTAGTTGCTGTCCACCACGCTGTCGGTGAGGGTCA
>Ga0164294_10003053_pt1 | contig 14963 bp, 15 predicted proteins | sample GEODES005metaG_FD_111479 | JGI IMG/M metagenome (GOLD analysis project Ga0164294, IMG submission 111479) | Oligotrophic lake water microbial communities from Sparkling Lake, Wisconsin, USA - GEODES005 metaG | ecosystem: Environmental > Aquatic > Freshwater > Lake | place: USA: Sparkling Lake...
CCAGGACCCCGGCCTGCTCCACCGCCTCAAGCGCTACCAGCGGAGCCTCGATCACCGGCGCGCCCGCGGCGCTCACCACCTTGATGGTGCCTACGGCCTGGCCACGAGACAGCGGCGCGAGCAAGGGGTCGGCGCGCTCGATGCGAGTCTGCAGTTTGCCCGCCTCGCCCTTGGGCACCGTCACGAAGACCGCACCGGCGGTGCCCAGCGCGGTCTGTGCCGCCTTGCCTTGCCACACCTGCGCCGTGGTCACCGTCTTTCCCGCGTCGAAAAGTCGCACCGTCTCGAAAGCGAGATAGCCCCAGTTCAACAATTTCTGGCTCTCATTGGCACGCGCTTCCATAGAAGCGGTTTTGAGCACCACGCTCAGCAAGCGGCGCGGCCCGCCGACCTTGCCGCCCTCACCGAGGTTGGGATATTCGCGCTGCGCGCTGGCGATCAGGCAGTAGCCGGCCGCCTCGGTGTATCCGGTCTTCATGCCGTCCACGCTGGCATCCCTGCGCAGCAGCAAGTTGCGGTTGGGTTGCGAGATGTTGTTGTACTTGAACTCCTTCATCGAGTAGTACGCGTACTCCTTGGGAAAGTCGCGAATGATGTGGCTGGCAATCACCGCGAGGTCTCGCGCGCTGCTCTTGTGACCCGGCTCGCTCAAGCCCGTCACGTTCTTGAAGGCGGTGTTCTTCAGGCCCCAGGCCTGCGCCTGGCGGTTCATCATCGCCACGAAAGGATCCAGCACACCGGCCACGCCCTCGGCCAGCGCCACGGCAGCGTCGTTGCCTGACTGCACGATCATCCCGCGCAGCAACTCGTCCACCGTGGGCGTCATGGTGGTGTCGATGAACATCAACGAGCCCCCACCCTTGCGCTCTTGCCAGGCGCGCGATGAGATCGGCAAGCGCTGCTCGAGCGAGAGCTTCTTTTCGTTCAGCGCGGTGAAAACCACATAAGCCGTCATCAGCTTGGTCAGCGATGCGGGGTCGAACGGCGTATCGGCATCGCGCTCGGCCAGCACCTGGTTACTGGTCAGATCGATCAGCAGGTAGCTGCCCGCGGCAATCTCGGGCGGCTGCGGCACTTGAGCCTGCGCCTGCGCGGCACACACACCGAGCATGGCCAGCGAAAGCACCCAGCCACAAACGATGCGAAGAGGACGAACAACGGGTTGCAAAAAGGTCATCGATGAGCCGCAGAAGATTCGAGGTGAAGGGAGTGTCGAGCCACTGCGCTGCTGGGCGCTGTGGAGATCGAGCACAAACTGATCAGACGCAAGACACGCCAAGTTGTTCCATGACCACCCGCTTGAGCAGCGGCAACTGGCCATGGAAAAAGTGGCCGACGCCGGGAAAGACGATCACAGGCAGCGACTGCGGTCTGGCCCAGTCAAGCGTGGCTGCCAGCGGGACCACATCGTCGGCCTCACCATGGATGACCACGGTGTTGGCCGGCACGACAGGCACCACCTGTTTCTGAGTTGAAGGGCCGACCAGCACCAGACGCTCGGCACGCTGCGCATCGGGCAGCCGGGAGGCGGCCTGCGCAGCCACAAAGGCGCCGAATGAGAAGCCCGCAAGCAGCAGCGCTTGAGACGGCGCGCGGTGGTGGGCAATGACCGCCAGCGCATCGTCGACCTCGCCAACGCCGTCATCCCACGCGCCTGCAGACGCTCCGATGCCGCGAAAGTTGAACCGAACGGTCTTCCAGCCCAGCTGAACCAGAGCGCGCGACAGCGTTTGCACCACCTTGTTGTCCATGGTGCCGCCGAAAAGCGGATGTGGATGGCACACCACCGCCAGCCCCTTGGGCGCATCGGCGGGCTCGTCCACCACGCACTCGATCAGGCCCGCCGGGCCGCTGCAGTGGCTCACCGACCCACCGAATCCGGCAGCATCAAGCGCTCCACCGGCTGGCCGTTCTTGAGATGCGATTCGATGATCTCGTCGATGTCGGACTCGTCGACGAAGCTGTACCAGACCGCCTCGGGATACACCACCGCCACCGGGCCGCCGGCGCATCGATCAAGGCATCCCGCCTTGTTGACACGCACCATGCCGGCACCCGACAGGCCGGCTTCCTTGATGCGCTTTTTGCAGTGCTCGAAACCCGCCTGGGCGTTGTGCAGGCTGCAGGCATCGGCGCCGTTGTCGCGCTGGTTCAAGCAGAAGAAGATGTGCCGTGAGTAATAGGTCATGGCTTCATTTTAGGGACGCCAAATCGGCGGGCCGCCCGATGCTCTGAAGTCACCTGTGATCGTCACGGGCCGCCACGTGGCTGAGCAAATAGGCCATTGCCGCATAGGGCCACAGCCAGCCGACCCACTGCGCCGCGCCATTGAAGCGAATGAAACGGCCCTGCTCCCAAGCCTGCAGGCTTTCGGCGAAGTAGGCATCCGCCGGCGTCTGCGCCACCAGCGAGACGAGCGCGGTCAATGCCATCAGGCCTAGAGCGGCCGCCGCGCGACGGGGCAGCCACGCCAGCAGCAGCGCGGCCAATCCGCCCAGCGCCAAGCCCACCGAAGCCGTCGGCGTGAGCCACGCCATCGCATGCTGTGGGCTGAAGTTGAGGGCGGTGGACAAGGTCGTCGTGGCGATGCCGGCCATGCCAATGACCAGCACCATCACGCCGCGCCGCCAGCCTCGCTGACACACCGACAGCGCCAGCAAACACGGCGCCAGCAAACCCAGGGCCACGGCCAGCAACTCGCCCGCGGGTGGCAATCCTTGCGAAAACGTCTGCCCCTCGAATGCGCCCAGCATCCAGTCGGCCGCGGGCGTGTCGGCCAGCATCTGCTCGATGGCCTCGCGCAGGCGGGACAGGACCCGGCCCATGCCCAGCGGCAGCGGCGTCGGGAACAGCAGGCCGGCCGGCCACAGCAGCAGCAAGGCCACGCCACCCGCGCTGCGATCGACAAACCAGCGCTCACGCCAGCGGTGCCATCGCTCGAGCAGCCCCGTCGCATGCAGCAGCAAACCCGTCAGCGCGCCCGCCACGGCACCGGCCGTGTTGATGGCGATGTCGACATTCGAGGCGACGCGCGAAGGCAGCGCGTTTTGCGTGAGTTCCAGCGAGAACGACAGCCCCGCCGACATCAGCACCGCAAAGCCGAAAGCACCCGAGGCCGAGCGGCCCAGGCGAATCTGCGCGGCAAAGAGCAGCAAGCCCAGCGGCACATAGCCCAGCAAATTGGCCAGCAGGTCAAAGGCCGTCCAGTACCGCGGCCAAGCCAGCGTCAAAAACGCGAACGGCGACAGCGGCGGCCAGCGCCAGCCGTCGAAGGGATACAACGAGGCATAGACGATCAGGCCGACATAAAGCCACGCGAGGGGAATGGCCGAGCTTTTGTGGCGAACCATCGAGCCGCCCGACTGTTCGCTCAGAAGGGCTTGACGACCACCAGCACCACGATGACGATCATCAGGATCACCGGCACCTCGTTGAACACGCGGTACCAAAGATGACTGCGCTGGTTGCCGAACTGCTCGAATTTGCGCAGCAGCGAACGACACATGTGGTGATAGCCCACGGCGAGCAGCACCAGCAGCAGCTTGGCGTGCATCCAGCCGCCCGCGTCAGTGCCCCAGTAACCTATCCACAGCCACAGCCCCAAGCCCAGAGCGGGCAGCATCAGCAAGCTGGTGAAGCGGTAGAGCTTGCGCGCCATCAGCAGCAGCCGCTCGCGTTCGGCATGGCTGTCAGCAGGAACCATCGCCAGATTGACGAAGATTCGCGGCAAGTAGAACAAGCCCGCAAACCAGCTGGCCACGAAGACGATGTGAAAGGCTTTGATCCAGAGCATGGCCGAATTATCACGGTGCGCCCGCAGCGCCTGGCAGCGTGGCAACCCGCTGTGGACGCGAGGGTCAAGCCGCGAAAATGTTGCGACTATCATCCGGCGGCCTGAGCAACGCGGCGTGTTTTGCGGCTCGGCCGAGAGACCCTCCGTCGCCTCGAAAGGGGCTTTTCTTCCCCACTCAGGTACCGCCGTGCACACCCCACCACCGTATCCAGTCAGCCGCCCGCGCCGTCTGCGCAGGGATGAATTCAGCCGTGCCATGGTGCGAGAGCACCGCCTGCATCCGAGCGACCTGATTCTTCCGGTGTTCGTGATGGACGGCCACGGCCAGACGCACGCTGTCGCATCGATGCCTGGCGTGAGCCGCATGACGCTGGACCGCTTGCTGCCGGTGGCCGAGGAGTGCGTGTCCCTGGGCATCCCGGTGCTGGCGCTGTTTCCGGTGATCGACGCCTCGCTCAAGACCGAGGACGGTCGCGAGGCCCTCAACGACCAAGGGCTGGTGCCCACGGTCGTGCGCGAGCTCAAGCGCCAGTTCCCTGAACTGGGCGTGATGACCGACGTGGCGCTCGACCCCTACACCAGCCACGGCCAGGATGGGCTGCTCGATGCCACCGGCTACATCGTCAACGACACCACCGTCGAAGTGCTGCGGCAACAGGCACTGACACAGGCCGCCGCGGGTGTGGACATCGTGGCGCCCAGCGACATGATGGACGGGCGCATCGGCGCGATCCGCCAGTCGCTTGAAGCGCAGGGCCACATCAGCACGAGGATCATGGCCTACAGCGCGAAGTACGCCAGCGCCTTTTACGGGCCGTTTCGCGATGCCGTGGGCTCGGCGGCCAATCTCGGCAAGAGCAACAAGAAGGTCTACCAGATGGACCCCGCCAACACCAACGAGGCACTGCGCGAAGTCGCGCTCGACATCGCCGAAGGCGCTGACATGGTGATGGTCAAGCCCGGCATGCCTTACCTAGACATCGTGCGCCGCGTGAAGGACGAGTTCGGCGTACCGACCTTTGCCTATCAGGTCAGCGGCGAGTACGCCATGCTCAAGGCGGCTGCGGCGAACGGCTGGCTCGACCAGGACGCGGTGATGATGGAAAGCCTGCTCGCCTTCAAGCGCGCCGGCGCCGATGGCGTGCTGACCTACTTCGCGCTCGAAGCCGCTCGCTTGATGAAGGCCGCCTGAGCGGCCGCACCCACACGCGATGCAGGTCTTCCACATCCAGGGCGACCAGTTCACCGAGCTTCAGGATTTGCCTGTAGAGCTGCCCGCCACCGGCTACTTCTGGCTCAACACGGGCCGCCGTGAATTCGAGGTCAACCTGAGCAGCATTCAGGCCGCGTTGCAGCGCTGGACCGGCGCTCAGGTGGTCGATCTGCACGTGGCCGACCTGCTCAACAACCAACTGCCGTCGAACTTTGACTACACCTCGTGCTACGACGTGCTGGTGTTTCGCCGGCTGGCCGCAGGCGAAGGCAGCGCGGCGATGTTTCTCGATGACAGCAAGGGCACCATGAGCTCGGCGAGACAGGCTCTGGCGGCCATCGACACCAGCCCGGTGGGCTTTGCCATCTTCGACCGTGTGCTGGTAAGCATTCATCCTGCCGACTGTCAGGTGCGCGAGTACTTCGCCAACCGGTTTCAGCACCAGCTGCAGTCGGGGTCGGGCGACGCGGGCAGCTCCGATGTTCGCGGCGGCGCGCGGCTGCCAACCAGCCCTGCGGACCTGATGCTGCGCATGGTCAACCACATGGTCGACAACTACCTCGGCCTGCGACGGTTGCTCAGCCGACAGCTGGATTACCTGCAACAAGAGCTTTTCAACCCACGCAGCCCCTTCGACAACTGGCAGATGCTGCTCGACTCGCGCAACGCACTTCACCTGCTTGAAGACACCTGCGAAGACCAGCGCAGCGCCATCACCGAATGGATAGACGCTCTCGATGAGTGGCCCCCTGCGGCAGATGCTGCCGGACAGCGAGAGCGCGACTTGCTTCGGGTGCGATCGCGTGACCTGCTCGAGCACATCGGGCGTGTGCTTGGCCATGTGCGGCGCCTGGAGTCCTCAGCAGAGAGCGCGGTGCAGATGCATTTCTCGGCCCAGAGCAACCGCACCAACGACATCATGCGCACGTTGACCGTGCTGACCGCCATCTTTTTGCCGCTGAACCTGGTCACCGGCATCTTCGGCATGAACTTCGAGGTGATGCCCCTGCTCAAGCTCGATGCGGGCTTTTGGATCAGCATCGGCATGATGGTGATGATCGCCGCAGGACTGATCGGCTTCTTCCTGCGCAAACGTTACGTGGGCGGGTCTGGCGGCAAGGGTTGAGCTGCGCGCCAGACTTGCCTCAGCGTGCGTAGGGGTCGGCAAAGCCCAGTTCTTTCAGCACCTGGGTTTCCTGCGCCTCCATGCGCGAGGCTTCTTCATCTTGCAGATGATCAAAACCCTGCGCGTGCAGCGTGCCGTGAACCAGCAGATGGGCGTAGTGCGCCTCAAGCGAGATGCCCAGCTCCAGCGCCTCGGCCTCGATGACGGGGGCGCACAGCACCAGATCGGCGCACACCACCGGCTCATGGGCGTAGTCGAAGGTCAGCACGTTGGTGGCGTGGTCGCCATCGCGGTAATTGCGGTTGAGCTCGAACCCTTCGTTGGCGCCAACCACCCGTACGGTGATTTCACCCTCGCGCTGCAGCGCGGCACGAATCCAGCGTGCAACCCTGTGGCGCGACAAGTGCTCGCGATGCGCGCTCGGCGCGGCGTCGCGAGCGAACTGCAGCGACAGCGACAGCGCAGGTCGTGTGGCCCGGGATGCGCTCACACCGGCCCCGGGCGTGCGCTCTCGTAGGCGTCCACGATGCGCGCGACCAGCGGATGGCGCACCACGTCGGCTGACGTGAAGCGTGTGGTCGCGATGCCGCGCACCCGCCTGAGCACCCGCTCGGCGTCGATCAGCCCGCTCATCTGTTCGCTGGGCAAGTCGATCTGGCTGACGTCACCGGTGACCACGCACTTGCTGCCGAAGCCCACGCGTGTGAGGAACATCTTCATCTGCTCGGGCGTGGTGTTTTGCGCCTCGTCGAGGATCACGAAGGCGTTATTGAGCGTGCGCCCGCGCATGAAGGCCAGCGGCGCAATCTCGATGGTCGCCTTCTCGAACGCACGCATCACCTTGTCGATGCCCATCAGGTCGTACAGCGCGTCGTACAGCGGGCGCAGGTACGGATCGACCTTTTGCGCAAGGTCACCGGGCAAAAAGCCCAGCCGCTCCCCGGCCTCGACCGCGGGTCGCGTCAGCACGATGCGCTGCACGCTACTGCGCTCGAGCGCATCGACCGCACAGGCCACCGCCAGGTAGGTCTTGCCGGTGCCGGCCGGGCCGATGCCGAAGGTGATGTCGTGCGCCAGGATGTTGCTCAGATAGACCTGCTGATTGGGCGTGCGCGCCGCCAGATCGGCGCGGCGGGTGCGCAACACCAAGGGCGGTGCGGCAAGCGCCACAGCGGGTTCATCTTCGGATGCAATCTCGGCCAGACGCTTGCGCTGAGGCAGCGCGCGGCCTGCGCTGTCGGCGGCCGCCTCGATCAGCAGCAGTTGAAAGGTCTCGGGCTCGAAGGGCTGCAGCGCCCGGTCGTACAAGGACTGCAACAGCGCCACCGCGCGCTCGGCCTGCGCCTTGCCGCCTTCGACACTGAACGACTCATTGCGCCGGGTGATCGTCACCTCGAGCGCTGATTCGATGTCTCGAAGCTGCTGGTCCACGCTTCCGCACAGATTGGCCATGCGGGCGTTGTCGAGTGGGATGAAAGCGTGTCTGAGGATCAAGGCAATCTGGGTGTGAGACGGAACGCCGATTGTGTCTGCAAGGTCGCCGGCCACCCCCGGGATGTCGGCCAGGCGGCCGCGATGCATCCTGCACAATGGTTCTTCATGCCGATGCGTCACCTCTTCAAGCTGCTTGCCCTGTGGCTGTTGCTTGCCACTGGGGTCGCGCAGGCGACCACCGTGTCGATCACATCAGCCTTGTCGGTGGATGGCGGGGCCGGCCGTTTGCCCGCTGCCGGGGCCTTGCCCCAGCAAGTCAGCCTGCCTGATGACTGGGCGCTCACCCGCCCCGGCCACGACGGCAGCGTGTGGTACCGCGTGCGCTTCAACGCGCCGTCCAGCGCAACGGACAACGAACTGCTCTCGCTGTACATCGAGCGCGCCTGCAGCAACCTCGACGTGCGGCTGAACGGGCGTCTCATCTTCAGCGGCGGACGCATGACCGAGCCCGTGTCGAATCATTGCTATCGGCCGCTGCTCATCGCATTGCCTTCGGCGCTGGTGTCGTCGCAAGTCAACCTGCTGGACATCGAGGTGCGTGGGTACGCGCTCGGCCACGTGGCGACAAGGGCACGCGCGGGTGGTCTGTCGGCGCTGCGGATCGGCCCGCAATCAGAGCTCATGGAGGCTTACGCACGACGCAACTTCTGGAACGTCATCACAGTGCAGGTCACCGGCATCGGTCTGCTGGCGCTCGGCGGTTTCCTGCTGGTGCTCAGTTGGATGAACCGCAAGGAGACCTTCTTGCTGCACTTCGGCTTGCTCAGCGTCGGCTTTGCCTTGATGTCGATGCGGGTGTGGTGGAGCGACCTGCCGCTCAACGGGCGCACGGTCGAATTTGCAGCGGTCTTGGTCTGGTCGGCGATGGCGGCCCTGGCGGTGAATTTCCTGCTGGGCCATGCCCGTACCGCGTCGAAAAAGGTCTCGGGCGCGCTGCTGCTGCAATGCGCTGTCGTGGCCGCCAGTCTGCTGTTCACATCGCCTGAGCGACTTTTCATGGTCGCCAGCACGTGGTTCGTGGTGATGGCGCTCGAAGTGTCGGCAGCCGTTGTCTGGTACCTGAGAAAAATCCGCCAGGCTCGAAGCGAGGACTTCTGGCCCATGGCGCTGACGTTCGGCGCCATGGGCGGGCTGTTCTTGCTCGAGCTTGCGCTCCAATCAGGCCTCCTGAGGCCGCTGGCCATCCACCCGTGGAGCGTTTTCTCACCGTTGCTGCTGCTGGTCATCGGCTCGCGGCTGTTGCTGCTGTTCGGGCGGGCGCTGCAAGCCGCCGAAATCAACCGGGCCCAGCTTGAAGCGCGCGTGGCCGAAGCGAGCGCCGAGATCGAGCGCAGCTTTGCCCAGCTCTCGGCGTTGCGTGTCGAGCAAAGCACCGACAAAGAGCGCAAGCGCATTGCCGCCGACCTGCACGACGACCTCGGCGCCAAGTTGCTGACCATCGTGCACACCAGCGACAACGAGCGCATCTCGACCCTGGCGCGCGAAGCGCTGGAAGAAATGCGTTTGTCGGTGCGCGGTCTGACCGGCAAGCCGATGCAGCTGGCTGACGCGCTGGCCGACTGGCGAGCCGAAGCCGTCGCCAGACTCGGCCAGGCCAACATCGAGGCCGACTGGAAACTCCCCGCAGATGAACTGGCCCAGACGCTGTCAGCGCGGGCTTTCGTGCAGACCACGCGCATCCTGCGCGAGTCGCTCAGCAACATCATCAAGCACAGCGGCGCTTCGCAATGCAAGGTGCGGGTGACGACGGACGCCGAGAACTTCTCGCTGGTGATACAAGACAACGGCAAGGGCATTTCCCTGGAACTCGGCAGCAAGCTGGACCGGGGCCACGGCATCGCGAGCATGAAACACCGCGCCAAGCAGTTGCAAGGGCAGTGCCTGATCGAGTCCGCGCCAGGCTATGGCACGGTGATCCGGCTCACGGTTCCGTTGTGATCGCACGCTGATTCGCCTGCGGCGCTCAGGCGCGCAGCCAGATGGCCGATATACCCGTGGAACGGAGTTTTCACATGACGCAAAACATCCTGCTGCTTGAAGACCTGCCCGAAATTCGGGCCTGGATGAAAGCACTCGTGACGCGGGTGTTTCCGAAATCTCGCATCCACGAGGCGGCGCTGGTGCAAGACGCGCTGGGGCTGACCGCTTCCATCAAGTTCGACCTGGCGCTGCTCGACCTCGGTCTGCCCGACGGCTCGGGCGTCGAGGTGGTCGAAGCCCTGCGTGATCGACAGCCCGAAGTGCAGTCGGTGGTGGTGACCATCCACGACGACGACGACCACCTGTTTCCTGCGCTGCAGGCCGGTGCCTTTGGCTATCTGCTCAAGGATCAGCCGCGCGAGTTGATCGCCGACCAGTTGCGGCGCATGAGCGCGGGCGAGCCGCCACTGTCGCCATCGATCGCCCGGCGGGTGATCTCGCACTTCGCCGCTCAGGCCGTGCGCAAACCCTCTTCGTCCAGCAAAGCGGCGCCCGTGGTGCTGACCGAACGCGAAACCGAGGTGCTGGTGAGGGTGTCCAAGGGTTACACGCTGCCCGAGATCGGCGACCAGTTGAATCTGTCGCGCCACACGATTGCCGACTACGTCAAACAGATCTACCGCAAGCTCAACGTGACTTCGCGCGCTGAAGCCGCGGTCGAAGCGCATCGCCTGGGTCTGGTGGGCGAGTGAGCGCAACTGCGGCCGGATAATCGGCCGATGATTGGACGTCTCACCGGCACCCTGGCTGAAAAATCGCCACCGCAATTGCTCATAGACGTCAATGGCGTCGGCTACGAAGTCGACGTTCCCATGAGCAGCTTTTACAACCTGCCTGGCTTGGGCGAACGCGTCACGCTGCTCACCCACTTCATCGTGCGCGAAGACGCGCAGATCCTGTTCGGCTTTCTCACCCACGACGAGCGCCAGACCTTCCGCCAGCTCATCAAGATCACCGGCGTGGGTCCGCGCATAGCGCTGTCGCTGTTGTCGGGGCTGAGCGTGGGCGAACTGGCACAGGCTGTGGCCCGCCAGGAAACAGGGCGGCTCGTGAAGGTGCCGGGCATCGGCAAGAAAACCGCCGAGCGGCTTCTGCTTGAGCTCAAGGGCAAACTCGCAGATGCACTCGCAGCACCCGCCTCGGTGGCCAGCGATGCCCAGGCCGACATCCTGCAAGCGCTCATCGCCCTGGGCTACAGCGACCGCGAGGCCGCCGCCGCACTCAAGAGCCTGCCACCCGATGCCAGCGTCAGCGAAGGCATCAAGCTCGCGCTGAAATCGCTGGCCTGAGCCAGCCCGATCGACGCGCTCGGACGCGAGCCGTCGGTGGGAGTGTCAGTGCGAGTGTCAGTGCGAGTGCTGGCTGCCCGGTGCGGCAGCACCGCTCGTTGCTGCGACGGGCTCGACGTGCACCATCACTTCGACATTGCCGGCCTTCTCGAATTTGAGCGTCATCGCGAACTTGTCGCCAAGCTTCAGTGGCGCCTTCAGGCCCATGAGCATCAGGTGAAAGCCACCCGGCTTGAACTCCACCGTCTGGCCGGCGCTCAGATCGACGGCGTCGACCTCGCGCATGGTCATCACATCGCCGTCCATGGCCATGGTGTGCATCTGCACCGCCGCGGCCGCGGCGGTGGTCGCCGACAGCAACCGATCGGCCGCGCCCTTGTTGACGATCGTCATGTATGCACCGCCCACCTGTTGCCCTGCCACGGTAGGCCGCGCCCGCGGATCGTCGATGCCGATCGAGCCGATCTTGTAGCTGTGGGATGAGGCAGCGAGGCTGGCCAGCGTGAGGACAACGCCGCACATCAGGCGGCGGATGAAATCGATTGGCATGGGAAGAAAACTCCGAACGAGTGGGCGCTGAGTTGTGCGGTTGCAGCCTACCTCATGAGGCAAGCCGCGATGCCGCGAGGTGGTGTCGATAATGCGCCATGAGCATCCAGACCGATGATTTCGAGCCTCGTCGCGTGGTCAGCGCGGCCAGCGCCTCGCCGAATGAGGACGCCATCGAACGCGCGCTGCGGCCCAAGGGGCTGGCCGAATACGTCGGCCAGGTCAAGGCGCGCGAGCAGTTGCAAATCTTCATCGGCGCGGCGCGCATGCGCAGCGAGGCCATGGACCACGTGCTGCTGTTCGGCCCGCCGGGGCTGGGCAAGACCACGCTGTCACACATCATCGCCAACGAACTCGGCGTCAACCTGCGACAGACCTCGGGCCCGGTGCTCGAAAAGCCGAAAGACCTGGCGGCCATCCTGACCAATCTCGAGCGCAACGACGTGCTCTTCATCGACGAAATCCACCGTCTGAGCCCGGTCGTCGAAGAGATCTTGTACCCCGCGCTCGAGGACTACCAGATCGACATCATGATCGGCGAAGGCCCGGCCGCGCGCTCGATCAAGCTCGATCTGCAACCGTTCACGTTGGTCGGTGCGACCACCCGCGCGGGCATGTTGACCAACCCCTTGCGCGACCGATTCGGCATCGTGGCGCGGCTCGAGTTCTACACGCCTGACGAGCTCGCGCGCATCGTCAACCGCTCGGCCGGCTTGCTCAAGGTGCCCACCGACGCCGAAGGCGCCTTCGAGATCGCACGCCGCTCGCGCGGCACGCCGCGCATTGCCAACCGGCTGCTGCGCCGGGTGCGCGACTACGCCGACGTCAAGGGCGACGGTTGCATCACCAAGCCGCTGGCCGATCTGGCGCTGGCCATGCTTGATGTGGACCCGCACGGCCTCGACGTGATGGACCGCAAGCTGCTCGAGGCTGTGATCCACCGCTTCGACGGCGGGCCGGTCGGGCTCGACAACGTGGCGGCGGCCATTGGCGAAGAGCGCGACACCATCGAAGACGTGATCGAGCCCTACCTCATTCAGCAGGGCTACCTGCAGCGCACGCCGCGCGGTCGCATCGCCACGCTCGCGGCCTATCGACACCTGGGTGTGACGCCACCGAAAGGCGCGCTGGGCGCCGACCTGTTCGGCGAGTGATCCGGCGGCCGCTCGCCGGCTCAGATGCCCGGTGAGATCTTGCCGTCCGACGATTCGTCGCGCGCAGCCTCATCGAGGTGGCGCGTGTCGCTCCAGCCCACCAGCGTGAACCCTTCGGGGCTGTAGAGCAGCCGGTTGATGCTGGCATTGCCCAGCGCCCAGGAGCGTGGGGCCTGCAGGTCAATGCGAGTGGCCGCGCGGTACAGGCAGTCCATTACCCCGCCGTGGGCAACGATGGCTATCGTCTGATCCGCATGGGCCGCAGCCCAACGCGCCACCGCGCCGATGCAGCGCGCGTGGAAATCGCGCAACGACTCGCCGCCCGCGGGTGCGAAATCAGGGTCGCGCTCGCGCCACAGGCGCGCCGCCTCGGGCCAGTGGGCCTCGATGTCGGCATGGGTCAGGGTCTCGAAGTCGCCAAATGCCCGCTCGCGCAAGCCGGGGTCGGCCACGATGGGCGCGCCAATCACGTGAGAAATCGCCTGTGCGGTCTCGAAGGCGCGCTGCAGGTCGCTCGCATAGATGGCGTGAATGCCCTCGTCGCGCAGCGCGGCGGCCACGCATTGCGCCTGGGCACGGCCGACTTCGTTGAGCGCGATGTCTTGGTGGCCCTGCATGCGCGAGACCGCTTTCCATGCCGTCTCGCCGTGGCGCACGGCGACGATGCGCGTCGCCTGGCTCACCCCATCAGACACCCCAGACCACCACCTCGCCGGCGGCATGGCAGCGCCTGAACATCTCGATCATGGGCCAGGCGCGCTGTCGCAGGCTGATGCCAGTGGCAGCCGCCAGCGCGCGGCCTTCGGCCTCGGCTTCCTGTTCGGCCTGCTGGCGCGCGGCCTCTTGTGCGGCCACCGCCTGCTCCAGGGCAGCGATCGCCGCAGGCATGTCGGCCACTTCGACGATGCCCGCAGCGGCGGGCTCCTTGCCGATCACGCGCATCAGGTGATCACCCGTGGCGGCGAGCATGATGAGGTCGCCGGTGACTTTCGACTTGAACTTGTACATGGAGCCCACCCTTCGAACCAGTCCTTGAATCTGCACTGGATTGTGCGCCGCAGCATGTCGGCGCAGGCGCGATCAGGCCTCGGGCTTGGCCTTGGCGCGGGCGGGCGCGCTGGCGGTCGGCTTAGCCGCCGGTCGTGCGGCGTCCATCATCGATTCGAACGACACCACGTCGAGCGCCGGGGACTTGATGAAGCCCTGGAACTGCTGGCAGCCCAACTGCTTCATGAACTGCAACTGGGCTTCGGTTTCCACGCCTTCGGCGATCAGCTCCAGGCGCAAGGCGCGCGCCATGTTGGCGATGGCGCGCACGATGCCGGCATCGCTCTCGTCGCCAGGCAGCCCTTTGACGAAGCTGCGGTCGATCTTGAGCCGACCGATCGGGAAGCGTTTCAGATAGGCCAGGCTCGAGTAGCCGGTGCCAAAGTCATCGATCGCCAGCTTGACGCCCAGTTCGGACAAGCCCTGCAAGCGCTGCATGGCTTCTTGCGCGTCCTGGATCAGGATGGATTCGGTGAGCTCGAGCTCCAGACACTGCGGCTCGAGCGCGAATTCAGCCAGCGCCGTCGCCACGCTTTGCACGAAGTCGGGCTGCTGGAACTGCAGCGCAGACACATTGACCGATACCAGCAGCCGGTAGCCCTTGTCGCGCCACAGCACGGCTTGCTGCACCGCCTGGCGCAGCACCCAGGCGCCCAGCGCCACGATGAATCCGCTGCGCTCGGCCACCGGGATGAGCTCGGCTGGCGTCACCTCACCGAGTTCGGGGTCACGCCAGCGCACCAGCGCCTCGGCACCCACGATCTCGCCGCTGTAGACATCGACCTGCGGCTGGTAATGCAACCTGAACCGACCCGCCACCAGCGCCTGACGCATGGCGTGGTCGAGCTTCATGCGATTGCGCAACTTCGAGGCCGACGCATCGCGTGCCTGATGGAAACGGAACGCGTTGCCGCCTTGCTCCTTGGCTTCGTGCATGGCGTCATCGCACGCTTGCAGCAGTTCGTCGGCCGAGTTGCCGTCGCCCGGATACAGGGCAATGCCCACGCTGCAGGTCACGGTGAAGCTGAGCTCTTCGAGCATGAATGAGCGTTGCATCACTTCGAACAGCCTTTGCACGCTGCGCTCGGCACCGGCCACATCGGCGTGGTGCACCAGCATCACGAACTCATCGGCGCCCAAGCGGCATACGGTGTCGACCTGACGCAGTGTGCTCAGCAAACGCTCGGCCACGTCGTTCAGCACGCGATCGCCCAAGCCGCGGCCCAGCGTGTCGTTGATGTGCTTGAAGCGGTCAAGGTTGAGAAACAGCAGCGCAAAAGGCATGCCGTCGCGCTGCGCCAGCGCCAGCGCATGCTCG
>Ga0164294_10003055_pt1 | contig 14952 bp, 13 predicted proteins | sample GEODES005metaG_FD_111479 | JGI IMG/M metagenome (GOLD analysis project Ga0164294, IMG submission 111479) | Oligotrophic lake water microbial communities from Sparkling Lake, Wisconsin, USA - GEODES005 metaG | ecosystem: Environmental > Aquatic > Freshwater > Lake | place: USA: Sparkling Lake...
GTCGCTGAAACGCCGAGGCCGAAACAGATCCGCAGAAGCAGCGCCACGGCAGCTGCCTTGCTCGCCACCGAGAGAAAGCCTCCGATCTCGGCCGCCGCTCCCTCGAACACGTCGGGGCACCAGAAGTGGAAGGGTACTGCCGACAGCTTGAACGCCAGCCCGACCGCAACCATCAAGCCGCCAAGTGCAAGCACCATCACGCTGCCGCTGGTCGCCCCCGCATCGACGACCCGCGACAGTTCGGCTGCCATGCTCGGCAGGTGGCACGTGCCCAGCAGGCCCGCCAGCAGGCTGATTCCGTAGAGCATGATGCCCGCCGCCCCAGCGCCGTAGACCGCATACTTGAGCGCCGCTTCGGAGCTCGCCTTGCGACCCTTGAGCAGCCCCGCCAAGGCGTACGAGGGCACGCTCGCCATCTCCACCGCCATAAAGACCATCAGCAGGTGGTTGGCCGAGGCCATCAGGCACATCCCCAGCGTGGCCCCGAGCACGAGCGAATAGAAGTCGGCACCGTCTTCGTGGTCCGGAATCCCCGATGCCTTCGTGAAGGGTATGTAGAGGACGAGGAAGCCCATCAGCAGAAATCGGATGTAGGCGGTGAGGGAGTCGAACACGAGCAGACCGCCGAACAGTTCCTGACGCATGGCCCCAGTCGCGGCTTCGGATGACACTCCGCCAGCAGGGATTCCCCGGAGATCATTCCAGGCAAACCAGAGGGCAAAGCAGACGCCCCCGAGCGCCACCAGCCCCGCATCGAGACGCCGCAGCACCGGCAGCATTCTGCAGAGCAGAACGAGCACGATCGTGGCGGCAAGACAGAGCTCGGTACGAAACAGGGGCAGCGACACGGCGAGCGTGTCGTTGAGCGAGCCTGTGATGAGCGAGCCCAGATTCATGGTCTGGTTCACGGTCTGATTTCCTTTGACTGGGGCGACGCGGCTACCGGGCTGCCTGGGCCGCCGTCTCCTGCTGCACGGCGGCCACCGCCGGAGCGGCGGGGGCGTCGTGCACGCGGCGGGTCCAGTCGGCCAGCGTTTCCACCTGTCGATTGACGGTCGGTGTGACGTAGTTGAAGAGGATCTGAGGCGCGACGCCAAACAGGATCGCGAAGAATACCAGCGGCGTGGCGATCGCCAACTCACGAGGCGTGATCGGCGTCAGGTGATCTCCGTGAGGTCCCTTGTACTCTGCGCCGAGATAGACCCGCTGAATCGCCCAGAGAATGTAGGCCGCCGTCAGGATGACCGTGAACGCCGAGACCGCCGCCAGCACGCGGCTGTAGTTCCAACTGGAAAGAGTCACCAGCACCTCGCCGATGAAGCCGCAGAGGCCAGGCAGGCCGAGGCCGGCGAAGAAGACGGCGATGGCCAGCCCGCTGTAGACCGGCATCCGGCCGAAGATGCCACCAAATTCCTCGAGGTTCCGGTGATGCACCCGGTCGTAGAGGACGCCCACCATGAAGAACATTCCTGCCGAACTGATGCCATGGGCGAGCATTTGAAACATGGCGCCATTCACACCCTGCGCCCAGGACTCCCAGCGGTATTCCTGTCCGGCGACCGCGCTCCACACTCCCAGCCCCAGCATCACGTAGCCCATGTGGCTGACGGAGCTGTAGGCGACCATCCGCTTGAAGTCCTTCTGAGCCAGGGCCGCGAACGCACCGTAGACCATCGACACCACCCCCAGCCCGCAGACGAGCCAGGCCAGCGACAGTCCGGCCCCCGGGCAGATGGGATAACAGATCCGCAGGATGCCGTAGCCGCCGAGTTTGAGGAGCACGCCGGCGAGGATCATGGAGATCGGCGTCGGCGCCTCGACGTGCGCATCGGGCAGCCAGGTATGCACCGGTACCACCGGCACCTTGATGACGAAGCCGATGAGGAGCAGCAGGAATGCCAAGGTCGCCAGGCTCATCCCCCAGACCTGCGCCGCCGCAAATGGCGAGTTAGGCAACTGGCCGATCTGCGCGAGTGCCAGAATATTGAAGGTGTGGAGCGGGCGGTCGGCCGTCCGCAAGGCCTCGAGAGCGGTGGAGCGGGCCGCCCCTTCGAGACTCGGGCTCACGACGTGTGCAGCCACCAGTTGCTCGTCGGAGAGCAGCCGCAGGTCGCTCGTAAAATAGAGCATAAGAATGGCGAGGAGCATCAGCACGCTGCCGAACAGCGTGTAGAGGAAAAACTTAATGGCCGCATACTCGCGGCGTGGGCCGCCCCAGATGCCGATCAGGAAGTACATCGGCAGCAGCATCACTTCCCAGAACACGTAGAACAGCATGAAGTCGAGCGAGACAAAAACGCCGAGCATGCCGGTGACGAGCAGAAGAAACAGCACGTGGTAGGCCTTGACGTGCTTGGAGATCGGCCAGCTGGCCGCAGCGGCGAGCATCGACAAAAACGTGGTCAGCACCAGCAGTGGCAGGCTGATCCCGTCGACGCCCAGCAGGTATTCGATGCCAAAGGATTCGATCCAGGGCAGCTTCACCACCGCCTGCATCGTCGGGTCACCCAGGCGGAACTGCGCCGGACCAGTCGCCCCGAACAACGCCGGTACGGCCATCCAGAGCGAAAGCACGAACACCACGGCGGTGGTGAGCAGCGTGGTCCAGCGGATGAATTCCTCGCGGGCCTTCGGCACGATTGGCAGCGACAGAAAGGCTGCCACCAGCGCGGGCAGGAAGACGATGGCCGACAGGGGCCAGAGAGCGGGCTGCGTGAGCGTATCGGTGGGAGACATGAAAAAATCCGTCAAGGGAGCGAGGAGTGCTGAGGCGTTCTGGCGAATGGGCTGGATTGGTTGCGGGCGATCCCACACGAAAAAAGTGACGATCAGCCGGCGAGTGCGGCACGAAACAGCATGCTCGCCAGCACGAACAGGGCCACCGTGCCGACCACGATGAACATCACATACTGACGCAGTCGACCGGTCTGAAGTTTCTTGAGTTCGAGTCCGGCATGCCATGTGGCTGATGCCGTGGCGTTGACTAGGCCGTCGACGAGCGTGCGGTCGATCCACGCATCAAAACCGGCCAACTGCCGGGCCGACCAGGCGACCCCTTCGATGAACCGATCGATCACGCCCCGGTCGGTGCCGCTGGCTAGGCTGGCAACCGCAAATACTGGCCGCACGAAGATGGCGTTGTAGAGTTCGTCGAAATACCAGCGGTTGGCGAGGAACGAGTAGAGGGGCCGAAACACGGCCGCCACCGTTGCAGGCGAGATGATCCTCCAGAGGTACATCGCCGCGGCCAAGAGCACGCCCGCCGCTGCGGTGGTGAAGGCGGTGAGTGTTGCGGTCACGTGAATGGCCCCCTCGTGGCTGAGGTGCTCAGCCGGCACGGTCAGGGTGCCAAAGAGGAATGTGTCGCTCGTGGTGGCCTCGGTCCCGATGGGACGAGCCTGCTCCAAGAGGTTCGCCAGCCCGAATCCACCAGGCAGCGTCCAGCCCGCCACGATCGCCAATACCGCCAGGGCCACGAGCGGAGCCACCATCACGTTCGGCGACTCGTGGGCATGATCGGCGACATGGTGATCCCGCGGCGTGCCGGCGAAGGTCATGAACCAGAGCCGAAACATGTAGAACGCCGTCAGGAAGGCACCACCGGCAACCGCGTAGTACAGGATCGACCACGACGGATTGGCCTGCGAGTAGGAGAGTGCCTGAGCGAGAATCGCGTCTTTCGAATAGTAACCGGAGAGGCCGATCACGAAAGGAATGCCCGCGCCGATGATGGCAAGACAGCCGACGAGCATGGTTCCGGCGGTCCAGGGCATCACCCGGGCGAGTCCACCCATCTTCCGCATGTCGTTGGTATGGCAGGCGTGAATCACGGAGCCGGAGCAGAGAAAAAGCAGGCTCTTGAAGAACGCATGGGTGACGAGGTGGAACAGCCCGGCGGACCAGCCACCGACGCCGAGCGCCAGCATCATGTAGCCGAGTTGGCTGACCGTGGAATACGCGAGCACCCGCTTGATGTCGTTGGCAACCAGGGCGATCGTGGCGGCAATGAACAGCGTGATGCCGCCGATCACGGCGATGACAAGGAGCACATCGGGCGTGAGCACCGGGTAGAACCTGCCCACGAGGTAGACGCCCGCGGCCACCATCGTCGCGGAGTGCACGAGCGCTGAGACCGGAGTGGGGCCCTCCATGGCGTCGGGCAGCCAGACGAAGAGCGGAAACTGAGCGCTCTTGCCGACGCACCCGCAGAAGATGCCGACACCCGCAATGAACAACAGCCACCGGCCATATCCCTGAGCCCTCCAATCACGCACACGGGCGGCGACCTCGGCCGCTCCGTCGGCGGGCCGACCGGCGTACTCGGTCGTGATGCGGCCGACTTCGCTGGCGTTGGCGAACTTCACCATCCCGTCGGGCACCTGCAGGGCATGGCCTGACTCGGCGGGCCTCACAAGGCTGAAAAGGCCGGGCTGAACAGCGGCATGGCCATCGACACCAGCCGCAGTCGAGTCGGCGAAATGCAGGGTGCCAAGAGCGCCCCAGAGCGCCATCAGACCGATGAGCATGCCGAAGTCGCCGACACGATTAACGATGAACGCCTTGTTTGCCGCCGTGGAGGCACTCTTCCGCTCGAAGTAGAAGCCGATCAAGAACCACGAGCAAATGCCCACCAACTCCCAGAAGATGAAGACCATTGCCAGGTTTCCGGCGATCACGATGCCGAGCATCGAGAAACAAAACAGCGACAGGGCCTGGAAAAATCTTGGAAACCGGCCGGGGCGATGGAGATGGCTACCGTCCGCCAAATGAACTTCGTGATCGGTGACATCATGCAATTCATCGTGCATGTAGCCCGATGCGTAGATGTGGATGCAGGTGGCGATGAAGGTCACGACCACGAACATGAGCACGGTGAGAGCATCGATGTACCACCCGATCGAGAGCCGGAGCGAACCGCCTTCATAGAGGGTGTACCAGTCGCCGGCGTAGGCTGCGGGCACCGTGGCAGCGTGGTGGCCGTCGTGATGATCGCTGGGCGACGCATGACCGTCGTGGTCACCATGATCAACGCGTGCAGCCTCCGCAGCATGCGTGTCGGCCGCATGCCCATCGACTTCGGCCGCATGCGAGCCATGAGCGACCGCCGTCACCGGATGGGCAGCGAGCCAGATGCCGAAGGCGGCCAGCGAGAGAAGCAGCGACGTGACGATCGCCGCGGTGGCCACCCAGGCGGCATTCCTGCCATGGTGTCCCATCCGGGGACCGAAGAAGAGGATTGCCACGAACGAGACGAGCGGCGCAAGCCATGCGAGGCCCAGCAGCGTCGGGAGTTGGGAGGCAGGATCCATGGTCGAGTGCCGCGGTGGCGGCTCAGCCCTTGAGGTCGTCGGCCCGGTCGATGTCGACGGTCGCGTGGTTGTTGTAGAAGTTCAAGGTGATCGCCAGGGCGACCGCGGCCTCGGCGGCTGCCAGCAGGATGACGAAGAGGGCGATCAACTGACCGTCGAGCCCGAGGGAAGCCGCCCCCTCGCCTCGTAGATACGGCGATGAAAACGCCACGAAATTCACATTCGCGCCATTGAGCACAAGTTCAATGCCCATCAGCACGCCGAGCGCATTCCGCTTGAGCGCCATGCAGACAACGCCGGAGGTGAACAGGATCGCACCCACCACGAGATAATGGGCCACGCCGACCGGAGCATCAAAGAGCCCTGCAACGAGCGGAGTGGCAGCGAACGAGAGGCCAGTCGCCAGAGTATTCATCGCCCACCTCCCGATACGAGCGCTGACGCGGAAGACCGGGCTGCCTCGCGGGCAGTCACGACCGGGCCGACCGAGGAGGCTGCCACATCGATCGACCGCGGCGTCCGACGACGCTTTGCCCGCGCGAGATACGCCGCACCGACAAGCACCACAAGCAGATGCACCGACACGATCTCAAAGGGCAGCAGATACCCACTTCGCACCGCAGCAGCTGGAACGCCTGCGGCAGGCTCATCCACACGCACCCCGAGGAGCGCCATGCCGATCGGGGTGGCAGCGGGAGCCGCCACCGCTGCCATGGCGGGCCGTCGCCATGACTCGACGCGAAAAGCGGCCTGGAGAAGCACGGCCAACAGCGCCGCTCCCACCATGCCGGCCAGCACGCGATCTCCAGCCGACGTCTTGATGGCGACGAACGGCGCCTGGGCCGTCAACATCACGCCGAATACCAGCAGCACCAGCGTGCCACCGACGTAGATCATGAGTTGCATCGCTCCCACAAACTCGGCGCCCGCAAGAAAGAACAGCCCAGCCGTCGAGGCGAGCGAGAGCACGAGATAGAAGGCCATCCGGACGACGTTGTCGGCCAGCACCACGGCCACCGCACACGCACACGCCACGGCTGCAAACAGCAGAAACAGGACGGAATGCCAATTCACGACAGCCAACGGGACGGCGGTTGCAACAGCGGCGACCAGTCCTGGCAGCAGTATGACGCCGGACGACATCATGACCCCACCTTGACGATAACGGGGGATTCAACCGTGGGATTCACCTTCTGACCGACAGGCGTTTCCGATCCGTTCGGCACCACCCTCGGCTTGGCTTCGAACAGCCCACGCCCGGCCGATATTCCGCCCGGCCCCTCCAGCCAGCCCTCGCGGATCTCGCCGGCTGGACGGGAAAGCCCACGCACGACACCACCCGGAAACGCCAACTGCCAGAGCATGGCGCCTGCGAACATCGCCGCCGCGATCGGCGTGCAGTATTTCAGGCAGGTGGTCATCACCTGATCGATGCGGAGTCGCGGCAGCGTCCACCGCACCCACATCATCAAGAGCACGCCCAGCGTGGACTTCAGGATCAGATTGCCGCAGCCGATCAAACGCACGAAATAGTTGGCCGTGTCGCCGGTTCCCTCGCTCAGTCCAAGGAGCGTGGCCAAGGGAATCGGCCCGTTCCAGCCCCCGAGGAAGAGCAAGGCTGCCAGGGCGCTGACCAGAAACATCGAGCCGTATTCCGCCATGAAGAAGAAGCTCCACCGCAGCCCCGAATACTCGGTGTGAAAACCGGCGACGAGTTCGCTCTCCGCCTCAGCGAGATCGAACGGGGCGCGGTTCACGCTGGCGACGGCACAGGTGACATAGACCCAGAAGATCACGAACGTGAATGGGTCGTGAAAAAGATACCAATTCGAGATCCAGCCAGACTGCTTCTCGGCGATCGTCACAAGATCCATGCTTCCCGACAGCATGACCGGCACGACCACACACATGCCCAGCGGCACCTCGTAGCTGACGACCTGGGCTGCTTCCCGCATCGCCCCAAACAAAGACCACTTCGAGGCCGATGCGTAGCCGGCGAGAATGACCCCGAAGACCTCGAGCCCAAGCACGGCCACCACGAAAAAGACGCCTACATTGAGCCGCTGGCCCACGAAGTCAAAGGCAAAAGGCAGAGCGATGAACGCACAGAACGAGGCACAGAAACTGACGTACGGAGCGAGTTTGAACAGCATCCCATCGGCCCCTTCGGGCATCAGGTCTTCCTTGGCAAGAAGTTTGATGCCGTCGGCAAGCGACTGGAGCCAGCCAAAGCGGCCGCCGGTCCTCGTGGGCCCGAGGCGGTCTTGGATGCGAGCGGCGATCTTCCGCTCGGCCCAGATGAATACGAGCGCACCACCCGCGATCACGTTGAGAATCAGCACCGCCGTCACGACGGCAGTGACGCTCCACGCCAACCAATCTGGCAATTCAGGAACGCGCAGCAACCAAGACAGGCCGACCCGCCCGATCAGTTTGTTGACCACGTTGATCAGCTGGTTGATCAGTAAATCAGCCATCGGTGGTAGATTTCAGGCAGGGTCGTGGGCTAAGCGCAAAGCCGTCTGAAGCGACGATTTCCCGGGCGGAAACCGACTTCGTGAAAATTCGCACGAAGTTTGCACCAAGTCGGCCTAATTCACAAGTACCGGGGTAAAAAACCGGACGAAAGACTGCCGGTGAATCGTCCTACCGGTCAATCTCGCCCATGACGATGTCGAGGCTACCCACGATGGCCGGCACGTCGGCGATCAGACAGCCGCGGCAGAGTTCATGCGTGACCGCGAGATTCGAGAACGAACTCGACCGGGCCCGCACCCGCCACGGAATGGCGGAGCCATCGCTGACGAGATAAAAGCCCATCTGCCCCTTCGGGCACTCGGTCTCCAGGTAGGCGTCCCCTGCCGGAATCTTCTCGGTCAGTTTCACGGGCTCGCCGAGCGGGCCCTTGCAGGCGGCATAGCGGTCGATTGCCTGCCTGACGAGATCCATCGATTGCACCACCTCCAACATCCGCACGAAGAAGCGATGCCAGCAGTCACCGATCACGGCGTCGGATGGCACCGGCGGATACTGGTGATCCCGCGGATAATGGCCGTTTTTCATCACGGCAACCTCGAACGCGTAGCCGTCGTACATCGCAGTGTAGATGCTTTCGCCGTCCCGACGCATGTCCTGATCGACACCACTCCCCCGTAGCACCGGGCCCGAACAGCCGTATTCGATCGCCAACTCCGGCGACATCACACCGATGGCTGCCGTGCGTTTCACGAAGATGGCGTTGGTGGTGAGCAGCGCATGGTATTCCTGGATTACCGGCTCGAACTGATCGAGAAATTCCTCACACTTGCGAAGCCAGCCTGGCGGCAGGTCGGCCGTCAGGCCACCCACCGTGATGTAGCTGTAGGTGAGACGAGCCCCACACGCCTCCTCGAAGAGGTCGAGGATCTTTTCCCGTTCGCGGAAGGCGTAGAGAAACGGACTGAACGTGCCAAGATCGAGGCCGTAGGCGCCCATGCCGACAAGGTGGCTGGCGATCCGCCCCATCTCCGCAATCAGCACCCGGAGGTGCCGGGCCCGCTCGCTCACCTGATAGTGCATCAGTTTCTCGACGGCCAGCGACCAGCCGAGGTTCATGTTCATGGCCGCGAGATAGTCCATCCGGTCGGTGTATGGAATCCACTGCCGGGCGGTCAGGTTCTCGCCGATCTTTTCCGCGCACCGGTGGAGGTAGCCGATGTGTGGCTCCACCTCGGAGACAATCTCGCCGTCGGTCCGCAGCACGAGCCGGAGCACGCCGTGCGTGCTGGGGTGCTGCGGCCCCATATTGACGAGCATTTCGTCGGTGCGGACGTCGAATTCGATGATCCGCGGGTCGTCGTCGATCAGTTGGGCCATGGTGGTGTGTTGATCCTTGTCGAGAACTGATGACGGTCGATCACGCGAATGCTAGCGGCCACGAATGCCGTGGTATTCCAGGGGCTGCTCGTAATCCTTGCGGAGAGGATGGCCTTCCCAATCCTCCGGGCAGAGGATCCGCCGCAGGTCGGGATGGCCAGTGAACCAGACGCCCGAGAGGTCGTAAACCTCGCGCTCGTGCCAGTTGGCACCGCGCCAGACGCCCGCGACGCTGCCCACTTCGGGAAGCTGCCCAGGCACATCCCCCTTCCACCGCGGCAGCTTCACTTTCAGCACGATGCTGACACGCGATGCGGTGCTCCAGAGGTGGTAGACGAGTTCCGTATGGGGCTGCCAGGTTGCCTTGGCGGCCTTTTTGGGGTCGGGCTCGAACCAATCGACCGCGGTGATGCACTCGATGGAGTCAAACCGCACCTGGCTCTTTTCCCGCAGCCAACGACAGACATCGACCAACCGCGACGGATCGATCTCGATCCAGGGATCGAGCGCGTCGAGGCGACTGCCGGTAACGGCTCCGGGCAGTGCCGACTCCAACTGTTCTAGGAATCCTGGCCCTCTCATAACAGACCTCTCATAACAGACCTCTCGTGACGGAATGTCGTGGCGTTCGCTTTGTGACGTTCGAAGACAACGGCCTGCAAGTGCCAGTGGGCGGTCGCCAGAACTTGATCCACTGCCGGCAGAGGAAGTGGCTCGCCCGTTATCCGCCCGTTCCTCGCTCGCTCGTACCTGAGTTTTGCCCGGCGGCCACCTGCGAGGATACCGCGCGGACCCAGTCGAGATCGCCGCGGTACCAGACATAGGCAAACCCGACCAACAGCACCGCGAAGAACGCCGCCATGTCGACCGCAGCCGTCCGGGAGAGCAGCGTGCCGGCGTACGTGACGGCCTCGGCAGGCCCACCCGACCAATCTCGAAAGACAGGAACGGCCGGATTCTCAACACCAAACTCCCTGATCAGCCCTGCAGCTGCCGGAGTCAGCGTCTGGCCATCAGACTGCACGGTCACCAGGGACGGGTCGGAGAGTTGCACAGCCTTCCCAAAAACGGTGGCCCAGGGAAAGAAGAGGGCGACCTCCACGTCGAAAATGATGAACAGCAGCGCGACCACGTAAAACCGCAGGTCAAACTGCACGAAGCTCGACCCGATCGTAGGCTCGCCGCACTCATAGACCTCGAGCTTTTCGGCATTGGGAATCCGAGGACGCACCAGCCAGCCGATCAACAAATTGACGAAGAGAAACGCCGCCCCGAGGGCGACGAACAGGGCGACATAGCCGGCAATCAGAGCGGGATGCATCGGAAATCACTCAGCTGGGGAACGGTTGGCCGCTCACTGATTGGGCCCACCGTGAACCGGGTCAACGATCACCTTGGAGGCTGCCACAGCGGTTGGATTGAGCGTGGAACGTCCCCAGGCAACTTCGACCGGAAGGCGGGCAAAATCGACGATCGTGCCGTCGCGGCTGTAGCAACTCAGGTCGAGCGTTGATCCCATGAAGATGCAGTCCACTGGGCACGGCTCCACGCAGAGTGCACAGAACATGCACTTCGAATAGTCGATTGTGAAGCCGCTGACCCGAAAGCCCTTGCCACCACTGACCCGCTCCTTACCGATGTAGATGCAATCGACAGGGCAGGCTTTGGAGCACTGGTCGCAGGCGATGCACGTCGTGAGATCGTAGCGATGAAAGCCGCGATAACGGGCCGCGACGGGCGCGGGCAATTCCGGATACTCAAAGTGCTCGGTGAACGTACGGCGATTTTGGTTGTACGTGCTGCTGAAGACCCGCAGGGTCACCAGCATGCCGTCTACCACGGTCCGCACGGCCGTGAACAGGTTTTGGAACCATTCTCGCATGGCACTTCCAGTCGACGGTGCATCTGAAACGAGGCTGCCTAGCGGCGACACCCGCAAGAAGCATCCTGCGTTTCACCGAGCCGCGCAGCTTCGCGAGAGAGTATAGGGACCGCCTCAGCACCAACAAGCGGCGGTCCTGTTTTCTGCGTTCCCGGAGGGTTTGCACAGACCAAACAAGGGCGCTCGCCACTTCCCCCTGCCCGGCTCCGGGCCGTGGAAGCCGCCAACTCGGGCTACCAACCGATACCGACTGTCCGCTCCCACACCCCCCCTACCGGGGATTCGGCCTCATTCAAAATCGTGCGCAACACAGCCGTTCCCCTCAAATACCAGCGCCGTTGGCCCGGGAATTGCTTGACCACGCCGCACAACCATCTATATTTAAGGCGTTCGAGTCAGCCCCGCTTCCCTGTCTTCGCCACGACGGCGGATGGTGATGCGGATCGAAAGACGTTCTCCGCAGACCGCCAAGGAAGGTTTTTATGTTGGTCCTGTCACGGAAAAAAGACGAGAGCATCGTCATCAATAACGACATCACGATCGTGGTGGTCGAAATCCGTGGCGACAAGGTGCGGCTTGGCGTAGAGGCACCGAAAGAGGTGCCTGTTCACAGGCAGGAAGTCTTCGAGGCCATCGCCCGAGGCGAGACGGTCGCGGAATCCGTCGACACCGATTCCAGCAAAAGACTTTCTTCGGATGAGTCCGTTGCCCGCGATCAGCCACATTCCAACTGATTCTCCGGCAGGCTCTCTCTGCGGCGTTCCGGCCTCGTCGCCGTCTCTCTCTTCGGCGTTCTATTGGGGTTTCGGCGGCGGTGTGCGTCCAGCATGTGCATTCGGCTGCATCGCCGTAGAGGCCGAGATCGCAACTGAAAACCCCCGCGTGCGTACGGCCTGAGAATTCGGCTGACAGGAGAGGCTGTTCGAACGGCCAGTTCGCGGTATGCTGGGGACACGTGCGGCCCTGTCGTCTAGGGGCCTAGGACACTGGCCTTTCACGCCGGTAACACGGGTTCGAATCCCGTCAGGGTCATTTGCTCGGTTTCACACTCCGCACGTCACCACTCAGCCGGACGCCGCCGTCAGGCGCTCCATCCCATCTCCATGGCCGACTCCTACGATGCCGTTCTGCTGGTCTCGTTCGGTGGTCCGGACGGCCCGGACGACGTGATGCCATATCTGGAAAATGTGCTGCGTGGTCGGAACGTGCCGCGGGAGCGGATGCTCGAGGTAGCTGAGCACTACCATCATTTTGGTGGCAAAAGCCCCATCAATGCCCAGAACCTGGCACTGCTGGCCGCGCTCCGCGAAGAACTCGGCCGCAGTGGTCCGCATCTGCCGGTCTACTGGGGGAATCGTAACTGGCATCCGCTGCTCACCGACACGATTCGCGAGATGGCCGACGCCGGCGTGAAGCGGGCGATCGCTTTCGTGACCAGCGCCTACAGCAGCTACTCCGGCTGTCGACAGTACCGGGAGAACATTGCCGCCGCTTGTGCTGCGTTGGGTGACCGAGCGCCGCAGATCGACAAGATTCGCGTCTTTTTCAACCATCCCGGATTCGTCGGTCCCATGGCGGACAACGTCATGCGGGCCCTCGGACAGTTTCCTGACGATGCCCGCTCGGGCGTTCCCGTGCTGTTCACGGCACACAGCATCCCCACGTCGATGGCAGAGGGGTGCCGGTATGGCGTTCAATTGGAGGAGGCCTGCCGCCTCGTCGCCGAGCAGGCAGGAGTCTCCGACTGGAAACTCGTCTACCAGAGTCGGAGCGGCCCGCCGACTCAGCCGTGGCTGGAGCCCGACATCTGCGACGCGATCCGTGATCTCCATGCTCATGGTGGCCGAAGGCTGGTGATCGCTCCGATCGGTTTCATCTCCGATCACATGGAAGTGCTCTTCGACCTCGATACCGAAGGGGCCGATCTCTGCCATGAGCTTGGCATTGAAATGGTCCGGGCGGCTACGGTCGGCACCGCCCCAGCCTTCGTCGCCATGGTTCGCGACCTGATCGCCGAGCGGAACGGCATGCTGAGCGACCGTGTCGCGATCGGCAGACTGCCTGCGAATCACGACGTCTGCCCCCTCGACTGTTGCCCGGCACCGGCCGCCCGCCCTGCCGGACGGCCGGCATGACGCCCGCGTCCGCCATGGCTCGACTGGCCATCGGAATCACGGGAACACCCGATGGCACGCCGGGCGGGGCGGAGACGACCCCGTGGGAATGCGTGTCGCTCGTGCACGGCTTTCTCGCCCATTCATTCATGCTCTCCCTGCTTGGCCATCGGCTCGACGGGCGTGGGTATCTTTCCAGGCCGTGGGGCTACTGGAACATGCGTCGCTCCATCCTCGAGCACGCCGATGCCTTCAGCCGGGAACTCGCAACACTCGACGCCGATCGGGCGGTCGGCACGATCCACCTCGTCACGCACAGCATGGGCGGAATCATCGCCCGCGCAGCGCTCGAGCGTTTCCGGCCGCGAAAGCTCGGCCGCTTCGTGATGCTGGCGCCCCCCAATCGTGGGTCGTTCATCGCCACGGCCACGGTGGGCGTGCTCGGCAGAGTCTTCAAGCCGGTGGCAGAACTGACCACCGCCTGCGACAGTCTGGTCAATTCGCTCGGCATGCCCGCGGACATTGATATTGGCGTGATCGCGGCCGGACGGGATGCCCTCGTTGCCCCGGAGAGCACGCGTCCCACCGTACCTCACGCCCACATCACCATTCCTTGCCTCCATTCGAGTCTGTTGTTTCGCCGCGACGCCGCCGATCTGGTGGCGGGGTTCCTCGCCACCGGTGAGTTTCCCGAAAGCCCTGCGGGCGGCTGAGACGACACACCATTCGCACTTCTGGTCAGGAAGCCGCTCCCCATGAATATGTCACCCCGAGCCGTGGGGCATTCTGGCATTGAAGTGGGTCCATTGGGTCTCGGCTGCTGGCCCCTGTCGGGCATGACCAGGTCTGGCATCACGTCCGTCGCGGCCGTGGCTACGGTTACAGCCGCACTCGACGCCGGCATCATGCATCTCGACACCGCCTACTGCTATGGCGAGGCAGGCGAAAGCGAACGGGCGATTGCCCAGGCGATCACCGGTCGCCACCGCGACGCCGTCGTGATCGCCAGCAAGTGCGGCATCCACTGGGAACCGGGCCGAAAACAGTGCGTGGACGGACGGCCGGAAAGGATCCGCGGAGAGGTTGAGGAGAGCCTGACGCGGCTGGGCACCGATCACGTCGATCTTCTCTACCTGCATGCCCCCGACCCGACGATCCCGATTGAAGCATCGGCCGGGGCGCTGTCGCAACTGCTGACGGAAGGAAAAACCCGCGCGGTCGGCGTTTCCAACGTCTCGCTGGCACAGCTCGAACGCTTCGCCGCTGCCTGCCCGCTCTCCGCCTGCCAGCTGCACTTCAACATGCTGCAACGTGAGATCGAGACGGAGATCCTGCCGTGGTGCCGGAGCCACGACGTCGCCATGTTCGCCTATTGGCCGCTGATGAAGGGGCTTCTAGCCGGTTCCATGCCCCGCGATCTGGTGTTTCCAACCACGGACAGCCGCCACAAATATCCGATGTTCACCGGGGAGGAATTCCAGCGCAATCTCGACTTTGTCGACTCACTGCGACCGGTGGCGACTCGGCTGGGCTGCGAGCTGACCGACCTCGTACTCGCCTGGACGGCCGAGCAGGCGGGCATCACCTGCGTGCTGTTTGGCGCCACCTCACCGGAACAGGTGCAGATCAACGCCCGGGCTCTGGCGTGTGAACTCGACGACGACGCCCGCAGGGCGATCGCCGTGGCGACCCAGAACCGCGGCCCGGTCGCCGGACGTCGGGCGGTCTAAACCCGCCTGCATGCGTCGCCGCACATCGTGGAGACAAGATTCCATCTTGTCTTTGTCTCGCA
>Ga0164294_10003057_pt1 | contig 14948 bp, 9 predicted proteins | sample GEODES005metaG_FD_111479 | JGI IMG/M metagenome (GOLD analysis project Ga0164294, IMG submission 111479) | Oligotrophic lake water microbial communities from Sparkling Lake, Wisconsin, USA - GEODES005 metaG | ecosystem: Environmental > Aquatic > Freshwater > Lake | place: USA: Sparkling Lake...
CGCGGGCGTTGTCCTCGTGCCCCTTCTTTAAATTGCCATGCTGGTCCCAGCGGTTGCCGCCACACTCCGGACAGGTCAGCTCGACAAACCGCACGCCCCGCTCCACCATGCGCCGCGCGAGCAGGCACTCAGCCCCGAACGCCCGCATCTTTTCATAGTCCGATTCCAGGCCGTAGGCACGTTTCGTTGCGGCGGTCTCCTGCGCCAGCTCGAAGAGCTGCGGCACCTCCGTCTGCATGCGGTAGGCCAGCTCCTGATTCACGATCGCGCTTTCGATCGCGTCCGCTGGTCCCGCGGCGCCAGCGAGCTGGTTGGCAAAATCGCGGTCGAGCGACCCGGTGAGGTCGAGCTTGGCCCGCTGGTGGTCGGCAGAAAGATCTGGTGGCCGCACGTTCGCCACACCGGTCGGCGTCGGCTTGACAACCGATCCCTGAAACGCCGCCGGGAGAAAGCCGCTGGAGAAGTTGTCGAACCCGCCGGGGGGGATCGTGCCGCCGTTGATCACCATGTAGCCGGGGAGCTCATCGTTCTCGCTGCCGAGGCCATAGGTTGTCCATGCCCCCATGCTCGGCCTCCCCTGCAGGCCGTGGCCGGTGTGCAGGAGGAAGTTGGCGTTTGTGTGCTCGGGAAACTCGCTGGTCATCGAGCGGATGACCGCCAGCTCATCGGCGACCGAACCGAGGTGGGGGAAGAGATCGCTGATCGGAATGCCGCTTTGGCCATACTGGCGAAAGGGCCACAGGCCGGGGAGGAGCGTGCCGACATTGTTAAACTGGGTCGCCTCGACCTTAAAAAGCGTGCGTGGATCCTTGCCGGCGTCGCGCTCCAGCCGCGGCTTGGGGTCAAACGTGTCGACCTGCGACACGCCGCCGTCCATATATAAAAAGATCACGCTTGTGGCCCGGGCCCGATGATGCAGGACCGAGGGGCTTCCCCCGGCGACGGCTTGGGTCTGCTCCCGGTGGAGCAGGGCCGAGGCGGCCACCGCGCCAAAGCCGCAGCTGGCCTGCCGGAGCATCGCTCGCCGCGACAGGGGCGCCGGCAGGAAGCGGCCACAGGGGTGGCGGAATCGCTTCATGGCTGAGATTCCACGGCTGGCATTCTGCGGGAGCTGGGGAGGGAGACTGAAATAGTATAGCTTTCCGGGGAAAAAGCCCTCCACGGCCCGGCCGGTGAGGGCCAAACCGGCTCCACAAATCGACTTGGTCGGTTGGCGGCCCCAAGGCTACACTTGTCGTGTCAGGAGAGAGTCGCAAGACCGCCGAAGGCCGAACGCTCAGGCAAAAGTACTGACTACCGCACTGTTGGAGAGCGACTCAGGCGTAGAAGCTTGAGTCCACCGAAGGGGCAAACCGTGGGCGTGGCCTGCGGCGAATCTCTCAGGTTCCAGGACAACAGGGCTCCCCAGTGGATGCTTCCCGCTCCACTCCCCGCTTCAGGAGCCCCGTCATGCCCCAGCCCACCTCCTCCGCCCCCGCTGCGCAGAAAGTTCCCCAGCCCGCTTTGCTGCCGCTGAAATTTCTGGAAAACCCAACCGAGTTCCGGGCTCGGCACATCGGCCTCGACGCCGCTGACGAGCGCCACATGCTCGATGCCATCGGCGAGAAGTCGTGCCGTTCGCTGATCGAGGGAATCGTGCCGGCGAGCATCGCCCGCCACGACACAATGCAGCTCCCGCCGCCTGTTTCTGAAGCGGCGGCGCTTGAGGAGCTCAAGGCAATCGCATCCCGCAACACGCGTCTCAAGAGCTTCATTGGCCAGGGCTACCACAGCACCCACACCCCCGGCGTGATTCTGCGGAACATTCTCGAGGGGCCCGCTTGGTACACCGCCTACACGCCCTATCAGGCCGAGATCAGCCAGGGCCGCATGGAGGCACTGGTCAACTTCCAGACGATGGTCTGCGAACTCACCGGCATGCCGATCGCCAACGCCTCGATGCTCGACGAGGCTACCGCTGCCGCCGAAGCGATGACGCTGGCCCGCCGCGCTTCCTCAGTCCCCAGCCAGATCTTTCTCGCCGATGACCGCTGCCATCCGCAGACGCTCGAAGTATTGGCGACGCGGGCCAAGCCGCTGGGGATCGACATTCGGGTCGGGCGGATCGATCAGCTGCTGGCCCAGCACGATTGCTTCGGAGCGCTGGTGCAATACCCCGCCACCGACGGCACGCTTGCCGACTGGCGGGGTCTTGCCGAGCAGGTGCATGCCAAACAGGCGCTGCTGTGCGTGGCTACCGATCCCCTCAGCCTGACGCTGCTGGTGCCGCCGGGAGAGTGGGGGGCCGACATCGTAGTCGGCACCACGCAACGGTTCGGCATGCCGATGGGGTGCGGCGGCCCCCACGCCGCGTTTTTCGCCTGCCGCGATGCGGTGAAGCGCTCGATGCCGGGCCGCCTTGTGGGCGTGAGCATCGATGCCGAGGGGCGGCCCGCCTACCGGCTCTCCCTCCAGACCCGCGAGCAGCACATCCGCCGCGAGAAGGCCACCTCCAACATCTGCACCGCGCAGGTGCTGCCGGCGGTGGTGGCGAGCATGTATGCGGTTTACCACGGCCCCGGCGGCCTGACGCGGATCGCCCACCGGGTCGCCTGCTACACCGCCATCCTCGCCGACGGCCTGCGGAAGCTGGGGCTGACAGTTCCCACCACGTATGCCTTCGACACGCTCTGTGTCGCCACGGCAGACCGCACCGCCGCTCTGGCGGCGCGGGCCCGCGAGTTGGGTATGAACCTGCGCACGCAGAACGCGAGCACGCTCTCAATCACGCTCGATGAAACAACCACCCGTGCAGATCTTGTCCGGCTGTGGGAGGTGTTTGCGACAGCGGGGCAGAAGCTGCCCGAATTGGCCGCCTACGAGCAGGGCATCGAGCCGCTCATCCCGGCAGCCCTCCAGCGCACAAGCAGCTTCCTGACGCACCCGGTGTTCAACACCCACCACAGCGAAACGGCGATGCTCCGCTATATCCGTAGCCTGAGCGACCGGGATCTCGCCCTCGACCGCAGCATGATTCCCCTCGGCAGCTGCACGATGAAGCTCAATGCCACCAGCGAGATGATCCCGATCACGTGGCCCGAGTTTGCCGACCTGCACCCCTTCGCCCCTGCCGATCAGCTGGAGGGCTATGCGCTGCTCGACCGCCAGCTGCGGGCATGGCTCTGCGAGGCGACTGGCTACGCCGGCATCAGCCTCCAGCCCAATGCCGGCAGCCAGGGGGAATATGCTGGGCTGCTTGTGATCCAAGCCTGGCAGCAGGCCCGTGGTCAGGGCCACCGCACCATCTGCCTGATCCCCTCCTCCGCCCATGGCACCAATCCTGCCAGCGCCCAGATGGCGGGTATGGAAGTGGTTGTCACCGGCTGCGATGCGCAGGGGAATGTCGATCTGGACGAATTGCGCGCCAAGTGTGCGCAGTACAGCGATCGGCTCACCGCTGTGATGATCACCTATCCCAGCACCCATGGCGTGTTTGAGACGCAGATCCGCGAACTCTGCGAGATCGTCCATCGCCACGGCGGCCGCGTCTATGTCGACGGTGCCAATATGAATGCCCTGGTGGGCGTCGCCTCGCCGGGCGCCTTCGGGGGGGACGTGAGCCATCTCAATCTCCACAAAACATTCTGTATCCCGCACGGCGGCGGCGGCCCCGGCGTCGGCCCGGTGTGCGTGGTGGAGGATCTCGTGCCCTACCTGCCGGGCCATGCCACAGCGGGCCTGCCCTCAAGCCCGGTCGGCGCGGTGTCGGCTGCGGCGCTGGGGAATGCGGCGGTGCTGCCGATCAGCTGGATGTACTGCCGGATGATGGGGGGAGAGGGGCTCAGGCGGGCCACCGAAACGGCCATTCTCGCCGCCAACTACGTCAGCTCCCGGCTCCGCGATCATTACCCCACACTCTACGCCAGTGGCAACGGCCGGGTGGCGCACGAGTGCATTCTCGACCTGCGGCCACTGAAAGAGACCAGCGGAGTTACGGCCGAGGATGTGGCCAAGCGGCTCATCGATTACGGCTTCCACGCCCCCACCCTCAGCTTCCCGGTGCCGGGCACGCTGATGGTGGAGCCGACCGAGAGCGAGCCGCTGGCCGAGCTCGATCGGTTTGTCGCGGCGATGATCGCCATCCGCGCGGAGATCCGCCAGGTAGAGGAGGGGGTCTGGCCGCAGGACGACAACCCGCTCAAGGCTGCCCCCCACACCGCCGCGAGCATCGCAGCCGATGCCTGGGACCACCCCTATTCGCGCGAGGTTGCGGCCTTCCCGGTGGCCACGCTCAAGCGGGGCAAATACTGGTCCGCGGTGGCCCGCGTCGACAACGTCCACGGCGACCGCAATCTGTTTTGCAGTTGCGTGCCGGTGTCGGCTTGGGCGGAGGCCGCTCCGGCCTCATAAGCGATGCACGCTCGGCCTCCCGGCTGAAGAGCAGAAAGACTGGAACCGACCTGCCCGCCTGCCCCACTCCAGCATTGCCCACCCCAATCCCCCACGCCCGGAGCCTCGATGAGCCAGCACGCTTCGCTGAAATTCCCCGCCCTGCGCCAGCAGGTGATCGACACCTGTTTGGCCATGAATATTGAGGGCATCAATCAGGGCACCTCCGGCAATGTCAGCGTGCGCACCGACGAGGGCTTTCTCATCACAGCCTCGGGCATCCCCTATAAAAAGATGCGTCCCGAGCATGTTGTGGAGATGGATCTGGCGGGGGGCTATCGGGGCGATTTTCTTCCCTCGACCGAGTGGCGCATGCATCTGGACATCTACTCTGCCCGGCCGGAGGCAGGCGCCGTCGTGCATGTCCATTCCCCCTTCGCCATGACACTGGCCTGCCAGCGCCGGGAGGTGCCGGCATTCCATTACATGATCGGCGTCACGGGGGGCACAAACCTGCGGGTGGCCGACTACGCTGAGTTTGGCACCAAGGAGCTTTCTGTATTCATGCTCAAGGCGCTGCAGGAACGCACCGCCTGCCTGCTGGCCAACCATGGCCAGATCTGCTTTGGCTCCGATCTCGAAAGCGCCCTCTGGCTGGCGGGTGAAATTGAGTCGCTGTGCCACGCCTATTGGGCGGCCACGCTCACCGGCCAGCCGGTGATCCTCTCGGAAGGGGAGATGGCCAGTGTTTTAAAACGGTTCAAAACCTACGGGAAGCAGCCGGGCGACCTGAAGGGAATCGATGTCTCAGCCCTGGCGGTGTTTGCCCCCGTGAAGCGCGACGCCTGACTCATTGCCTGACACATTTTTAAAACCACTGCCGGCCACCGCCGGCAGGAGCGTGTTTCTGCCGATTTGACAGACGCTCTTCTGGCGATCGATCCTTGTCATTAATGATGCTGCCGCTGAAGCGTTGCGTTGGGGGAGCCGCATGGGCCCACATGCGGTGGGAACAACAGTATGAAAACTTTTTTCAATCGGCTGTTCTGGTTTCTCTCCGGCCTGCTCCTCTGGCTCCGGTACCGGGTTTCCGTGACCGGCGCCGCGCAGCTTCATAGCCTCGCCGGGCCGACGCTCGTTCTGCCCAACCACCCGGCCTACGTCGATCCGCCGCTGGTGCTCAGTCATTTACGGCTGGGCCGCCCGCTGCGACCGCTGGTCTTCAGCGGCATCTACCGGCTCCTGCCGCTGCGGCCGCTGATGGCGCTGGTCGATGCCTTCGAGGTGCCCGATCTCTCTGCCCAGAGCCGCGATGCCCAAACCAAGACACTCGAGATGATCGACGCGGTGGTCGCCAGGATCGGGCAGGGGGATAGTTTTCTGATCTATCCCTCGGGACGGCTGCAGCGGGGCGACCGCGAGGTGGTTGGTTCGGCGCGGGCCATCCATGAGATTCTCACCCGTTGCCCCGATATCAATGTCGTTCTCGTGCGCACCCGCGGCGTATGGGGGAGCAGTTTCAGCTGCGCAGCGACCGGATCGCCACCGAATCTTGTTCGGGTCATTGGCCGGGCGCTCGGCTGGACGCTCTGCTCGCTGGTCTTCTTCCTGCCGCGACGGCCTGTCGCCATCCATGCCGAGGTGCTCCCCGCAAGAACGCTCGCGAAACGCACGCGGGAGGAAACCAACGCCTTCCTCGAGCGCTGGTACAACGCCGACGGGATCCAGCAGCCGGTTTTTGTCAGATATAGCCATTGGTTTGGCCCAAGCAGCGGCCACTTCGCCGCCGGCGGCACCGGGCAGGAAATTGATCCGGCACGTTTGAGCCCGAAGACGATCGGACAGGTGAACGAACTGGTGCAGGCCCACCTCGGCCGGGAAATTCTGGGCGAGGAATTGCAGTCCAACACGACGCTTGAATCACTCGGGATGGACAGCCTCGACCGGATGGACGCCACGCTCAAGGTGGAGCAGCAGTTTGGATTTCACACCGCGGCGGTGGTGAGCACGCTGGGGGAGCTTTGGGCGCTGGCCGATGGAAAGCTCTCCTCTCCCGTCGAGGAGGAATCTGCTGGGCTGCCAGCCCCGGCCGGCTGGTTTGCACTCCAGCGTTCCACGCAGGCGCCAGCTGTGCTCGCCGGGACGGTGGCCGAGGCCTTTGTGCGCCAAGCACTGGTGGCGCCGACGCAGCCGGCAGTGGCCGACCAGATCTCCGGCGTGCTCTCTTCCCGCCGGCTCCTGGTCGGAGCGCAGCTGATGGCCCGCCGCTTTGCAGCCTGGCCCGAACCACATGTGGGGGTGATGCTGCCGGCGAGCGTGGCCGCTGACATCGTCTTCTTCGGGTTGCACTTGGCCGGCAAAACCCCCGTGATGATGAACTGGACAACCGGCCCGGCCAACCTGGCCCACGGCATGAAGGTGACTGAAGCCCGCCGGATCATCACCTCCAAAAAACTGATCGATCGGCTGGGGATCGAGGTGGAGGGGGCCGAATATGCCTTTCTGGAGGATCTCAAGGCAGGTATTGGCACACAAGAGGCGTTGCTGATGTTAGCCAGCACCGCTCTCAACCCCGGCGGCATCCTGCGCTCGCTTCCGCGCCAGAATCCCGATGCGCCGGCAGTGTTTCTCTTCACCTCGGGCTCGGAGAGCATGCCCAAGACGGTGCCGCTATCGCACACCAATCTGATCACCAACATAACTGACTCCCTCGAGGTGGTCGCAGCGGGCCCCACCGATTCGCTCCTGGGATTTCTGCCACCGTTTCACAGTTTTGGTCTCACCGGCAACGTTCTCCTGCCCCATCTCACGGGACTGCGCAGCGTGCGCTATGCCGATCCCACCGACGCCCGCGGCCTCGTGCAGACGATCCGGGCTTTTCGGCCGACGCTCTTGTTTACGACGCCGACGTTTCTGGGCTATATCCTCGCCGTCAGCAAAGGGGACGATCTCAAGAGCCTCAGGCGGGTGATCTGCGGGGCGGAGAAATGCCCTGACGCGGTATTCGATCAGTGCGGGCGGCTTGCGCCAGAGGCAACGATCCTCGAGGGCTACGGCATCACGGAGTGCTCTCCGGTGGTGGCAGCCAATCGCCTCGGCGACACGCGGCGCGGCAGCATCGGCAGACCTGTTCGCAACGTTGACATCCGCGTGGTCGATGTCGATACCGGCCTGCCGGTGGCGACCGGCGAACCGGGCATGCTGCTGGTGGCGGGCCCCTCGATCTTTTCCGGCTACCTCCGCCACGACGGCCCGTCCCCCTTTGTGGAGCTGGAGGGACGGAGCTGGTATCGCACCGGCGACCTCGTCGTGGCTGACGCCGACAACTGGCTGTCGTTCAAGGGCCGCTTGAAGCGTTTTCTCAAGGCGGGAGGGGAGATGATTTCGCTGCCGGCCCTGGAGGAGCCATTTCTGCACCGCTTCCCCGCCAATGAGCAGGGCCCACGGGTGGCTGTGGAGGGAATCGAAACAGCCAGCGGCCGGCAGATTGTGCTCTTCACCACCTTTCCGCTCCCGCAGCGCGAGGCGGCCCAGATCCTGCTCGATAATGGAATGCGGGGCGTGATGCGGCTGGATGAAGTGCGGCAGTTGCCCGCGATCCCGGTCCTCGGCACCGGCAAAACCGACTACCGCACCCTCCGCCAACTGGTGAGCGAAAGCGGGGAATCGGCCGGGAAGGGGTGAGCGACCCTGAGGCCTTCCGCACTGTACACACGCCCCACTACCGGCCTTCATCACCTTCAAGGGCTCTATCGCTCTGCTGCCGCCCAGCGGTCGCCGGCGGGTTGCGAAGCTGCCGTGGACCGGCCTATACTCCCGGACGGAATAACCTTCCGCCACACTTTCAGCACTCAATCGCCGCATCCATCCCGTTGACGGTGGGAACAGCGGCCAGAGCCCCGGCGGGGATGGTCCCACAGATCTTCACTGTGGAACAGGTTTCTTTGGGATCTCTTTATCCACGTCCCGCCCGGATGGCGCCCCCCATGGATCATGTTTTTGTCACCGGCGCCGCCGGCTTTATCGGCAGCACGCTTGTCGATCGGCTGTTACGTGAGGGGAAGCAGGTCGTTGGCTGGGACAATTTCTCGACTGGCCAGCGACGGTTTCTCAAGGATGCCCTGCAGCACCCCGGCTTCAAGCTGATCGAAGGCGACAACCTCGATCTGTCGGCCCTCACCAGGGCCATGGCCGGTTGCGATACGGTTTTTCACCTCGCCGCCAACGCGGATGTTCGATTTGGCCTGGAGCATCCGGAAAAGGATCTCCAGCAAAATACCTTTGCCACGTTTCATGTGCTGGAGGCCATGCGGGCAAATAGCATCAAGCGCATCGCCTTCAGTTCGACCGGCAGCGTCTACGGCGAAGCGGAACAGATCCCCACGCCCGAAGATGCCCCCTTCCCGGTGCAGACCTCGCTCTACGCCGCCTCGAAGGTGGCCGGCGAAGGGATGATTTCCTCCTACTGTGAAGGCTTCAAGTTTGAGGGCTACATCTTCCGGTTTGTCTCGATCCTCGGCGAGCGCTACACCCACGGCCATGTCTTCGATTTCTATCGTCAACTGCTTGATCACCCCGACAGGCTCAAGGTTCTCGGAGATGGTTCCCAGCGCAAGAGCTATCTCTACGTGCAGGACTGTCTCAGCGCGATGCTCCATGTGATGCAGCAGGGCACGGCTCAGAAAACCCGCCATGGCGTCCAGGTCTACAACCTCGGTGCCGACGAATATGTTCAGGTCAACGACTCAATCGGGTTTATCTGCAGTGCTCTGAGCCTTTCGCCCCAACTGGAATACACCGGTGGACAGCGCGGCTGGGTGGGCGACAACCCGTTCATCTTTCTCGATGCGAAAAAGGCCCGTTCAACCGGCTGGAAGCCGACACTCACCATCCAACAGGGCATTCACCGCACGCTTGAATGGCTGCAGCAGAATCAGTGGGTCTACGAGGCCCGAGATTGACCAGCATCCCTGATTCCATTCCCTGCCTGCGAACCTCTTGACGCTCTTTTTTGGAAGCGGACTGACGGATTCCATGAACATTTGCGTCCTCGGTCTCTGGCATTTGGGAAGCGTTACGGCCGCCTGCTGCGCCCGGCATTTTGATGTCATTGGCCTCGATTTTGACGCAGCCACTCTTGCCTCGCTCCAGGCGGGCAGGGCACCGCTGCTGGAACCGGGACTCAACGAATTGCTGGCCGCCGGACTGGAGTCAGGCAACCTTTCCTTTACCAGTGATCCACAGCGGGCTTGCGCCAATGCCGATCTGCTCTGGCTTACCTGCGACACGCCCGTCAACGATCGCGACGAGTCGGATGTGGAGAGTGTGTTGGCGATGCTGCGTCAGGCGATTGGATACCTTCCGGCCGGGGCGCTGGTATTGATCTCGGCCCAACTCCCGGTGGGAACCGCTGCCGGGCTGGAGGCCGAGTTTCCGCAGTTTCATTTCGCCTGCTCTCCGGAAAATCTCCGGCTGGGAAAAGCTATTGAGTCGTTTGAGAAGGCTGATCGGGTTGTGGTTGGCATCCGATCGGATGCAAAACGCCCCCTGCTCGAACAGCTTTTCTCTCCGTTTTCCCCCCGCATTCTGTTTATGCGAACCGAGTCAGCAGAGATGGTGAAGCATGCTCTCAATGCATTTCTCGCGCTTTCCATCACCTTCATCAACGAAATTGCGCGGCTCTGCGAACAGACAGGGGCGGATGCCAAGGAAGTTTCTGCGGGGCTGAAGAGCGAGGCGAGGATCGGCCCCAAAGCCTATCTGGGACCGGGAGGACCGTTCGCCGGCGGCACGTTGGCTCGCGATGTGGTGACGCTTACCAACCTGGCTGCCGCCAGCGGCGAAGTCATTTCAGTTATCCCCGCCATCAAGCTGAGCAACGATCAGCACCGCGGCTGGGTTTTCCAGCGATTGCAATCGAGGCTGGGAGATGTTCGAGGACGAAAAATCTGCGTGCTGGGTCTTACCTACACCACCAATACCGACACGCTGCGTCGCAGTGCTGCTATTGAATTATGCCAAAGGCTTATGGAGGCCGGAGCGCAGGTCGCCGCCTTTGATCCCGCGGTGAAAACCCTCCCGGCGGCACTGGCGGCGGTGGAGGTGTGTCCCGACCTTGCAGCGGCCGTGCGGGGTGCTGACGCCGTGGCGGTGTGCACCGAGTGGCCCCAGTTTCGTGAGGCGGACTGGGCCTCCCTGGCGAAAACGTTGACCCAACCTGTTTTCGTCGACGCCAATCGTTTTCTGGAACCGGAACTCAAAGACATCCCTCGCCTGGAATATCTGTCGGTCGGCCGTTCCTGACCGGAGCAGGCTGAGGCGTTGAACACCATTTCTTCAATGCTCTGGTTTTGCCTGTGACGGCCGGTACCTTTTCGTGGAGTTGGAGCGAATGAAACTGAACCGTCGCAACGCCCTGATTACTGGAGGCAGCCAAGGACTCGGCAAGGCCATCGCCACGCAGTTCCTGCAGGAGGGCGCCAACGTCGTCCTGTGCGCCCGCAGCGAAAAAGACCTGCTTGCCACCCAAGCCGAACTGGTTTCCCAATTCCCTGACCGCACCATCCTCGCCAAGACCTGCGATGTCGCAGCTGAACGTCAGGTAGATGATCTGGTCGCCTATGCCCTGCGCGAACTCGGCTCGATTGAGGCGCTGGTTCTCAATGCTGGTGTATACGGCCCCATGGGGCCGACCGAGAGCGTCTCCCTCGAAGAGTGGCGACGGGCCCTCGACATCAATCTTTTCGGGGTGCTGCTCCCCTGCCGCGCGCTGATCCCACACTTCAAGCAAGTCGGCCGCGGCAAAATCGTGGTTCTCAGCGGCGGCGGCGCCACCAATCCCCTGCCTAATATCAGCGCCTACGCCGCCTCGAAAGCGGCCGTTGTGCGGTTGATGGAGACGCTGGCGGAGGAGCTTCGCAGCTTTCATGTGGACGTCAACGCCATTGCGCCGGGAGCCTTGGCGACGCGTCTGGTGGATGAAGTGCTGGCGGCCGGGCCAGACAAGGTGGGCGCCGCCTTCTTTGAAAAGAACAAAAACTGGAAGCAGAATGGCGCCGTGCCGCTCGAACTCGGTGCAGGCTTGGCCGTTTTTCTGGCGAGTGCCGACAGCGACGGAATTTCCGGCAAGCTGCTCAGCGCCCAGTGGGATCCCTGGAACGATCTGCAACACCACCGCGCCGAACTCGCCGAGTCAGACATCTATTGCCTGCGCCGCATTGTTCCGGAGGATCGCGGAAAGAAATGGAATTGACATGAATCTGCGTGTGGCTCTCGTTGGATGCGGTCTCATTGGTCAGAAGCGACTCAATCTTCTGCCTGCTGGCAGCGTGAAGGTCGCCTGCGATACCAACCTGGAGCGGGCCAGCAGGCTGGCCGCGCAAAGCCCCGGTTGCATAGTCACAACCTCATTTCAAGAGGCCGTCAGCTCGCCAAACGTGGATGTGGTGATGATCGCCACGCTCAACTCCGCGCTGGCCCCCATCGCAGTGGCGGCAGTGAAATGCGGCAAGCATGTGCTTGTCGAAAAGCCGGCTGCCATCAGTGTTTCTGAACTGAACGCGATCGAGTCTGCGGCCCGGCAGACCGATGCACTCGTTCGCGTGGGCTACAACCATCGCTATCATCCGGCCTGCCTGAAGGCTGTGGAGCTGTTTCACAGCGGGGCGCTGGGGCCGATCATGTTTTTGCGGGGCCGCTATGGCCAGGGGGGGCGGCTCGGCTATGAGAAGGAATGGCGGGCCGATCCGCAGCTTTCAGGGGGTGGAGAGCTGATCGATCAGGGTGTGCATCTGATCGATCTGGCCGGGATCTTTCTGGGCGACTTCACCACGGTGGAAGGGCATACCGCCACCTATTTCTGGAACATGCCGGTCGACGACAACGCCTTTGTCAGCCTGCGCAATGCCGCCGGCAACACCGCCTGGCTGCAGGTCAGCTGCAGTGAGTGGAAAAACATGTTCAGCCTGGAGATTTACGGCCGCGACGCAAAGCTGCACTGGGAAGGCCTCGGCGGGAGCTACGGCATTGAAAAACTGACCTACTACAAAATGCTTCCGCAGATGGGGCCACCCGAGACAACGATCTGGGAGTTTCCGCGCGGAGATGAATCGTGGCAGCTGGAGATGGCTGCATTTTCCGAGGATATCCGGCTCAAGCGGACGCCTGTCCCCGGCCTGCGGGAAGCGAAGGGGGCGCTTGAGGTGGTGGAAAAAGTCTATTCCCGCGGCCACGCACAGCCAGCTGGTTGACCAGACACAGGCCCCCGGTCGCCAGCCGGGGCAGCCTGTGCTGGAAATGCTGAGCCAGACTCGACGCCTGTCAGGCCGGTGCCTCGACAAACCGGCGCACAGCACCGCCGACGGGTGGTGTCCAGAGCGGATTGACGCCGGCCGGCAGCGGATCGGCCTTCACGAAGATCTCGGAGGGCGCCCCCTCAAAATAGAGCTGCAGGGCGGGGCAGAGCCAGCCGGTCATATGCTCGCCGAGCACATCCCCCTGATACCAATTGCCCGAGACCTCATCGGCCCGCACCCACGACAGCATCGCATCGGCGCCGTCAAAGCCTTCCGCTGCGAACGTGAGCTGAAAGCCCTGCTCAGCCGCCGGAATGTCTTTGGCATTCACCAGTCGCGTGATCATTTCGGTGATTCCACAGACAAAGGCCTCTTCCTGGAGGCCGGTACGGGCATCGTCAAAAACCCATGTCTGCCGCAGCAGATAGGGATAGAGAACCAGCGTGCGCTGGACGGGGGTCGTGGGGGCATTGGGCATCGGGAATTCCTCGTTGGGGGACGGAAAAGCGACCCCCCTCAGGGGGCCTGTGCTCTGGTGCATACGCAAACCATACGCTTCTTGTTCGAGTAAAACAAGATTCTGTCATAAATAATTTGACATGTCGAATTGTTGCCTATAATGCCCCCATGGAACCAGAAGCCTTCACGCTCCAAGACCTCGCCACCCACACCGGGGTCGAACCGCGCACGATCCGCAGCTATGTCGAGAAGGGGATTCTCCCCGGTCCGGAGTCGCTCGGCCGTGGGGCCCGCTACACCCGCGACACACTCGATCGCCTGCGGGTCTTTCTCCTGATCCGCGACACGTTTCGGGATGTGTCGGTCGATCAGGCCCGCCTCCACCTCCAGGCCCTCACGCCGGCCCAGATTCGCAATCTGGCAGCCGGCAAGGGGAAGGTGGCGACGCTGCTGGGCTCCCAGAACGCCGCCGTCAAGGAACAGCACAAAGGGGATGCTCTGGCCTACCTCCGGGGACTCAAGCCGAGTTCGGAGCATGCCCTCTTCAGCCGAACTCCCGGCAAGGAGTCGGCTGGCATATTCCCCCCCAAGCACCCCGACCCCACCGATCAGCAACCGCTGCTGGAGCAGGCTTCTCACGCTCTGGCGACGCTGGCCGGCCTGGCCAGTTCGGGCCGCGGATTGCGGGGGGAAAACTGGTATCGGATCCGCCTCACGCAAGACATCGAACTCTCCGTGCGCGGTGAATTCGCCCCCGACCAACTGGCTCAGTTTCACAGGATCGGTGACGCCCTCCGGACGCTTCTCACGAAAGGAACCCCGAAATGACCACACCTTCCTCCCATCATTCCAATGGCCACCACGCCAATGGCCAGCACGCCAGCAGCGGGCCGCTCGGCGCCGCCCCACGCATCGGGGCTCTGCTCGACAGGAATATCGTGCACACAGCAGGCCGTTCGGTGCGGCATCTGGTGATTACGATCGACGCACCGCTCGATCAGACGGCCGCCAGCCGGCCGCGGCTGCCGCTCAATCTGGGGCTGGTGATCGATGCCTCAGGCTCAATGGCCGGCCGTCCGCTGGAGGCGGCCAAGGCGGCGGCTCTGGGCGTGGTCGATGCGTTGCAGGAGTCTGACCACCTGTCGCTGGTATCGTTTGCCACCTCTGCCCAGAGCCATGCCTGCGATGTAAGAATGGATGCTGTCGGGAAAGCGGCGGTGCGGGAGGCGATCCGCCCGCTGATTCACCGCGACTCCACCGATCTGGCTGCCGGCTGGCTGCTCGGCTGCGAGGGGATCGCCGAGCGGCTGGCGGCGGCGCAGGGGGTGGAACGCAACCAGTGCATCCTCCTCTCGGATGGCCATGCCAACCGGGGGGAGTGCGATCCGGCGGTGCTGGCACAGCATGCCCATCAGCTGCGGGTGCGGGGAGTGCTGACCTCCACTGTCGGCATCGGGATCGGCTATTCGCCCACGCAGTTGCAGGCGATCGCCGAGGCGGCCGGCGGCCGCATGCACGATGCCGAGCAGCCGGAGGAGATTGTGGAGATCGTGCTGGCCGAGCTGGCCGAAACGCTGTCGACCACCGTGGAGAATCTGGAGCTGTGCCTGCAGCTGCCGGAGGGGGTGGTGGCGGAGGTCTATGGAACCACCCCCGCCACAGCCACCGGCCGGCAACTCGATCTGATCGTGGGGGCGCTGCGGTCGGGGGCCTCCCGGCGGGTGGTGGTGAAACTCACATTCCCGGCGGGCAGTGCCGGCGACCGGCTGCCGATTGGTGTGACCGCCCGCTGGAAAAACCCCGGCGCGGAGGGGCTGCACACCAGCC
>Ga0164294_10003058_pt1 | contig 14946 bp, 8 predicted proteins | sample GEODES005metaG_FD_111479 | JGI IMG/M metagenome (GOLD analysis project Ga0164294, IMG submission 111479) | Oligotrophic lake water microbial communities from Sparkling Lake, Wisconsin, USA - GEODES005 metaG | ecosystem: Environmental > Aquatic > Freshwater > Lake | place: USA: Sparkling Lake...
CGCCGGGCCAATTGGTGCCGCCCTGCGCCCAGTTGTTGATCACGCCGAACTTCTGCGGCGTGGAGACGATCGGCGGCGTGTAGACGGGGCCCAGCACATATTGGCCGGCCAGCGCCACGGCCTTGGCCTTCAGATCCGGCGTGAAATCGATCAGATCCTTGTCCTCGACGCCGTTGCGGGCATAGACCGGCGGCTTCGACGGGATCGGCTGGGTCGGGCTGTACCATTCGCCGGGCACATTGCCCTTGGCGACCTTGGTTTCCTTGATCGGCCACACCGGCTGCCCGGTGGCGCGATCAAAGACATAGAAGAAGCCCTGCTTGGACGGCAGGCCGACGACCTTGCGCGGCTTGCCATCGACGGTCACGTCCATCAGCAGCGGCGCCGAGCTGTTGTCCAGATCCCAGATTTCGTGGTGGATCAACTGGAAATGCCAGCGGCGCTCACCGGTTTTCAGATCGACCGCAACCAGGCTGTTGCCGAACAGATTGGGGCCGGGGCGCTTGCCACCGAAGAAATCCGAGGTCGGCGATTCGACGGCGAGATAGGCGAGGCCCAGGTCCTCGTCCACCGACACCTGCGTCCACACGCCGGTGTTGCCGTTGATCTCGGCCGAATTGTTCAGCCAGGTCTCATAGCCGAATTCGCCCTTTTTCGGCACGGTGTGGAACGTCCACAGGCGCTTGCCGGTGCGCACGTCGAAGGCGCGGGCATAACCCTTGGTGTTGTTGCTGGTTTTCGGCGTGAAGCCTTCGCGGAAGGCGGCGCCGATGATGATGGTGTTGCCCGAAACCGCCGGCGCCGAGTGCACGCCGACTTCGCCGGTGTCGAGATCGCCCAGGTCCTGATCGAAATCGGTCTTCAGATCAACGACACCATTGGTGCCGAAATCCGGATCGGGGCGGCCGGTGTCGGCATCCAGGCTGACCAGGCGATAACCGATGGTGACATAAAGGATGCGGCGCTTGGTACCGTCGGTCCAATAGGACAGGCCGCGCCCCGAGAGGGCGCGCGGGCTTTCGGCCGAACGCTTGCCTTCATGCAGCGCATACTGCCAGAGCAGTTCACCCGTGGCGCCATTCAGCGCCACCACGGCGCGGCGGGTGCCGCCGGTGGTATAGATCACGCCATCCACCGCCAGCGGGGTCGATTCCAGCTTATATTCCGGGCGCGAGCCCAGAATGTCGGTCTTGAAGCGCCAGGCGATTTCCAGGTCCTTGAAATTGCCGGCATTGATCTGATCAAGCGCCGAATAGCGGCTGCCCTTCAGATCGGCGTTGTAGGTGGTCCAGTTGGCGACACCGGCCTTGGTGCGGGCAGCGATGGTGCCTTCCTTGGCCGGGGTTTGTGCCAGCGCGGACGGCGCGGCGTTCAGCAGCAGCGCGGCGGCGATGGACAGCGGCAGGATAGGGGTGATTTTCATCGGTCAGGTCTTTCGGTTGAGAACGGGCAAGGGGCGGGCGCGGCTCAGGCCAGCGCCGCCGCCTTTTCAACGCCGATCTTCAGGCTGGCCTTCTGCGCGTCGGTCAACTGCGGATAGGGGGTGCGCGCGTACATCATCGGGCCGCCCATGCGCAGCGACAGCACATATTTCATCGACGCATAGGTGTTGGCGCCCATGTTGTGATCGCGGATCACCGTCTGCGCAGCGCGCAGTTTTTCAAGCTCGGCCTTCCAGTCACCCTTGGCGCGATAGGCCTTGAAGATGTTGGCGCACTTGTCGCTGAACTGGTTGCCGTCGGCCAGGATGGCCCCCATGCCAGCCGAAACCGCCGGGATCAGGTTGTTGGACGTGCCGCAGCGCATGTTGAGCTCCGGGAAACCGGCCAGGAACTGCGCAAAGCCTTCGGCGTTGCCCGATGAATCCTTGATGCCGGCAAGATGCGGATATTTCATCAGATTCTTCAGCAGATCGAGGGTGATGTTCACCTCCGACGTGCCGGGGATGTGATAGAGATTGATCGGGATCGACACGGCTTCGAACAGGCGGCTGTAATAATCGGTCAGGCCTTCGATCGGCGGCTGATTGAAGTAGAAGGGCGGAATGACCAGCAGGCCATCGGCGCCGACGCTCTGCGCATGCTTGGCCAGATCGATCGTCTCGACGATATTGGGCGTGCCGGGGCCGACCATGATGTTCATGTTGCCCTTGTGCTTCATTGCCGTCTCGGTGATCAGCTTGCGCTCCGCCACCGAGAAGCTGGGGAATTCGCCGGAGGTGCCGAGCACCACGACGCCATCGGCGCCGCATTTCTGGTGCCATTCCATTACCGCCTTCATGGCGCCGGGATCGAACATGCCCTTGGCATCGCACGGCGTGACGGTGGCAACCCAGTAAGCGACCTTCTCCTTGGAGCCCAGGCGGCGCGCGCCCCCCATCTGGGCGGCAGCCGGCCCGGCGGCCAGGGCGAGTGATGCGGCGGCAGCAGCAGCGCCAGCCATGGTTTCGCGACGGTTCAGTTCCATGATCGTTCCTCCCCAAGATCGGCCGCCACCTGTGTGGCTGGTCGGCCCGTTGATTGTCATCATTGCGCCGGACGGGCCATGCGGCAAGATGCTTGTGCCGCCGCCGGCCTGACCAGCGCCCGATTCTTCAGAAATTCACACGCACGCCGGCGCGATAGGCCCGGCCGATCGCATCATAGATGATGCCGTTGATCGGGGTGAAGTAAAAGGCGCTCTGCCCCTGCGCCTGGCTGGCCGCGACGTTGGGCGGTGCCTTGTTGAGCAGGTTGTCGACGGTGGCGAACAACTGGACATGCTTGTTCATCTGCCAGCTGCCGCGCAGATCGACATAGGCGATCGCCGGGACCTTGTTGTCGTCCACATCCTTGGGCCCCCAGGCGCTGTTCAGCTTCGCCGCGCCGATGAAGCGGGTCTGCGCGGTCAGGCTGATGTCATCCTTGTTCCAGGTGGTCGATGCGGTGAAGCGCGCGCGTGGGAAGCCGGTGCCGCCCAGATTGTCCGGACCGATGGCGCCCGCCAGTTTGAAGGTGGTGCCCAACTGTTGCTGTTCAAGCTGGAGGATATAGCTGCCGAGCACGCGGAAATTGAGGTTTCCACCCAGGGCCGGCACCGTCCAGTCGAGCTGGTAATCGATGCCCGATGTGGTCAGCCTGGCAATGTTGTTGGGAATGACGTTGATCTGCGACAGCAGCGGCTGGCCATTTGCCCCGGTTGCACCGGCAAACACGAGCTGGCTGCAGAAGGCGGCTTCGCCGGCGTTGCAGCGTTGCAGCGTATCATTGGCACCCACCGTCACGATCGCATCGGTCAGGGCGATGCGATAATAATCGATCGACAGGCTGAACCGATCGATGAACGACGGCTGCAACACCACACCGGCCGAGAAGGTGCGGGCCTTTTCCGGCTGCAGATTGGCATTGCCGCTGGCGAAGCTGAAAATCGCCACGGTCACGTTGTTGCGCGGGTCCACCGCCGACGACAGGGTGGACAGGCCGGTCGAGAACAGTTCGTTCAGATTGGGGGCCCGGATATCGCGTGACAGCGTGGCGCGCACGCGCACGCCATCGACCACATCCGACAGCATGCCCGCCTTCCAGGTGATGACGCTGCCGCTGGTGGAATAATCGGTGTAGCGGATTGCACCCGACACGTTCAGCGACTGGACGCCATTGTCCTTCAACAGCGGCACATCGACTTCGACAAAGCCTTCCTTGACGTTGTAACCGCCGACAAAGCTGGGGAAATTGGCCACCGAATAGATGCGGGCCTGAGCGCCCGGATCGTTGGTGATCGTGCCGCTTTCGGTGCGATATTCACCGCCGAACGCCACGGCGACATCGCCCGCCGACAGTCCGGGCAGGGTGCCCTGTATGGTCGCGGCCGTCACCGTCTGGCGCAGCTTTTGGCGCTGGAAATTCTGCCCCGGCGCGACGTTGATATAGCGGATGGCCGCCTGGCTGGCGACGCCGGTGCCCAGGATGTTCAAGGGCGCGCAGGCCGGATCATCATTGGCTGTGGTGGCATCGGCATTGACGCGGCAGACGATCTGGCCGGCGGTGTTGCGCACGGCATCGACGGCGCGGTTGAAATTGCCGATGATGGCGTTTGATTCGGTCTTCTGGAACACGGTCACGTCGCCGCGCTGGTAATAGGCGTTGTAGCTCCAGCCGCCGCCGAGATCGCCTTCGGCGCTGAACACGCCGCGCAGCAGCGAACGATCGGTGGTCGCCACCGGAATGCCGACGGCGTTGGTGGCGAAATTATCGTAACTCAGCGTGTCGCCGGTGACGTTGTTGAGGTTCATCGTGCCGACCTGGATGGCGGTCAGCCCGGCCGCTGTCATCTGCGCACGCAACCCATCGGAAACGAACGGGTTTTCGGCGCGGATGAACGGCGCCTGCGCGCCGACGCGGATGAACGGCACCGAATTGTTGCGGCTGAAGGTGGCGCCGTAATTGCCCTGCAACGACAGTTTCAGCCAGTCTGCCACCTCGTAGGACACAAGGCTGAACACGGAACCGGTGCGATAATTGATCGCCAGATTGTTCAGCGCGCCCTGCAATGTGTCGGCGTTGGCGGCGATCTGCCCCGAAACCAGCGTGCCGCCAAACGGCGACAACGCGCCGTTGGCCCCGAATTGCTGGTTCTGCAGCGGGCTTGCGGTGGTGGATTGGCCCGCCGGGCAGCCGCCCGTCGCGGTCAGGGCCACACGGCAGCCGGCCGTGATCAGGCCCCCCGTCGTCCCGTTCGACAGGTTGACGTTGTTGGCATGGATCAGCCGGGGCTCGCTGTTGGTGGCGGTGAAGGCCGGATTGTTGACCAGTTGGCGATAATTGTTCCAGCCGCGCTGATTGGCGAAGATGTTGCTGGGCGCGTTGAAGAAGTTGCCGGCCACGATCAATCGGCCGCGACCATCGTTGAAACCGGTGCCGAACGCGGCTTGCGCGCGATAGTTGAAACGATCGAAGGCATAGGAATCGCCGGCTTCGATGCTGGCCTTCAGGCCATCGAATTTCTTGTTGAGCACCAGGTTGACGACGCCCGACACGGCATCCGAACCCCAGGCGGCCGAAGCGCCCGCGGTCACCACATCGACGCGCTGCACCAGCGCGGTGGGCATGGTGCCGATATCGACCTGGCCAGTGACGTTGGATTGCACGACACGCTGGCCATCGAACAGCACCAGCGTGCGGGTCACGCCCAGGTTGCGCAGGTTCACCGTATCAAGGCCGGTGATGCCGGCGACGATGTTGCCGGCGCCCGACGTGTTGTTGGGCGACGCCGATGATCCGACCGCCGGCAGTTCGCGGATGGCATCGCCGATGGTCGGCTTGGCATCGCGCAGGATCAATTCCTCGCTGACCACGGTGACCGGCGTCGGCGCGGTATAGCCCGATGCGGTGATCCGCGATCCGGTAACCACGATTGTCTCGTTGCCGGTGTCTTCCGGTGCGGCGGCGGCGGCTGGTGCTGCCGGTGCCGCGGCTTGCTGCGCGGCCGCCATGGCCGGCCAGGCCAATGCCGTGATGAGTGCCAGACGTGAAACGGCGATTGCAGCCATGATCCGTTACCCCCAAGTTACGGCCAGGTGCGATGGGGCAGATTGGTTCCGCCACCGACGGGCCGATGCTGTTGATTGAAACCACATCTGTGGCGGCCTGCTGGCGTGCCGTCTCACCGACTCGCATTTGGTATCATCTGTGCGGCATGGCCACAAGTGTTCGCTGACCGAACGATGCGCTGCGATTGGGCCGCACGATTTGCTTTCCGCTCAAGGGCTTGGGCAGGTCAGCAGCCACTCGCCCGCTTCGCGCCGCCAGCGCAGGCTGGCGCAGCGGCCCAGCACGTCATCGCCCAGTTTCAGCACCGGCCAACCCCGCTGCCGGCCGCGCCGGCCGATCACGGTGAGGGCGGCGCGATCGGTGCCGGCATCGGGCGGCAGATCGGCGCCGCCGGCCCAATCGAACAGGCGCACGTCGACGCTCGTCACCGCCAGGCCGGCCATCACCACCGGCCTTTCGAACAGCAGCCGGCGCACCGGGCGCGCGACGCCAAAGCCGATCACCACCCGCCGCACCGGGCCGTCCAGATGCCCGCCGCCGGCCTGCGCCAGCCGGCTGGCCGCCGCCACGCTGGCCACGCTGGCCACACCGGCAGGGCGCAGATTGTGCAGCTCCACCTCGATGCGTCCGGCGCCATCGCCAAGCCTCCAGTCAAAGCCCAGCGCGCCACTGTTGCCGCCGATCCGCGCCGGCACGGTCACCAGGCGATCCTGCGCGCCGGGTGCGCGCCGGCTGATCTGCACGTCGCCGTATGGCAGCAGCGGCAGGCCGATCACGCCGTCGCTGCCCGCCGCCTGGCCATCGGGCACCGCCGCCGCCGCCAGCACGCGCGCCGGCAGGGCCTGCCCGGCAATCACCAGTGTCTCGCGGCTGAACGGCACCGCCAGCGGCACCTGGCCCACCGATACCTGGAACAACCCACGCCGCACCGGCTTGCCATCGGGTCGGGCCTCCCCCGCCAGGCCGAGCCGGCGATGCGCATCGGGGCCGATCAGCACCACCGGGTCGGCGCCGAAATCCACGGTGAGCAGCACATCGCGCCCGGCGATCTGCGCGGCGATCACCGGGCGGTCGGCGGGCAGATCGAGGGCGGGCAGCGGTGGCGGCAGTGGCGGCAGCAGCGGTGGCCCCTTTGCCAACGCCAGAGTCGGTGCCGCGGCCAGGATGAGGGCGCTAAGCCGTGCGAAACGCATTGCTGATCGGATAGCGCCGGTCGCGGCCGAAGTTGCGGCCACCGATCTTCACGCCCGGCGGGGCCTGGCGGCGCTTGTATTCGGCGATGTAGAGCAGGCGTTCGATGCGGGCGACCGTGGCCGCATCCAGCCCCTGCGCCACCAGATCGGCCGCCGATTGTTCCTGCTCCACCAGCCCGTGCAGGATGGCATCGAGCAGCGGATAGGGCGGCAGGCTGTCCTCATCCTTCTGGTCGGGGCGCAGCTCGGCCGATGGCGGCTTGCTGATCACCCGTGCCGGCATCACCGGGCCTGACGGGCCAATGCCCAGGCGCGGCGCATGGGCATTGCGCCATTCCGACACGCGAAACACGGTCATCTTGTACAGATCTTTCAGCACCGAATAGCCGCCGGCCATGTCGCCATAGATGGTGGCATAGCCGACGCTCATCTCGCTCTTGTTGCCGGTGGTCAGCAGCATGTGGCCAAATTTGTTCGACAGCGCCATCAGCGTGACGGCGCGGATGCGCGACTGGATATTCTCCTCGGTCAGATCGGGCGTGCGGTCGGCGAACAGCGGGGCCAGCATCGCATCATAGGCCTGCATCGCCGGTTCGATGCGCACGGTATCCAGCCGGCAGCCGAGCAGGCGCGCACATTCCGCGGCATCGTCCAGGCTCTCCTGGCTGGTGTAGGGGCTGGGCAGCATGACGCACCACACCCGGTCTGCGCCCAGCGCATCGACGGCGACCGCCGCCGACAGCGCTGAATCAATGCCGCCCGACAGGCCGAGCACCACGCCGGGAAAGCGGTTGCGGTTCACATAATCGCGCAGCCCCACCAGCATGGCATGATAGATGTCGGCCGGGTCTTCGTCAGGCGGGCTGAGCGGCCCGGGCGCGCACGCCCAGCCGGCCGGGCCGCGCTGCCAGTGGGTAAGGCGCACCTCTTCATCCCAATCGGGCAGGCGCTGCGCCAGTGTGCGGTTCGCGTTGAGAACGAACGACGCGCCATCGAACACCAGCTCATCCTGCCCGCCAACGCGGTTCAGATAGGCCAGCGGCAAGCCGGTTTCCGTCACCCGCGCCACGCTGACGGACAGGCGCTGGTCGCCCTTGCCCACTTCATAGGGGCTGCCGTTGGGCACGATCAGCAGTTCGGCGCCGGTTTCGCCCAGGCATTCGCACACATCGGGCAACCAGATGTCTTCGCAGATCGGCACGCCGATGCGCACGCCGCGCACCACCAGCGGGCCGGGCAGCGGCCCGCTGTCGAACAAGCGCTTTTCATCGAACGTGCCATAATTGGGCAGGTCATGTTTGCGGGTGATGCCGGCAATGCGCCCGCCATCCAGCAGCAGCATGGCGTTGAACAGCTTGCCATCTTCCGCCCAGGGCGTGCCGACCAGCAGCGCCGGGCCCTGCGTGGCCGTGGCCGCCGCCAGCCGCTCCACCTGGTGCCTGGCCGCCGCGACCAACGCCGGTTTCAGCACCAGATCCTCGGGCGGATAGCCGACGATGCTGAGTTCGGGTGTCACCAGCAGATCGGCGCCGGCGGCGTGCTCGCGTGCCTGCAATATGGCATCGGCATTGCCGGCCACATCGCCGACGCTGGCGTTCAACTGGGCAAGGGCGATGATCAGCCGGTCGGTCATTGCAGCAGCGTTACAAGGCTTTGCCGTGTCAGGCCAGCCGGGTGCGACCCGTCAGCGCCATGGCAGTTTCCAGCTCGGCCCGGATCAAGGCCAGCATGTGCGCCACCCCGGCCTGGCCGCGCGCGCCCAGCGCCCACACCCACGGCCGGCCGACCAGAACGGCGCTGGCGCCGGAACTGACATAGCGCAGCACATCAAGGCCGGACCGCACGCCGCCATCGGCGAGCACCGGCACGCAGCCGCCCAGCCTGTCCAGGATCGCCGGCAGCGCCCGCACGGCGGACATCGCGCCGTCCAGTTGCCGGCCGCCGTGGTTGGACACGACAATGGCATCGGCGCCGTTCTGCACCGCCAGCGCAGCATCGTCCGGGTGCAAGATGCCCTTCACGATCAACGGCCCCGGCCACAGCGAGCGCACCCAGGCCAGCCGATCCCAATCGGCGCTGGCATCGAAATTGCGCGCCAGCCAGCCGAGATAATCGCTGAGCGGGGCCTTGGCCCCCACAAGCTGCGCAAGATTGCCCATCGCCACCGGACCCCCCAGCAGGCCGACATCCACCGCCCAGCGCGGCCGCGCCGCCACCTGCGCGGCGCGGTGCAGCCAGCCGGCAACGCCCGGCGCGCCCGACAGGCTGGACCGCACATCGCGATAACGCGCGCCGGGGGTCGGCAGATCGACGGTGAGCACCAGCGCCGGGCAGTGCTGCGCCCGCGCCTGCGCAATCATCGCTTCATTCGCGCCGCGATCCTTGACGAGATAGAGTTGATACCAGGGCGCCGCGCCGGCGCCCTGCGCAACCTCGGCCAGCGAACAGACCGACACGGTAGACAGCGCCATCGCCACGCCGGCATCACGCGCCGCCCGCATTGCCTGCACTTCGCCGCGCCGCGCGTGCAGCCCGGCCAGGCCCACCGGCGCCAGCACCACCGGCATCGTCAGCGACTGCCCCAGCAGAGTCACCGCCGTATCGATGCGCGACACATCCACCAGCACCCGCTGATCCAGCTGCACCGCCGCCAGATCGGCAAGGTTGGCGGCCAGGGTGGTTTCGCCATAGCTGCCGCCGTCGGTGTAATCGAACAGGAAGCGCGGGACGCGGGCCCGGCTGCGCGCGCGGTAATCAAGGATCGAGGCGGGGGTCATGATGCGAAACGCCCTCCCCCTTGCGGGGAGGGCGACTCGCGCGCAGCGCGGCGGGGTGGGGGTTCGCCTGCGGGCACCAACGCACACAATTCTCGAAAGACCGCATCCCGCTCCGTAAGCACATGCCGGTTCTCAAGCCGCGCCACGCGATAGCCACGCCCGCCGAACCACGCGTCCCGCTCGACATCGTGCGCATGTCCAAGCACATGTCCCTCGCCATCAGCCTCCACCACCAATCGCGCCGCATGGCTGCAGAAATCAGCAACATAGCGCGGCGGGAAGGCGACCTGGCGACGGAAATGCCAGTGGCTGAGTGGCTCGGTCCGCAGGATCGTCCAAAGCACGGCTTCGGCCGGGGTGAGCGTCTGCCGCATCGATTTGGCGCGTGCTTGCAGTGTCTTCTCAATCGTCACACGCGCAACCCCCACCCCGGGCCGCCTTCGGCGTCTCTCGCCCTCCCCGCAAGGGGGAGGGAGTTGAACCGAGTACCACTCCCTCCCCCTTGCGGGGAGGGCGACTCGGCGTAGCTGAGCGGGGTGGGGGTCACCCATTCCGCAGCAAAGATTCTCACCGCGCCGCCTTGGCCCCCGACTTGGCTAACGCCACCTGTGCCTCCACGCTGCGCAGGATTGCCGGCACGTCGTGCACGATGCCGTCGCGGATGGTCCAGCGGATGCCGCCCTTCACCACCGTGGTCTGCGTCGCCTCGTCCAGCCGGGCAAAGCCGGTGCCATACAGCGTCTTCAGATTGTTCAGCGGGTTTTCCGGCACCACGATCAGATCGGCGCGCATGCCCACCCGCACCAGGCCGAAATCCGGTTCGCGTCCCTTGGGCTCTTCCAAAGTGCGCGCGCCGTTGATGGTCGCGGCCTGGATCACCTCCAGCGGTGCAAAGCCGGCTTCGCGCAGCAGTTCCAGTTCGAGAATGTAACCGAAGCCCCAGGTCTGCCAGATGAAGCCCGGATCGGAGCCGGTGGTGACGCGCCCGCCGATATTCTTGTAATCATTCACCAATTGCATGTAGCGGTTATAGAATCGCCGCCATTCATATTCGCGCTCAGACGTCCATTCGAAGAAATAGCTGCCATGGTTGTCGCGGTTGGATTCAAAGAATTTCGTCAGGCTGGGCAGCGTATAGCGATCATGCCATTCGGCGCGCTGGGCGCGCATCAGATCGCGGCTGGCGCTGTAGATGTTGAAGGTGGGATCGAACACCACGCCGCTGGCCTTCTGTGCCTGCAGATACGCCTGCCATTCCGGCCCGCCCGGTTCATGGATCTGGTTCCAGATCTCGGCGATGCCGCCAAAGCGCATCTGTTCGTCGTTGAAATTGTAATTGGCCGGCGTGTCCTGCACGCGGCGGCCATCCAGCAGGCTTTCGAAATGGCCATAGAAATGCGTGATGGTGCCCAGGCCCGCCGCCGCCGCATCGCGGGCGTTGAATTCGGCGATATTGGGTTGCGACAGATGCGCGACGGTGCCGAGGCCGAGCTTCTTCGCCTCATCGATGGCAGCACGGTCGATCGCCGGGGTTTCATCGCCGCGGTTGAAGAATTTGATGCCATCGATGCCGACAGACGCTGCCCAGCGCACCCATTCGCGCGCCTTTTCCGGCGTCAGCACGCGTCCACCCTTCCAGCCGGCCGATGCACCCGAACCAAGCGTCTGATACACATAAAGCCGCGGGCTCATGATCTCGCCGGCTGCGGCGCGTTTCTGATCGGCGAGGGCGCGCGCGGTGTCACTGCCAAAGAAGGACACGCCGCGCACCGTGGTGACGCCATGTGCCAGCCAGAGTTTCCAGGCGTAATCCGGCGTGTCCATCTTGTCGGGATCGCCCTGATGGCCGTGCATGTCCACGAAACCGGGCAGCACATACATGCCGGTGGCGTCGATCTCGCGGGTGGGATTGGCCGGCGCGCGATTGGCACGCATTGGCAAGCCCGGCGTGCCGGCGCTGCGGATATCGGTGATGCGGCCTTGCGTGATGATGATGTCGGCTGGGCCTTGCGGCGGGCCCCCGTTGCCGGTGATGATAGTGGCGCCGCGGATCACCAGCGTCTCATACGGCCCGGCGGCCAGCGCGGGGTCGCGCGGCGCGGAGGGCTTCATCTGGGCGGTGGCGGCGGTGGCGGCCAGGGCCATGGCAAGTGCGAGCAACGTCTTCATCAGAATCCCCTGTTGCGCGCAGCATAGACGGCGGATTTCTGCGCCGCTAGGCTGGCGATCATGCAATGGATCGCGCTTCTGATTGGTTATGTCCTGGGCGCGATCCCGTTCGGCCTGCTGCTCACGCGGATGATCGGCATCGATATTCGCCAGGTGGGCAGCGGCAATATCGGCACCACCAACGTGCTGCGCACCGGCAACAAGGCGCTGGCGGCAGCGACGTTGCTGCTCGATGCCGGCAAGGGCGCGGCGGCGGTGCTGATCGGGCGCGAACTGGGCGGCGAGATTGCCGGGATCATGGCCGGCATGGCGGCGTTCATCGGCCATTGCTTTCCGGTGTGGCTGCGCTTCCGCGGCGGCAAGGGCGTGGCGACGATTCTGGGCATCACATTGGCGGCGCTGCCGCTGGCGGGGCTGATCGCCCTGACCGTGTGGCTCGGTGGTGCGCTGGTGACGCGCTATTCCAGCGTGGGCGGCATGCTGGCGGCGGTCGCCTGCCCGTTGGCCGTGTGGTTCCTGGCCCACGATCTCGGCTGGGCCTTGCATCTGGCGATGCTGGCGGCGCTGCTGATCTTCCAGCACCGGGACAATCTCGCGCGGTTGGGCAACGGCACCGAATCGAAAATCGGACAAAAGGCCAAATGAGCCTGCCGGCCGACGCCGTTGCAAGGTTGCGGTTGATCCGCACGGACAGCATCGGCCCGGTCACCTATCGGCAACTCGTGGCGCGCTTTGGCAGCGCAGAGGCGGCGCTGCACGCGCTCCCCGATCTGGCCAGGCGCGGCAACCGGCCGTTGCACCTTTGCGCCAGCGATGTGGCAGAGGCGGAACTGGCCACCGCGGCGCGGCTGGGCGCGACATTGCTGTTCATCGGCACGCCCGATTATCCGCCCTTGCTCGCCCGCACCGAAACCGCGCCGCCGGTGCTGTTCGCGCATGGCGACACCGCGCTGCTCGATCGCCCGGCGGTAGCCATCGTCGGCGCCCGCAATGCCAGCGCGGCTGGGTCACGCTTTGCGCGGCAATTGGCGATCGATCTGGGCGAGGCGGATTTCGTCGTGGTCTCCGGCCTGGCGCGCGGCATCGATGCGGCGGCGCATGTGGCGGCGCTGGATCGGGGGACCATTGCGGTGGTCGCCGGCGGCATTGATGTGCCCTACCCGCCCGATCACGCCGATCTGATGGCGAAGATCGCCGCGACCGGCCTGGTGGTGGCGGAACAGGCGCCGGGCATCGAACCGCAGGCGCGCCACTTCCCGCGCCGCAACCGGATCATCGCCGGGCTGGCCGCCGGCACCATCGTGGTGGAGGGCGCACCCAAATCCGGCAGTCTCATTACGGCGCGCATCGCTGCCGAGCTGGGCCGTGAAGTCATGGCCGTCCCCGGCTCCCCGCTCGATCCGCGTGCGCAAGGCTGCAACCTCCTCATCCGCGAAGGTGCCACCCTGATCCAAGGCGCGGCGGACGTGCTGGAGGCGCTGCACACGCTGTCGGGCCAACCCGCGCTGCCGCTGCACGTGTCGGAATCCATGCCCGCCCCCGCCCTGGTCGCCGAGCCAGACGCGCGGCGCGCCGTGATCGCGCTGCTCTCCCCCACGCCGGTGCAGATCGACGAACTCGTCCGCCAATCCGGCCTGCCGGCAGCGCAGGTTGCGACGGTGCTGCTCGATCTGGAACTGGAAGGCGCGCTGGCCCGCCATGCCGGCGGGCGGGTGGCGTTAAGTTGAGGCGCGGCCGGCCGGGCCGCTTGTCGCCCATGCAGCCTTTGAACATTCGTTCCGGGCGCGCCAGAATTGTCCGCAGGCACATCAATCCGAGCGCCCGGCTTCAACGCCGATCGCCCGGATGGCCAGGCAATCCGGTCAAATGCGGAACCCCATGGTCGCCCCGATGATGCGGGGATCGCTCGGAGTGCCAAGGATCAGCCCGGCGTTGCCCGCCTGTATCGTCAGGTTCTGGATATAATTGCTGTTGAACAGGTTGCGGGCGAAGACGGTGACGGTCCAGCCCTTTGCGGCGCGGATGCCGATCGCGGCATTGGTGACATTGAAGCCGTCGATCAGCGTGAACTTCGATAGCGTCGGATCGCCATGATGGCTGCTGCGCCAGCTTGAATCGGCGTGGAAGAAGAGTTCGCCGGCCTTGCCGATCGCGACGGCATAGTCGCCGCCCAGCGTCGTCGACCAGCGCGGCAACCCCGACAGCCGCCCGCCGGTCAGGTCGCAGGCGGTTGTGGCCGTGCCCTGCAACTCCAGCGGGCATGGGCCCTTCGGGTACTCGGCGTATCTGCCACGGGCATAGGCCACAGAGGCGCGCAGTTGCAGACCGGCGATGGGCGCGGCGACCGCATCGGCTTCGAAACCCTCGACCGTCACTTTGGGAATGTTCGACAGATAACCGCGCAGCGCGATCGTCTGCGTTGAATCGACCAAGGTCGCCTGGAAGTCGCGGACTTCGGTGTGGTAGCCGGTCAGATTGAACCGCAGCCGCCGGTCGAAGAGATCCGTTTTCAGCCCGACTTCATAGGTCGTATTCCGCTCTGGCCGCACGACCGCTGTCGACAGCGCCGGCTGGTTCTGGACGTTGAGCGGCAGGCCCGACATGTTGATGCCGCCCGATTTGAAGCTCCGCGCATGGCTGGCATAGGCGAAGATGCCATCGGCAAGTTGGTACGAGACGTTGGCCCGCCCCGAAAGATCGCCAGAATCGTCACGGGCGCCATAGGCTTGTGGGCGCAAGATCGACAGCTTGGCATTGATCAGGGCCGGTACTGTGGTCTGCAAGCCACCGGACACCGTCGTCGTGTAATCCCCGACCTTATGCTCGATCGTGTAGCGCAGGCCACCGGTCAGGGTCAGCCGGTCGGTCGCCTTCCAGTTGACCTCGCCGAACGTTGCATAGCTGTCGGCCGCAAAGCGCGTACCGCCGTCCTGGCCATAACCATCGAGCAGGTTCGAAGGCACCGCGACGGGCGGCGTGCCCGTTGTCGGGCCGATCAGCCAATATGCAGCGGTCGGACCGTAGATCGAGATCGGCCGGCCGGTGATGACCTGCCGGAAATAGTAGAGGCCCCAGACATAACCGAGCGGGCCATCGCCGTTCGAGGCCATGCGCAGTTCCTGGCTGATCTGGTCCTGGCGCGAGGGGATGCCCTGTTGCAACTGGATCTTCAGGCCGGTGTAATCGCGGTCGTTGGCAGCATTCCAGTTCCAGAAGCGCCACGCGGTGACCGAGGTGATCGTCGCATGGCCAAGATCCCAATCGGAAACAAGCGATACC
>Ga0164294_10003062_pt1 | contig 14933 bp, 13 predicted proteins | sample GEODES005metaG_FD_111479 | JGI IMG/M metagenome (GOLD analysis project Ga0164294, IMG submission 111479) | Oligotrophic lake water microbial communities from Sparkling Lake, Wisconsin, USA - GEODES005 metaG | ecosystem: Environmental > Aquatic > Freshwater > Lake | place: USA: Sparkling Lake...
AAGTCCAGGAGGACACAGAAGTGGCGAAGGCGAAGTTCGAGCGGACGAAGCCGCACGTCAACATCGGGACCATCGGTCACGTTGACCACGGCAAAACCACGCTAACCGCAGCTATCACCAAGGTTCTGCACGACAAATTCCCGGCGTTGAACGAGTCGCGTGCATTCGATCAGATCGACAATGCGCCCGAAGAGCGTCAGCGCGGTATCACCATCAACATCTCCCACGTGGAGTACCAGACCGAGAAGCGTCACTATGCGCACGTCGACGCCCCCGGTCACGCGGACTACATCAAGAACATGATCACCGGTGCCGCCCAGATGGACGGCGCGATCCTGGTGGTCGCCGCGACCGACGGCCCGATGCCGCAGACCCGTGAGCACGTGCTGCTGGCTCGTCAGGTCGGTGTGCCCTACATCCTGGTGGCGCTGAACAAGGCCGACATGGTCGACGACGAGGAGCTGCTGGAGCTCGTCGAACTGGAGGTCCGCGAACTGCTGGCCGCCCAGGAGTTCGACGAGGACGCCCCGGTGATCCGGGTGTCGGCGCTCAAGGCCCTCGAGGGTGACGCGAAGTGGGTCAAGAGCGTCGAGGACCTCATGGACGCTGTCGACGAGTCCGTTCCGGACCCGGTCCGCGACACCGACAAGCCCTTCCTGATGCCCGTCGAGGACGTCTTCACGATCACCGGTCGCGGCACCGTCGTGACCGGTCGTGTCGAGCGCGGCGTGATCAACGTCAACGAGGAAGTGGAGATCGTCGGTATCAAGCCGACCACCACCAAGACCACGGTCACCGGTGTGGAGATGTTCCGCAAGCTGCTCGATCAGGGTCAGGCCGGCGATAACGTCGGTCTTCTGGTCCGCGGCATCAAGCGCGAGGACGTCGAGCGTGGTCAGGTCGTCGTGAAGCCCGGCACCACCACTCCGCATACCGAGTTCGATGGCAGCGTCTACATCTTGAGCAAGGATGAGGGCGGGCGGCACACGCCGTTCTTCAACAACTACCGTCCGCAGTTCTACTTCCGTACCACCGACGTGACCGGCGTAGTCACGCTGCCGGAGGGTACGGAGATGGTCATGCCGGGTGACAACACCGACATCTCGGTGAAGCTCATCCAGCCGGTGGCCATGGATGAGGGTCTGCGGTTCGCGATCCGCGAGGGTGGCCGCACTGTGGGCGCCGGACGGGTTACCAAGATCACCAAGTGATCTGACAAGATCGGGCAAAGCGGCGCTCACCTAAGGGTGAGTGCCGCTTTCTCGGTTGCTGGCGGTGGCAAATCCGATGGTAAAGTCGTAGTTCCGGGTGGCCGAACGTCGCTCGGGTCAGGGATATGGGGCTCGCATGGACACCGATGTAGCGGTGCCGGCCGACGTAGTGGCGCCGCAGCGGTCGTCGCGACGACGGGCCGCAGTCGTCTTCTGTGCCGCGACGCTGACCGTTTCCCTGGTCGGCGGTGTCACGGTGCTCGCCTTCTCGGACCACAGCCCAAGCCAGTCGACAGCACTCAAACCTCGCAACGTTCCGGCGCCGGTGGCTCCGCCCAGCGCGGAACCGGCACCGCCGCCCGCGTCCGGCACTGACTTTGGCGGTGGCATGTTTGGTGGCACCGGTAGCGCCGTCGGGACGTACGCCGACCAGTCGGTGTTCACACCCAGCGTCCCGATCGGGTCCGCCCCGCTTCCGGCCTCGCAGCCGACCGCGCTGCCACCGGCGCAGGACTGGCTGGCGCTTTTGCAGCCGTACCTCCAGGCCTATATCGACAGCGCAACTCAAGCGGTATCCGCCGAGATCGCAAGGTCTATCACCAACAATGTGCTATCAAATTCGTTTGGTACGGCCGCCAACGTCGCCGCCGTGGCATTCACCGACCTGATTCTCTACGCCGCGTACACCAACAACAACAATGGTCTGCAGCTGCTCAACCAGATACAGAACGCCCTGCCTGCCATCATCGCCCCTCCCTTGGCGGCCGAGGCCCCGATTTTGCCCGACTTCAGCGGGCTCAATGCGGCGTTCGCGGCGGTGGCGCAGATGCCGGACGCGGTCGGATGGGGGGCGCCGCCGCAGTTGCCGCAGCTGCCCTCGGTGGAGCAGGTGACTGCGGCACTTGCCGCTCTTCCCCCGCTGCCGTCCGCGGAACAGGTGACCGCTGCCCTTGCCGCATTGCCTCAGTTACCTACGGCGGAGCAGGTCACCATCGCCCTTGCTGCCGTGCCCCAGCTGAACCTGCCGCAAGGACCCACGGCGGAACAGATTGCCGTTGCTCTTGCCGCTCTGCCGGCACTGACCCCGCAGCAGTTGCCGCAGCTGCCCAGGGCGGAGGACGTGGTGGGCGGCCTTGTTGCGGGCGTTGTTACTGTGGTCGCGTTGGGTGTAGTGGCGTCTCTCTTCCAGCCGCCGAGTCTCACCAGGCTGATGGGTCTGCCATTCTGAGCTTCCGGACCGTTTTGTTTATCGGGACACCTACATTCTCGGTGCGCTCACTCTGAGATCGCCCTTGCTAGCCTGATCCGGGGTAACGGAGAGGATCGTTGGTGGCCGCATCGCAGGGCGCTTTGGATGGACGCGTCGCATTCGTGACCGGGGCCGCTCGCGGCCAGGGCCGCGCCTACGCGGTGCGACTGGCCCGCGAGGGCGCCGACGTCATCATCAGCGATATCTGTGCGCCGGTCTCCGACACGATTCCCTATGTCGCTGCCACACCGGAAGACCTGGCCGAGACTGTGCGACTCATTGAGTCCGAGGGCCGCAAAGCACTGGCGCGCGAGGTCGACATCCGCGACGATGCCGCGGTGCGACTACTGGTCGCCGACGGTGTCGAGCAGTTCGGCCGCCTCGATGTGATGGTGGCCAATGCCGGTGTCCTGAGCTGGGGCAGGGTCTGGGAGCTCACCGATGATCAGTGGAACACCGTCATCGACACCAACCTCACCGGCACCTGGCGCACTCTGCGGGCGGTCATCCCGGCGATGATCGATGCCGGCAACGGAGGCTCGATCATCATCGTCAGCTCGGCGGGTGGTTTGAAAGCGACGCCCGGCAACGGGCATTACGCGGCATCCAAGTACGGTCTCACCTCCTTGACCAACACTCTCGCGCTTGAATTGGGGGAGTACAGCATTCGGGTCAACTCCATTCACCCCTACTCGATCGCCACCCCGATGATCGAGAATGACGCCATGATGACGATCCTCGGCGCTCACCCCAGCTACCTCAACAGCTACGCACCGATGCCGTATCAGCCACTGGCCAAGGGTTCGAGGGCCAAGCGGAATGACTTCATGACGGCAGAGGAGGCGGCCGAGGTGGTGGTCTGGCTCGCCAGTGACAACTCGAGCGTGCTGTCGGGCTCGCAGATTTCCGTCGACCGCGGGGTTATGAAGTACTGAGCGTTATGAAGTACTGAGCGTGATGAAGTACTGAGCGTGATGAAGTACTGAGCGTGATGAAGTACTGAGCGTTATGAAGTACTAGCCGGGCAGCACGACCACCGGAACCGGACTGTGCCGCATGATTTTGGCTCCACGCGATCCGAGGAACACCCGTGCGATCTCGCCCCGCGGTGACGTTCCCAGCACGAGGACTTCGCCCTCCTGCCACTCGGCGTCGTCGAGGGCCTGATCCCAGCCATTGCCGCTGACCACCGCCAACTCGACGTCATCGCCGACCACACCGTCGGTGCACAACTTGGTCAGCATCGCGTCTGCCTGTTGCTCCCAGGCAGCGAGGATCGAGTCCTCGGCGTGCAGGCCGACCTCAGGCGGATACATGGTCCGGCCGCGGACGGCGAAGGTGATGACCCGCAGTGACACCTTGAGAAGTTCGGCGAGCGCATGGGTCCGCTTGACCACGTCCACCGACTCGGGCGTTCCGGGATAGCTGCACGTGATTCGGGTCAGCTTGCCGTTGCGGGGCTCGCGGTAGCCCCGCGGGGCGATCGCGACCGCGACGGGGGAGGAGTGCAGCAGACGGTCGGCGGTGGATCCGACCACGACCTGACCGAGTTGTCCGTTCGCTGATGACCCCAGCACCAGCAGATCGGCATCGAGTTCGGTAACCACCTCGACCAGGCCGCCGGATACCGATCGGTGGGCATGGCTGTGATACCGCACGTCCACCTGGTGCCGTAGCGCGTCCAGGTAGCGGCTCGCCTCCTTGGCAGAGTCGGCCGCGAGTTGATCCGCCCACGCGGCGTACTCGGCGTCGACCCTGGCCGGCGACGGTGTGGTCCACGGTTTGGGCACGATGGTCGTCACGGTCAGTGAGGTGTCCAATGTTCTTGCCGCACTCACCGCCAGGTTCAACGGTGCCGTGCCACTCTTGCCGGCCAGGTAGCCGACGACGACTGTCACGGTGCGTCACCGGGCGGGGATGCAGTCGTGGCGACGTTGCCCTGATTGAGGGCGCTGTGGTGGCGGCCCCACAGGAAATAGAACACCAACACCACCGACACCCAGGCGGCGAACGCCAGCCAGGTGTACCAGTGCAGGCTGGCCAGGATGTAGAAGCAGGCCAGTACCGATAGCACCGGCGTGACCGGATAACCGGGAACCTTGAACCCACGCGGCAGGTCGGGTTCACGGCGGCGAAGAATGATCACCGCGACAGAAACCGTGATGAACGCGACCAACGTGCCGATCGAGACCATATCGGCCAGGCTGTCCAGGGGTACCAGACCGGCCAGCAGGCCGACCACCGTCGCCACGATCACGGTGTTGTTGACCGGGGTCATACTGCGCGGGTTGACCTTGGCGAACATCGATGGCAGCAGGCCGTCGCGGCCGATGGCGAACAAGATCCGGGTTGACCCGTACAACGTCACCAGGGTCACCGAGAAGATCGAGATGACCGCACCGGCCGCCAGCACGGTTCCCCAGTAGTTCGTCCCGGTGACGTTGTCGAGGATGGTGGCCAGGCCGGCCTTCTGCCCTCCGAAATCGCTCCACTGTTGCGCTCCCAACGCGGCAAACGTGACCAGGATGTACACCGCACTGACCGTCAGCAATGCGGCGATGAGCGCGCGCGGCATGGTCCGCTGCGGATCCTTGACCTCATCGCCGGCGGTGGATACCGCATCCAGACCGATATAGGAGAAGAAGATCGTGCCCGCGGCCGAGCCGATACCGGCCACACCGAAGGGGGCGAAATTAGCGAAATGGTCGGCATCGAATGCCGTGAACGCAATGACGGCGAACATCACCAGCACGCCGAGTTTGATGATCACCATGACGGTGTTCACCGTCGCCGACTCACTCGCCCCGCGGATGAGAAGTAGCGCGCACAAGGTCACGAGAATGGCTGCGGGGACGTTGAAGATTCCTGGTGAGGTATCCCACGGTGCTGCCGAAAGCGCTTGTGGCAGAGAGTATCCAAAGAAGTTGTCCAGAAGTTTGTTCACATATTGACTCCACCCGACGGCCACCGCGGCGGTAGAGACCACGTACTCGAGAAGCAGGCATGCGGCTACGCCCATTGCCACCACCTCGCCGAGGGTCGTGTAGGCGTAGGAGTAGGTCGATCCCGAAACCGGCACCGCTGAGGCAAGTTCGGCGTAGCAGATCGCCGCCAGTCCGGCGGCGATACCGGCGATGATGAACGACACGATCACACCCGGCCCGGCTTGCGGGACCGCTTCGGACAACACGAAGAAGATGCCGGTGCCGACCGTCGACCCGATGCCGAACATCGCAAGCTGGAATGCGCCGATCGAGCGTTTGAGGTTCTGCGAGGCACCATGTGCGACCGGTGCGTTGATCAGCGGCCGTCGGCGCAGCATCTGTTCGACGAGAGGTATCGGCGGTGCCGTCATAGGTGCCTCCTGGATAGGCGAATTCGCCGATTATGCCTGCCCTGGTCACTTCGCGCAGGGTAGTTATCGTGTACAAACACGCTGTGGGTTCCAACGGCATCGTCATCATCGGGGGTGGCCTCGCGGCGGCTCGGACCGCCGAGCAGTTGCGCAAGTCGGAGTACGAGGGTCCGGTCACCATCGTCAGCGATGAAGTGCATCTGCCTTATGACCGGCCGCCGCTGTCCAAGGACGTGCTGCAGGACAACCTCAAAGGGTTCGCGGATGTGGCGCTCAAGCCGGCCGAGTTCTACGCCGACAACGACATCACCCTGCGACTGGGCAGCCCCGCGCAATCGGTGGATACCGCCGCCAGAACCGTCACCCTGGCCGACGGGAATTCGCTGGGCTACGACGAACTCGTCATCGCCGCCGGATTGGTTCCCAAACGCATCCCATCGATCCCCGACCTGGATGGCATCTCGGTGTTGCGATCATTCGACGAAGCCCTGGCGCTGCGGCAGCGCGCCGGCTCCGCGCGGCGGGCGGTGATCATCGGGGCCGGATTCATCGGCTGCGAGGTCGCCGCGAGCCTGCGCAAGCTCGGTGTCGAGGTGGTGCTTGTCGAGCCGCAACCGGCGCCACTCGCCGCGGTGCTCGGTGAGCAGGTTGGGCAGTTGGTTGCCCGGTTGCACCGCGCTGAAGGAGTCGACGTTCGCACCGGCGTCGGGGTGGCCGATGTCCGTGGCGATGCCGGACGTGTGAGCACAGTGGAGTTGAGCGACGGCACAATCCTGGAGGCGGATCTGGTGGTGATCGGTATCGGGTCCAGGCCGGCCACCGACTGGCTGGCCGGCAGCGGAGTTGACCTCGCCGACTCTGACAGGGGCGTGCTCTGCGATGAGGTGGGCCGAACCAGCGCGCCACACGTATGGGCACTGGGTGATCTCTCCTCGTGGCGCGACGCCACCGGACACCACGCCCGCGTGGAGCACTGGAGCAACGTCGCTGAGCAGGCCCGTGTCATGGTGCCGCGCATGCTCGGACTCGAGCCGCCGGCGGTGACGGTGGTGCCGTATTTCTGGAGCGACCAGTACGACGTGAAGATCCAGTGCCTTGGTGAACCGGAGGCAGACGACATCGTGCATCTCGTGTCCGACGACGGACGCAAGTTCCTGGCGTACTACGAGCGCGATGGCGTGCTGGCCGGTGTGGTCGGTGGCGGTATGCCCGGCAAGGTAATGAAAGCCCGCACCAAGATCGCTGCCGGTGCGCCGATCGGTGACGTTCTCGACTGAGATTCGATCTAGGGCAGCCCGGCGGCGACGGCATCGAAGGCGTCGCCGAGCGCCTCGGGTAGTGCTACCGACTCGTGGGCAAGCCAGTATTCATGCGCCGACAGGGCAACCCCGAGCATGAGCCAGGCGATGGTCTGCGGTATCAGGTCATGAGGCCGGGCACCGGTGCGTCGGGCTACGAAGTCGGCCACCACGGCGCGCCATCCCGCGTACATGGTCATCGAGTAGGCCTGAAGTTCTGCGCTTTGCAGGATCACCCGCATGCGTTGGCGGTGATGCGCGGTCCCGGACTCATCGAAAGTGTTGAAGTCCAGTAGCGCAGCGCGCAGTGTCGGGCCGATCGGAGCCGATGGATCTGTTGCGTCCAACAGTGCTGCGAAGTGCTCCAGGTAGGCGTCGAAGTCACCCCAGGGGATCGCGTTCTTGGAGGAGTAGTAGCGGAACAGCGTGCGCCGCGCTATCCCGGAGGCCAATGCGACGTCTTCAACGCTGACCTCGCTGAAACCGTAGGTATCGAACAGGTCTACCGCGATATCGGCGATGCGGCCCGGCGTCGTGGAGCGGCGGCGTCCGACCCGGGACGGGGTGTGGCTGTTCTCCATCAGCAAACCCCCTTCCGTTTCGGCACCTGATGCCATATTCTGTCGGATAAGTCGCCGGAATGTCGACGAATCGGGCTGAGAACAGACGAGGAAGGTCCCCTTTATGGAGCCGAGTAGCAACGAAATCGGAACCGAGACCGAGTTGGTCACCGAGGCCCTCGTCGAAGAGGTGTCCATCGACGGGATGTGCGGGGTCTACTGACCGTGCCCGCCCACGCAGTGGGCGACAACCCTGCGAGTCCGCCGGCGTTCGATTCCTCGCTGTGCTGGCGGCTGCACCCCCAGGTGGCGGTGCGCCCCGAGCCGTTCGGGGCGCTGCTGTACCACTTCGGCACCCGCAAGCTGTCGTTCCTCAAGAACCGAACCATCCTGGCCATCGTCGAGTCGCTCGACGATCAGCCAGACGTTTCCTCGGCCCTTGTGGCCGCCGGTGTGGACCACGGCCAGGAGGCACCGTATCTGCACGCTCTGAGCGTGCTTGCGGCCTCGAACATGTTGGTACGTAAGGAATCCTCATGACATCTGTCGCGCCGGTCCCTCGGCTCATCGAACAGTTCGAGCAGGGTCTCGACGCGCCGATCTGTCTCACCTGGGAACTCACCTATGCGTGCAACCTGGCCTGTGTGCACTGTCTGTCCTCATCGGGCAAGCGCGATCCCCGTGAGCTGTCGACAGAACAGTGCAAGGCGATCATCGATGAACTCGAGCGCATGCAGGTGTTCTACGTCAACATCGGCGGCGGGGAGCCGACCGTACGGCCGGACTTCTGGGAACTCGTCGACTACGCCACCGCGCATCACGTCGGAGTGAAGTTCTCCACCAACGGGGTCCGCATCACCGCCGAGGTCGCCGAGCGCCTGGCGGCCAGCGACTACGTCGACGTGCAGATCTCGCTGGACGGCGCGACCGCGGAGGTCAACGATGCGGTACGGGGACCCGGTTCGTTCGACATGGCGATTCGCGCGCTGGAGAACCTTGCCAACGCAGGCTTCGCGGACGCCAAGATCTCCGTGGTCGTCACCCGCCACAATGTCGCCCAACTCGACGACTTCAAGGCACTGGCCGACCGCTATGGCGCGACACTGCGGATCACCCGGCTGCGCCCTTCGGGCCGGGGTGCGGATGTGTGGGATGAGTTGCATCCGACTTCCACCCAACAGGTGGAGCTCTACAACTGGCTTGTCGCCAAGGGTGATCGGGTGTTGACCGGCGACTCCTTCTTCCATTTGTCTGGTCTGGGCGCTCCCGGTGCCTTGGCCGGGCTGAACATGTGCGGTGCCGGCCGGGTGGTCTGCCTGATCGATCCCATCGGCGATGTCTACGCCTGCCCGTTCGCCATCCATGACCGCTTCCTGGCCGGAAATGTTTTATCCGACTCCGGATCTGGTAGTGCGCAGGGCTTTGACAACGTCTGGAAGAACTCGGCGCTGTTCACCGAACTGCGCCAGCCGCAATCCGCCGGAGCCTGTGGCAGTTGCGGCCACTATGACGCCTGCCGAGGCGGCTGTATGGCGGCGAAGTTCTTCACCGGTCTGCCCCTCGATGGTCCGGACCCGGAGTGCGTGGAAGGCTACGGAGCATCCGCACTGGCGGGCGAACGCGATAAACCCCGACCCCGCGACGATCACTCCCGCGGTAAGCCGGTCATGTTGACCCTGGCGCGGCCACCGGCCAAACCCTGCAATGAAAGCCCGGTTTAGTCATGGCACGTGATAGATGGTTCGAAACCGTAGCCATTGCCCAGGAGCGTGCGCAGAAACGTCTGCCCAAAGCCGTCTACTCGGCCCTGCTGGCCGGTAGCGAGAAGGGCCTGACCTACTCCGACAACGTCGAGGCGTTCGCCGAACTCGGTTTCGAGCCCCATGTCATCGGCGCCACTGAGTCCCGTGATCTGTCGACAACTGTTCTGGGCCAGGAGATCTCACTGCCGGTGGTGATTTCCCCGACCGGTGTGCAGGCGGTTCACCCCGATGGCGAGGTGGCGGTCGCGCGCGCGGCCGCCGCGCGGGGCACCGCGATGGGACTGTCATCGTTCGCGAGCAAGCCCATCGAGGAAGTGGTCGCGGCCAATCCCAAGACCTTCTTCCAGATCTACTGGCTCGGGGGCCGTGATGCCATCGCGGAGCGCGCCGAACGGGCCCGGGCCGCCGGCGCGGTGGGTTTGATCGCGACCACCGACTGGAGCTTTTCGCACGGCCGGGACTGGGGCAGCCCCAAGATCCCCGAGAAGATGGACATGCTCACCGCGATCAAGATGTCTCCGCAGGGCATTGTCCGGCCCTCGTGGTTCCTGGAGTGGGCCAAGACCTTCCGGCCGCCGAACCTGACGGCGCCCAACCAGGGTCCCCGCGGGGAGGACGGACCGCCGTTCTTCGCCGCCTATGGCGAATGGATGGGCACCCCGCCGCCCACCTGGGAGGACATCGCGTGGTTGCGCGAGTTCTGGGGCGGGCCGTTCATGCTCAAGGGTGTGATGCGCGTCGATGACGCCAAACGCGCGGTGGACGCCGGCGTCACGGCCATCTCAGTCTCCAACCACGGTGGCAACAACCTCGACGGCACCCCGGCCACCATCCGGGCACTGCCCGGCATCGCCGACGCCGTGGGTAGTCAGGTAGAGGTGCTGCTCGACGGCGGTATCCGGCGCGGGAGTGATGTCGTCAAGGCGCTGGCCCTGGGAGCGCGCGCCGTGATGATCGGGCGGGCGTATCTGTGGGGCCTGGCCGCCAACGGACAGGCGGGCGTGGAGAACGTCCTTGACATCCTGCAGGGCGGAATCGACTCAGCGTTGCGCGGTCTGGGCAAGTCATCGGTACACGACCTGAGCCGTGACGACGTGCTGATGCAACCGGGTTTTTCCCGCGGTCTGGGTGGCTCCCGGTAATCCGCGGTAACGCGTCGGGCCTGCGGAATCTGGGTTATCGTCAGCTCAAAAGCTGGGTCCCACTCCAAGGAGAACACCATGGCCGTGTACGCATCCCCGGGATCCCCCGGTTCGTTGATGTCCTTCCAGAGCCGGTACGACAATTTCATCGGTGGTCAGTGGGTCCCACCTGTCGAGGGTCAGTATTTCGAGGTTCCCTCGCCGGTGACGGGGCTGTCGTTCTGCGAGGTGGCCCGGTCCACGGCGGCCGATATCGAGTTGGCCCTGGACGCTGCCCACGCCGCGGCCCCAGCCTGGGGTAAGTCCTCGGTGGCCTCCCGGTCGGTAATCCTCAACAAGATCGCTGACCGTATCGAGGAGAACCTGGAGAACATCGCACTCGCCGAGTCGTGGGATAACGGCAAGCCGATACGCGAGACACTCAACGCTGACATTCCGTTGGCAGTGGACCACTTCCGGTATTTCGCGGGGGCGATCCGCGCCCAGGAGGGCTCGTTGAGCGAGATCGACGACGACACCGTGGCCTATCACTTCCACGAACCCCTCGGTGTCGTCGGTCAGATCATCCCGTGGAACTTCCCGATCCTGATGGCGGTGTGGAAGCTGGCGCCGGCATTGGCCGCGGGTAACGCGGTGGTGCTCAAGCCGGCTGAGCAGACCCCGGCCTCGATCATGTATCTCATGTCGTTGATTGCTGATCTGTTGCCCGACGGTGTGATCAACGTGGTCAACGGTTTCGGGGTGGAGGCGGGTAAGCCGCTGGCCTCCAGTAATCGGATCGCCAAGATCGCGTTTACCGGTGAGACCACCACTGGCCGGCTGATCATGCAGTACGCCTCCCAGAATCTGATTCCGGTGACCCTGGAGTTGGGTGGCAAGAGCCCCAACATCTTCTTCTCCGATGTGCTGGCCGCCAATGACGATTTCCAGGACAAGGCCTTGGAGGGGTTCACCATGTTCGCCCTCAACCAGGGCGAGGTGTGCACCTGTCCGTCGCGGTCGCTGATTCAGTCCGATATCTACGACGAGTTCCTGGCGATGGCGGCGATTCGCACCAAGGCGGTTCGCCAGGGCCATCCCCTGGACACCGAGACGATGGTCGGCGCGCAGGCTTCCAACGACCAGTTGGAAAAGATTCTCTCCTATATCGAGATCGGCAAGAGCGAAGGCGCCCGGGTGATTACCGGCGGTGAGCGCGCCGATCTGGGCGGCGAACTGTCCGGCGGCTACTACGTGCAGCCCACGATCTTCGCCGGGGACAACTCGATGCGGATCTTCCAGGAGGAGATCTTCGGCCCGGTGGTGTCGGTGACCTCGTTCACCGACTACGACGATGCCATCAGCATCGCCAACGACACCCTCTACGGCCTCGGCGCCGGAGTGTGGAGCCGAGACGGCAACGTCGCCTACCGCGCAGGACGTGACATCAAAGCCGGCCGGGTGTGGACCAACTGCTACCACATGTATCCCGCGCACGCGGCCTTCGGCGGCTACAAGCAATCCGGCATCGGCCGCGAGAACCACAAGATGATGCTCGATCACTACCAGCAGACCAAGAACCTGCTCGTCTCCTACAGCAACAAAGCACAGGGATTCTTCTAAGGCCTAACATCGGAGCATGGGTGAGCGGCGGCAGCTGGGGGGCTTGACGTCGAACCACCTGGGCGGGATCGAACCGTTCCTGATCGTTCCGGTTGGCTCGACTGAGCAGCACGGTCCGCACCTGCCTTTGGACACCGACACGCGCATCGCAGTCGCGGTAGCTGCTGCAGTAGCTGTGGAACTCGACCGGAACTCCCTCGTGGCGTCGGCCATCTGCTACGGAGCCTCCGGCGAACATCAGGGTTTCGCCGGAACGATCTCCATCGGCACCGAGGTCCTTAACAGCCTGCTCATCGAGTACGGCCGCTCGGCGTGCGACTGGGCGCGCCGGCTTGTGTTCGTCAACGGGCATGGCGGCAATCTCGATGCGCTGCGGTCTGCAGTGGCGCTACTGCGGAGCGAGAATCGGGATGTGGCGTGGTGCAGCTGCTCGGCCGCCGGTGCCGATGCCCACGCCGGCCACATGGAAACCTCGGTGCTGCTGCATCTTTCACCCGAGATCGTGCTGACCCCGGAATTGGCACCGGGGAACACCGAACCGCTTGTCGACCTGATGCCCCGGTTGCGCGAGGGCGGCGTGGCCGCCGTGAGCGAGTCGGGCGTACTCGGCGATCCGACGACGGCCACCGCGGCTGCGGGGGAGCGCATCTTCTCCGACATGGTCGCCGACTGCTGCGCGCGGGTGCAACGGTGGACTCCGGGTCCCGATGGGATGCTGACGTGACCGACGTACTGATCGTCGGTGCGGGAAGTGCCGGATCGGTTCTGGCCGCGCAACTCTCATCCGATCCGACCTGCCGGGTGACGGTGATCGAGGCGGGTCCTGGTTTTGATGACCCGGCCATTCGGTCGCTGATCGGCGATGCGACGGTACTGCCCATCGGGCCGGGCAGTCCGGTGGTCCGCAGCTATCGCACCGAACTGACCGATGACCCAGTGCAGGACACCGAGATCGTCCGGGGCACTTGCCTGGGTGGCTCGGGTGCGGTCAATGGCGGCTACTTCTGCCGGGCGCTGCCCACGGACTTCGACGATCCGATCCCCGGATGGTCGTGGTCGGATGTCGAATCGCACTACCGCGCCATCGAGACCGATCTCGACTTCCCGGACTTCGGCGGCACCGGACCGATCCCGGTCAGCCGTGTCCGTGAATTCAGTTTCAGCACAGCGGCATTCATCACTGCGGTGCAGCAGGCGGGCTATTGGTGGCTGCCAGACCTCAACGCTGCCGGGATTGGTATGGGTGCCGTCCCGCTCAATATCCTCGACGGCCTCCGCGTCGGCCCCGGTACCGCATTCCTCGTCCCGGTGTTGGCCAGGAGCAACCTGACGGTGCTGACCGATACCAGAGTCACCCGGGTCCGCACATCCGGTGGCCGGGTGACCGGTGTCGACGCCGTCGGTGCGCGGGGGCCGGCGGTACTGGATGCCGACCGGGTGGTGCTGTCGGCCGGCGCGATCGCTACCGCGCACCTGCTCATGCTGTCGGGCATAGGGCCGGCTGATGAGTTGGCCGCGCACCGCATCGGCGTCGTCTCGGATCTCTCAGTCGGGCAACGATGCTGGGATCACCCGGAGTGGATGATGTCGACCGGGTGGATGGCGACGTCCGGCAGGCCGGTGCTCGAAGCGGTACTGGTCACCGACGACCTGGAAATCCGGCCATACACGTCCGGGTTCGGTGTGCGTGCGGAACCCAGCATCGGGGTGGCCCTGATGCGCCCGCGGTCGCATGGCCGCGTCTCGCTGGTCTCATCCGACTCGGCGGTGCCGCCGCGCATCGAGCACCGCTACGACAGCGAACCCGCCGACCTCGCTGACCTGCAGCGTGGCTGCGACCTGGTGATCGAGATGATCGGTAGCACAATAGAACTCGGTGAACCGACCTGGTCCACCAGCCAGCACCTGTGTGGGACGGCACCGATGGGCATAGAAGGCGACGAGTACGCCGTCCTCGACCCGCAATGCCGGGTTCTCGGAGTGCCGGGCCTGTGGGTCATCGACGCTTCGGTACTACCGCGTATCCCCAGCCGTGGCCCGCACGCCACGATCGCGATGATCGGCCACCGGGGCGCTGAGTTCGTGCGCTAGTCCTTTAGCGTGACGCGAATCGGCAGGTGTTTGAGGCCGCCGACAAAGGTCGTGGCACTCAACTCGGGTTCACTGGCCAGTTCGATGGTCTTGATCCGGGGGAGCAGCTCAGTGAAGAAGCTGTTCATCTCCATCCGGGCCAGTGCAGCGCCGAGGCAGAAGTGCACGCCATAGCCGAAGGACAGATGCCTGTTGGGGTCGCGGCCGACGTCGAAGCGCATCGGGTCTTTGAAGATCTCTTCGTCGCGGTTGGCCGAGACATAGCTCAGCAGGACCGACTCGCCCTTGGCAATCTTCACCCCGCGTACTTCGGTGTCGGCCTGGGCGGTGCGCATGAACTCCTTGACCGGCACGATGCAGCGGATCATCTCTTCGACGGCGGTGCCCATCAACGAGGGGTCCTTCTGCAACCGGTCAAGCTCGCCGGGATTACGCAGTAGTTCCAGCAGTCCGCCCGCGATACCGGCACTGGTGGTGTCATGGCCGGCGCTGGCCACGATGACGTAGTAGGACAGTGTGTCCATATCCGAGATCGGCTTGCCATTGATTTTCGCATTGGCGATCGCCGACGCCAGATCCTCGGTGGGGTGCTCGCGACGCGAGGCGGTCAGTGCCGAGAAGTAGTTGAAGAAGTCCAGCAGCACGGCGAGCATGTCATCGAC
>Ga0164294_10003063_pt1 | contig 14929 bp, 12 predicted proteins | sample GEODES005metaG_FD_111479 | JGI IMG/M metagenome (GOLD analysis project Ga0164294, IMG submission 111479) | Oligotrophic lake water microbial communities from Sparkling Lake, Wisconsin, USA - GEODES005 metaG | ecosystem: Environmental > Aquatic > Freshwater > Lake | place: USA: Sparkling Lake...
AACGCCGATGCGATGGCACGGCTTGCCGATCGCGCCAACAATGTCGTCGAAAGCCATCACCATGCCGAAGGCTTCGAAGCCTCGGTGCACAAGATCAAGGAACAGGTGCTGCCGCACCTGCTCGAACGCGTCGATCCCGAAGCCGCAGCGACCCTGGGCAAGGACGAGCTGGCCGAGGAATTCCGCCCGATCATCGGCGAGGTGCTCGCCGAACTGAAGCTGACGCTGAACCGCCGCGAACAGTTCGCGCTGGAAAAGGTGCTGGTCGATGAACTGCTCGGGCTCGGGCCGCTCGAAGAATTGCTGTCGGACCCGAACATCTCCGACATCATGGTCAACGGTCCCGACCAGACCTTCGTCGAACGCAAGGGCCAGCTCGAGCTCGCCCAAATCCAGTTCCGCGACGAGGAGCATCTGTTCCAGATCGCGCAGCGCATCTGCAACTCGGTCGGCCGCCGCGTCGACCAGACCACGCCGCTCGCCGACGCCCGCCTCAAGGATGGCTCCCGCGTCAACGTGATTGTGCCGCCGCTCAGCTTGCGCGGCACCGCGATCTCGATTCGTAAATTCTCCGACAAGCCGATCACGCTCGACATGATGGCCGGGTTCGGATCGATGAGCCCGAAGATGGCGACCGCGCTGAAGATTGCGGGCGCGTGCCGGTTCAACATCGTCATCTCCGGCGGTACCGGTTCGGGTAAGACGACGATGCTCAACGCTTTGTCGAAGATGATCGACCCGGGCGAGCGCGTGTTGACGATCGAGGACGCGGCCGAACTTCGCCTACAGCAGCCGCACTGGCTGCCGCTCGAAACGCGCCCCGCCAACCTCGAAGGTCAGGGCGAAATAACCATCCGCGACCTCGTCAAGAACGCGCTGCGTATGCGACCCGACCGCATCATCCTCGGCGAAATTCGCGGGTCGGAGTGTTTCGACCTGCTCGCCGCGATGAACACCGGCCACGACGGCTCCATGTGTACGCTCCACTCCAACAGTCCGCGCGAATGCCTGGGCCGTATGGAGAACATGGTGCTGATGGGCGACATCAAGATCCCGAAGGAAGCCATCAGCCGCCAGATCGCCGACTCGGTCGACATGATCGTCCAGGTCAAGCGCCTGCGCGATGGGTCTCGTCGGGTCACCAACATCACCGAAGTGATCGGCATGGAAGGCCCCGTCATCGTGACGCAGGAGCTGTTCAAGTTCGAATATCTCGACGAATCCGCGGACGGCAAGATCGTCGGCGAATATCGCGCGATGGGCCTGCGCCCCTACACGATCGAAAAGGCGCGGCAGTTCGGGTTCGACCAGGCGTATCTGGAGGCGTGTCTCTAAGTTTCTAGCAGTGATTCAGCCCCGCAAGATCGCCCCCGCAAAAGCTCGGCCGGCGCCGCGCCAGCGACGACCGACGGCGCGGTTTTGCCGCGACGCGCTTCGTTAACGATCAATCAGGGTTAACGCCGTTTTTACTTTCGCTTAGCCGATCTAAGCCGCGGTCATGCACCGCTGGCTGCTCCCGCTCGCTGCCCTCCTCCCGGCGCCCCTCACGGCGGCGATGGCACCCGGCTTGCCGCCACCGATGCCCGACCGGGCGACGCTCTCGCCCGATACCGAAGCACAGTGGGTGCCGTTCGCCCTGACCCCCGGCAACCAGATCCGCTTCCGCATGACGATCGACGGCCGCGTCGCCACCGCCTTGCTCGACACCGGGTTCAGCCAGACCGTCGTTTCGCGCCGCTGGGCGAGCGCCGCGCGGCTCGACGTCAGGCATGGCGGCACCGCAACCGCGATCGGCGGCACGGTAGCGATGGGCGCGGTCGACGGCCGCACGCTGGTGATCGGCGGGCTGACCAAGACGGGCGGGCGGCTCGGCGTGCTCGACCTGCCCGACAGCGCGACCGGCGGCGCCGAGGCGATCGACGCGGTGGTCGGCGGCGACGTGCTGCGCCACTATGCGCTCGACATCGATTTCGCCCAGCACCGCTTCCGCTTGCTGCCGAGCGGCCGCCTACCCTTCGCCGGGCAAAGCGCGCCGCTGACCCTGTCGGCCGGCGCCGGGCTATACGTCAGCGAATTGCGCATCGCCGGCGCGCGCTTGCGCCCGATCATCGTCGACACCGGCGACGGCGCGACGCTGGCACTGTCGGCAGCGGCCTGGACGATGGTCGGCACGCGCAGGCCGCCGGTCACCACGACCGTCTCGTACAGCGTCGCCGGCCCCGTCCAGTCCGATTTCACCGTCCTGCCCGACGTCGCGGTCGGCGACGCCGCCGTGCGCCAGGCCGAGACGACGATCGAGGCGCCCGACGGCTTCTCGGCGCGGATGGGCGCGTCGGGCCGGATCGGCGTCGGCCTGCTCCAGCGGTTCCGCGTGTTGCTCGATCCGCAAGCGGGGCGGATGGTGCTGGCGGCGACCCCGGACACCGACCGCGCGCCCTTGCGATCGACCAGCGGCCTGCTGCTCGGCACCGACCAGGATCGCCTGCGCGTGCTCCACGTCATGCGCGGCAGCCCGGCGTCGGCGGGCGGGTGGAAACCCGGCGAAGAGATTTGCGGCATCGACGGCACCATCGTCTCGGCCGGCTATCGCACAGATCCGATCGCGATGTGGCCGGCCGGAACACCGGGGCGCGTGGTGCGGCTGCGGCTATGCGGCGGCACGACAAGGGCGCTGACGCTGGCGCGGTTTTATTAGCGCGTCACCGGGTTGAGCGGCCGTTCCGCAATCGACCCAGTAGCCGACATTGCCGCTTCCGGCTAAACGGCTGGACATGTCTCAACTAGCTTTCCTGCTCGCTACAATCTTGGCAAGCGCAACAGATCGTACGCCGGATGTTGCTCGGATAGGCGACATAAAGCTTTGCCTCAGTACCGTGCGGAGCGCCACCATCGGGGAAGATGAAAATACGGGAGCGCCTGTCCTCGACATTTCATTGACCGCTGGAGGCACTGCTGCTCTCGCCGAGGTGACCACGAGCAATGTTGGCAAAAAGCTTGAGGTAACGTTGGACGGCGATGTTATCGCTGAGCCTTGGGTTCTAGCGCCGATCCTCGAAGGCAAGTTTAAGATCAACATCTCTGGAGAGGCTGTGCGACGACGTTTTTTGACCGCGGCATCCGGCGACTGCTGACGACCCAAATCCGGTCATTGACCGAAATTCTGCCTGATCCTGAAAGCGGACTCTCGACATTGGGGTTCGAAGGCAATGCGCCCCAACTTCAGACGTCCAGCGCCGCTTATCGGAGTTTGAGCCCTGCCATTTGCGCGGAAGAATTCAGGTGATCGGCGCACCGAAACAAAATGGGATCGTCCGGTCTAGCACCCCGCGGCTTCCTGCCGGAGTTTTACCCCGCCCCGTCAGGTCGACGAACATCGCCGGTCCAAGCGAACAGCGCGTTGTCGAGCCATTTGGCTGTTTCGTTAAAATCAGTATCTGCTCGCTCGCAAAGCTCGCGCCGATCGGCATCACGAGGCGCCCGCCTGGCCTCAGCTGATCTATGAGCGGGGCCGGCACTTCGGCCGCCCCCGCTGCCACGATGATGCCATCGAATGGCGCGTGCTCAGGCCAACCAGCAAACCCATCGCCGCTCCTGACCTCCACATTGAGATATCTGAGTCGACGCAATCTCGCCGCGGCTGATCGAGCAAGCGAATCGACGATCTCGATCGAGAATACCTCGCGCGCGAGCGGCGAGAGTACGGCGGCCTGGTAACCGGAGCCGGTGCCGATATCGAGTACCGTCGCGCCCGGCGTCAACTCAAGCGCTGCCGTCATGATCGTCACAATATATGGGTCGGAGATAGTCTGTTCGTGGCCGATCTCTTGAGGCAAATCGACATAGGCGAGGCGTCGACCGGCGGGCAGGACGAACTCTTCACGCGGTGTCTTGGCCACAATAGCGAGCGCGCGCTCGAACGCAGGAGTGACGGCGGAGGTTGCGAACGAGCGCACGTCTGCTCTTATCTTCGCGACCATCATGGCGCGCTGTTCGGCGAGCGGACGTCCAAGTTGGACGCGCAGCGGCCCGGCCTCGATAGCTGACTGTTCGCCGGCCGGCAGCGCCCTGCCCACGGGCGCGCACGCGCTCAAAACCGTGATGGCAAAGACTTGTGCGAGGTGAAACCTAATCATGGGTCGATCCCGCCTGCCATGGTCTTGCCCTACTCAGAACCGCGATCATCGCAGGCAGGAACAGCAGCACCAGCGGCACTGCGGCGGTCAGACCGAAAATGATCGCGGTAGCGAGTGGTTTCTGAAGGCCAGCACCGCGGCTGAGCCCAAGCGCTAGCGGTGCCAGCGTGAGGATCGCGATCAGTGCCGACATCAGGATCGGCCGGAGGCGCTTAGCGCCCGCCTCTCGCAGCGTGGCGGCGTCGATGGCGCCGTCCGCCGGGAGCTCGGCCAGTAAAAAGATCACCAGCTCCGTGACCATACCGACGACCATGGTAAGTCCCATCAGCGCCGAAATATCAAGCTCGATTCCGGTGATCCATAACCCGCACATCACTGCTGCAGCCGAAAGCAGCACGGTCGCGATCGTCGCCGCCGTCCAGGCCATCCGCTCGAACAGGAGCGTCAGTAGCAAGGCTGTCAGCAGCAAGGCGGCGACGAACACAAGGGTGAGGTCGGAAAAGCTCTGCTGCTGCTGTGCGTAGAGACCGCCATAGTCCACCCGTACTGAAGCAGGCAGCCTGAGCGCAGCGACGGCCGCGCGGACGTCCTTCATGCCGGAGCCAAGATCGCGCCCGTCGAGACGCGCCGTGACAGCGATGAACGGCGCCAAGTCCTCACGCGTGATCTGCTCCTGCCCCGGCGTAACCGACACGGTCGCGACTTGACCTACCCGTACAAGATGCCCGTCGGGGGCGACCAGCGGCAGTCGGGCGATGTCGTCGGCGCGGGACCGCCATTGGGGCGCGATGCGGACTCGCGCGGTGACGAGTTGCTCGCCGATCCGCAATTGAGTCCCGGACGCGCCAGCGATCAGCGCCTCGATCTGGGTCGCTACCGTTTCGGGATCGAGCCCCTGCTGGAGCGCCGCCGCCGGGCTCACCTTTATCGTCAAGGCATCGCCCGCGACGCGCAGTCCATCAACTATTTCGACCACGCCAGTAATCTTGGCCATCGCGCCACCGACGCGCTTGGCGGAATCGGCCAGCACCTTGGGGTCGTCGCCAAATAATTTGACTTCGATCGGCTGCGGCACGGCGGTCAGGTCGCCGATCAAATCTTCCATCAATTGCGCGGTTTCGACCTGCAGGCCCGGCACCTTGGCCGCGACTTGATTCCGGATGTCGGTCATCACCGCTTCGATGTCGCGTCTCGATCCGCCCTTCAGCCGGATGAAATAGTCGCCCTCGTCGGCTTCGGTCAGGCCGCCGCCGAGTTGAACGCCGGTGCGGCGCGAATAACTCGCCACCTCGGGTGTGCGAACGATGATCTGCTCGACTTGACGCAGCAGCCGGTCGGTGTCTGACAGCGCCGCGCCGGGTTGCGCCTTATAGTCGAGGATGAAGCCGCCTTCGTCCATTGCCGGCATGAAACCCGACGGCACGTGGTTCCACGCCGCATAACCAAGCAGCGCCAGTCCGACGCCGAGCAGCGCGACGAACAGCCCGGGGCGGGCCAACGCCCGGTCTCCGGCACGGCCGTTCCAGCGCTCCAGGCGATGCATGAAGCCTCCCGCGCGCTCTGCCGCAGCGACGTCCTTGTCGCGCACCCAGCGCTCGGCGATCAGCGGCAGCAGGAAGCGCGCGAACAACAGCGAGAGGCCGAGCGCGGCCACCATCGTCAGCGCGAGCGCCTTGAAGAATCCGCCGGTTACGCCGCTGACGAAGGCCAGAGGGGTAAAGACGATGATTGTCGCGGCGGTCGATCCGAACAGCGGCTTGGCCATTTCGGCCGCGGCAGCACCGACCGTGCTCGCCTTTTCCTGCAACCGCCGCATGATGTGTTCGAGCATGACGACGGCATCGTCCACGATCAGCCCGACTGCGGCCGCCATCCCGCCCAGCGTCATCATGTTGAAACTCATGCCCAGCGCGAACAACAACAGACACGTCGAGGCGAGCACCGCCGGCAGCATCAGTCCGGTAATCAGCATCAGCCGGCCCGACCGCAGGAACAGGAACAGCACCAGCCCGGCCAGAACGGCGCCGATCAGGATGGCGTCGCGCACCGCATTGGCGGCGCCAGTGACTAGTTCGGACTGATCGTAGAACGGAGTAACGGTGACGCTGGGTGGCAGGCCGAGCGCGGCGAGACGCGCGTCGATGTCCTTTACGACGCGCACAGTATCGCCGGTTAGAGACTGGCGAATATTGACCAGCACGGCATCCTGCCCGCCCGACGTGACACGCGTATAGCTCGGCTCGACCGACGGATGGATCGCCGCGATCTGGCCCAAGGTGACGATCCCCGCGCCGCCGCTGGTCCCGGCCTTGATCGGTGTCGCGGCAAGGTCGGCGATCGAGGAGAGGCGGTTTTCGCTCAATACCAGGTAAAGGCGGTGACGATCCTCGAGCCGTCCGACGCCGCGGATCGCGTTCGACTTGCCGAGCTCGCCGGCGATCGCGTCGAGCGATAGGCCGAGCGCCTGCGCCTTGGCCGGATCGACGTCGATCGCCAATTCGCGCGGGCTCCCGCCGAGCACGTCGACTCCGGCGACGCCGTCGACCGCCGTCAAGGCGGGACGGACCTGGAGCTCGGCGATCTGGCGCAGGCTGTTCTGGTCGAGCGTCTTCGACGTCAACGCGACGCCGAGCACCGGGAAGATCGTGGGATCGGAGCGCCGCACCTCGAACCGCGTACCGACGGGCAAGTCGGGCAGCGCGGTGGCCAGCGCGGTCTGCGTCGCCAGCGTGGCGGCGACCATGTCGGAGTTCCACGGAAAGTCGACCGCGACCTCGGCCGATCCGCGGCTGGTCGTGGAGCGCACGCGAGTCACGCCGGGCACGGTGCGCAGCGCGATCTCGATCGGCCGGGTGATCTCGGCAGTCATCTGCTGGGCATCGCGATCACCGGCATCGACCGCGACGACGACGCGCGGGAAATCGATATGTGGAAACAGGCTGACCGGCATCCGCGTCGCCGCGACGATCCCGCCGAGGACGATCAAAAATGCCGCCAGCCACAAAGCGCGCGCGTGGCGGCGCAAGGCGCTGCCGGCCGGTGACAGGGAGGCCGTCTCCGGCCCGGCATCGGTCATTGCGTCCGCACCTTCATCCCGTCCTCGACCGCGGTGCCGCCCTCCACCACGACGTGATCGCCGGGCTTGAGGCCCTTGGCGATGGTCACGCGGTCGCCGCTCGACGCCGCCGTCGCGACATCGCGCCGATGGGCGACGCCGCCGGTGACGACGTAGACGAAGGCTTGCCCCGCATCGTCGAGCAACGCGGCATAGGGAATGGTCAGCGCACTGCTACTGTCGCCGCTGTCGATCGTTGCGGTCAGTGCCTGGCCCGCCGAAATACCGCTGTTCGCAGGCATCCGCGCGAAGACCGCCGCGAGCCTGGTTTGCGGATCGACCACGGTGCTGACCGATTCCACGGGGACCGTAAGCGGCGCGCGCGCCGCATCGCCGCCGATCCGCAACGCCATGCCGGGACGCACCAGCCGCGCGCTGTCGGGATCGATCCCGAATCGCACGCGCACGTCGCCGACCCGCGACACCGACGCTACCGCGGCACCCGATTGCAGCATGTCGCCGACCGCCACCGGCACCGCATCGACGATCCCGGCGGCCGGCGCGCGCAGCGTCAGGCCACCTGCGCGCGTGGCAAAGCTCGCTCGTACCGCATTGGCCGAGACAGCGGCCGCCCGCGCGGTTTCGACATCGGCGTTGCTGACCAGGCCGTCGGCGCGCAGCCGTTGCGCGCGGGCGAAGGCGGCATTCGCTGCCGCGGCGTCGCTCACCGCCTTGGCGGCGTCGGCGCGCGACACCGGCGACGCGGCCAGCCGCACGACGACCTGGCCTTGGGTCACGGGCGTTCCAACAGGGGCGTCGATCGCGACGACCTTAGCTTCGACCGGCGCAACCAGCGACATCTTGCCCATCGCCCCCGGTTCCGCGGCGCCATAAACGATGATCTGCCGTCCCGCGCCGCCTTGGGCGACGGCGGCTAGCTTGACCAAGGCTACCGGTTCCGCCGCATTGTCGGCGGAATCGGCCGTACTCGAACACCCGGCGATCGATAACGCCAGCGCGGCGGCCCAAATTCTGGTCATGGCGTCCACGCCTCCCTCAGCGTGCCGGTGAGAAGTTCCAGCGCGATCATCTGTTCGGCGATCGCCTGGTCGCTCTGTGCGAGCAGGATCTGCTTGTCGCGCAGCGTCTGTTCTGCGGTCAGCGCGGTCGCGAGGGAAAGGTCACCGCGAGCAGCGGCGCGGCGGGTCGCCTCGGCAAAGCGTTGCGCCGACGGCAAGTCGCGCAGCACGGCATCGCGCTGGCGCCGCGCGATTTCGATGCCCGATACTGCCGCGGCGATCTCCGCTCGGGCGCTGAACAGACGGGCGTCATATTCGGCCTTGAGCGCGGCACGGGTCGCGCGCTCGACCGCGATGCCGCCGCGATTGCGGTTCCACAGCGGGAGCGTGAAATCGACCGCAGGCCCGACGATCAAATTGCCGGCCGTGTCGCGATTGGCGGTCACTGTCAGCGCGAGCGTTGGGAACTGGTCGAGGATCGCCTTGCGCACCGCCGCCTCTTGCGCGGAATAGCCGGCCTTGAGCGCCTGGATGTCGGTGCGATTGGCCTGGGCGATCGCGAACAGCCGGGCCGGGTCGAGCGGGGTGTCGGGCCCGCCGGGTATCGCAAGGCGCAGGATCGTGGCCGGCGGCAGGCCAAGCAACTTGGTCAGCTCGAACCGCGCCGCCGCCAGATCGCGGTCGGCGGTGCGCGCCTTGTCCTCGGCATCGGCGGCCGCGGTGCGCGCGCCCTGCACTTGGTCGGCGGCGAGGTCGCCGCGCCCGGCGGCGCGTAGCGTACGGTCGAGCAGCGACCGTGCTGCGTCGCGGGTCGCGTCGGCGAATGCCGCACTGCGGGTCAGCGCGAGAATGCGAGCCGCTTGAATGCGCGCCTGGCCCGCGGTCTGCCACTCGTTCCAGGCAAGATCGAGCCGAACCTGATCGGCCGCCGCCTTTGCCTGCGCTATCCGCACCCCGCGCGTGCGCAGCGCATTGAGGTCGAAACCCAGCGCAGCGATCAGGTCGAGGAATGGGTCGGGCCCGGCCAGCACCTTGCTCGCGCCAAGGTTGAGCGTCGGGTCGGGCAGAAGCCGGGCTGCAAACACCTGAGCATCGGAAATACCGGCGCGTTCGCGCAACGCTTTGAGGTCGGGGTTGGCGATCACCGCAATCGTCGCAACGGCGTTGCCGTCGAGCGGCGCATTGAGGTCGATGGCAACGGGCTTCAGATACGGCCGGTCGATCGTCGACGCTGCCCGCGACAGCGCGGCGCGGTCGGGCGGAGAAAGCACATCGGATGACGAGCCGAGCGGCAGCGGTGCGTAGCTGGCGCACGCCGCCAACGGCAGCAACAGCGCGAGAGGGAGTGCCTTCATGCCTTCAGTCTCGGCAGGATGATGGTGACCCGCAAGCCCGGCGTCGCGTTGGCGACGGCGATATCGCCGCCATGGGCGACCGCAACCGCGGATACCAGGCTCAATCCCAAGCCGTTGCCCGGCGTGGTCCGGCTGGCTTCGCCGCGAAAGAAGCGGCGCAGGATGTTCTCGCGATCCTTGGGCGAGACGCCCGGCCCGTCGTCGGCGACCGACAATCGCGCCCATTGGTCGTCCGCGTCGAGCATCAGGTCGATGTGCGCGCCCAGCGGCGTGTGAACGGTCGCATTGTCGAGCAGATTGGCGATCGACTGCGCCAGCAACTCGCGGTCGCCCGACACCGAAATTCCCGGTTCGACCTCCCAGCGCAAGGAGCGCCCCCCGTCACTTAGCGCGGGGCGGAACCCGTCGCCGACATCTTCTACCAGTGCCGACAGATCGACCGGCGCGAATCCCTGGGCCAGCCCGCCGCCCTCGACCTCGGCGATGCGTAGGATCGACCCGAACAATTTGAGCAATTCGTCGCCTTGCTCGATCGCGCGCTCCGCCGCCCCGTCGACGTGGCCGACCAGGCTGAGCTGATGCCGCAGCCGGAGCAGCGGCGTGCGCAGGTCGTGCGCGACGTCGCTCGACACCTGGCGGAGATTCTCCATCAGCCCGGCGATGCGGTCGAGCATGGCGTTGATCGCCAGCGCGACGGTATCGAACTCGTCGCCGCTCGTGCCGACGGGGACGCGCTGGTCCAGATCGCCCGCGACGATGACCGCCGCGGTGTCGCTGATCGCGCCGAGCCTGCGCCGCAAATAGCGGCCGAGCACCAGCGCCCCGCCGCCGCCGATCACGAGAATGACCGCGAACGCGATCCCGAACAGCGTCAGGATCGTGCCGTCGATTGCCTCGATCGCTTCCGAATCGACCGCGACGACCAGCCGGCTGCCGTCGGTCAGATCGACCGCCTTGGCACGGGCAGCGTCAGGACCTTCGCGGGCGTCCTGAAACTCGATCATGCTTAGCCCGGCTGGCGGGCGCGGCGTGTCCAGCGATCCGGCGATGCGCCGGCCGCCTGGGTCAAACAGCGCATAGCCGAAGGTCTGGGTCGTGGCCTTGGCCGCCTCGCGCTCCGCGATCTCACGCGCCATTTCGGGTCCGGCGTCGCCCTCGCGCGTCAGGTCGGCCACTTCTTCCGAAATCGCCATGTCGCGTTGTTGCCGGAACTCGGCATCGGCGGCGAAATAGACCGCGGCGCCGAGCAGCAGGATCGCCGCGGCGAACGCGGCGGCATAGGTGAAGGCGATGCGATAGGCGGCGCTCGACCGCCGATCAGCCATCCGCCCGCATCCGATAGCCGGCTCCGCGGATCGTCTCGATCGGTTCGTCTGCAAACCCCTCGCGCAGTTTCGATCGCAGCCGGCTCAGGTGGCTTTCGACGATATTGGTCTGCGGATCGAAGTGAAATCCCCAGACGTGCTCGAGGAACATCGTCCGGGTCACCACGCGCCCGGCGTTGCGCATGAGCAGTTCGAGCAGGGCATATTCGCGCGGTTGCAGCGGCACGACGCGCCCGCCACGCGTCACCTCGCGGCGCAAGATGTCGAGCGTGACGTCCCCCGCCTCCAGCCGCATAATCACGTCGCTGATCGGCGGGCGGCGCAACAGCGCGTTGAGCCGCGCGGCGAGTTCTGTCAGCGCGAACGGCTTGACCAGATAATCGTCCGCACCCGCGTCGAGCCCGGCGACGCGATCGGCGATTCCGCCCTTGGCGGTCAGGACCAGCACCGGAATGCGCACGGCGCCGGCACGCAAGCGGCGCAGGACATCGAGCCCTTCGAGCCCGGGCAGCATGCGATCGAGGACGATCGCATCGAACGCCTCCGTCGCCCCCAGGTGCACCGCATCCTCGCCGTCGGCGACCCTTGTCACGACGTGGCCGAGTTCGCCGAGGCCACGCTCGACGAACGCCGCGGTTTCGTCGTCGTCTTCGGCGAGGAGGATGCGCATGCCGACCGGTCAGTCCTTCGTGCCGGGCTTTTCGAACGAATCCTCGACGACCTTGCCGGTCATCGCATCGACGCCGATCTCGTGGATGCGCGGCCCTTGCGCTATGTCGAACGAATAGCGCCAGCCATGGCCCTCATATTCATATTCCGCATCCTTGACGCGGCCCGGCGCGATCCTGAGCGCGATCGCGCGCGCCTGTGCCATGGTGAGCTTGGGCTTGGGCGCTTTGGCCGCGGCCATTGCGGGGCCGGTCAACGCAAGCGCGGCAATTGCGGCGGCGGTGGCGAGGTTTTTCATCACGATACTCCTGACAGGCGGCGCGGTTCGGCCGCTGGTCATCCGGATAGCCCGCCCAAGGTTGGAACATGCTTGCCGGGGATGTCGGTTTTCCCAATGTACATTAACGGCGTGAGCTGGTGGCGATAGGCCGGACGGCATTGTGTTTTCCCAATGTGGCCGTCGCGGCGCGACAGTGTGGCGCAGTCGCGATACTCCATCGTTGTCCCTCAACGCGAGTCGCCCACCATGAAGTTGCCGCTGATCACCGTTGCAGCCTTGCTGATCGGGGCCGCCCCGGCGGCGCCAGCCCCGGACTATGTGTTGACGAAGAGCGTCCCGCTCGGCGCGCCGGACCGCTGGGACTATGTCGTGTTTAGCGCGGATACCGGCCGGGTTTATGTCGCGCACGGCGACCGCGTCACGGTGGTCGATGCCCGCTCGGGCCAGGTCGTGGGAGAGGTCACCGGGATGCCGGGCGGCACCCACGGCGCCGCGATCTCGGTCGCGACAGGGCAGGGCTTTACCGACGATGGCGAGGCCGGGCAGGCGGTCGCCTTCGACCTCAAGACGCTGAAGGTCACGCGCCGCATCCCGGCGGCGGACGATGCCGACGGGATGGTGCTGGAAAAGGCGACGGGCAGGGTCTTCGTCGTCGACGGCGATCCCGGCACGATCAGCGTGATCGATGCGAAGTCCGCCGCCCCCGTCGCCACGATCGTCGCGGGCGAGAAGGTCGAGTATGTTGCCTCCGACGACAACGGCACGATTTATGCGGCTGGCGAAGGCAATGGCGACGTGCTGAAGATCGATGCGCGCACCAACACCGTCGGCGCGCGCTGGGCAACGCCCGATTGCGTCAAGCCGCACGGGCTGGCCCTCGACCGGGCGAACAATCGAGTTTTCATGGGCTGCGTCAATTCGACCATGATGGTGGTCGATACGGGGACCGGTCGCCTCGTCGCTGAGCTGCCGATCGGGCTGGGTAGCGACGCGGTCGCGTTCGACGCCAAGCGCAAGCGGGTTTTCAGCTCAAACGGCCGCGACGGTACTATCTCGGTCTATCAGCAGACGGCGCCGGACGTTTATAGGGCGATGACGCCGATCGTGACCGCAATCAGCGCGCGAACGATGACGGTCGATGCGGCGACCGGTCGGCTGTTCGTTGCCGCAGCCGATACGGATCCGGCCGTCGCTCTCGGCGGACGCCCGCGCATCCGGTCCGGCACGCTGAAGTTAATGATATTCGATCCCCGATAAGGGCACCTGATCGGTCTAACGGGGTGCCCTATTGCGGTCCCGTACGTGCAATGTCGAACTCCGCAATGTCTGCTCTCGAGCGTGATCGGAGCGAAAGCGGACGGGGCGCTTTCCACCCATCTGCGGTCATCCCGCAGGTAGGTTCGCCGCTCAAAGATTCACCACAACGCTGAATGCAACGATCGCGGCGATCAGGGCGAACACCTGGACCCAGCGCCAGTCGAGCCACGCGACGCGGTCGAGATCGTCGCGCCGGCGATGCCGCCAGTCCGCAACCCCCGCGAGCAACGCGATTGCAAGCGCCAGCCCGACCGCGCCTTCGGCGATCTCCTTGCCGGACAAGTCCACTTAGTGGCCGAGCTTCTCGATCTTTTCCTGCAGCCGCGCGAGTTCGGCCTTCAGCGAGGCGACATCTTCGTCCTTGCCGGCCGTCGGCGCAGCTTTATCGGCCACCGCACCCGGCTTGAACGCCTTGGTCGCCGCTTCGAACATCTGCATGTTGCGCTTGGCGATTTCCGCGAACGGAGAGTTGGCGAAGGCGCCCTCGACCGCCGACTTGAACTGTTCGTGGTTACGACGAAAGCTGTCCATCGACGCTTCCAGATAGCCCGGCACCATCGCCTGCATCGAATCGCCGTACATCGCGATCAGCTGACGGAGGAAATTGACCGGCAGCATCGTCTGGCCGCGCTGTTCCTCTTCCATGATGATCTGCGTCAGGACGTTGTGCGTGATGTCCTCGTCGGTCTTGGCGTCGACCACTTTGAAATCGCGCCCGTCGCGCGTCATCGTCGCCAGATGATCGAGCGTGATGTAGCACGAGCTCTCGGTATTATAGAGCCGCCGGTTGGCGTATTTCTTGATGATCACCGGACCCTCACCGGCGGTTTTCTTCGTCATGCTGGGCCCCTGTCCAAATAGTGTGTCGATGCTACGCGGTCGCTTGATGCACTGCAACACGAGCGCGTCGTGCTGCGCAAAATAAATGCAGCATTGATGCAGGGAAAGCACGATGGTGCGGTGCGCTGGCGGTCCGTGCGGCAGCGCGCTAAAAGAACCGCCAGATCGCATCAGGAGCTTGTCATGTCCGACGTCGTCATCACCGCCGCCAAGCGTACTCCGGTCGGCAGCTTCATGGGGGCGTTCGCCGGCACGCCCGCGCACGAGCTCGGTCGCGTCGCGATCGAAGCTGCGCTGGCCCAGGCCGGGGTGTCGGGCGCCGACGTGTCGGAAGTGATCCTGGGCCAGGTGCTGACGGCGGGCCAGGGCCAGAACCCCGCACGCCAGGCATCGATGGCGGCCGGCGTACCCAAGGAAGTGCCGGCCTGGGGCGTCAACCAGGTGTGTGGCTCCGGCCTGCGCGCGGTCGCGCTTGCGGCGCAGGCGGTCGCGACCGGCGACGCGACGATCGTCGTCGCGGGCGGACAGGAGAGCATGTCGCTCAGCACGCACGCGCAGAACCTGCGCGGCGGCACCAAGATGGGCGACGTCAGCCTGGTCGACACGATGATCAAGGACGGCCTGACCGACGTGTTCAACGGCTATCACATGGGCATAACCGCGGAGAACCTGGCCGAGCAATATCAGGTGACGCGCGGCGAGCAGGACGACTTCTCTGTCGCCAGCCAGAACAAGGCCGAGGCAGCGCGCGGGAGCGGCCGGTTCAAAGACGAGATCGCCGCGGTGACCGTGAAGGGCCGCAAGGGCGACACGATCGTCGCGGACGACGAATATATCCGTGCCGGCGTGACGATCGACAGCGTGTCGGGCGTGCGGCCGGCGTTCAAGAAGGACGGCACGGTCACCGCCGCCAACGCCTCTGGCCTCAACGACGGC
>Ga0164294_10003066_pt1 | contig 14920 bp, 13 predicted proteins | sample GEODES005metaG_FD_111479 | JGI IMG/M metagenome (GOLD analysis project Ga0164294, IMG submission 111479) | Oligotrophic lake water microbial communities from Sparkling Lake, Wisconsin, USA - GEODES005 metaG | ecosystem: Environmental > Aquatic > Freshwater > Lake | place: USA: Sparkling Lake...
CAATCAGTTGCCAGAATATGTATGGTGTGCCGCCAGTCCGTGAACGTCGGTTTGCAATGCAACCGATGCTCTGGCGACCCTCAACTCCTTAAGAAATTTGTGCTTCCGAGTCAACGAAAAAACGATTCAAGTATCTGATTAAAAACATTTTTTGATTATTTTTTTGCCCACGGCCCACTGAAATTTAATACGCTATAACAGGAGCAGATTATGGCCGCCGGCCGCAGCGATTTCGGCAACGCGTTTGGGGGTTTCCTGGCCCTTGATGCTGGCGAAATCCGGGCCTGTGCGGTGCGCTTCGGCCTCGGCGCGCTGCGGCGGCGGAAGGATGATCTGGCCCTTCAGATGGTTGATCAGCGCCAGCAGATCGGGCGCGGCCAGCACATTCACCTCGCCCGCCCAAGCCGCCTCCGGGCCTTGCACGGCCGGGCAGATCAGCCCCTGCTCGCAGGATGCGGCATGCAGGGCCGCGAGCAGCACGCCCGGCACCGTCTGGATGGCGCCATCAAGGCCCAGCTCGCCGACCGCGACAAATTCATCGAGCGCATCCTGTAGGATCACCCCCATCGCGCTGAGCAGCCCCAGCGCGATCGGCAGATCATAATGCGATCCTTCCTTGGGCAGATCGGCTGGCGACAGGTTCACCACCACGCGCCTTGGGGGCAGCGAAAGCCCGATGGCGTGCAGCGCGGCGGCGACGCGCTCGCGGCTTTCCTTCACGGCCTTGTCGGGCAGGCCTACGGTAACGAAGGTGACGGGCCCGGCCGAGATCTGCACCTGCACGTCAACACTGCGGGCTTCCAGCCCCAGAAACGCCACCGTGCCGACATGGGCCACCATCAACCTTTTCCCCAAAAGAAAGGAAGCATCTGACCCTGATCACAATTCGTAGAGTTTTTGGTCCTGGGGTGCAATTGCCGCCTTATGATTGCCACAGCCGGGCCGTATCGAGGTGAGATCGTGAGTCGTCCTGATTTTCTTGACCTGCTGGTTCGTTCCGAACCGTTCCGGGTGTTCCAGATCTTGCTGGGGCTCTTGCTTATGGCGGCTGCCGGCATCGTCGGGCTGCTGTCGCCGGCGCCGATCGGCATCGTCATCTTTGGTGCCGGGGTGGCGCTGGTGTTCCGCAACTCGCGCTGGGCGCGCCGGCATTATCTGCTCTACACTCGCCAGTATCCGCGGGTGCGCCGCGCCGTGGACTTCGGCTTGCGGCGCGACAAGCGGCGGGCCAAGCGGGGCGGCAAGCCAAGCCTGGACACGCCGGCTTCATTGACGAAAAGAGTGACTGACCCTACATCGCCCACCATGCCTCCAGTGTAACGGGCCACCCTGTTACGCGTGGCACGCCAAGGTTTCGCCAAGTCAGGATTTTCATGCTCGGGTTGAACAAGGTCGCGAAGGCGATTTTCGGGTCGTCGAATGATCGCTATCTGAAATCGCTGCGGCCGATCGTCATGCGCATCGCTGGTCTGGAAGACCAGATCAGTGCGCTGACCGATGACCAATTGCAGGCGCAGACGCCCAAGTTGAAGGCCGAGCTCGGAGCCGGCAAGTCGCTGGACGAGATCCTGCCCGAAGCCTTCGCCACTGTGCGCGAAGCCTCCAAACGCGTGCTGGGCATGCGGCATTTCGATGTGCAGATGATCGGCGGCATCGTGCTGCATCGCGGCGAAATCGCCGAAATGCGCACCGGCGAAGGCAAGACGCTGGTGGTGACACTGGCGGTCTATCTGAATGCCTTGTCCGGCAAGGGCGTGCACGTGGTGACGGTGAATGATTATCTCGCCAGCCGCGATGCGCAGTGGATGGGCCAGATCTATCGCTTCCTGGGCCTCAGCGTGGGCGTGATCGTGCCCAACCTCGATGATCAGACGCGCCGCGCCGCCTATGCGTGTGACATCACCTACGGCACCAACAACGAATTCGGCTTCGATTATCTGCGCGACAACATGAAATACACGCGCGAACAGATGGTGCAGCGGCCGTTCAATTTCGCCGTGGTCGATGAAGTCGATAGCGTGCTGGTCGATGAAGCCCGCACCCCGCTGATCATCTCCGGCCCCACCGACGACAAGTCGCAGCTCTACACCCAGGTCAACGCCGTGGTGAAGGAACTGGTGCGCGAGGATGTCGAGGTCGACGAGAAGCAGAAGTCCGTTATTCTCACCGAAGCCGGCACCGAGAAGGTGGAGCGCATGCTCTCCGCTGCCGGGCTGCTGGAGGGCGAGAACCTTTATGATTTCGAGAATACGCAGGTGGTGCACCACCTGAACCAGGCGCTGCGCGCCATCGTCATCTTCCGCCGCGACACGGATTATATCGTGCGCGATGGCAAGGTGACCATCATCGATGAGTTCACCGGCCGCATGATGGATGGCCGCCGCTGGTCCGAAGGTCTGCACCAGGCGGTGGAGGCCAAGGAAGGCGTGCAGATCATGCCGGAAAACCAGACGCTGGCCAGCATCACCTTCCAGAATTATTTCCGCATGTATCCCAAGCTGGGCGGCATGACCGGCACGGCGGCCACCGAAGCCGCGGAATTCTTCGACATCTACAAGCTGAACGTGGTGGAAATTCCCACCAACGTGCCGGTGCTCCGCAAGGATGTGGACGACGAATTCTACAAGAACGCCGAAGACAAGTTCAAGGCGATCGTGAAGGCCGTCCGCGGCGCCCAGGAACGCGGCCAGCCGGTGCTGGTTGGCACCGTCTCGATCGAAAAGAGCGAGATGCTGTCGGAATATCTGAAGGAGCAGGACGTCAAGCACGTGGTGCTCAATGCCCGTTATCACGAGCAGGAAGCCGTGATCGTAGAAGACGCCGGCCGCATCGGCGCCGTCACCATCGCCACCAACATGGCCGGTCGTGGGACTGACATCAAGCTGGGCGGCAATGAAGAAGCCCGCGTCGCCCGCGAACTGGCCGGCATGCCGGAAGGGCCGGAGCGCGAGGCCGCCGAAGCCCGGATCAAGGCCGAAGTATTGGCCGAACGCGAGCAGGTGAAGGCCAATGGCGGCCTGTTCGTGCTGGGCACCGAGCGTCACGAAAGCCGCCGCATCGACAACCAGCTGCGTGGCCGTTCAGGCCGCCAGGGCGATCCCGGCCTGTCACGCTTTTATCTGTCCCTCGATGATGATCTGCTGCGCATCTTCGGCCAGCAGAACATGCTGACCCGCCTGATGAACAGCGGCCTGGAAGAGGGTGAGGCGATCATCCACCCGTGGATTTCGAAAGCCATCGAAACTGCCCAGAAAAAGGTGGAAGCCCGCAACTACGACGTGCGCAAGCAGCTGCTGCAGTACGACGACGTGATGAACGACCAGCGCAAGGTGGTCTATGAACAACGCGCCGACGTGATGGATTCGGAAACTGTCGGCGATGTCGTGATCGACATGCGCCACGAAAGCGTGAACGCCATTGTTGCCGCCCGCTGCCCGCTCGGCAGCTACCCCGAACAATGGGATGTGGCGGGCCTGCAGGAAGATGTGACTGGCACGCTGGGCCTGTCGGTCGATGTTTCTGCCTGGGCCAAGGAAGAGGGCATCGATCCCGAAATCGTCGTCGATCGCCTGATCGAACAATCCGATGCTCTGGTGGCCGCCAAGGCCGCCGAACTGCCGGCCGAAACCTGGATCAGCATTGAAAAAAGCTTCCTGCTGCAGGCGCTCGACCATCACTGGAAGGAGCATCTGGCGACGCTGGATTCGCTGCGTTCGGTCATCCACTTGCGCGCCTATGCGCAGAAGACGCCGATCAACGAGTACAAGCGCGAGGCCTTCGCCTTGTTCGAACGCATGTTGCAGAACGTGCGCGAAGACGTGACGCGCATGCTGGCCAATGCACAGTTCGCGCTGCAGGCTGACGAACCGCCGCAGGAATTGCCGTCGTTTATCACCACCCACATCGATCCGGCCACCGGCCAGAACGAAGCGCAAGGGAACTCTGGCCCGACGCTGAGCTTCGATGCCTTCGGTTCGGCCCTGCCCGCCGGCATGCTCTCCGCCGCGCAGAGCGCCGCCGAAATGATCGACATCGATCCGGAAGAGGTCGAGGAATGGCGCCAGACCATCAACCGCAACGCCGAATGCCCCTGCGGTTCCGGCCGCAAGTTCAAGCACTGCCACGGGGCGCTCTGACGCGCCTTGCTGCATCGCAGGGTTCCGAGAATCGGGCGCTCCGGCGCGGGTCATCTGTCCAGCGGATTAGCAAGCCGGGTTGATGTGAAGCCCGGCTTTACTGTGGCCAAGCCGGGCGCTTATTGTCTATCAGCGTTGTAGGAATAAGCTTGTCTTCGTCAGCGAGGCGGGGGTGGCTGGGCTTGGCGCAGCCGAAAAGTCGCGTTGACGGACGCAACAGGAGAGGGGCCAACAGGTTTGCTGCGTTGGACGGCGCGACGAGCCTGCACCTGCACCCGCCGCAAGCGCTCGGCCGCGTTTCCGGGCGGGTGCAGGTTGGCTCCCTGCGAAGCGGCGGCGACAAGTCAGCCTTGCGCCACCGTCCCGCTGATCTCGGCCACCCGCAGTTCGCCGTCCCGCGTCTGGCCGCCCAGTTCCAGGAAGCGGCGCATGGCGTGCCGGGCCGGATTGCTGAACAGCAGCGTCTGGAACAAGTCGGCTTCATGCTGGCAACCCTCCGCCATCGGCAGCGTCGCGCTGTCCACCGACTGCTTGGCCAGGCGCACCGCGTCCGCCGGGAAGCTGGCGATGCGGCGGGCCAGCGCATTCACATGTGCGTCGATCGCGTTGGCGGGCAGGGCGCGGTTGAGCCAGCCCCAGCGTTCGGCGGTTTCGGCATCCACGTCGATGCCGCCGAGGATGATCTCCATTGCGCGTGCCCTGCCGACGAGGCGCGGCAGATTCTGGGTGCCGGTGCCGCCGGGCAAGATGCCGATGGGCACTTCCATCTGGTTGATGACGGTCTTGCCAATGACGCCAAAGCGCATGTCGAAATTCATCGACAGTTCGGCGCCGCCGCCGCCGACGCGGCCTTCGATCTGCGCAATCGTCACCTTGTTCATGGTGCGGAACCGGTGGCACATGGCGTGATAGGCATTGGCTTCGCCCGTTGGCGGCGTGGGCGAATCGGCCATGGCGATCAGCGCCGCGACATCGAAGTGAGCCAGGAAGAAATCCGGATCCGCGCTCTTCAGCACGAACACCAGCGCCGCCGGATCGGCTTCCAGTTCTTCGGCCAGCCGCGCCAGTTCCCCGAACAGCGCCATGGTGATCAGGTTGATCGGCGGATTGTTGACTGTCGCCGTGACCAGCGGGCCATCCTGCTGCACATCGATAAGGGTGTAGCCGTCGTACGTCATGATCTGTCTCCCGCAGTGCCGGTGGGGGGATGGTAAGCCTTGAACGCAGTGAGTCCACCCTTCGTCATGGTCCGGAATCGCTTGCGAGCCCGGTGTCGGCTTTGTAGCACTGGGGCAGGGGCAGCCATCTTGGCGCTGAACAGGTGCAACATGGGCAACAGGCGTTTGGCGCGAACAATGATGCTGTTGCTGGGTGTGTGCCTGCACAGTCTCGCTGCGGCCTCTACCCTGATCACCGGGGCCAGCGTCCATGACGGATCGGGCGCCCCGGCCCGACAGGTCGCCGTGCGCATCGACAAGGATCGTATTGTGGCGGTCGGCGCCTTGCAGCCCCTGGCGGGTGAGCAGGTGATCGATGCCAGGGGCCTGGTACTTGCCCCCGGCTTCATCGACAGTCACAGCCACCATGATCGCACCGATTATGCCGAACGTACCATGGAGCCGCTGCTGGCCCAGGGCGTCACCACCATCGTGGTGGGCCAGGATGGCGACGGCGATGCGCCGCTAGCCGAAGTCGCCGCCAAATTCGCCGCGCGCCCGGCAGCCATCAATATCGCGTCTTACACCGGCCACGGTTTTCTGCGCGATCGGGTGATGGGCGCAGACTACAAGCGCGTTGCCACCCCGGCCGAAGTGCAGGCCATGCAGGCGTTGCTCGCGGCTGACCTGAAGGCCGGCTCGCTGGGGTTCTCGACCGGGCTTGAATATGATCCCGGCATCTATTCTGCCCGTGATGAAGTGCTGGCGTTGGCCGGCACCGCAAAGGCCGGCGGCGGCACCTACATGAGCCATATCCGCTCCGAAGATGTCGCCTTCGACGACGCGATCGACGAGATCCTCGAGATCGGCGCGAAAACCGGCATCCCGGTGCAGATCTCCCACCTCAAGCTCGGCATTGTCGATCGCTGGGGCCAGGCCAAGCAGGTGCTGGCCAAGCTCGACGCCGCCCGCGCCCGCGGCATCAAGGTGACGGCCGATGTGTACCCGTATGAATATTGGCAATCCACGCTGAGCGTGCTGTTCCCCAAGCGTGATTTCACCGATCTCGCTGCCAGCCGTTTTGCGCTCACCCACCTCACCACGCCGGCCGGCATGTTGATCGGCTTTTATGCGCCCGAACCATCGTATGTGGGCAAGACCATCGCCGACATTGCCGCGCTGCGCGGTGAGGAACCGGCGGTCACCTATCTCTGGCTGATCAACAATGCGCAGGCCTGGAAGGCCGCCCATCCGGAAGCGACGCGGGTGGAATCGGTGATCGGCACCGCGATGGCGCCCGCCGACATCGCCGATTTCCTGACCTGGAAGCACAGCAACCTCTGTTCCGATGGCGGTATCGGCGGGCTGCACCCGCGCGGTTATGGTGCCTTTGGCCGCATGGTGCGTGTCTATGTGCGTGAGACCGGCCGGCTCACCCTGGCCGAAGCCATCCACAAGATGACCGGGCTTTCTGCCGAGCATCTCGGCCTCAAAACCCGTGGGCTTATTCGCCCCGGCATGAAGGCCGATCTGGTGCTGTTCGATCCCGATCGCTTTGCCGACAAGGCCACGGTGCAGTCGCCCAACGCACTGGCGGTCGGCATGAACAGCGTCATCATCGGCGGTGCGGTCGTCTATCGTGATGGCAAGCCCACCGGCGCCTACCCGGGTCAGTTCCTGAAGCGCGGGCAGGACTGATGCAGCGCCGGGCGTTCCTCGCCGGCGTTGCCGCGCTGGCCGCCACGCGCGCGGCCGCCGCGCCGGTGCTGGTGGCTGACAATTACGGCCTGACACCGGCCTCGGCGGCGCGGCGCAACGGCTGGATCGAGGTGGATGCCGTCGCCTTCGAAACCAATATCGATACGGTGCGCAGCCTCATCGGCAGCGCCAGCCTGTGCGCGGTGATCAAAGCCGACGCTTATGGCAACGGAATCGCCCTCTTGATCCCGTCGATCATCGCCAAGCGCATCACCGATGTCGCCTTCACCGCCAATGACGAGGCGCGTGTGGCCCGCAAACTGGGCTATCGCGGCCGCCTGATCCGCATCCGGGCGGCCACGCCAGAAGAGATGGAGGACGCGTTCCCGCTTGGCGTCGAGGAACTGATCGGCAACCCGGAAGCCGCCACCCGCTTGCAGATGCTATGGCGCAAGAGCCATCGCCGCCAGCGGCTGCCCGTCCACCTCGCGCTCAATGCCGGTGGCATGTCACGCAATGGCGTCGAGCTTTCGACCGACTATGGCAAGGCCGATGCCCGCGCGCTGCTGGCGCTGGACGGGCTGAAGATCCGGGGTGTCATGACCCACTATCCCAGCGAGGAGGCGGGTGACATCCTGGGCCAGCTCGCCCGCTTCGAGGCGGACATGGCCTGGCTCACCGCTGCAGGTCTGGCCACGCCTGGCCTGGTTCGGCACAGCGCCAACAGCTTCACCACGCTCCAGCATCCCGAAACCCGGCTCGACATGGTGCGGGTTGGCGGGCTGCTCTATGGCGACCCTGGTTCGGTGAAGACCGATCGGTTCGTGCCAACCATGGCGATCAAGTCGCGGGTGGCGGCGGTCAATCATTATCCGGCTGGGCAGACGGTGAATTACGACCGCGCCTGGCGGCTGGAGCGCGAATCCTGGCTGGCCAATATCCCGCTCGGCTATTCCGATGGCGTGCGGCGCAGCCTCAGCCGCAGCAACCGACCGGAATTCCCCGCCGAAACCCGCAACCGCACCGAAGTGCTGATCGGCGGCCGGCGATTCCCGGTGGTGGGCCGGGTGACGATGAACACGCTGATGGTTGATGTGACCGACGCCCGCGACACGGTGCGGCTAGGCGACGAGGTGGTGCTGTTCGGCGCGCAGGGCGGTGAGCGCGTTACCCAGGCCGAACTGGAAGCCAATTCCCAGGCCTATGGCCCCGAATTGTTGGGCGTGCTGGGTGCCGGCCTGCCGCGTGTTCTCAAGCCCAGCGCCGGGCAGGGAGCGGGTTGGGGCCACACCCCTACCCGTTGACCCGGGGGCCCATTGCGGCTAAGGGCGCGCATCCCTGATCGGTGGCAACGCTGGCGGGGGATACGACAGACGGCACCGTGCGTGGGCGGCCTTCCGGGAACCGGGGGGCCTTTCGCGCTTATGTGATGGCCGCCTTCACGGGCGTCATCAACGGGGCAGGTCTGGAGTAGGCGTTTGGCCATGGTGGCCATTTGCCGAAGCGAGAAGAGAGACGATGCCAACGATCAACCAGTTGATCCGCAAGGGTCGCACGCCGCAAAAGGCGCGCAACAAGGTGCCGGCCATGGAGGCCAACCCGCAGAAGCGTGGTGTTTGCACCCGCGTTTATACCACCACCCCCAAGAAGCCGAACTCGGCGCTCCGCAAGGTGGCCAAGATCCGTCTGACCAATGGCTTTGAAGTCATCGGTTATATCCCGGGTGAAGGCCACAACCTGCAGGAACACTCGGTCGTGCTGATTCGCGGCGGCCGCGTGAAGGATCTTCCCGGCGTGCGCTATCACATCGTTCGCGGTGTGCTCGACACGCAGGGTGTGAAGAACCGCAAGCAGAGCCGTTCGAAGTACGGCGCGAAGCGTCCGAAGTAAGGGGGATATAGATCATGTCACGTCGTCGTCGCCCCGAAAAGCGCGTCATCCTGCCGGATCCCAAGTTCGGCGATCAGGTGCTTTCCAAATTCATGAACCTCGTCATGCTGCAGGGCAAGAAGTCGGTCGCCGAATCGATCGTCTATTCCGCCCTGGAAGTGATCGAGACCAAGAGCCGCCGCGAACCGCTGGGCGTGTTCCACGATGCGCTCGCCAACGTGCGCCCGGGTATCGAAGTGCGCAGCCGCCGTGTCGGTGGTGCCACCTATCAGGTGCCCGTCGAAGTGCGTTCGGAACGTGGCCAGGCCCTGGCCATCCGCTGGATCATCTCGGCCGCCCGCAAGCGCGCCGAGCACACCATGGCCGCCCGCCTGTCAGCCGAGCTGATGGACGCCGCTGCCAACCGTGGTTCGGCCGTGAAGAAGCGTGAAGACACGCACCGGATGGCGGAAGCCAACCGCGCCTTCTCGCACTATCGCTGGTAAATCGTTTTGGCCGGCGCTGCGTGCAGTGCCGGCCACTAATCCTGTTCTTCTAAGCCCGAGGCCCTTTTCCCATGCCCCGCACTCACCCACTTGAGCGTTATCGCAACATCGGCATCATGGCCCACATTGATGCCGGCAAGACGACCACGACCGAGCGCATCCTGTATTACACCGGCAAGTCCTACAAGATTGGCGAAGTGCACGAAGGCACCGCCACCATGGACTGGATGGAGCAGGAGCAAGAGCGCGGCATCACCATCACCAGTGCGGCGACCACCTGCTTGTGGTCGGCTGATGAAGGCAATGGCCCCGAGCACCGCATCAACATCATCGACACCCCCGGGCACGTCGATTTCACCATCGAAGTGGAGCGCAGCTTGCGCGTGCTCGATGGTGCCGTGGCCTGCTTTGACGGCGTGGCCGGCGTTGAGCCGCAGTCCGAAACCGTGTGGCGCCAGGCCGACAAGTACAAAGTGCCGCGCATGTGCTTCGTCAACAAGCTCGATCGCACCGGTGCCAACTTCGATCGCTGCGTGCAGATGATCAAGGATCGCCTCGGCGCGCGTCCGGCGGTGCTGTATCTGCCGATTGGCCTCGAGAGCGATTTCATCGGTCTGGTCGATCTCGTGCAGAACCGCGCCATCGTTTGGCTCGAAGAAAGCCTGGGCGCCAAGTTCGAATACAAGGACATTCCGGCTGACATGGCGGAAGCCGCCGCTGTCGCCCGTTCCGAACTGATCGAAATGGCCGTCGAGCAGGACGACGCGCTGATGGAGGCCTATCTCGAAGGCACCGAACCGACGACTGCCCAGCTCAAGGCGCTGATCCGCAAGGGCACGCTGAACTTCGATTTCGTGCCGGTGCTGTGCGGTTCGGCGTTCAAGAACAAGGGCGTGCAGCCGCTGCTCGATGCCGTGGTCGATTATCTGCCGAGCCCGCTCGACATTCCCCCGATGCACGGCATCAACCTGAAGGATGAGGACGAAATCCGCGAAGCATCGGATGATGCGCCGTTCTCGGCACTGGCCTTCAAGATCATGACCGATCCGTTCGTTGGCACGCTGACCTTTGCCCGTATTTATTCGGGCAAGATGGAAGCCGCTTCGACCGTGCTCAACTCCGTCAAGGACAAGCGCGAAAAGATCGGCCGCATGCTGCTGATGCACGCCAACAACCGTGAAGACATCAAGGAAGCCTTTGCCGGCGACATCATCGCGCTGGTTGGCCTGAAGGATGTGACGACGGGCGATACGCTCTGCGCGCCGCTGAAGCCGATCATCCTGGAGCGCATGGAATTCCCCGAGCCGGTGATCGAAGTCGCCGTGGAACCCAAGACCAAGGCCGACCAGGAAAAGATGGGTATCGCCCTCAACCGCCTGGCGCAGGAAGATCCGTCTTTCCGCGTGTCGTCGGACAATGAAAGCGGCCAGACCATCATCAAGGGCATGGGCGAACTTCACCTGGAAATCCTGGTGGATCGCATGCGCCGCGAATTCAAGGTTGAAGCCAACGTGGGTGCGCCGCAGGTGGCCTATCGCGAGTCGCTGGCCCGCAAGGTAGACGTGGATTACACTCACAAGAAACAGTCCGGCGGCTCCGGCCAGTTCGGGCGGATCAAGTTCACTGTCGAACCTGGCGAGCGCGGTTCGGGTGTCATCTTCAAGGATGAAGTCAAGGGCGGCAACGTGCCCAAGGAATATATCCCGGCCGTCGAAAAGGGTATCCGCGAAGTTGCGTCGTCGGGCCACCTGATCGGCTTCCCGCTGATCGACTTCACGGCCACGCTGTATGACGGCGCTTATCACGACGTCGATTCCTCGGCCTTGGCGTTTGAAATCACCGGGCGTGGCGGCATGCGCGAAGCGGCCGACAAGGCCGGCATCAAGATCCTCGAACCGATCATGAAGGTCGAGGTGGTGACGCCGGAAGATTATCTGGGTGACGTGATCGGCGACTTGAACAGCCGCCGTGGCCAGATCCAGGGCACCGATACCCGCGGCAATGCGCAGGTGATCGATGCAATGGTGCCGCTGGCCAACATGTTCGGTTACGTGAACAACCTGCGCTCAATGTCGCAGGGTCGTGCCCAGTACTCCATGCAGTTCAGCCACTACGACGAAGTGCCGTCGAACGTGGCTGAGGAAATCAAGCTCAAGCTGGCTTGATTTTTCGCGAAAGCCGGCTAGTCAGCGCGCCTCTGGGCACGATGATTCGGCCGGTTCTCCGCTGACACCACCGCCAGGGCGGTTCCGTTGTGGACCCGCCATAATCGTTGAACGCCTCACACGTTGAGCAAGGAAGAAGGTTCAAGGCCATGGCCAAAGCAAAATTCGAGCGGAACAAGCCGCACTGCAACATCGGGACCATCGGTCACGTCGACCATGGCAAGACCTCGCTGACAGCCGCGATCACCAAGATCCTAGCCGAAACCGGTGGCGCCACCTTCACGTCGTACGACAACATCGACAAGGCCCCGGAAGAGCGTGAGCGCGGCATCACCATCTCGACCGCCCACGTCGAGTATGAAACCGCCAACCGCCACTATGCCCACGTCGATTGCCCCGGCCACGCCGATTATGTGAAGAACATGATCACCGGTGCCGCGCAGATGGACGGCGCGATCCTGGTCGTGTCCGCCACCGATGGCCCGATGCCGCAGACCAAGGAGCACATCCTGCTCGCCAAGCAGGTCGGCGTGCCGTCGATGGTCGTGTTCATGAACAAGTGCGACCTGGTCGACGACGAGGAAATCCTCGAGCTGGTCGAAATGGAAATCCGCGAAGAACTGTCCAAGCGCGATTTCGATGGCGACAACATTCCGATCGTCCGTGGTTCGGCCGTCTGCGCGCTGAACGGCACCAACGACAAGCTGGGCCGTGAAGCCATCCTGGCGCTGATGGCCGCTGTCGACAGCTACATCCCGCAGCCGGAGCGTCCGCTGGACAAGCCGTTCCTGATGCCGATCGAAGACGTGTTCTCGATTTCGGGTCGCGGCACCGTGGTGACCGGCCGCGTTGAAACCGGCATCGTCAAGGTTGGCGAAGAAATCGAAATCGTCGGCATCCACGACACCCGCAAGTCTGTGTGCACCGGCGTCGAAATGTTCCGCAAGCTGCTCGATCAGGGCCAGGCTGGCGACAACATCGGCGCCCTGCTGCGCGGCGTTGGCCGTGATGACGTGGAACGTGGCCAGGTGCTCTGCAAGCCTGGCTCGATCAAGCCGCACACCGAGTTCACCGCCGAAGTCTACGTGCTGTCGAAGGACGAAGGCGGCCGTCACACGCCGTTCTTTGCCAACTACCGTCCGCAGTTCTACTTCCGCACCACCGACGTCACCGGCACCGTTGAACTGCCGGCTGGCACCGAAATGGTGATGCCGGGCGACAACGTGCAGCTGACCGTCAAGCTGATCGCTCCGATCGCCATGGATCCGGGTCTGCGCTTCGCCATTCGCGAAGGCGGCCGTACGGTTGGCGCCGGCGTGGTTGCAACCGTCATCAAGTGAGTGTAAAGGGCCGTTTCCCTAGGGAAGCGGCCCTGATTCGTCAGCGCGTGGAAACACAGCGCGGATGAGAAAAGCCGGGCCCCGCGGCTTGAAACCCAGGGGCAGTTATTCTGAAGCGGCCGGTGCAACCCCGACCTCACATCCAGTGATGAGCTGGCGGGGATGTGTCGGTCCGCTTTTTTTGAATGAACGCTGTTTGACAAGATTGGTGCCATGGACGCTCAGAACATCCGCATTCGCCTGAAGGCTTTTGACCATCGTGTGCTCGATCTGGCCACCGGTGAGATCGCCGACACCGCCAAGCGGACTGGTGCGGCCATCCGTGGTCCGATTCCGCTGCCGACGCGCTTCGAGAAGTTCACTGTGAACCGCTCGCCGCACGTCGACAAGAAAAGCCGTGAACAGTTCGAGGTGCGCACCTACAAGCGCCTCCTCGACATTGTTGACCCGACCCCGCAGACGGTGGACGCGCTGATGAAGCTCGATCTGGCCGCCGGCGTGGACGTGGAAATCAAGCTCGGCAAGTAACCGTCTCGACCAAATACGCGGAGCGAATTTGGAAGGGTCACGCCCCTCCCCCGGGAACACCGGATGGGGCCTCTGATGAAAGGAGCAGATCATGCGCACAGGCGTGATCGCGAAGAAAATGGGGATGACGCGGATCTTCCGCGACGACGGCCGGCATGTTCCGGTCACCGTTCTTGCCCTCGAGAACAACCAGGTTGTCGCGGTGAAGACCGACGAGACCGATGGCTACACCGCTGTCCAGCTTGGCGCTGGCGCGAAGAAAGCCAAGAACACCACGAAGCCGGAGCGCGGCCATTTCGGCAAGGCCGAAGTGGAGCCCAAGGCCAAGGTGGCGGAATTCCGTGTGGCGGCTGATGCCGTGCTGGAACCGGGCGCGACCATTTCTGCAGATCATTTCATCCCGGGCCAGATGGTTGATGTCACCGGCATCACCCAGGGCAAGGGCTTTGCCGGCGTCATGAAGCGCTGGAACTTCGGCGGTCTGCGCGCCACCCACGGCGTCTCGGTCTCGCACCGCTCGCACGGTTCGACTGGCCAGCGCCAGGATCCGGGCAAGGTGTTCAAGGGCAAGAAGATGGCCGGGCACATGGGTGCCAAGCAGCGCACCCAGCAGAATCTTGAAATCGTGTCGACCGATGTCGAGCGCGGTCTGATCTTCGTGATGGGCTCAGTGCCCGGCTCGAAGGGTGGCTGGCTGCTCATCAAGGACGCCGTCAAGGTTGCCCGTAACGCCTACGCCCCGTACCCGGCCGCTCTCAAGGTGGCTGCCAACACCAACGTCGTGACTGCGGATGTGGTTGATCCCGCACCGGCCGTTGCTGACGAAACTACGGAGGCCTGATCATGAAGATTCAGGTGAAGACCCTGACCGCGGCTGATGCTGGCGAGCTGGAACTGTCGGACGCCGTGTTCGGCAAGGAACCGCGCCTCGACATTCTGCACCGCGTTGTGACCTGGCAGCTGGAAAAGCGACGCGGCACCGCTCGCAAGGCGCGTGAACGCAGCGAAGTCGCCCGCACCGGCAAGAAGCTGGGCAACCAGAAGGGCGGCGGTCGTGCCCGTCACGGTAACCGCGCTGCCCCGCAGTTCATCGGCGGCGGCAAGGCCCACGGTCCGCGCGTGCGTGATTTCGATCCGTCGCTGAACAAGAAGATCCGCCGTCTCGGCCTGGCCACCGCGCTCAGCGTGAAGGCCCAGGAAGGCAAGCTGATCGTGGTGGAAGACCTGAACCTTGGCGAAGCCAAGACCAGGGCGTTCCTGGCTTCGATGGGCGCGCTCGGCATCACGTCCGGCCTGTTCATTGATGGCGCTGCGGTTGACGTCGGCTTTGCCCGCGCTTCGGCCAACGTGCCCCACATCGACGTGCTGCCGGCCATCGGCGCCAACGTCTATGACATTCTCAAGCACGACACGCTGGTCCTGACCCGCGCTGCCGTTTCGGCTCTGGAGGCCCGGGTCAATGGCTAACATCGACATCAAGCATTACGACGTGGTCGTGAAGCCGGTGATCACCGAAAAGTC
>Ga0164294_10003070_pt1 | contig 14914 bp, 10 predicted proteins | sample GEODES005metaG_FD_111479 | JGI IMG/M metagenome (GOLD analysis project Ga0164294, IMG submission 111479) | Oligotrophic lake water microbial communities from Sparkling Lake, Wisconsin, USA - GEODES005 metaG | ecosystem: Environmental > Aquatic > Freshwater > Lake | place: USA: Sparkling Lake...
CCGGCGACGATACCGCCGGTCAGCACGAAGGCGGCGATCGCACCGCCGGTCATCCGGCCCGAAGCGACATCGACCGCGCCCTCCCACAGCACCATCGTGATCGCGCCGAAGATGAGCCCGATGAAGATCGATGTCATGATCGCGCGGATCAGGATGCGCGTCTTGGCGGTCGCGAAGGCGCGCTCCACCGCCTCGGCGAAGCGCCGGGTCTCGCGCGGCTCCTGGTTGAACGCCTGGACGATCTTCATCGCGCCCAAAGTCTCGGACACGGTCGCGCCGATGTCGGCGATGCGATCCTGCGAGGCGCGCGACATCTTCCGGACCCGGCGGCCAAGCGTGATGATCGGCACCAGCACCAGCGGGATCGCCAGCAGCATCATGCCTGCAAGCTTCGGCGACAGCGCGAACAGATAGACCATGCCGCCGATAGCGGTGAAGCTGTTGCGCAGCGCCATCGAAACCGAGGTGCCGACGACCTGCTCGATCTGCCCCGTATCGGCGGTCAGGCGCGAAGCGATCTCGGCCGGGCGATTCTCCTCGAAGAAGCGTGGGGAGAGCGTCAGCAGGTTGGATTGCACGCGGCGGCGCAGATCGGCCACGACGCGCTCGCCCAGCCACGACACGAAATAGAAGCGGAAGGCCGTCGCGATCGCCAGCACCAGCACGATCATCAGCATATAGTGGAAGCTGTGCGCCACGCTGGAGGCGGTGCCGCCGTTGCTGCCGCCGAAGCCGCGGTCGATGATCCGCTTGAAGGCGTAAGGGATGCCCAGCGTCGCCGCCGAGGACACGCACAGCGCCGTCAGCGCCGCCGCGATCCGGCCGGGATAGGCGCCCGCCATCCGCCAGACGAGCACGAGATCGCCGATGCGGCGCTTCTGGCCAGGGATTTCGGGAGCGGGAGTGGGACGGCGTGCCATATCGACGCGATATAGGATGTGTCGTGGCGTTCTGCGATGGCCGATCTTATCCACGCTTCGGACAATAGCGCTGTGCGAAGGTATGATTGGCGCCCGCCATCAATCACTGCTTAAGCGGAAGCCCTTATTGCCTTCGTGCGTTGAAGGGACCAAATACCCCGGAATTCCGGGGGGAAGGATCACCTCTAGTGTTGTACGAAGCTTTCGAGATGCAGCGCAGCCTGCTCGCCGGCGCCTCCGCCGTGGCCGGCATGAGCTCGGACTGGATGCACAATCCGGCCAACCCATTGTCCAAGACCATGTTCGGCAACATGTGGGCCTCGGGCCTCGACGTGTTCGCCCACGCCTCCGCCACCTACGGCAAGCCCGAGTTCGGGCTGGATACGACGGTTGTCGACGGCCGAATCACGCCCGTGGTCGAGGAGATCGAGGCGGCAAAGCCCTACGGCAGCCTCATCCACTTCACGCGCCCCGAAGCCAACGTCACGCAACCGAAGCTGCTGATCGTCGCGCCGATGAGCGGCCACTATGCGACGCTGCTGCGCGGCACGGTCGAGCGGATGCTGCGGGGCCACGACGTCTGGATCACCGATTGGGCCGATGCGCGCTCGGTGCCGATCGAGGCGGGCCCGTTCGATCTCGACGATTATATCGATTACGTCATCGGCTTCCTCGAGCATATCGGCCCGAACACCCATGTGCTGGCGGTCTGCCAGCCTTCGGTGCCGGTCTATGCCGCGGCGTGTCTCATGTCGGCCGACAAGAATCCCTGCGTGCCCAGCACGCTGACCATGATGGGCGGCCCGATCGACACGCGCGAGGCGCCGACGGTGGTCAACACCACCGCCACGCAGCGCCCGTTCAGCTGGTTCGAGCAGAACGTCATCGCCACCGTCCCCTGGTTCTATCCGGGCGCGGGGCGGAAGGTGTATCCGGGCTTCCTGCAGCTTACCGGCTTCATGGCGATGAACTTCGGCAACCACCTCGTCAGCCACTGGCAGATGTTCCAGAACCTCGTGAAGGGCGACGAGGAACATGCCGACCAGACCAAGAAATTCTACGAGGAATATCGCTCGGTCTGCGACATGACCGCCGAATTCTATCTGCAGACGATCGACGTCGTCTTCCAGCGCCATCTGCTGCCCAAGGGCAAGATGCTGCACCGCGGCCGCAAGGTCGATCCCAAGGCGCTCACCAACGTCGCGGTGCTGGCGATCGAGGGCGAGAAGGACGACATCTCCGGCCTCGGCCAGACCAAGGCCGCGCTCAAGATCGCGACCAAGCTGCCGGAGGCGCTGAAGAAATATCATATGGCGCCGAACGTCGGCCACTACGGCATCTTCAACGGCCGCCGCTGGCGCGAGGAGATCGCCCCGGTGCTGGAATCGTGGATCGTGGAGCACGACAAGGGCGCCAAGGCCTGAAACCCATTTCGAGATCGTCACCCCGGCGAAAGCCGGGGTCTCCCACCACGGTCTCAACCGCGAGAGATGCCAGCCTGCGCTGGCATGACGCATGAAGCTCACCGCCCGCATCGAACGCTGGCCGGTCCGCGGCGCATTCACCATCTCGCGTGGCGCGAAGACGCATGTCGATGTCGTGGTCGCCGAAGTGTCGGATGGCACCCACACCGGCCGCGGTGAGGGCACGGCGATCTATTATCACGGCGAAAGCTCGGAGAGCGTCCTAGCCCAGTTGGAAGCCCTCGCCTTCCCCGATCCCGCACAGTTACCCAGAGGCGCCGCCCGCAATGCGCTGGATTGTGCCCATTGGGATCTCGAGGCCAAACTTCTCGGCCGCCCGGTTTACAGATTGGCAGGCCTCCCCGAACCCCGCCCGCTCACCACCGCCTTCACAATCTCGCTCGGCGACCCGGCGCGCATGGAGGCAGACGCCCGCGCCGCCGCGCACCTCCCTCTGCTCAAGCTGAAACTCGCCGGCGAGGGCGATCTCGACCGCGTCGCGGCCGTCCATCGCGGCGCGCCGAACGCGCGGCTGATCGTCGATGCCAACGAGGCGTGGACCGGCCGCGACGTCGCCGCCGAAGCCGCTGCGCTACTGCCCTTCGGAGTCGAGCTGATCGAGCAGCCGGTGAAGGCGGGCGAGGACCATCTCCTCGACAATGTCGTCTCGCCGATCCCGCTCTGCGCCGACGAAAGCTGCCAGGACCGCGCCGATCTGCCCCGCCTGATCGGCCGATATCAGGGGATCAACGTCAAGCTCGACAAGTGCGGCGGGCTGACCGAGGCGCTCGCGCTGGCCGGCGAGGCCCGCGCCGCCGGGCTGGACCTCATGGTCGGCTGCATGCTCGCCACCTCGCTCGGCATCGCGCCCGCGCATCTGATCGGCCAGCAGGCCCGATGGGTCGATCTCGACGGTGCGCTGCTGCTCGCCGAGGATCGCCCGAACGGCATGCCGATGTCGGAGGGCCTCATCGCCCCGCCGACGCCCGGGCTTTGGGGGTAACCCCTACCTACTCCGGCGTATGCCGGAGCCCAGGTGAAGCAGTCGCAGCACCGCGCCAAGGCGCACCTGGACCCCGGCATACGCCGGGGCACGTTGGGAAATTATAGCGTGACCGTCGTCATGCTGTCCTTGTAGTCCGCCTTCGGATCGCGCCCGAGCAGGCGGGTGATCGCGGCGCCGATCGAGCTGCCGCCCTTCCAGATCGTCGCCTTTTCCGGATCGAGGCGGAGCAGCGCGATGCTGGGATCGTCCTTGCCGCCTTCGTACCAGGCCGCGACATGGGGGTTCCAGAGCTTGTCGATCATCGCCCGGCTCGTCCCGTCGGACAGGGTGCCGTGGATCGAGGCGAAAAGATCGTGTCCCTTGCCGGTGAAGGTCGCGATCGCGCGCGAGGAGTCGCCGAGCGCCGAAAACAGGCTGTTGTCCTTCGTCGCGAAGAACCAGAACGTGTGGCTGTCGCCGTCGAAATTCGCGGTCATCGGCTGGGCGTGGCCATCCCGCGCACCGTCGAGCCCGAGCATCACGAACGGACTGCCCTTCACTTCCTTCCAGAAGCGGCCCTCAAGATCTGCCTTGTCGTCGAACATGCCGGCTCTCCTCTCATCTGGAGATAGAACCGGCGGGCCGCCTCCAACGTTCCGTCGCTCACGCCGCGATCGGGTGATCGATGCCGTGGGGAAGCGTTTCGAGCAGGTCCAGCACCGTCTCGGCCGGGCGGCAGAGCGCGACGCCCTTGGGGGTCACCACGATCGGCCCGGCCACCAGGATCGGATGCGCCACCATCGCATCGAGGATCGCGGCATCGCTGGTCGCGGGATCGAGCAGGCCGAGGTCGCGCGCCGGCGTGTCGCCCTCGCGGAGGATATCGCGCGGCCGGGCATCCATCGCGGCGAGCAGCGCCACCAGCAGCGGCCGTGTCCACCCGATCGAGCGCGTGCGCACGACCCCCGGCGCATAACCCACCCCCACGATCCGCGCGAGCACGTCGCGCGACGTCCCGCAGGCCGGATCATGATAGATAGTGACCGGAAAATCCGCGGTCATGTCGTCTCTCTCCCCATCGCCGCCCGTCGGCTGGTCCCATGCGATCACGGGATCCGGACGCTGCGCTACAGGAAGAACGAAGGACTCCGGGGGGGTACCTGCGAAACGCGAGCCGCTGGATACCCGGCCGCCACGTGGGCAGTAAAGGACCGAAAGGTCCACAATCGTTAAGCCCGTATTGTTACGGAGGCCGAGTTGCAGATCGCTATTCCGGCGCCTTCTCGTGCGTGCTCGGCGATCCGGGATCGGCGGTGGCGGCGGGGGAGGGAAGCGCGGTCGCGCCCGATCCGGGCTCGGGCGCTTCGTCGACCGGGCGTCCGTCGGAGCCCGCGGGGATCGCCACCTGCGTCGGCCAGGCGAAGTCGATGTGCGCGTCGGCGAAGGCGTGGAGGATGCCGACCGACACTTCGTGCCGGGCGTTGAACACCACGTCGTACAGGTCCGAATAGACGTCGTACTGCAGTTCGTAGTCGATGCTCGAATCGCCGAAATTGACGATCCCGCAGCGCACCAGCTTGCACTTGTCCTGGGCGGCGACGACCTTGCGCAGGATCGCGGGCACCTCGGCGCAGACGTCGGGCGGCGTGTAATAAGCGATGCCGACCTTCGTCACCATCCGCCGCCGGGCGAGGCGCGAGCTGTTGTGCAATTCCTTGTTGAGCAGGTTGGTGTTCGAGATCACCACCTCCTCGCCGGTCACGGCGCGCAGCCGCGTAGTCTTGAGGCCGATGGTCTCGACGGTGCCGCTGGTCTTGTCGAAGCTGATCGCGTCGCCGCGCTGGAACGGCCGGTCGAAGATGATCGACAGCGCCGAGAACAGATCGTCGAAGATGCCCTTCGCGGCGAGACCGATGGCGATGCCGCCGATGCCGAGGCCCGCGACGAGACCGGTGACGTTGACGCCGAGATTGTCGAGGATCGCGATGGTCGCGATCGCGAACAGCACGATCGTCACCAGCAGGCGGATGATCCCGATCGCGCTCGACAGCCCGCCATGTTCGGGCCCGGCGCGGCTCTCGACCATGCCGAGGATCAGTTCGCGCACCCACACCGCGCATTGCAGCGCCGAGGCGATGGTGAAGAGCACGTTGATCGTCTGGCGCAGCGTCTCGGGCGGATCGGCATAGCCGTCGACCAGCTTGGCGGCGAACAGCACCATGAACCAGAAACTGGTCTTCGAAAGCGCGCGCCCGAAGGTGACCGGCCAGTGCGTGTGCCAGCGCTCGCGCTTCAGGCACAGCCGCGTGCCGAGCGCCTTCAGCCCGAGCATCGCGACCACCAGCACCGTCGCGACGGCGACCGAGATCGTCACCTGCAGCCAGTGGCTCCAGAACCAGTCCCAGCTTTGGTCGATCAGTTGCTGCACATAGGTGCGGGAGAGCACGATCGGCGGCGGCTTGTGCGGTGTTACGACCGCGGCGGTGTTGGCGGGTTCAGCCATGGGTACCGCTCCCAATATCGGTCATCCCGACGCACGTCGGGATCCATTGTGCCGAGATGGATGCGCTTCCACCGCGAACGACGGAGTCCGTGGATCCCGACGTCCGTCGGGATGACTGGGTTCGGTCGAAAATCATTACGCAGCCGCCTTATTCGCCGCCTCGGCGACCTTCAACGTCGCAATCTCGTCGAGAAACGCGATCAGCGCGCGTTCCGGCGGCCGCATATATCTGGTCGCGCGGGGCAGCTTCAGGTCGCACAGGCCATCCGCCTCGCCCGTGCGGCACAGTTCGACCAGCGCGGGGTGGACGTAGCTCTTGCGGCTGATCGCGGGCGTGTTGCCGAGCGCGGCCGCGACCGTCTCCAGCATCGGTTTCAGGCTCAATTTGCCCTGCTCCTTCGCGCGCCCGAGGATATGCTCGAACGCCAGCAGGCTCGCGCCCCAGGTGCGGAAATGCTTGGCGGTGAAATCGCCGCCCATGGCCTCCCGGATGTAGGCGTTGACGTCGCTCGAACTCACCGTGTGGACCTGGCCGTCGTCGCCGAGATATTCGAACAGATGCTGGCCCGGCAGGTCCTGCGTGCGCTTGGCGATGGCGGCGAGGCGCCGGTCCTGGATCGTCAGCCGCTGCTTCTTGCCCGACTTGCCGACATAATCGAGCCGGAGCGTCCCGCCGGTCACCTTGGCATGGCGGTTGCGCAGCGTCGTCGCGCCGAACGATTTGTTGTCCTTGGCATAAGCCTCGTTGCCGACGCGGATGTGGCCGAGGTCGAGCAGCCGCACGACCGCCGCGACCACCGTGTCGCGCGTCAGCCCGCGCCCCGAAAGGTCGCTCTCGACCCGCGCCCGCAGCAACGGCAGCGCGCGGCCGAAATCGGCGCAATGCTCGTATTTCGCGGCATCCTGCTGGGCGCGGAAGGCGACATGGTAGCGATATTGCTTGCGGCCCTTGTCGTCGATTCCCGTCGCCTGGATGTGGCCGTGTGGGGAGGGGCAGAACCAGGCGTCGTGATAGGCGGGCGGCAGCGCGATCGCGTTCAGCCGGTCGATCTCGGCCCGGCTGGTGATGCGCTTGCCCTTGGGATTGTAATAGCCCCAGCCGTGGCCCGCCTTCCTGCGGGTGATGCCGGGCAGGGCATCGTCGACATAGCAGAGGATTTCGGGGGTCGCGCTATCATCCATGGCCGGGCCAACGAGGCGAAGAGGGGTGGGGTTCCGTTTCCCCAATCCTCCCACGCCAGGGGGAGGTGGCAGCGCAGCTGGCGGAGGGGGCGGGCAGCGAAGGCCTCGAAAGCGCAGTGCTTCCTCCCCCTCCGAGGCCTTCGGCCCCACCTCCCCCTGGCGGGGGAGGATTTGGATTTTACCCCTCACCATGCCTCCACCGTCAGCGCCTCGATCACCACTTCGCCGCCTTCCCGCGACACCACCGTCAGATCGATCAGGACGTGCGGGCCCAGCGCGAATTCCTGCTCCGCGAGGCCGTCAACGAAGCGTTCGGCGTCGCCGTCGACCGTGCCGGCGATGCGGTGGGCCGTGCCGCTGTAGGCGCCGTTCGACCAGGGCGTGGGCAGGCTCTGCGTCGTCGTCCAGCCGCCCGCGCCCCGCCGATCGAGGGCGCGGAGCAATCGGGCATGGACCCCGGCGGCGGGGTCACAATCGCGCCGTGGGCGGCGAGGTAGGCGAGTACGCGGGCCACCGTCGCGGGGCGCAAAACCCGCCCCCTGTGCAGCCCGGCGACGAATCCCGGATCGCCCATCGCCTCCCGCCCGAAGCGCGACGGCGGCATATCCCTTTGTTTGAGAAAGGCTTTGATCTGGAGAAGTAGCCACACGAATCACTCCACACGTTCGTTTCATGTTCCTTATTGCATTTCATTTCCTACAAGTCTAGGATTTTTCCTATTCAGATTGGAAAATGATGATGGGCGACGCTGACGCACGACAGAATCTGGAACGGCTGATCGTCGAGCGGCGGGAAGATTATGCCGCCCTCTCGCGCCTGATCGGGCGCAACCCGGCCTACATCCAGCAGTTCGTCAAACGCGGTTCGCCCCGCATCCTCGCGGAGGAAGACCGCCGTACCCTCGCCCGCTATTTCGGCGTCCCCGAAAGCCTGCTCGGCGGCCGTGCGGAGACCACGCCCCGCATCGTCGATGCCAAGGCCGGCGCACCTGCGATCCGCCTCGCCGACCTCGTCGCCATCCCTCGCTTCGCGCTCAGCGCCTCGGCCGGCCCCGGCAGCCTCGAGGAGGAGGGCTCGGCCCAGCGCTTCCCCTTCCCGCCCGCCATGCTCCGCGATCTCGGCGCGACCGACCTCGCGAAACTGTCGCTGATCCGCGTCGAGGGCGATTCGATGCAGCCCACCCTGAGGCCCGGCGACGACATCCTCGTCGACGGCGCCGACGCTGCCGATCGCCTGCGCGACGGCATCTACGTGCTGCGCGCCGACGATGCCCTGCTGGTCAAGCGCGTCTCGCTCTCGCCCGATGGAGCGCTGGCGGTCCGCAGCGACAATCCGGCCTATCCGAGCTGGCCGGACATGGACCGGCGCCGGCTGGCGATCGTGGGACGGGTGCTGTGGGCGGGGCGGCGGCTCTGACTGAGAGCCCTCTCCCGCTTTCGCGGGAGAGGGTTGGGTGAGGGTCTTCTTGTTTCTTCTTCGATCCAGCGATGAAAGAAGAAGACCCTCACCTCCCACTCGCTGAAGCGAGCGGGCCCCTCCTCTCCCGCGAAAGCGGGAGAGGCAGATACGATCACCGATCCTTCAGCCACACCCCGATGGCGATCACAGCGCCCACCGCGACGCCGCCCAGGATCCCGATCGTCGGCTGTCCGTAGATCGATCCGACGATGGCGCCGGCGATGATGATCAGCGCGAGCGGCGCGCCGGCGGCGATGGGGTTGCGGTTGTTGTCGGCCATGCGTCCGCCTTGCCACGCTGGCGCCGCTGCCGCCACCCTTTCGAGAAAGCCGGTGGCGGTCGCGGGATTGAGCCTTTAGGAAGGGGCCATGCTTGCCGTACCGACGCGGCCGGCCGCTCTCCTCGCGGTGGCGGCCACTGCGTTCATCACCCCCCAGATGCTCTGCGCCCAGGCGCCGCTTGCGGCGCCTTCCTCAGCGGGGACGCCTCCGGTCTCCGCGCCGTCCACGACGCCCGCTCCGCCGCCGGCCGAGGAACTCGACCCTGCCAGCCCGATGGCGCCACTCCCCGATCTCGGCGTCGAATGGCCGACGGTGGCACCCGCCGATGCGCCCGCCCCCGGCCAGCCGGTCGCGACGCCGGGCGACGATCTGCGCCGCTACCGGATCGAGCTGGTCGGCATCGACGCCCTCTCCGAATTCCGCATCCGCTTCGATGCCTTGTCCTCGCTCCGCGCCGGTGCCGCCAAGCCCGCCAACGCCGCGCAGATCAACCGTCGCACCTCCGACGACGAGGATCTGGCGAAGGAGATCCTGCGCTCGATCGGCCGCTACGACGCGACCGTCACGTCCAGCGTCAGCGCCCCCGCGGGCGGCGAGACGGTGGTCAAGCTGACGATCGATCCCGGCCCGGTCTATGCCTTCACCGGCGTCGACCTCCCTGGCCTCGACGCGGGCGGCGCCAAGGCGAAGGCGCTGGGCAGCGAGTTCGCGGTCAAGCGCGGCGACACGGTCGATGCCGATCGCGTCAACGCCGCCGTCAACGCCTTCCAGCTGTCGCTCCGCAACCAGAGCTACCCCTTCGCTACCGTCGCCGAGCCCGCCGTCACCATCGATCACGGCACGCATGAGGCGAGCCTTTCGGTGCCGGTCACGCTCGGCGCGCCGGCGCGCTTCGGCAAGATCGTCGTCACCGGTACGCGCCCGGTCTTCTCCGCCCACCACGTCACCGACATGGCGCGCTTCCACCCCGGCGAGCCCTATGAGGTCGGCCGGCTCGACGATCTGCGGCGCGCGCTGATCGCGACCAGCCTGATCTCGACCGCCGACATCAAGCCGGTGCAGACCGTCGATCCGGGCGTCGTCGATATCTCGGTCCACCTCGAGCGCGCGCCGCCGCGCACCATCGCGGGCGAGCTCGGCTACGGCACCGGCGAAGGCGCGCGCGCCGAAGTCTCGTGGCAGCATCGAAACCTGATCAAGCCCGAGGGCGCGGTCACTTTCCGCGGCGTCGCGGGCACGCAGGAACAGTCGCTCTCGGCGCTGCTCCGCCAGAACAATTTCCACGCCCGCGATCTCACGCTCACCTCGCAGATCGCCGCCGCCCACACCAATTTCAACGCCTACGACGCCCGCACCTTCACGATCTCGGGCGGGTTCGAGCGGCAGTCGAACATCATCTACCAGAAGAAATGGACCTGGTCGGGCGGCGGCGAATTCGTCGTCACCGACGATCGCGACACGATCATCGCGACCGGCCAGCCGCGCCGCCGCACCTTCCTCGTCGCCGCCCTTCCCGGCAGCATCGGCTATGATTGTTCGGACGATCTGCTGAACCCCACGCGCTGCTTCCGCCTGACGCTCCACGTCTCGCCCGAAGTCTCGCTGCAGAACGGCGCCGAAGTCTATGTGAAGTCCCAGCTCGACGGCAGCGCCTACTACCCCCTTTTCGGCCACACCGTGCTCGCCGGGCGCTTCCGCTTCGGATCGATCGCCGGGGCGCCGCGCGACAGCATCGCCCCCTCGCGTCGTTTCTATGCGGGCGGCGGCGGATCGGTGCGCGGCTACAGCTATCAGAAGATCGGGCCGACCGACGTGAACGGCGATCCGGTCGGCGGGCGCGGCCTCACCGAACTCAGCGTCGAGGCGCGCATCCGCTTCGGCAATTTCGGGGTCGTGCCCTTCCTCGACGCGGGCAATCTCTACGAAAGCTCGACGCCCAAATTCTCGAAGCTGCGCTACGGCACGGGCCTGGGCTTCCGCTATTACACCAGCTTCGGCCCGATCCGCTTCGACGTCGGCACACCGCTCAAGCGCCAGCCGGGCGAGAGCCGCGTCGGCGTCTACATCTCGCTGGGCCAGGCCTTCTGATGGCCGAAGAGGAGGTCGTCGTCGAGGCGCAGCCACGCCGCCGCGTGCCGCTCTGGCTGCGGGCCATCGGCTGGACGCTGCTCGGCTTCGTCGCCCTCGTCGGCATCGTGCTGTTCGGGATCGACACCAGCCCCGGCCACCGCCTGATCGTCGAGAAGGTCGCCAGCCTCAAGATCAAGACCGGGCTTCGCATCCGCATCGGCCGGATCGACGGATCGATCTGGGATCATGCCGTCCTCCACGACGTGCGCCTCTACGATCTCGACGGGCTGTTCTTCGAGGCGCCCGAGATCGCGCTCGACTGGCATCCGCTGGCGTGGATCGACAACCGCCTCGATATCGATCGCCTACAGGCCGATCTCGTCGCGCTCCGCCGCCTGCCGCATTTGCGCAAAACGCCCGGCGCGCCGATCCTGCCCGCCTTCGACGTCCGCATCGGCAAGCTCGACATCGCGCATGTGCGGCTGGGCAAGGCGATCGCCGGCTCTGCCGCCAATGCCCGCCTCGCGGGCACGGCCGACATCCGCGACCATCGCGCGCGGATCGGACTCACGCTCTCGTCGGACAAGGGCGACGCCCTCGCGCTCGACATGGACGCGATGCCCGACGGCGATCGCTTCCACCTCACCGGCCGGCTCGACAGCCCGAGCGGCGGCGTGATCGGCGGCGTCTTCGGCACCAAGCGCCCGATCCAGGCGCGGATCGGCGGACAGGGTGGCTGGCACGTCTGGGACGGGCAGGCGCACGCCACCGTCTCGGGCAAGCCGCTCGCCGATCTCGCCCTCACCGCGCGCGACGGGCGCTTCGGACTGAAGGGCATGATGGCGCCCTCGCCCTACCTGCAGGGCAAGCTCCAGCGGCTGACCGAACCGAAGATCAGCATCTCGGGCGAGGCGACGCTCGCCAACCGCATGCTCGATGGCCGGATCGGCTTCGCCAGCCCCGAACTGAAGCTCGGCGCCAAGGGCCGCATCGATCTCGCGCAGAGCGCCTTCTCCGGTTTCCAGGTCGATTTGGGTCTGCTCCAGACCCGCGCGCTGTTCCCGAACATGGCCGGCAGCGACGTCCACCTCCACGTCCTGCTCGACGGCCCCTTCAAGTCGGCGCGCTTCCGCTATGCGCTGACCAGCCCGCACATCGCCTTCGACGCGACCGGCTTCGACCAGGTCCGCGCGACCGGCGAGGGCCACATCACCAAACTGCCGCTGCCCCTGCCGATCAAGCTGCAGGCGAAGCGCGTGACGGGGATCGGCGCGGTGGCGGGCGGCATCCTCGGCAATCTGACCGTCGACGGATTGCTGAAGGTCGACGGCAAGCAGATCGCAGGCACGGGCCTCAAGCTCTCGTCGGACAAGTTGAAGGGCAAGCTCGGCCTCCACGTCGATCTCGTCACCGGCAAGTTCGATGTCGCGCTTTCGGGTGGCTTGCAGCGCTATTTGATCCCCGGTCTCGGCATCGTCGACGTCGATACCGAACTCAGCGTCGTTCCCGACAAGAGCGGCAAGGGCGCGATCGTCTCGGGCAAGGGCACGGCCGACGTCCGCCGTTTCGACAACGCCTTCCTGCGCGGCCTCGCCGGTGGATTGCCGCACCTGTCGACGCATCTGGTGCGCAACCTCGATCAGTCGATGACCTTCACCAACCTGGTGCTGACCGGCCCGTCGATCCGCATCGCCGGCACCGGGCTGCGGCGCCGCGACGGCAGCTTCAAGTTCGACGGGGTCGGTACGCAGGCGGTCTACGGCCGCTTCCGCATCGCGCTCGACGGGATGATCGATCATCCGAAGATCAACCTGCTGTTCGATCATCCGGTGGCGGCGCTGGGCCTGAAGGCGGTGCGGCTCGACCTGAACCCGATCCCGCTCGGCTTCTCCTTCGATGCCGGCGGCAGCTCCTACCTCGGCCCCTTCACCGCCAACGGCACGATCCGCACACCCCCCGGCGGGCTGACGGTGATCGACATCGCAAGCCTCGCCGTCTCGGGCACCAAGGCCAGCGGCACGCTGACCGCGCTTCCCGCCGGCCTCAGCGGCGAACTCAAGCTCGTCGGCGGCGGCATCGGCGGATCGCTGACCATCGCGCCGCAAGGGGGCCTGCAGCGGATCGAGCCGCACCTGACCTTCGCGGGCGCGACGCTCACCGCCGAAACGCCGATCCTCATCCGGCGCGGGCGGACGGACGGCACGATCCTGCTCGATCCGGCGGGCACGAAGCTCGATCTCACCGCGCAGATCGGCGGGCTGACGCGCGGTAAGCTCCAGCTCGCGCGCGCCGGGCTTCGCCTCCACATGGTCGGCGGTACTGGAACCGTCAGCGTCATCGCGGCGGGCGGCAAGGCCAAGAGCTTCGCCATCTCGGCCGATGCACAGTTCGCCCCCGGCCGCATCTCGGCGACCGCCAAGGGCGACGTCGACGGGCAGCCGATCGCGCTCGATGGGCCTGCCGTGCTGACCGCCGATGCCGATGGCTGGCGCCTCGCGCCCACCCGCCTCAACTACGGCGGCGGATCGGCCACGGTCGGCGGCTATTTCGGCGACACCCGCACCGCTTTCGATATCGCGCTCGATCGCCTGCCGCTGGCGCTGCTCGACGTCGTCGCGCCGGGCAGCCAGCTCGCCGGCGCGGCGAGCGGCCACCTTACCCTCGGTGGCGGCCCCGGCCAGCCGCCGACCGGCAGGGCCGATCTCACGATCCGCGGACTCAGCCGCTCGGGCCTCGTCCTCTCCTCGGCGCCGATCGACCTGGGCTTCACCGGCGTCCTCACCGCGAACGGCGCCGCGATGCGCGCGGTCGCCTCCAGCGGCGGCAAGACGATCGGCCGCGCCCAGGCCCGGCTCGCGCCCCTGCTGCTCGGCGGCGATCTCATCACCCGACTCGCCCGCGCGCCCTTGTTCGCGCAGCTCCGCTACGTCGGCCCGGGCGATATCCTGTGGCGGCTGGTCGGCGTGAAGACGATCGACCTCTCGGGTCCGATCTCGATCGGCGCCGACGTCGGCGGCACGCTCGACAATCCGGCGATCAAGGGCAGCGTAAACACGTCGGCCGGCCGCATCGAGAGCGCCGTCACCGGCACCGTCGTCCAGAATATCCAGGCGAGCGGCCGCTTCGACGGGCGCCGGCTGCTGCTCGACAAGATGAGCGGGACGACCCCGAACGGCGGCAGCGTCACGGGGCGCGGCACCTTCGATCTTTCGCTGGGCGCCGGGGTCGGCATCGACCTCGCGCTCCAGGCGAACGACGCGCAATTGCTGAACACCGACTCGCTCGCCGCCACCGTCACCGGCCCGCTCACCATCCGCTCCGACGGGCGCGACGGCACGATCGCGGGCGACCTCGTCGTCGCCAAGAGCCGCTACCGCCTCGGCGCCGCCGCCGCGGCCTCGGTCGGCCGTCTCAAGGTGATCGAACTCAACCGCACCGACGAGGACGACGTGCAGGGCCCACCGCCGACGCCCTGGGCGCTGGACGTCAAGGCCCGCGCGCCGAGCCGCCTGATGGTCACCGGCCTCGGCCTCGACAGCGAATGGCGCGCGACGCTGGCGATCAAGGGCGCGGTCAACAATCCGGCGATCACCGGACGCGCGGACCTGATCCGCGGCGGATACCAGTTCGCCGGGCGCCGCTTCGATCTCAGCCGCGGCGTCATCCGCTTTACAGGCGAGGCGCCGCCCGATCCGATCCTCGACATTTCGGCCGGAGCCAACCTCCAGGGCCTCTCCGCCTCGATCCGCGTGACCGGCACCGGCCTGCACCCCGAGATCAGCTTCGAGAGCATTCCCGCGCTGCCCGAGGACGAAGTGCTGTCGCGCCTGCTGTTCGGTACCTCGATCACCAACCTGTCCGCGCCCGAGGCGCTGCAGCTGGCTGCCGCCGTCGCGGCGCTGCGCAACCAGGGCGGCAAGGGGCTGAACCTCGATCCGATCAACGCGGTGCGCCGCGCCGTCCACCTCGATCGCCTGCGCGTGCTGCCCGCCGACGTGACGACGGGGCAGAAGACCTCGATCGCGGCGGGCAAGAATATCGGCCGGCGGACC
>Ga0164294_10003071_pt1 | contig 14913 bp, 14 predicted proteins | sample GEODES005metaG_FD_111479 | JGI IMG/M metagenome (GOLD analysis project Ga0164294, IMG submission 111479) | Oligotrophic lake water microbial communities from Sparkling Lake, Wisconsin, USA - GEODES005 metaG | ecosystem: Environmental > Aquatic > Freshwater > Lake | place: USA: Sparkling Lake...
GTGCAAATGTTAATGGTGCAGATTTTAAGGGAGAAATTGCTCCGTTAGACATTGCATTCAAGACAGGCAATGTAGAAATGCAAAGTTATTTACAAGCCAAAGGTGCTTTAAGAAAGAAGAAACACGATACGGGTGGTAATGGTAAAGATGTAAACATTTATATTACAGATGAAGTTAAGAAACAAATTGCGTTATTCATTGAAAAACGCAATCGTGAAGAAGAAGCAATAAAGAAACTAGAAGCAGAACAGACTGCAAAAGAACCAAAAAAGAAAGATGCACCAACAAAAAAGATTAACTGGAAAGACTTTTTAAAATTAAAGAATATGCCGGTTGTAGAAAAGAAAGAAGAACAACCAAAGGTTGAAGTACCAAAACCAGTTAAACAAATAGTTCGTAAAGTTGACAAGATCGACGTGGAAGTCAAATCAGGACGATTACAATTAGATACTGAACAAGAAGGTTTCATATTCTTTATGGATATTGTGGCTTACAGTAAAAAAACCACAGATGAACAAAAGAAGGCTTGTAAAGACTTGGGTACACTAGTTAAATCTACAATGCAATATAAAACAGCTAATGCTCTTGAAAAGTTGATTATATTACCCACCGGAGATGGTATGGTAATGGGATTTTTCACGTATCTAGAAGATGCAATGAATTGTGCCGTTGCTATAGCTAAAGCAGTAAAAGATAGACCCGACTTACAAATGAGAATGGGTGTACACTGTGGACCTGTAATTCCAATGGAAGATATCAATGGAAATCTTAATATAAGCGGTGATGGAATCAATTATGCTCAAAGAGTAATGGATGCTGGTGAAACAAATCATTTATTGGTTAGTTCAGCTGTAATGTTGAAATATGATAGACCAGCATACGTTTTGGTAAATGATTTGGGGGATGTAATTGTAAAACACGGTGTAATAATGCATTTGTACAGTTTACACGGTACCGAGTTTGGTAACAAAGAATTTCCATCAAGTAGAGTAAAAAAAGCAGAACCAACAACAAATAAACCATTATGAAAATGATACCTTTGGGAAGACAATATCACGCGAGTGTTGTTAATACAGATTTGGATGTATATAAAATAAAAGATAAAGTCATGGGTGTGCGTACAAGTAATCATCCAGGCCCATTTCAAATTTCAGATAAACTTGGTATCATTAAAGATAATGACACCAAGACTAGAATTGTAGTTTATAATTCAAAAGGCTTGTTTTATTTAATATAAATGTTGACATTCTTTATTATATGTGTATAATGAGAGAATGTCGGAATATTGTGATACTTCATTGCTTTATCTCAAAAGTATCAATAAGAATGTTGCAAAAACTCTTATTGAAAAAAACCATTATACACACAAGTGGTCACTGTGTACTGTAGCTTATGGAGTTTATTATAAAGAGTACATTGAAAGTACTTTCTTTGGTGGTTTTAACGAACGCCTAATAGGTGTATTAGTATATGGAAATGCCGTGGGTAGAAATGCAAGTACCAGCATATGTCCACTGCTTACTAATAACAATGTGTTGGAATTAACACGACTATGGATTGCAGATGGTTATGGTAAAAATATAGAAAGTTATTGTATAGCTGAAAGTTTCAGATTGTTAAATAAAGAATATCCACACATTAAATGTATTCTCAGTTATGCGGATAGCGAAGCTGGACACGTTGGTACAATATATCAAGCAACTGGATTTGTATATCAAGGAGATAACTACGTGGATATCGCAATAATGCCTAACTATAGTGTTAGTTTAGTTGGCCCCACTGAATATGATTGGATACATAGTAGAAGTGTATATGCACGTTGGAAAACACACAGTGTAGATAAACTAAAAGAACGTATTGGTAGAACATTTTGGCGCAAACGTGAAAGCGGTAAACATCGTTATATCAAGTTTATAAGCAACAAGATAGAAAATAAGAAACTGGTTAAATCTCTTAAACATAAAGTTCTACCTTACCCCAAAGATACTTCGTTCAAAGAAGAAGTACAAGAAATAGTTGTAACATCTACCAACGAATTTTTCTGAGTATAAGATTAATACTGTTTATATAAAATTCCTAATCCGTGACACTCTTTTATATTTATAAATCCCCAGTTATACTTTAAGCTTAAATCTCGACACACTTTATGCATTTCTGGAAATGAATATGTATCGTGTAATAAAACGACATTTGAATGCATTATTGCCCATTCCGCACATTCATATGTTTCTTTGTATGTATGAATAATATCTATATGAATAAGATCATATCTATTGTCATTATCTTTTATAAAGTCTTGATATCCCGATCTACATAATTCTATATTTGAACCTTTAAATTGTTCTTTAATATTATTATAAAAAACATCTCCTTGATCGTGTCCCAAACATGCATCACTTATAAATGAATCTACACCAATAACCTTTTTAAAAACTTTAGAGAATACATCTGTACTGTATCCATAATCAACTCCAAATTCTAACATTACATCAGTTTTTACATTGAAATTTTTAATTATAGGCAAAACATAATTTTCTAATCCTTTCCAGGCAGAAACATACTCTGACAATTTATATGGCCAAAAGCAAGGATCTATTTTATAATATTTTTTTCGAAATTTAAACAGATAAAAATTAAAATGCAAATATGACTGATTTAATGTAATAGGCGTAATATTTTCAGAATGTGTTATCCAAAATTCAATAAACCATCTTTCCGATTCATTTTTTTTTATTTTTTGAATATTCTCGGGTAGATTTAAATCTGGCATATAAAAGTTATCCATTTGATTAAAAATAAACTTGTTTGGAGAATCGATATTTTTAATATATTCACTATTAGCCCACCAAATATTTCCACAATAATGAAAAAATGGAGTTTTCCTAATTTCTACACCACATGTGTTTCCTTCTTTTATTTTGATCAAACAGTCTTTATAATTAGTGATACAAAAATATTCTAAATATTCAACCCAATCATTAACATGTTCTACGTAACAATTGTCTTTATCAATATGAGTTACTCCTTTACTATGAAGATATAAACAATAAAATTTATCATTTTGGCTCATTTGCCAAAGTAAATTTAAAGTGTCTTTTTCACTAGAATCGTCGTCTTTTTTTATAACTGAAACTTTGTATAAATGATTTACACTTTTATAAATTTGATCTTTATTCGGCCCAACAAGTACCAAATATATTTGCATGCATTTATTTAACAACCCAGCGTCTCTTATTTTATTATAGCTATTTAAGAATCTTTCCGCACAATCATTAACACAGTACGCATGATAGAATATTTTAATTGGTAAATCCATAATAATATATATTTCATCTGTACATCGTAGAATTTTTTTATTAATGCAAGAAAAAACCCCAACTTTCGTTGGGGTTTTGAATTATTTAACTTCTACTAAATATTATACAGTGTCGAGATCACCGATAATAACTTTTCCATAAAATTCGGGTCTGACGACCTTCTTAGCGTAGCGGGTCATTACACCTCTACGTGGAGTGAAGTTCACTGGATCATAGACCAATGGAGTTTGGATTAGTGGGATATAAGGAGCATATACTGCGCCTGTTTCTAGGAAGTTATTTCCACGGAAACCAACCAATACAACGTTATCGGTCATATATGGGTTCTTGTAAACTTGGAAGCGACTTGCGAAGCTACCAACACGTGCAACACCCATTGCGAACTTAGCACTGTCACCATCGGTGTTTACTACATATCCTGGAATTGATTCCAAGATGGTTGCTACGTCTGGACTTACGACCAAGAAGTTAGCACCACCACGGAGGGTCAATTTTTGGATTGTGTTAGATACCTTTTGAATCTTGTTACCAAGAGTTTGGAACCAAGTGCTCTTTACGTAAGCAGTACGATTTGGTGAACTGTTTGCATTACGTGTGAAGAGTGCTTCACCAGTGGTTGCATTCAATGTCTTGCTGAATTCAACACCGATTTGGGCGGACCAAGCTTCGGTAGTTACACCTTCAACACATTCGTTCAACATGTCTAGGATTTCAAGATCGATTTCCATAGATACATATTCACTCAATAGAGCAGTCAATTCTGCTTCTGCATCGATAGAATGATATGCGTTCAAGTCTTGAGCCAATTCTGGGGTCCAGACGGCTTTCAACTTACGTGTCTTAGCAACGATTGGTTCGCTGTTTAGCACCAAGTTTACTTCTGGGATACTGATATCAGTATCGATGCTTTGTGTAGGGACGTTACCGGCGGTACCGGAACCTTCACCTGAGGTCTTACCAGCTTCAAAGTCACCACGTAGGTTATCGGTGGGTTGTAGACTATAGATCAACTTGGTAGTTGGAGCAAATGCACTGTTAGAAGCAGATACGATGTATACACTTTGATAGAATGGATCGCCCAAACTACCAGTGTTAATTGCTCTGGAGAATGTATTCAATACTAAACCACTTGAAGCTAGTGATGCTGGTGTTGCAGCTCCACCGATCAAGTTGAATGAACGTACTGCATTCAAATCAGCATTGTATACATATCCATTTGCAGCAATACCAGAAGTATTGTCGTCGTGGTTCAAAGTAACTTTGAACAACTTCTTAGCTGCAACAGATCCACTTAAATCGGCATCAAATTGAACATCGTTCCATGATGCTGTTTGAATTGTGTTACCAATAGATGTTGCTGTTGCACTCTTAGTTAGAGTAATAGCAGAACTACTTACTGGACGAACTGAATATGCAAAAGCACCTTGTCCGTATAGACCACGTACTGCGCTATCAGTTGAACCCAATTTCTTGCCTGTACCACCGAACAAACTGTCGTTCAATTGCTTACCTGCACGGGTAGTCTTGGAACTACCGTTATTCAAGTTACGCAAGTCTTGGTTTGGAGCGGTTGTACCATACTTGAAGTCTAGATAGAAGATTAGACCGGATGGTAGATTCATTGGTTGAACGCTTACGAATTCCTTCGCAGCGATTTCAGCAAACACACGACGAACCAATGGAAGAGCTACGCCCGCCCATTGTTCAGAACTGGTAGAAGTACCAGTTGTGGTTGCTTCGTCAAGCAATTGTTTTGCTTGATTTTCTAATAGGATTGACATATGTGCTTTTTCAACACCTTTGCAACCTTCTAGGAGGCCTGTCTTTTCCCATTTGCCTTGTAGTCCACGTGTTTCTGCCATCAATTTGGCCTGTGGATTCATATTGTTAGTCAATAGACTTTTAATATCCATACTCATATTTGTATCTTTCTTTATTTAATTACTGTTAGGTTTGTACTCGCAAACTAATTTTACTTCTTGATTCCCGCGAGTTTTTGGAATCTTGAAGTCATCTCATCAGCTTGAGGTTCTACGATAGTAGACACAGGCCGTGTTGATGATACTTGTTTGCTTGCCAAACCTTCGGTGATAGTATGAGCAGTTGTATTTGTCTTTTTCTTGACAACTGATGCACCAGAATTATTTGATTCGGCTAAAACTGTATATGCCAACTTGACTTCACGAATGTTTTTGGTCAAGTCGAAAGTGTTAATGATTCTAAGTTTTTGATCTTCAGTCAAACTCTTACCTTTGAACAACTTGTTGGTATAAAGCAACTTAGCATTCAATAGGTTAGTTTCTGATAGAACTCCTCTCATATACTTTACAGTACGTAGAGATTCAGCGAGTTGTTTTCTTAGAGATTCGTTTTCTTCGTTGATAGCAACTAAAGCTTCTGCCATTTCTTCGGTAGAAACTCCGTCTTCGTTATCTTCACCTTCAGCTACTGGAGAAGGAACTTGTCCGACTACTGGAGCTGGAGCTGGAACTTGTTGAGCTGTTGGATCAACTGGGACTGGGGGTTGAACTGGAGCAGCAGCAGGAGCAGCTTCTTCTTCTTCCAATTCTGCTAGAAGTTCATCCAAACTAACTTCTTCCATGTCGTTAGATGCAGATGGTACTTCACCTGCGTCATCCGAACCCATATCGTCAGAACCCATATCTTCAGATACTTCACTTTCCAATTCAGCTAGAATTTCGTCTAGTTCCTGACTTGTTACTTCAGCACCTTCTTCGACATCAGCATCTTCTTCAAGTGGTACGTCGAATTGTTGTTTACCAGCAGCAGTTGTGTTTGTGTTAGCAACACGTGATGGTTTTACTGGTTTTGCTGTCTTAGCGGTAAGACCGTCGTCTTTACCAATATCAGAAGATCCAAGCTTTTCTTCAATTGTGTCTTCTTCGGAGTCGGCTTCTTCAGCCATTTCTTCTTTGAGTTTGTCTGCGAACATTTCTTTCATGCTTGCAGCAAAATTTTCTTCAAGGAATGTTTTTGCATTTGCTAGGGCTGTTTCACGAACAGCTTTTGCGTCCGCAATGCTTTCTTTTAATAGATCGCTCATAATTATATTTCTGTCTTTCTTATTGTTATTTGTTGGTGAAGCTATTGAAGAACTCCAAAGAAGATAAAATGATATGACATCAAAGAATGATGTATTTGAATAATAAATATAATATAAAATGGAAATAAATAAAAATATTTTATATTTATTGATATATGCCTGCAAAAAGTGAAAAACAAGCCAGACTATTTAAATTGGTGAGAGCCTTGCAAAAAGGTGGAATTAAACCCAAAGAAGTATCTCCACAAATTCGTAAAATGGCTAGTACTATCAAACCAAGTAGTGTAAAACATTTTACCAAAGTAAAAGAAATCATTCGTAGATTAAAAGAGAATGAATATAGTTTGGGCAAAATTAAAAAAGTTAGTGGTATAAGTTTTAAAAAACATTTATCTAAACAAGTTGGATTACCATTTGATTTAAAAGAACTACAAGTATTTCAAACCAAAGAAAATGGCTTTAGTGGGTTTGGTAAAACTAAATTTAAAGAAAATAAAAGTACTAATGAAGTTTCCACAGAGGTCAATAGCAATGGTACAAATAAAAAATATGTTTTCAAAAAATTAATTGATAACGACAGTAAAGAACATAAATACGCTTGTATTATTCAACGAACATTTCCAGATAAACCAGATAAAGAGATATTAGATCTATTAAGTAATAGTTTCGACTCCGAAAATCTTGCAGAAAAAACTAAAACATTAGCTGATTTTATCGATAGAATTAATACAACATTAGGATCAATGTAATATTATGCCATACAATTTTAATCCCAATTTTAACAAACATCTTAACACTAAAAAAGATAATTACAAGTTCATAAAAAGAACTGGTGATGAAACGCCATATTCTAATCCGGACGTGCGTTCAATGAATAATAATTACAATAATTATAAGAGTCCAAAATTAATCAATTTTTTAAATAATGATAATTTTGAAGAAGATGTCAAGATTTATAAGTTGGAAGATTTAGACCATCCAAATGGCTGGGACTTTTCAGAGTTAGATATGTTGGGGGAAATGAACTTCAGAATAGACGATGACTATAAAATGTTTTCTGAAGTTGAAATTCCGTCTTTAAAGATGGAAAATGAAAAAATAAAAGCCTTCGTGTATAAAACAGACGAAGGCTATGTTCTGGAAACTAATAGAAAATATGTATTCGAAACATTTGATAAAATGTTAGAATATATAGACTCTATTCCAATGAATCGATACTAACTGAACTTTGTTGTCCTTGTGTTTGATATGATTGCGGAGATTCATTAATTGGATCCGCAATTTCAAAATATCTCTCTAAACGACGACCAACTTCTTCATACAACATTTCAAGTTGTTTTTCAATAGCTTTCATCTTTTGAGCTTCTTCGTACATCTTTGCGGCATCACGTTTAATTTCTTTCATGTCACGTTCTACCATTTTAGCTTCCATCCATTCGTTACATTCTTTAATGGCATAACGTTCCGCCAAATTAACAGCTTCCATTATTTTATGAGCTGTTTCGTACACACTATCAGCTTTTAAACCTTTACGATATTCATTATATGATTTAATCGTTTCCACCATATTCTTCTTTTCATATACGGTGAGAGGAGTATATGCATGTTCAGTGGAGTTTTCTAGTAAATGTTTTAATTTCATATATAATAAATATTATAGTTCTGATAGAATGTTGTGGATAATTCTTTCAACATTACTATATGGGTTAATGATTGTTTTGTATTGTTCAACGCTTTCATTAATTTTTCCTTGTGGGTACATAAAAGCTCCTTGTGTACTTGGATTGCTCACGAAGTCAAAAGCGATTAAATCAAAGTCATCTTGTACAACGTCAGCTCCTTCTCTCATATCTTTCTTAACACTTCCCAATCCTCGACTACTGATACCCAAAAGAATACCGGATTGTAATAAGTCTCGCAAGATATTACCACTTGGAGTAGGCAGAATTTCTACTGTTCCAACTAAATCTTTACCGTCCCAACTCATATCCGTTATGTTATGACTAACATTCTTTAAATTAACAACACTGCTTTCTGGATGATCTAATTCGCCCATAGCACGTCGTTGCTTTACAAAATTTTCCATGTATTTTTCGGCTTCTCTCTTTAATACATCTGATGGATATAAACGGCCGTTTTGATTTTTTGCATCGGCTCGTTGTAGCACGCCACTAACGAGTAGTTTTCCATCTTTAAGTGATTCATTTAAAGCGCACTTTTTAAACTCAAATGGCATTACATCGATTAATACTTGTTTCATGTTATTGTTTTGATTGTGTAGAAGGTTGTTGTTCAGCACCGGTTTCCGGTGGAGTAGGAGTCGATTCCTCTTCATCAGATGTAATGGTGTTTGTTGGGCTAGCCGATTGTTGAGGCGACACCAATGCTTTTGATTTAGCGACTTGGTACTGATCTTTTGGTTTCAAATTATCGGCATTTCCTAAAATTTTAACTTTAAATCCTGGTTTAATAAAGAATTTAGCAACCTTCTGTTTATTTTCCTCTCGGCCTATGATTATGATTACATATCTATCATAATAATAATCTATAGCCACACCGGTAACATTAATTGTGTAGTCAGTCTCAGGCTGTTTGTATCCTTTACTGGCTCTTACAACAATCTTTTTACCTAAAATTTTATCTTGAATATTTTTTTGTAAATTATTCTTTAATACTTCGGTGCTATTCTTTAATTTAGTATCAAATGCTGTAAAATCAGGCAATACATCATAGCTTTTGATATCAATCGTTGGATCCACTTTTGATTTCTGTTGTGGAACTTTAGCTGTTGGAATCAGTTGTTGTGGGGGTTGTGGGGGGCGTTGTTGAATTGGTTGACTTTCTTGTTCATATTTTAACCCATTGAATCCTTCGGTAAATGGTAAACTACCTTGTTTGTATCCAACTAAATTTGGGTCTAAATTAGGGTCGTTGTGTTGTACTAATCCGTTTTCATCTGTATATGTCGAACCCAATTCAATTGATTGTGCTGGTGTTGCGTAAGCCGGACCACTGTACATTTGATTTTCTAACTTATATCTAGGACTTCTTTTGATAGCTTTAGCTAATTTATATCCGAGTTGTGTATAAGTAGATGGTCTAGCGCCTCTTTTAGAAAAAGCAAATGGGGTTCTAGCCGCATCTCCGCCTACAGCAACTGGTCCAGAAGCAACGGGGCCAGTACCTGTAGTACTAGCTTCGTTTTTAACTCTTAATTTACTTAAGAGTTTTTTAATCTTGAGTTTTAAGTGTGGTTTCATTCTTCAACTTTTCGATTTCTTCAACTAATTCGTAAGCATTTAACAATGTATTTAATTGATTTTCTTTTACTACACCGGTTACGTTTTTATTGGAAAATTGATTAACTACTTCCGTAATTTTAATCTTTACTATATCTGAATTAATTGTTTGAAGATTTTCTTTTAGAATGACACTAACTCTTTTATATTCTTCGTTAACAAATTTGGTAAATTTACTTGAATTGCTAATATTAGTAATATACTCTTTAAGTAGTTTCTTTTGTGATGGTAATAAATTACTATATTTTGTATTGAAATTTTCTATCAAAAACTTATAGGCTAACAATCTTACGTCTGCACTTTGACTTCCATAAACATCCAAACTTTCTTCTCCACTCTTCTTTTCTTTTGTTAAATTTTCCACGACATATTCACGTGACTCCAATATTTCAGTCATGTCAAACTTAACTTCTTGATCTGTTTGATTTTCAAAAAGCTTATATACAGATGCGTATAATTTATAATTTGGAATTTTGTTCTTTAAAAATTCATCAATATTATACTTTTCTTTTATCTCTTTGATAATATTATACTTCTGTTTATTTAATTCACGTTCGTCTAATTTAGATCTGGTCTGTAGTACTACGGTTAATATACGATCAGCAGAATTTTCATCTTTACTGGACTGCTGTAGTATAAAATTATATAGTTGCGCTTCTTTGCCAAGTTCTTTACTTTCGTGGAAATACTTAAACATTAAGTTTTTAGTAAACGACTCATCTCTACCCGCCAAAATATCAGATGTTATTTGACGTGTAAGAAGCTCAAACAATATCCCAGCATTCTTAAATTTCGAATGTTTTGCTTTCTTATGCATATTATTATTTATAAATATAGATAAACTGTGTAAATATATAGGAATTGTATTATTCTTTTACATTTATTTCATCCATATAAGATTTTTCATCTCCTTCTCTCAAAATTTTCTTTTCATCGTCTACAGTATTTAACATATCACTTAATCCTTTAAGTGATTCCAGTGATAATGGCGATTTGTTTTTATATTTATGTGTTATGGAAAGATCCGACTTTCTATTATTTTCTAAACTACCTAGAGGATCTTCTCCATATGGATATTTACTTGCGTCTTTTCTGCCAGTTTGATCTCTTTCCGCTAATTTTGGAGGCGATCCACTAGGTGTACTTTCTTTATCCGCTGGTTTTTCTTCTGTTGGTGACTTTTCAGCTGAAGTATCAGTCGGCGGCATTGTATCTGATGCTTCCGTATCAGCAGCTGCATCACCAGTGTCTCCCTCACCTTTATCGTTAGATTGTAAGAATTTAATTGCTGGATCGTTACCTTCTTCTTCGATTTGTTTAAATCTATAATTTCCTTTAGCATCATCAATTAATTGTTTTTGTAAATCGATCATATCTTGATCGCTCAAACCGAAAACATTTTCATAAATCCACTTTTTACTAAAGAATTTATTCTCTTGCATGTCTTTGCTAACTTCAACTTTACTCTTCCAAACATCGATCTTTTCTTTTTCAAATATTGTAGACGGATTTGTTAACTCCAATGTAAAGTCTACTAATGATTCATCACGATAACCCTGTGAATATAAGTGAATAACTGCGATCTTATTTAATTCACTGACAATAATACGTTGAACACGTTGAATTGTACGAGCGAAACGAATATCTTCAGCTGCCAATGTAGCTTTACCACTAAGTGATTCGTCGTATCCCAAAAATGCTTTTGGAATCTTAAGTGCTGCCATCATCTTGTTACGTAGATATTCAATGTCATCTGTTCCGGTCCATTCAAGACCAGGTAAATTATCAATACTAGTACCACTATCACTACCACGGACAGGTAAGAAAAAGTCTTCTACCATGTTTTGTAGATTGAATTTTAAATTATAATCCCCAGTCTGTTGATCCAAATATGGAGTCTTTTTCATTTGGTCCATAATACGTTGCATATGATTATCGACTTCATTTGGAGGAATATTACCAATGTCAACTTTAAAGATTCGCTTTTCCGGAGCACGCATGATACGGTGAATTAACATTGCGTCTTCCATCAAACTCAACTGTTTCCATACACGTCGAGCACCTTCTAACATACTCTTACCATATGGCAAGAAATTGCTATCACTCAACAAACGGAAGTGTGCAATTTGATAATTTTCTAAATCTTCAAGTTTGTTTCCGTATGGGAGATTAACTTGAAATTTAACAAAGCTCTTGTTTGTTAATTGCGCATTTTCTACACGGGTAACATAATAGGTGCTTAATGGTTCAACTAAATAAACTCCGTACTCAGGACTAATATGTAAACGAAGATAAAAATCTCCATACTTAACCATACATCGAGTCCAACTCCAAAGATTGAATTCAATATTTAGAATATCGTAGAACAAATTATGAAGAATATTTTTGATTTCGTCATTTGTAGACTTAATGTGTAAAATATCACCCATTTCATTTCGCGTTGTACATTCATCTGCATAAATATCCAATGCAGATGCTAGAATTGGATCCATATCCATTGTATCATAATCACGAAATAGTTCTACACGACTGCTTTGATATGATAAATTAAAATCTCTACTATATTGATTATATGAAGTTGTACGTAATCTATTAAAACGGTCTCTTAAACTATTACGATCTGTAGCATACTGAATTTCATCAGTATCAATAACCTTTAATTTTTTACCGCCAATATTACGAACAATTACATCATTTGAAAACAAACGTTTCAAACGTGCAAATAACGAACGATTTTTTAATTCTTGAAATGATTGATCTGACATATTATTCTAGTATATAAGTATTTACATCAACCAAGTTAAACTTTCTTTTTTATCATTAACAGTGAAATCCATTGTTTTATGATGATCAGCAATAGCACTCACGTCTCTATGAAAAGTAACAGGACTCGAAACTTTTGATATTTTCGATACCATTGCTTTATTATAAGATATTTGTTCATTTCTAAGTTTTAGAGCAGTTTCATGTACCCACAATCCTATACCTAATGACATAACCAAATCGTCGTTATATCCCCTCATAGCTTCGGCTTTATGACCGTTCCAAATGAAAACATTTAACTCTTCATATAATCGTTTTGATTTCATGACGACGAGTTTTTCACGAAAAAAAGATTCCAGTTTACTAACAACGAGTGGTCTGTTTTTACTAGTTGTTGTAAAGCCAGCTACTAATTTTTTATCAGCCGAATTTAATTTATTAGTATATGTTTTTTCCACGTCAACAACCGTCAAATCAGACGCACTATAAAATGTATTTTGATAATCTCTATCAATAATTTGTTGTAGTGTGGCCCATCCTACATTGTTGTTTTCTACAACAAGCAATGCGTTATTGTACTCTGTCGCCACACTCACTAGTAAATTGCCATAATCTTTTGTAGTTAATTGTCCCTTATATTCAGCAACCTGTTCCATCGTTTCAATATCTAATACGTGAAACGCACTAAAATCTCCGCCATCTCCTCTAGCACAGTCGGCGGTCAATATGTAGTTTTTACTATAATTTGGATAATCCCAGATCCATAGATCTTGATTATTACCCCGTTTTTCCACAGGATCCTTTAAATGAGTTTGTCTATAAAATTCAAGAACTTCTACACTTACCACTTGATTACCGGATGTTGAAAAATCACAGTCGCATTCTTGAGCGGCGCCTTTTACTCCTGATAATTCGGTTTGTTTATCTCTCCAAGTTTGGTCTCTTTCTGGATGTAAATGCCATGGCAATCTAATAGTCTTGAAGTCTTTGTTCTTGCCTTCCTCAGCTTCAACCCACGTTTTATGAAAGAAGTTACCTACGCCGTTTGGCGTGCTTAATATGATAGCTCTACCACCAGTGGATAATGTATATTGAGCAGATAGCCAAATTTCCTCAATGCCATCGATAAATGCAGCTTCGTCAATGATTAGTAATGAGAGTGCTGATGAGCGACCTGCTGTACCAGCAGATGAAACTGCTTTGATTTGAGAACCATTTTTTAAACGTAGTGATAATCTATTGTCTTCTACACAAGGAACTTTTAACCAACTTGGAAGATTGTCATTTGCAAATCTTACTTTAGTGACAATTTCTTTCGCTGTTTCTTGGGTAATACTAATACAAAGAATGTTCTTATCATTATGAAATGTCATTAACCACAAACTATAAGCCGCTGTAAGAGTACTGATACCCATCTGCCGACTTTTAAGAACAATATTTAATTGATTATCAACGAAGTTTTGTAAAGCATCTTCTTGAAATGGATATAATTCAAATCCAACAGTACCTCTTATAGGATGTTGAATCTTAACATATTTTTTCATAAAGTATATAGGATCTTCTATACACTTCTTATACTCACTTTTTATTATTTCTCTTAGACTTGGCTGACTCATACAATTCTTCGTATTCTTTTATTTTAGCATTAATGTCTAGTAACCCGTCATTAATTTTTACCAAATCATTAGTCACGTCTTCTAATATTTTAGTATAATCTTGGACACCTTCCCATCTTTCAAACGAACCGTCTTCTTCTAAAAATTCAACAGGCTTACCTTGATTTTCATGACAAAATTTTTGACTTTCTTCGAATTTTCGTTTATATTCTTCTAGAATACTACGTTCGTTTTTTAAATCCTGTAGTTCATTATAGACATCAAAAACGCCCATGAGTTTAAGATCTGTTTGAAATTTTGTAAAACAATCATAACACATCGTTGTTTTAGGCCAAACTCGGTCGTCCAAATAATTGCCCCATCGAACATCCATATTACATGTTTTACAACGTTTTTCATTAATAATCGTGGCACGCTTTGAAACTCTGCGTTTACTATTATTCTTCCAAATCCATTTGTGTCCTTGACTATCCTCCCATTCTTCACCTTCTTTGCGTTTATTGTTCTCCAAATTGGCATCATAACCAACTTGTACGAATGGACGATTACCTTCTAGGTAATCTTTAACGATGCCTAGATTACTTTTACCTGATGCTTTCTTCATAACAAATACGTATTTAATTTATTTCTTAAACTTACTTCCAAGACCTTTTATAATAAAACTTCCTGTAATTTTAAATGGATCACTGTAAATACTTGAATCTCTCACAACTATACCTTCGTGTTTTTCTAAATCGCCAATTTCACTGGTAGCATTTTTTAATATTTCATCTCCCAATTTAATTGTGGATAAATAAACAATGGTATCAGTAATTATTTTGTTTAAATCTATATTAGGCAAATCTTGACTAATA
>Ga0164294_10003072_pt1 | contig 14908 bp, 11 predicted proteins | sample GEODES005metaG_FD_111479 | JGI IMG/M metagenome (GOLD analysis project Ga0164294, IMG submission 111479) | Oligotrophic lake water microbial communities from Sparkling Lake, Wisconsin, USA - GEODES005 metaG | ecosystem: Environmental > Aquatic > Freshwater > Lake | place: USA: Sparkling Lake...
ACGCTGCCCGAGGCGCAGCTGGACCGCTTCCTGCTCAAGCTGGTGCTGCCGATCCCGCCCCGGGAGGACGAGGTCGCCATCCTCACCCGCCACGCCGAGGGGTTCGACCCCCGCGACGTCGCGGCCGCCGGGATCACCGCGGTCGCCTCGGCGCAGGACCTGGAGGAGGCCCGCGCCGCGGTCGGTCGCCTCGATGAGGCCGTCGCCGGCGGCCTCGATCCGATGCTCCTCGCCGCCTCCTACGAGGCCGCCCGCGGCCGGGTCGCCGCCGCCGAGGCCGACCTCGTGCTGGCCACCGCCCCACCGCCTCCGCCAAAGGCCCCCACCACCCTGCGCCTGGAGCTCGGCCTCTCCAGCGCCTACGGCTGGCGCGGCGACAATGTCTTCGCCCAGAACAGTCAGTCCGACGATCACGCGCTGCTGGCGCCGGGGGCCATCTGGACGCTGGGCGGCACCGGCCTGTCGCTCGGCTACTGGGGCGCCTTTCAGTGGACCGGCGACAACGCCGATCAGCTCATCGTCGAGGGCGTAGGCCACGAGCAGGATCTGTTTGCACTCTACCACATCGAGCCGGCCGAGGCCATCTCGGTCGACGGCAGCCTCACCGCCTACCTCTACCCCTTCGCCGATCCCGACACCGTGGGCACCAACACCCCGACCTACCTGGAGCCTGGGGTCAAGCTCACCGCCCACGGCCCCCTGGATCTGTCTCTGCTGCTCACCTACATGGCCGGTCTGCAGGAGCCCCTGGTCGAAGGCCGCTACCTCTACGCCAACCCCCGCCTGTCGCGCAGCCTCGCGTTGAGCGACGACAAGGCCCTGGCGCTCGGGGCCGGCGCCGGCTTCAAGCGCTTCACCACCGATCCCGAGACCCTGCGCGACAACACCGTGGACATCACGCTCGACGCGGCCCTGGACTACAAAAAGGGCGCCGCCACCTTCAGTCCCCATGTCCACGCCGCCTGGACAAACCTCGCCACCGAGCCCTCGGGCATGGGCGCCTTTGTCTGGGCGGGGATCACAGCAGCGGTGGAGCCCTGAGGGTCGGCCCTCGCCTCCCCTGGCGACACAGACCCATCCCCTCCCGACCCCCCAGCACCCGCGCCTTCAGCGCCGCCGCAGCGCCGTGGGCAGCACCACCGGCCGAAAGGCCTCCAACCGATGAAAGTCCGGCTGCGGCCCCGGCATCGGCTCGGCCACCGCGTAGCGGCGCGCCGCCCCCTGGCCCCGAATCGCCGTCGCGTTGACCCGATGCGGCCCCGGCGGGATCAGCCCCGACGGCAGGCGCGCCGTCGCCGTCCAGTGGGTGGAGAGCCGGGTCGTGACCACCTCGACCGGCAGCAGCTTCTCGACGATGTTTCGCCGGCCGTGCAGGGTGAGCAGCAGGTGGTGGCCAAAGGGCCCCAACTCCAGCTCGAGGTAGCGGTCTTCGGCACCCAGCACGAAGAGCTCCACCACCTCATGCTCCCACAGGGCCCAGGTCGGCCCCGGCAGCCCCGCGGGCGCCGGATCGCCAAAGAAGGGCGCCATCACGTCCACCACAAGCCCCTCCGCCTCGGCCGAGAGGCGGATCGTCGCCACCTCCGCCGCGGGCAGCGGCGCGCCATCCCAGGTCCGATCGATGCACAGCTTCATGGGCGCTCCAACGCGACGCCCCCTTACCGCTTTGCCCCCGCCCCGCCATGCCCCTGATCGCCCGCAGGAATGAGCCACTCCGCCACAGGGCCATCGCCCCGGCGGAGACGGCGGTGGCGACCCCCCACCTGCCCGGCTACTCTGTGCCTATGTTCCACTTCACCCTGCTGCTCGTCGCTCTTGGCCTCGCCTGCAAAGCCGATCCCGCCGATGAAAAGCGGCCTGATCCCGCCCAAGACACCGCCCCGCCCAGCGAAGACAGCGCCGGCGCCGAGGAGACCGAAGAGCGCAGCCCGCCCACGCCGGTGCGCACCAGCGCCGAGCTGATCACTGTCCTCGAAGCGGCCTTGAACCCAGGCGCCCCCTCGCCCCACCGGCCTGCCGCCCGCTACCTCCACCTGATGGGGCTCGGCGACAGCGCCTGCCCGGGCCACCCAACCAACCTGATGGACAGCGTCGTGCCCCTCTCGGGCTGCACCGCCGAGAGCGGCGTGGTCTACGCGGGCGTCGCGCTGTACACCGACACCGTCACCGCGGCCAGCCGTGACCTGCGCCTGCACGGCGACTTCACCATCGACACCCCAGAAGGCACCCACCTCATCGGCGGCGGCGCCGCGGATTTCGCCACCGTTCAGGTCAGCGGCGCACCCGACACCGTCGCCTGGAACATGAGCCTCACGGGCACCTGGCGCGAAGATGGCGGCGAGGGCTGGATGGTCGACGGCTTCGGCGGCCTCATCAAGGCCACCGGCACCTTCGGCCCCCGCGAGGCCAAGGCCTCCATCGACGGCGTGATGACCCTGCGCGGCGTGTCGATCGAGGCCATCGACCTCGCCTTCGACGCCACCCAGTGCGCCGGCCACCCCAAGGGCGCCCTCAAGGTGCGCGACGACAGCGGCCTTTGGGCCACCCTCGTCTTTTCGGAGCGCTGCGATGGCTGCGGCAGCCTGGTCTGGGATGGCGCCACCGAGCCTGAGGAAATCTGTACAGACCTGATCGAGTTTGGCAAGTCCCTCCTGATCCTCCCGGCGACGCCATGAGACCCCTGCTCCTCCTGCTGCTCGCCTGCGCTGAGGCCACCCCCAAGCCCGACGAGGCCACGCCCCCGGCCGCGGCGACCCCCGAGGCAGTGGCCCCCCACGACCCCAGCCTCGGCCTCGAGCCGGCCAGCCCGGCCCGCATCCTGCGGCGCATGAGCCTCGATCTGCGCGGCACCACGCCCACCCTCGAAGAGCTGGCCGCGCTGGAGGCCGATCCGAGCGCCCTGCCCGCCTTGCGCGAAGCCATGCTCACCGACCCCCGCTTCGAGGAGCGACTGGTCGATTTCTTTGGTGAACAGTGGTGGACCCTGGTCGACAACTTCGACGTCGAGGCCTACGACTACGGGCTATCCGGCTCTGACACCTTCGAGCTGCGCCGCGCCGCCGGCGAGGAGCCCCTGCGCCTGCTCGCCCACGTCGGCGCCCGCGACCTGCCCTGGAGCGAGATCGTCACCGCCGATTACACCGTCGCCAACCCGCTCCTCGGCGAGGTCTGGCCGCTGGACTACCCCGCCGGCGCCACCGGCTGGCAGGTCGCCCCCTGGACAGACGGCCGCCCCCACGCCGGCGTGCTGGTCTCCAATGGCCTGTGGTGGCGCTACCGCACCAACCCCTTCAACCAGAACCGCAGCCGCGCCGCGGCGATCTTCCGGCTCCTCACCTGCACAGACATCCTGGCCCGGCCGGTCGCCTTTGGAGAGGCCAGCCGCCCCACCTCCCCCGAAGATCAGCTCGCCGCCATCCTCACCGAGCCCTACTGCGTGGCCTGCCACGCCGCGATCGAGCCCGTCGCCGCCTCGCTCTTCGGCTTCTGGGTCACCGTTCAGTACAGCGCCGAGGAGATGACCCGCTACCACCCCGAGCGCGAGTCGATGGCCGCCGAATACACCAGCGTGAGCAACGCCTGGGTGGGCGAGCCTGTCTACGGTCTGGCCGATCTTGGCCTCGTCATCTCCCAGGACCCCCGCTTCACCACCTGCGCCGTGAAGACGATGGCCAAGGCGCTGTGGCGGCGCGAGCCCGAGCTGCACGATCTGCCCACCATCACCGAGCTCGACCAGCGGTTCCGCGCCGCCGATCAGCGCCTCAGCGCCCTGGTCGCCGCGATCACCGACACGCCCCAGTACCAGGTGGGTCGCCTCACCGACGCGGCGCCGGCCGAGGCCGAAGAGCGTGAACGGACGGTCTCGCTGCTGTCGGCCGAGCAACTCCGCCATGTCCTGCGCGATCTGACCGGCTACGAGTGGACCCGCTACGGCGACGATCTGCTCCAGGATGACGGCCTCGGCTACCGGGTGCTCGCCGGCGGCCTGAACGGTGTCAACGTCACCAGCCCCCAACCCGACCCCGGGCTGACCTGGAACCTCGTCTGGCTGCGCCTCGTGCAGGCCTCGGCCAGCTACGTCGTCACCCATGACCTCCTCACCCGCGACGAAGCCCCGCGGCTCTTCACCGAGGTGACCCTCGAAGATCGGCCCGGCGACGATGCCTTCGAGGCCCAGCTCGAAGACCTCGCCCTGCGCACCCTCAGTCGCCGCCTCACCGAAGACGAGGCCGCCGCCCTGCGCGACCTGTGGACCGCCCTGCTGCCCACCGACGGCCCCCAAGGGGGCTGGACCGCCGTGCTCAGCGCCCTCCTGCTCGATCCGGAGTTCGTGACGCGATGATCAGCCGACGCCAGCTCATCCACCGCGCCGCCCCGGCCCTGCTCCTGCCCCTGGCCGGCCGCGTCCGCGCCGAGGGCCTCACCGCCGAACGAAAATTTCTGTTTATCGTTTGCAACGGCGGCTACGACCCCACCTTCGTCTTCGCCCCCCTCTACGACGTCGCCTCAGTCGACATGGAGTCCGACAGCACCCGCGCCGAGCTGCACGGGCTGCCTTTCGTCGATCACGCCGACCGCCCCAGCGTGCGGGCCTTCTTCGAGGCCTATGGCGACCGGGCGGCGATCCTCAATGGACTGGAGAGCCCCAGCATCACCCACGATCGCTGCATGAAGCTCCTCCTCACCGGAACGGCGGACACCGCTTCAGACGACTGGGGCAGCATCATCGCCGCCCACTCGGTGAACGATCTGGTGCTGCCCTTTGTGGTGCTCTCCGGCTTCGCCTTCAACGAGCGCTACGCCAGCGAGGTGGTTCGGGTGGGGCCCACCGGCCAGATCAAGAAGCTGATCGAGGGCACCGCCATCAGCGACGGCGCCGACTCCCCCATCAGCCTGCTCAGCGAGGCCGGCCAGGCCGAGGTCGCCCGGGTCCTCGCCGGCCGCATCGACGCCTACGCCGCCGCCGCCGAGCGCGGCCGAGCCGAGCGCTTTGGCGCCGCCTACGCCCGCTCCCACGCCCAGGTGGGCGCTGTGCTCGGTCGGGCCGAGGAATTGGGCATCGGCAAGCTCGGCACCCCCGCCAGCCGCCTCGGCTTCGATGACTTCGCCTCGGCCCTCGACCTGCTGGAGAGCGGCTCGGCCCGCTGCGTGAGCCTCTCCTACAATGGCGTCTACTCGATGGGCTTTGACACCCACTCCTTCATCGAATTTCAGTCGATGCACCACGAAGAGCTGTTCAGCTTCCTGATCGACCTGATGGGCGAGATGGACCGCCGCAGCAGCCCCACGGCCGGCCGGCTCTCCGACGAGGTGGTGGTGGTGGTGTACTCGGAGATGGGCCGCGGGCCGCTGCTCAACGGCACGGGCGGCAAAGACCACTTCCCCTTCACCTCGGCGATGCTGCTGGGGCCGGGCATCCGGGGCGGCCAGGCGGTGGGCGCCTTTGGCGACGCCGCCTACGGGCTGCCGATCGACTTCGCCACCGGTGAGCCCGCCGAGAGCGGCGCCGTTCCCCACACCCGCGACCTCGGCGCCACCCTGCTGGCCCTGGCCGACGTCGACCCCGGCGAGGCCCTCGACGGCGCCCGCCCCATCGAGGCCTTGTTCTCATGAGGGTGCTCCTGCTCCTGCTCCTCGCCTGCGACAAGGGCGGCGGCGGCGCGGTCGCCGACGAGGCCGACCTCGACGCCTCCGCCGACGCGCCTGCCACCCACCCCGATTGTTCGGCCGACGAGGCCGCCTACCCGCTCAGTTGGGAGGGCACGGCCCGGCCGATCCTGCTCACCTACTGCGCCGCCTGCCACGCTGCGGCCAGCCCCCAGCGCTTCGGCGCCCCCGAGGGGGTCTCCTTCGACACCGAAGACGAGGCGCGCACCTGGGGCGCCCGCATCCGCGCCCGCACCATCGACATCGGCGACATGCCCGTCGGCGGCGGCGTCTTCGCCAACGACCGCTTCCTCCTCGAAGCCTGGCTGGACTGCGGCAACACCGCGGCGGCGTCGACAGGGCGCGCGTCACCGGGCTAGAAGCGCCGCCCTTCGCAGGCGCCCTCCATGACCCCGCAGCACCGCCTCCTCCTGCCCACCACCCGCGGAGCCGAGCAGGCCCTGGTCGACGAGCTCGACCACATCGGCATCCACGGCGCCGTCGCCGATCGCGGCGTGGTGCGCCTGCAGGCCCCCATCGAGGCCGCCTACCGGGCCCTGCTCTGGAGCCGCGTGGCCAGCCGGGTGCTGGTCTGCCTCGGCGACTTCCACGCCCCGATGGCCGAAGACCTCTACCGCGGGGCCGGCACCATCCCCTGGGAAGACCACGTCGACCCCAAGAAGACGCTGATGGTCGAGGTGGTCGGCGGCTCCGAGACGATTCGCCACAGCGTCTACGCGGCCCAGCGGGTGAAAGACGCCATCTGCGACCGCCTGCGCGACCGGGTCGGCGCCCGCCCCGACATCGACCTTCGCCGCCCCGATCTGCGTGTCCACGTGCACCTTCGCAACGATCGGGCCACCATCTCCCTCGACCTGGCCGGCGAAGGCCTGCACCTGCGCGGCGCCGGCCGCGACACCGGCCGGGCCCCGATGAAGGAGACCCTCGCCGCCGCCCTGCTGTGGATGACCGGCTGGCCGCGCCACCCCAGCACCCCGCTGGTCGACCCGATGTGCGGCGCCGGCACCCTGCTCACCGAGGCCGCCGCGATGGGCCTCGACCTCGCCCCGGGCCTGCTGCGCCCCCGCTGGGGCTTCGCCGGCTGGCGCCAGCATGAGCCCCGCATCTGGGATCGCCTGATGAACGAGGCCCGCGAGCGCCGCACCGCCGGCCGCGGCCGCCCGCTCGCCCTCTTCGGGGCCGACGCCAGCGACCACATGATCGACGTGGCCACCGGCAACGCCAAGGCCCTGGGCCTGGAGGGCGCCATCCGCTGGGCCCGCCGCGGGGTGGAGGAGGCCCGCCCCCCGGCCGGGGTGGAGCCCGGCATTGTGGTCACCAACCCGCCCTACGGCGAGCGCCTCGGCGAAACGGCCGAGCTCTTCGGCCTCTACGCCGAATTGGGCGACCGCCTGCGCCAGCGCTTCCTGGGCTGGACGGCCTTCGTCATCACCGCCCACGGCCCCCTGGTGCCCGCCCTTGGCCTCAAGCCGCGCCGCCGTCATGTCATCCACAACGGGCCCATCGAGTGCCGCTGGCTGGAGATCCCGATCAGCAGCGCCGCCCCGCAGTCCGACGGCCCCGGCTGGCGCCGCGAGTAGGCCGGAGCCTCTGGTCAGCCCTCGCGGGCGCGCTGCAAGACCGTCAACAGGTGGGGCCGGCCTTGAAGCGCCTCCACCAGCCCCAGCCGTTTACCGCGTCGATGGCCGCGCGACGCCTCCGCCACTCCTGAAGCTGGCACTTTAAGGCAGACCGATCTCCAGGGAAGTCGATTCGGACCCTTGGGATTGCAGCCCAGATGCCCCAGAAAGGCCAGCATCCGCTTCTGGCCATCGGACACCCACGGTCAATCCATCCGGCCGGGTTCGCGCGAAGTCCCAAGCGCTGGCGCTCCACCGAGAGGGGGTCCGAGACCCTGAAGGTGTCGATGCGCGGCTTCGCCGTGACGGCGCTCATCTCCAGCACCGCCACCATCGCCGCGACGGCTCAGCGGCAGTCGCCGGGGAAGACCCGCCAGATCGACTCGCCCACCGCATCATCCACGCAGTCGTCCTGGGTGATGACGATGTCGAGGGCGTAGTCACCGGTGAGCTCGCCGAGGCTGTAGCGCACGGTGCCATCCTTGGTGCTGTCTTCGGCGCAGCGGCCGGAGACAGCGCCGGCCAGCGCCGTCCACTGGGGCTCGCTCTTCAGCGAGGCGGCCGGCATCGTCCAGGTGGCCGGACTCTGGGCAAAGCCGCTGCCCTCGTTGAGGTAGACCCACCAGGCCGTGTCGCCCAGGTCGCCGTTGGCGCATTCGTCTTCGGTGACCACCAGATCGGCGGCGCCGTCGGCCGAGAGATCGACGAGGCTGAAGCGCACCAGGCCTTCTTCGGTGGAGTCGGTTGCGCAGCGCCCCGAGACGGTGCCGGCGATCTCCTCCCACTGGGGCTCGCTCTTGAGCGAGTCGGGCGGCATTGTCCACGCGGTGGGGGCGCCGGAAAAGCCACCGTCTTCGCCGGCGTAGACCCACCACACGCTCTCGCCCACCGCGTCGTCGGCGCAGTCATCGAGGGAGACCACCACATCGAGCGCGCCATCGCCCGACAGATCGAGCAGGGAGAAGCGGAGCACGCCCTCTTCTGTGGAGTCCGCCGCGCACCGCCCCGAGACCGATCCCCCCAACTGCTCCCACTGGGCCGTGCTCTTGAGCGAGTCGGGCGGCATCGTCCACGCTGTGGGGCTGCTGGAAAAGCCGCTGCCGGTGTTTTCATAGACCCACCAGATCGAGTCGCCCACCTCGTCGCTGCCGCAGGCGTCTTTGTACACCACGAGATCGGCCTTGTCGTCGCCGGTGAGCTCCAGCAGGCTGTAGCGCAGGTCGCCGTCCTGGCTGGCGTCGTCTGCGCAGCGGCCGGAGGCGCTGCCGGCGAGGTTCTCCCACTGGGCCACGCTCTTGAGCGAGTCGGGGGGCAGGCTCCAGGCGGTGGGCTCGCTGGCGAAGCCGCTGCCGGTATTCTCGTAGACCCACCAGATCGAGTCGCCCACCTCGTCGCTCGCACAGGCGTCCAGCGTGACGACCATGTCGGGGGCGCCGTCGCCGCTCAGGTCGAGCAGGCTGAAGCGCAGGTCGCCGTCCTGGGTGGCGTCCTCGGCGCACCGGCCGCTGACGGTGCCGCCCAGGTTCTCCCACTGGGCCTCGCTCTTCAAGGAGTCCGGCGGCATCGACCACTCCAGCGGGCTCGACGCAAAGCCATTGCCTTCGGCCGGGTAGACCCACCAGATCGCGTCGCCCACCTCGCTGCTCGCGCAGGCATCCAGCGTGACGACCATGTCGGCCGCCCCGTCGCCGGTGAGGTCGAGCAGGGTGTGGCGCACGATGCCATCCTCGGTGGAGTCGGCCTCGCAGCGCCCCTCGGCCGAGCCGCTCAGGTCCGACCACTGGGGCTCGCTCTTCAAGGAGTTGGGCGGCATCGTCCAGCTCACCGCTTCGGGGAGAAAGCCGGTGTTGGTGCAGGTGGCCTCGCCCGGGCCGTCGTCGCCGCCTTCGCCCCCGCCGTCGGCGCCGCCGCCTTCGCCCGCTTCGCCCCCCTTGCCACCGCCGCAGGCGAGCAGACAGAGGAGGAGCATCGAAAAGGGGCGGATCGGGCTGAACATGGGGAGCACTCCAAACGAGAGCGCAGGGGTGCCACGCCCTGGCGCCACCGTCAAGAGCCCCCCGTCACCAGGCGGCCAGGAAGTTGTCGACCTCTTCGCGCTCCAGCATGCCGAGCGAGAACTGCAGGCAGCCCGAGCAGACATCGACGTGGTTGTAGCGGTAGAGCCCCGAGGCCTCGAAGGGCGAGCGCCCACAGAGCTTGCAGGTGGCGTCGTCGGGGGCGGCGAGGCTGGGCCGGTTCTGGGAGATCTTCACCACGCAGACATCGCAGACCACCACGTCGCCGCCGGCCATCATGTGGGTGACCTCGCGGGGCTGGCGGCCACAGGTGGTGCAGCGGGTGGCCTCGCCATCCGAGACCCGGCGCGGCTGGGCGGCCGTGGCCGGCGGGGTCGACAGCGCCAGCAGGTGGTCGACCACCGCGGTGGCGCCGCGCTTTACGCCGCGCTCGTGCAGCTTGCGGCTGGCGTCGGGCTCACCGTAGAAGCTGAGCCCGGCCCAGGCGGCCACGGCCAGCTCGGGGTCGGCGACCTCGGCCCAGCGCTTGAGCAGCTCCTTGCCCGCCGCACTCTTGCGCAGGCCGATCGCCATCAGCACCAGGGCCTGGTAGGCCCGGGCGGTGTTGCGCTCCAGGTCGAGGTTGCGGCGGTGGGCCGCCACATCATGGGCCGGCGGGTGGCGGTCGACGGCGGCCCGCTTGAGGTCGGACTCTTCGAGCTGAAGCCCGCTCACCAGCACCGGCTCGGGCAGGGCGCTGGCCGCCGACAGGGCGAGGCCGCCAAGCGAGGCGCCGTAGTGCTTGCCGGGCTCGCGCAGGCGGGCGCTGGCGGCGTCAGCCACCTGGCTGGTCGCCAGGGCGCAGGCGGCCTCCCAGAGCACAAAGCGGAGGCCTTCGTCCTGGGTGCGCTCGATGGCGCCCAGCATGACCGGCACCGTGGAAGGGCCGATGGTGCGTAGCTCATCGAGGATCACCCGCACGCGGTCGCGGGTGCGCAGGCGGGCATCCTCGGCGCCGCCCGGGGGCAGCCGGTCGTAGGAGGCCACCTCGCTCTCCAGGGCCTGCTGCAGCCAGCGCAGATCGCCGCCGATGCGCCGGGCGCGGGCCAGCTCGATGTAGCTGGGCAGGTGGCTGGGGTGGTCGCGCAGGGTTTCGCGGAAGACCTTGACCGCCTCGTTGGGCTCCCCCTCTTCGAGCAGGGTGCAGCCCAGGGCATGGCGGGCCATCACGTCGTCGGGGTTGGCCAGCAGGGCCTGGTGGCAGGCCTCACGGGCGCGGGGGTACTCGCCCAACTGAAACCAGGCCATCGCGATGCGGGCCAGGACCTTGGGATCATCGGGACGATCGCGCAGGTACTGGCGAAAGTGCTGAATCGCGTTGGTGTACATCCCCAGCTCGTAGGCGACGAGGCCGAGGTGAAAGCGGGCGGTGGGCGCGAACTTGTCGTGCTCGCGCAGGCGCGTGAAGAACTTGCCCGCCTCGCGGTAGCGCCCCATCGCCAGGGCGGTGACCCCGATGTCGCGCAGCACCATCGGCAGCTGCTCGGCGGCGGGCTCGCGCTTCAGAGCCGCGACGAAGTGGTACTGGGCCCGCTCGACGAGGCGCCGCTGGGCGCCCTTCTGCTTGGAGAGCGCCAGCAGGGCCCGCCCGAGCTCGAGGTGGGTCTCCCAGGCCTCCGGCGCGAGGCGGCAGGCGCTCTCCAGGTTGCGCACCCCGGCCCCCGCCTCACCGCGCGACACGTCGAGCATGCCCATGGCGAGGCGCAGATCGGCCCGCTCGCCGTCGATGCGCACGGCCTGATCGAGGTAGCGGGTGGCCGCCTTCTGCCGCTCGATGCCGATCAGGGCGAGGCCGGCCACCACCAAGGCCTCGGCGTTGGCCGGGTCATCGGAGAGGGCCTTGCGGGCCAGCGACAGCGCCCGGTTGCAGTCCTGCTCGCCCCCGCTGTGAAAGAGCCCCCGCGAAAGCACCGATCGCGCCAGCTCGATGCGCAGAGCCGGGTCGTCAGGGGCTGCGTGGATCTGGTCTTCCAGCCGGCTGATCGACCAGTCGAGCTTGTTGTGCGGGAAGAGCGTGGTCATCAGAAGCGGCCCGGCTCCGGGTGCGACGGCGGGGAGCCGCACGCTCTAATGCGGCGGCCCTCGAATGACGCGCCCCCTATCCGCAAGAGCGCACCGATGGCCAACTTCGCGTAAAAGGCCCTGAATGGGCCTGCGAGGCGTGCCGTAGGCGAGGAGGAGGGCGATGTTCATGCCGGGCAGCCGCTGCGCAGGCAGGATAACTCCCCTTTTCACGCACCACCGAGGCTTACCCATGCGCGCCCTTGTTGCTTCTGTCTCTGCTCCGCTTCGCACCCTCCTCCTCGCCATTGGGCTGGTCGGAATGGCGGTCGCACCCGCCGATGGCTGGGCCAAAGAGAAGAGCCCGGGCGCCGAGTTCGATGTAAAGATGCTCGGCATCGACTCGATCGACGAGGTCCTCAAGCAGATCAAGAAGATCGACAACCTCGTCGACGAGGCCGCCAACGGCCGCGCCCAGGGCCGCGAGGCCATCAACACCGCGCTCGGCCTCAAAGAGGGCACCCCCCTTCAGACCGCCCTGGCCGACTTGCAGAACAAGGCCAAGGGCCAGCTCAAGGTGGTGAGCAAGGGCGGCAAGCTGCAGCTCGAGGCCACCGACGCGGTGCCCACCAACGTGAAGGCCGCCGTCGACGCGGTCAACGTGGCGATGGACAGCTACGGCACCTCGATCAAGAGCCTCACCGCCCTCCCCAAGGAGATCGCCGCGGTGCAGAAGAAGGCCAAGGGCCTCAAGCCCAAGCTCAAGAAGGAGCTCACCAACCCGGCCAACCTCGTCAAGGTGCCCGAGGTGCTCGGCAACATGAAGCACTTCAAGACCAACCTCAAGATCGCCGCCGACCTGCCCAGCCGCACCAAGAAGGTCACCAAGAACCTGAACGGCGACATGAAGGTGATGGTCACCACCTTCGGTGGTCAGTGGCCGCCCAAGATGGGCAACTAAGGGGCCTGCCCGCGCAGCCGGCCCGCTCGGCCTGGGTTGCCCCTACAGCACCTTGCGCCCGGCGAGCCGGTTGCCCATCCGGCTGTAGATCACCAGCACCCCGAAGATCAGCACCGCGTAGGCCGCCGCGTAGCCGTAGCGGTGCCCGCGGGTGAAGGCCCACTTGTAGGCCTCGCTGATGAGGATCTCGGTGCTGCCATCGGGCTCACCGGCGCTCACCAGGTAGATGATGTTGAACATGTTGAAGGTCCAGACGCTGCCCAGGATCACCGCCGGCAGCAGGGCCGGCTTCAACAAGGGCAGCGTGACCCGCCAGAAGCGCTGCCAGCCCGTCGCTCCATCCAGCTCGGCCGCCTGCTCCAGCTCGCGTGGAATGGCCTGAAGCGCCCCCAAGGTCACCACCATCATGAAGGGAAAGCCCAGCCAGGTGTTGGTGACGAGGTTCGCCGCAAAGGCCGTGGAGAACTGGCCAAACCAGGAGACCGGCTCCAGGCCTACGAGGCCCAGCAGGGCGTTGATCGCGCCAAACTGGCGGTGGAACATGCCCTTCCACAGCAGGGCCGTGATGTAGTTGGGGATGGCCCAGGGCAGGATCAGCAGCACCCGGTAGAGCCCCCGAAGCTGCAGCCAGGGCTCCCGCAGCAGCAAGGCCAGCGCCACGCCGATGCTCACATGCAGCACCACGTTGGCGAGGGTCCACAGGATGGTGACCGCCAGCGCAAAGTAGAAGGACTGGGGCCCGAAGACCGGCCAGTCCGCCGAGCTGAGGATGCTCCAGAAGTTGGACAGCCCCACGAAGGTCCACTGCCCATCGTGCTGCTCGAAGAGCGAGACGCTGGCGCCCACGAGGAAGGGCACCACCACCAGCAGGGCCATCGACAAGGCCGCCGGCGCCACCCAGAGGTAGGCCGCCCGCTCCGCGAGCAGCTCCCGCCGGGCCGACCAGACCCCGCGCCCCAGCCAGACCGCCCCTCCCAAGCCCAGCAGCCCCACCAGCACCGCCGCCACGGTCGGATCGGCCGGCTCGGGCGGCGGCCGGCTCACCACCGCGAAGTCATGCTGGGCCTGGCGCACCGCGTCTTCGGGGGCGCTGGCCCCACGCATCACCCGGCGCAGCGCCCGCGCCATCGGCTCCCAGGTGGCTGCCATCTCGGGCGCATTGGGCAGCGGCACGGTGGCGTCGAGTTGGGCCCGGAACGCGGAGAGGATCGGATCCGCCGCCACTGCCGGGTTGTCATAGACCGCGAGCGTCGCCACCGACTGGCCGCCCTGGGTGGCCCGCGTCAGGGCCGCCTCGGGGCCCGCGAGGAAGCGCGCCAGCGCCTCGGCCTCAGCCTTGTGGGTCGAGAAGCCCGACACCATCACGCCTTCCACCGTCAAGAAGGGCCGCGACGCTGCACCAGCCCCCGAGACCTGGGGGATCGGCGCCACGCCATAGTCGATCTCGCCCGCGATCTCGCCGATGAACCAGGGCCCGTTGATGACCGTCGCGGCCTTGCCGGTGTTGAAGAGCTGCGTGACCAGCGTGCCCGTGGCCTCATCGGGGATGACCCCCGCGGTGAGCAGCCCGCGGGCGAAGGCCATCGCCGCCGCGTTGCCGGGCTGGTCGAGGGCCACATCCCCCTCGCGAAAGACGCCGCCGCCAAAGGCAAACATCCAGGGCGCGTGAAAGTAGGGCTCGGTGGCCTGGTAGGCGAGCGGGTAGCCCCCCGCCACCCTGAGCTGGAGCAGCGCCTCGGTGGTGGACGGCGGCGAGGGCACCAGCGCCTTGTTGTAGAAGAGCGCCAGGCACTTGTAGGCGAGCGGCAGGCCGTAGAGCTGACCCTCGAAGGTCAAGGCCTCCACCGTCACCGGGTGCAGGCCTGAAGGCGGCGCGGACCAGGGCTCCACGAGGCCGAGCTTGCTCCAGCTCCCGATGCGCTCGTGGGCGGCCACGAAGACGTCAGGCCCGTTGCCGCGGGGCGCAGCCGCCTCCAGCTTGGTGGTGAAACCCTCGTAGGGGATGGCAAGCGGCACCACGCGGATGCCGTTGTGCTCGTCATCGTAGCGGCGAAGGAGCCCTTCGAGCGCCTCACGCTCCTGGCCCCGGTAGGCGTGCCAGAGGGTGACCTCGACCTCTTCGGCCGAAGCGAGACGCGATCCAAGCAGCAGGAGGGTCCACATGGCCGCGGAGTCTACCCCGCGCGCTTCACCGACCACCGGCCTGCCCATTCAAGCCGCCACAGAAAAAAACACGCTGCCTGTAAGGGGCCCCTAAAGCCGGGCGTACCCCTCGCGAAGCCGGGGCGACGTCGCCGCGCCCCGCACAGACCCTCACCGTCTTCCTCGCAGGAGCTCTCATGTCCCGTGCGCGTGGCCTTCTTTTGTCTGTTGTCTCCACCCTCGCTCTCTCTGGACTGTCTCTGGTCACGGGCTGCGCCTCGCACAAGTCCGAGGCCCCCGAGGGCGCCGCGGAGGTCGGCGTGATCTCCGCTGAGGCCGATGAGGCCTACGCCGTCGAGGAGGCCGCCCCCCCCCCCCCCCCCCCCCCCCCCCCCCCCCCCCCCAACCCCGCCCCCCCCCCCCGCCCCCCGGCCCCGCGAAGCCGGAAAAGGCCCCCCCCCCCC
>Ga0164294_10003073_pt1 | contig 14904 bp, 8 predicted proteins | sample GEODES005metaG_FD_111479 | JGI IMG/M metagenome (GOLD analysis project Ga0164294, IMG submission 111479) | Oligotrophic lake water microbial communities from Sparkling Lake, Wisconsin, USA - GEODES005 metaG | ecosystem: Environmental > Aquatic > Freshwater > Lake | place: USA: Sparkling Lake...
AGTCGGCGCTGTGGTCACAACGGGTTCGTGGATGGCGTCTCCACCACCGCTCGGCTCCAGCGTGGCGCGGATGAGCGAGACCGCGTTAAGGTTGCGGTCCACGATGCCGGAGGGCCCACCCACGTCGCCCAATTCCAAAAGCCGTGGCAAGCCGGCCACTCTTGGCGGCCGCAAGGGCCCCGGTGGCGAGCATGTCACGACGGACGTGTCAAAGCTCGCGACCGATTACGAGGTCGTGCGCCACCGGTACGAGGACGTGCTCAAGGAGAACGAGACGCTCAAGGGTGAGCAGAAGCGGCGCATGGAGAGCTACATGCGCCGCGAGACGAGCTACCAGGCGGAGATTGAGGACCTCAAAGCGGAGCTCGAGCGGCAGGCCAAGGAGCGGCCGCCCGAGGACGAGCGGTTGCGCGCACTCCGCGGCCAACACCGAAAGGTGATCGACGTCCTCGGAGCGATGCAGAAGCGCGAGCAGCTCTCGTTGCAGGAGCAGGAGAAGGACCTGCTGCGCGCCTTCCGTGCGCGGCTCTGGGATGTGCAATTCGAGCTTGAGAGCGAGCGCTCAAAAAAGGACGATGGCGCGCTCGAGTGGATCGAGAAGACGAAGACACTCGGGAAGGAGCTCGACTGGTCGCGTGACGAGGCGCTGCGCCTTGACCGCGCGAACCAGTTCCTCACCAAGGAGAACGAGCGCCTGAAGACGCAGCTGCGTGCTCAGGAGGACGACCGCGAGTTCATCGTGCGACAGATGCTCACGCTCAAAAAGGAGAACTCGCGGCTCAAGCAGGAGAACACGGCCGTTCCGACGCCCATGCCTGCCGCGGCCGCTTCTGGAGGCAGCTCCGCCGCTGGCGTGCGTGCGCAATCGGCCTGCGTGCGCCGTGGCGATTCCGCATCCAGCATCGTCCGACCGAGCACTGCTGGTGCCGCTGGGTTTCGTGTCGAGGAAGTTGATGCGGCGGCGGACGGAGGCGGCATCAGTGGTGGTGGCGGTGCTTCGCTCGCCTCGTCCGAGCGCATCAAAGAGCTCATGCTTCAGCAGGCCGAGAGCGAGGAACGCTACAGAGAGGTTGTCGCGCGCCTCAAGCGGCTGCTCGACGTCGAGCGGCGCAACCTGCGCGCCGTGCGGGCGGCGCATGCCAAGGACCTGCAGTCGCGCACCGAGCTCGAGTCGCTACTCCGCGCGTGCGTCGACGATGTCCGCAAGGAGCTCGCAGCGCAGCGCGCGGTGACAGCCGGCTCCGGCAAGGCGGTTCCCTCGAGTGGGGGGGGCAGTGGGGCTGGGGGAGCGCTGGCCGGCGAGCTTGGCCCCAAGGAGCGCGAGCGTGTGCTCGAGTTGCTGCTCAGCCAAGAGCGCGTCGTCTCGTTGCTCTACGAGCGCTCCTTCCCGACGAATCCGCAGGCGAGCACCACGGCGGCCCTGGCGGCGCTGACGGGCAGCAAGTCGGATGGCGAGGATGTGGAGGAGAACGACGCCAACGATTGAGGTTCGTGCGGGAATCAGTGTGCAAGGAAAAGGGTGTTTGCTCAAGCCCCAAAGAGACTGCTGTTGAGACCGCGTCACCGGTGTTTTGTGTGTGTCCCGGCTCCCCCCGGTGTTTTTGAACCGGCGTCACGCGGGGCACGAACAGAGCGGGACGGCAATACGAAATGCACGCAGACGCAAATCCTTGAGGTATGTACGCCGGTCCGGTGTCTTGGGTGTCGAATTCTAAACATTGGCTGTGAAAAGTCAGCGGTCCACCCCAGTTGCTTCCGTTCGTTGCGGCTCGAACCTGCAGCGCACGACAATGCCTGCGCCCCCACGACGAACAGTCCAGTTGGAGGTGCGTGCTCAACGCGCCGGACCCGTGACACGCGCACATTCGCCACCTGCTCCTCCATCCCTGCCCTTACCTTGCTGGTCTGCACAGGTGACCATCCTCTCGGCCAAGGGATTGGTCTCATCCAAGGGTGAGGGTCAGGCGGTCTCTAGCAGCGCGAGCGTGACGTTCCTCGACCACCCTCCCGTCGAATCGCCGTTGGTCGGCGATACAGCCGAGCCTGAGTTCAATCTCTCTACGACGGCCTCCTTCCACGCCGATGACACGAGCTGCCTGCTGCTCCTCACGACACCACTCTCGGTTAGCATCTTCGAGGGCACGGAGAAGTCCCTGCTCGGCACAGCTGTCCTCTCGCTGGAACCGCTCATGCACTCAGCGGGCATGCCCGAGCAATGGGTGCCGCTCACGAAGGACGGCGTCGCAGCGGGCGAGGTACTCGTCGTGGTCATGGCCGCCATGTCGCTAATGAGTGAGGAGGACTGGGAAGAGTCGGTGCTCTTCACGCTCTCGCTCGAGAGCCTTTGCAACCTGCCCACGCGCTGGACCGATGCCGCGGATCATCCCTTCGCCTACAAGGCCGTGTGTACCGTCTTTGGCGAGGAGTTCACCTTTGCCGGCGGCAAACTGGTGCGACCGACGCCACCGGCCGAAGGCGGGCCTGGCGAGGCAGCCGAGCCGGAGTCGGCCGCAGAGGCAACGGCGGCGTGCATCAGCTGGGCGGATGCCAAGGTGGTGCGCTTCTTCGGACCCGAAGCCACGAACGCGCTGCGCAAGCAGTTGCAGGCGGGCGAGCCGCCCCTCTCAGTCTCGCTCTCGCGCGCCGTGAACAACGCGGAGACCCACTTTGATAGCAACGGCGGTAAGTACAAGGCGACGTGTGCTCCGCTGCTCGGAGGACTGCTCGTGGTCGACACGACCAGCTGCTTCGACCGCACACCCGTCGTGCCGCCGACCCCCCCATTCGAGATGGCTCCACCTCCCGACCCGCCTGCCAAGGGTAAGACCGGGCCCGAGGTCTTCCCCGTCGAGGATGAGGAGGAGCACCCGTACACGACGTGTGGCACCTACCTTAAGTTCGCCGTGTCGACGTCGCAGCCACTCGATCCAAAGCCGCTTCCGCCTCCCCCGCCGCTCCCCAAGGTGGGCGAGCTCATCCCCAAGCGCGTGCTGCCGCAGTTCGCGCCCAAGACCGCCGCGGAGGAGTTCGACACGCAGGTGGCCAACATTGTCGAGTCGATGGTGGGCGAGTGGTCAGCGCTCTTCCCCGACGTAGATGCGAGCAGCGCCACCGACGAGGCGTCCAAGGATGACCGGCGGCGCGCGCTGCTGTACGCGCTCAACACGTCGGGCAAGTACTGGATGTTCAAGGAGAAGCTCAAGCGCTCCGTCGTGCGCCTCGTCAAGGACACTATGTCGCGGCCCACCAACGAGCCGCTCGACTCGCGCGCGAGCGACCTTTTCTACAACGACCTGTACGTGCAGCTCACGCAGCGGCTGCACAAGGCGCTTAACGGCGTCTTCTTCCCATCGACGGAGGCGGCGCCCGCGCCATCGCTCCCTGACCAACCCGAGGGCGCGGCAACCGCGGCGGTGCTCGGCGCGCTCGCGGACGAGATGGAGATGGTCTTCTCGTACGATGCGGCGGCCACGTACCACAAGGAGCGCATCGCCAGCTGCAAGCACCTCGCGGTCGCGTGGTACGACTACGCTCTCTTCCTGATGCGCGTCAACGACGCGCCCATGGCCGAGGAATGCTCCCGCGAGGCGATCGCTCTCTCGCCGGCGACGCCCGACTACCTGCTGGCGCATGGCGCCATCCTTGCGTCGCGCGGCAACCTCGAGGAAGCCGAGGTCTTCCTCAAGTCCGCGCTCGATGCGACGCCGAACGCGGTCGACGCGTGGCTCGTCGTCGCGCTGCTCTACCACCTGATGGAGCGGGGGCGCGACAAGCGCACGGCGCTCAAGGCTGCCAAGGCGCTGTGCGACGAGGACTTGACGGGCGCTTACCTCGCGCTCGCACGCAAGCTGCTGCCAATCAACTGCGCTGTGCTCATCGAGCTCGCGCTGCAGCACGAGGAGCAGCTCTCCGGCGGCGTCACCGGCGCGCTCCTGCTCACGCGCGGCGAGATGCAGCTGCACAGCGCCAGTGCCGCCGTGGCCGCGAGCACGCTCGAGGCGGGGCTCGACGTCGCGCGCAAGAACGCGTCCGGTTACGCGCTGCTCGGCAAGGCGAGGCTGCAGCTCGGCGAAGTCGAGGCGGCACATGCCGCCTTCGAGAAGGCGCTCGAGCGCTCACCGCAGCCCTACCCATTGGCGACTCTGCTGCTGCTTGGCCGCCTGTGCCTCGACGCAGGCGAGAGCGCGCGCGCCAAGGAGCTCTTCCTCTACGCGTGCCGCCAGCGTCCGAGCTGCACGTCGTGGCTCGGCGCGGGCCAGGCGTGCCACGCCCTCGGCGAGCTCGAGCAGGCGGAGGAGAGCCTCTCGGAGGCCAACGTGCTCAACAACCGCCACCCGCTCGTGTGGGGGCAGCTCGCGCTGCTCTGCCTCGAGAAGGGGAGGCTCGAGGAGGCGGAGCAGGCGCTGCACGAGGCGTACAAGCTCGGCCTTGTCGCGGCGCCACTGCTGCAGCAGCTCGGCGGCGCGCTCATCAAGACAGGCCAGTGGCAGCGCGCCGAGGGCGCCCTGCTGCGCAGCCTGGGCACCGCAGAGAGCCCGCTGGCACGCAAGCTCCTCGGCGACGCGCTCGTCGAGCAGCAGCGACATGAGGAGGCACTCGCGGCGTACATGGCCGCAAGCGCGCAGGGGATGGACTGCAAGTCGCAGGCAGCTCTCTGCAAGTCGCGCCTCAATCGGTGAGAAGCAACAGGGCGGACACAAAAGATGGCGAGGCGTGCTGTGACGCACTGAGAAGGCGCGGGCAGGCAGGCAGCGCGGCAGCTTCGGGGCTTTCATGCAGCAGACGACATGGGTAAGCGAAGGGGAGGGAAGGGTTGAATACAGCGCGTACGTCATCACTGAGAGGCTCCCGTGCGCACGTAAGCACGGGACTCGCGAACTGTGCTGCGTGCGCCATTACGCTTTGCGTTGGCGAATGGCGTTTGTGTCGACAGCGCGCTCCTCGTGAGTCGTTTGTTCGGTTGGGTAAAGTTGTCCGCGTTTCCTGTGCAACTGCAAAAATCACAACGTGAAGGACGCGAAAGCGACTGCGCTGTGCATGGCATCCGACTCGTTGATCGTAGCATGAGAGCCGTACTGCGTACACCGAAGTTACGAACGTTACAAACTTACATTCTTACGTTCACTCTTCAGTCTTCGTCCTTATAAACCGAACGGACCAGGCCCACGTTCACGTATTTTGATAATAGTGGGGTGTGAAACCCTTCATGTACCATGTTGAACCAGCTAATGTACAAACGCACCCCGCCTTTTAAGGTTCGGAAGTGGCCCGGCGACGTCGTCGCCCGCTCGAGCACGACGCAAAAGGGCGAAGTCCATTTTGCTCGGAATGGTCGTGTACAACTTCAAGAAGATCGAGACCGTGCCCACCGCGGCCGACTTCATCGATGTGGTGCTCTCGAAGACTCAGCGCAAGACACCGACGGTGGTGCACCCCGGCTACAACATCGTGCGCATCCGCCAGTTCTACATGCGCAAGGTCAAGTTCACGCACACGGCCTACAGCGAGAAGCTCACTCAGATCCTCACCGACTTCCCGCGGCTCGACGATATCCACCCGTTCTACGCTGACTTGATCAATGTGTTGTACGACCGCGACCACTTCAAGCTGGCCCTCGGTCAGATGAACATTGCCCGCCAGTTGATCGATCGAGTCGGCCGCGACTACGCCAAGCTGCTAAAGTACGGCGACTCTCTGTACCGTTGCAAGACGCTCAAGCGCGCCGCACTCGGCCGCATGTGCACCATCATGAAGCGGCAAAAGGGCGCGCTCGAATATCTTGAGCAGGTGCGCCAGCACATGATGCGTCTGCCGTCCATCGACCCCACAACGCGCACGATCATTGTCGCCGGCTACCCAAACGTGGGCAAATCGTCCTTTGTCAACAAAGTCACACGCGCCAACGTCGAAGTGCAGCCGTACGCTTTCACGACCAAGTCGCTCTACGTTGGGCATATGGATCACAAGTACATGCGCTGGCAGGTCATCGATACGCCTGGGGTGCTCGACAAGCCGCTCGAGGAGCGCAACACCATCGAGATGCAGTCCATCACGGCGCTCGCCCACCTGCACTGCTGCGTGCTCTACGTGGTCGACATTTCGGAGCAGTGCGGCTTCTCGATCCAGCAGCAGGTTGCCCTCTTCGACTCGATCCGACCCCTGTTCCACAACAAGCCGCTCGTCGTCGCCATCAACAAGATCGACGTGCGTACGGAGGCAGACCTGACGGAGGCGGAGCGCGCGGCGTTGCGCACGCTCGAGACGAATGGCGCGACCATCGTGTACATGTCCACATTTACAGAGGAAGGAGTGATGGACGTCAAATCTGCAGCGTGCGACCTGCTGCTTGCGCAGCGCGTGGAGCAGAAGATGGCCTCCACCAAGGTCGAGTCGGTCATCAACCGCATCCGAGTGGCCGAGCCCAAGCCGCGAGGCGACGGCAAGCTGCGCGGCGTGTTCATCCCGGAATCCGTCGAGCGTGCGCGTGCAGCCGCGGCCATGGCCGAGGCGAGCAGCGGTGGAAGCAGCGGGGCGGCCGCCGCAGGCAGCAGTACCGACCTACCCGATGCGTCGAGCGGGAGCGGCCGGAGGACGCAACGCGACTTGCAAGAGGAGACGGGCGGTGCGGGCGTGTACACAGTGCCACTCCAGACGCACTGGCAGCTCAAGACGCCCGCGTGGGTGAATGACATCATCCCCGAGATCATGGATGGAAAGAACATCATGGATTTCGTCGACCCAGACATCGACCGGCTGCTGGCCGAGCTTGAACGCGAGGAGGAGCAGCGCGTCGAGCTTGCGGAGATGGAGGCAGAGGAACAGGACGAGGATATGGACGAGGAGCGCGTGGAGGCGCAGAACACGGTGAGAGCGCTCGCCAAAAGCATCCGCAAGAAGAAGGGCATACTCAAGGAGAAGGCACGGATGGCCAAGAAGAACAACCACCCCACGCTCTCGCGCGCGGTGGCCGCCCGCACCAAGTCATTGGGCGAGTTCGTCGAGCACATGGGCCAGATGGGCGTACGCACGGCGTCGAAAGCGCTCTCGAACCTGCGCGGCAAGGCAACGCTCAAAGGTGGCGCGGACGCGCTGCCTGCACGCGAACGGCGGGCGGCAACTGCGGGCGCGTCGACCGAACGCCGCGGACGATCGCCTACCCGCGGCGGCGACGAGGACGCGATGTCGACGGGCGGGAGCTCGTACGCAGACTCGATGGTCGGCCACAAGCGCGCGCGTGGCGACGGCAAGAAAGCAAACCAGGTGCCTCGCGATCGCTCGAGCACGGCGCGCGATGCCGCCAAGGTCGCTCGCTCGCGCTCGCCGTCCGCTTCGGGCTTGCGTGACGAGGCCCAGCAGGTGAAGCTTCTGAAGCTTGGGCGCAATAAGGCCTTCAAGATGAGCAAGAATGGGCGCATCGAGTCCGACCGACGCATCCCAGACCTCAAGCCCAAACATCTCTACTCGGGCAAGCGCGGAAACGGCAAGACGGACTGGCGCTGAGTTTTGTGCAGCGAGGAAGAAGTATGGTGGGCCAGGCGCCATGGCCAAAGCGCCATGGCCAGGGGCGCCATGGCCAGGGGCGCAGCACGTCGCACAGGGACGGGGTGGCGGGCACCGTGTGGTGTTTGCAGGAAGTCTGTAGGTTGGTGACGTGGACACATGAGGCATATGCGAAGATGCGCCTCTGGCCTCGGGTCTGCGGCACCGGCCGTCGTGATGACCGAGCCCGGGTACCGTGTCCGAGTCGCGGGCGTACTGCGTGGGGTCAGAGCTGCGCGTGGCTGCGGCTGCCCATGTACTCACTGAGTAAACTCTCAAAACCACGCCACACACTCGAGTGACCCAAAGGGGGTGAACAGTGTGGACCCTGACAAGTTCACAGACTTGACTTGCCTTGCCTTATAGGAACCTACATGTAAGTTGACTTCTGAGATGCTGACAAGGCTTTGCACCTTTTTCGACGGATGCTGAGTGAGGGTCGGGTGCTATCTCGACGTGCTCGAGCCGACACGACAGACAGCGTGATGTCTCGACGTTCTCGTGCCGACACGACAGACAGCATTGTATCTACAGCAAGCAGCACGCGGATTGTGTCCTCAACCGCCACACACGGTGGGGCCTACGCTGGCGGTGGCTCGTGTGCTACCTCGATTCCGGCGAAGCTCACAAAACTGGCCGCCGAGTCGCAAGGTAACAAGGAACTTGCAGCAAAAGCCGAGAAGGATACGGTCGTGATGAAAGAGCGTCTCAAAGGGTTGCAGCAGCAGTGTGATCAGCTTTCGGCCCTGGCGGAGACCCTTGAAACAGAACGCAATTCTCTCTCTGAGCAGTTAAGCGTGGCCCTTGCTGAGAGGAAGCTCATCGATTCTGGCCTTGGGCGTGCCGATTCAGCCATCTCCGAACTCCGCCGAGAGCGTGACGGGCTCGCCGCTCGCCTAGCCGACTCTCAGGCCAACAATGCTATCTTACTCGAGCAGCGGCATGCCGATGACGCGGAGCGCGCTGCCCTCGAAAATGTGCTGTCCGTGGCGCAGGCAGAGCGTCAACTCATAGATGCACACGTCGAGCGCACTTCGGCAATGCTGCAGCAATCCTTGAACGCTGGCGCCCAGCACAAAGCCGAATCTGACGCAAAAATTCAGATGCTGGAAGACACGCGCGACGAGCTACGTGCGGACAAGGCCGCTTTGCAGGAGGCGCTCATTGTGGAGAAGTCCGAGCGGAAGCGCTTGGAGGATTCGCTCGCAAGCCTCACAGCACAGAGTCAAAATGAGATGGCCTCACTGCGTGCGAGCTTGCGCGCTGCCGAGAACCGTGAGAGCGAAGCTCGCAGCTTGCAGGCAAAGGCAGAGCAAGAGCGCACGTCTCTGCACCGCAAGCTCGACCTCGCTACGGCAGAGCGGCACATGTTGCAGTCGGTGACTGGACGAATGCAGATGTTGCAGCTCGAGGAACGGGCGGCGATGCAGGCTGCGCGCGACCGCGCCGAAGTCACGCATGGCGAGCTGAGCGTGCGGCTAGAGGCTGCCGAGACAGCCGCCCTGGAAAGCGCCAAGAGCGTCACATCCATCGAGGAAGATCGCAAGTGGCTGAGCGAACGCTACACATTGACGACGGGGCAGCTCAAGCAGGTGCAGTCCGAGCTCAACCAGCTCTATGAGGAGCTGAGCGCGCTGAATGCGCGCCATCAAGCGCTGCAGCTTGAACGGGCCTCGAACGCCGCATCGGCGCAATTGCTCGAAGAGCGGCTCAGGGAAGTGCAGAGCCAGCGTGATGCCGCGGAGTCTGAGCGGATGAACTTGCAACGCGAACTCTGCACAGCGAACTCACGGCTGCAAGACGCAGACGAGCGCGCGCGATCGGCAGAGGCTGCATTGAGCGTTGCGCAGTCCGAGGTGGCCGTGGGGAAAAGCGAGCTGCGAGAACGCAAAGCTCTGTGCATAGAGCTCGAACGGCAGCGAGACGCTATGACACGGCAGCACTCACGGCTGCAGGAACAGCTTGTGCTGAGCCTTTCGCCGCCGACTCCTCGCACAATCAGCTGAACTTAGGCAGTGCCCACACTTGGGTAGGATGGGTTAGCCCCTCCTCCCCCTCCTTCCTCCTACGCGCCGCGGGTCTCGTGCGCAGCTCGGATTTCGTCTGGCTCCTTGCGTGTACGTCCCGTGACTGCCCGGTCGCCGGTGGCTGGTCGTGGCCGACGCGAACTGCGGCCAGTGGCGGCGCTCCGCGCGGCGAAGGCGTCGTCGGCTTGGCCCCGGCTGCTTGAGGGTCCGCGGGCGCCGGGACCGACGGTGTTCGCCTTCGCGGTTTCGGTCATAGGAATCCGCAGTTTAGGAAAACGTGTCATACACCCACTCTCCTCATACGCATATCTGACTCAAAACTCAAGGCAACATGCGTAGGTGTAGCCGGATGCCAGACGGCCACAGCACGACCGGCGACCAGGGACGCGGTGCGCGCGAGTCAATAGTCGCGGGATCCGGCCGATGTATGCGAGAACCGAATGATGGCCCCGTCGATCCCTGTACAGGGGCCCCTCTAGCAGCCGCCATGCTACCAATCGCCACGACGGAGGCAATCAGAACAGCCCAGCAGCTGCTTGCGCGTCACGTTGCGCCGCGTACCCTTCAAGCGAGGACCAAGAACGCACCCAAAGCCGTGACACCGGCTACAAGCACGCCTCCAAAGAGCAAAAGCTGAGGATTGACACTCACTCCATCAAAGTTTTCGGAACTGAAAAACGAAGGTAGGTTCTCTTGTTTGCCTGTCTTTGGGGACGGGCCTTGAAAGAACTGCAGCAGTGAGACACACAGTGAGACATCGCGGTCATCGCTGGCGCTGTGGCTCAAGTAGCACGTACCATGTAGCCCTCCTGCTCGGGCTTCTTCGTATCGCCCCAGTTTGACGCAATTCGTGTAATTAGCTTCTTGTCCTCCGGCGTCCACGATTTCTGGTCCTTCTTCATCACCTCATTGAGAGCGGCGTTTTTCTCGGCCATGGTCTTAGGCACGTTGGATGTGGGAGTCGCCTTTTTGTCGAAGGGACCCATAGTAGGCATGGATGCACGCGCCACAACTGCACGTGCATAAATCCTCGCAGGAGGCACATTCAAGCTGACTACGTTCAGCAAGGTCGCCAAGAGACCCAACATCGTGGTGTGCGATCTCGCTCGTTAACAGAAGAAAGGTTGTGAATACTACACAGTACTTTCTCCTCGCAACTCTAGGGCAAGGGTGAGGCTAGGAAATATCCTCCACATAAAAGTGAACCTCTTCACATCGTATACTGCCACGTGCCAGCACGATCCTCGATCGTGTGCCCACAGCGTTGAGGCTTGAGCGTATACGCTCGGAAGGCTAAAAGCGTATATAACACTTATCACTTTCGATTTCGCACAAGCGAATCCCATTCGCCGGCGAGGAACACCGGACGCGCCCTCGTGCCCCACCTCCCAGGACCCAGAACGTCCGCCTGACGACCGGACACGGACAGGCATCGCTCGAGCTCGTGGCGCAGCGCACAAGGCATCCAATGACACGCCGAAACCGACTATACGATCTCGCCTCTTCGTGCTTGCAAGCATCAACCAAGCTTGGCGTCGGCAAGCTTCTTCATTTCATCCGCTGAGAGGTCGCCCCATGACCACAGATCGAGATCCTCCCGCGCGTACTGCTCGTTGGCCACTGCCGTCGCGAGCGGAATGCCCTGCTGCACAATCCACTTGAGCGCAATCTGCGCGGACGAGACGTTGTGCACCTTTGAGATTTGCTGCACCACCGGGATGTCCATCACTGAGCCATGCTGGCACGAGGAGCCATTGGGGCCACCGCAGAGGGGCGAGTACGACATGTACGTGATCTTGTTCGAGTTGCAATACTTAATGGTCGCGTCGTCGTGGTAGCCGACGGACATGGAGCACTGGTTCAGCACTGGCGGCCAGACGGTGGCCGTTCTCTTGAGCGTCTCGAAATCCGATTCGACGAAGTTGGAGACGCCGATCTCGACACTCTGCCCTGCAGCCTTGGCCTCTTCAAGTGCGCGCCAGGTGGCAGAGACCGAGGCGGCCCCTTGGCAGCGGGGGTTGTGGATGAGCGTGAGGTTGACGACAGACACCTTGAGGTCCTTGAGATTGGATGCGATGTGTGCTTTTGCGTCGGCGTACGTGCTGCACGGGATCTTGGTGGTGATGTACATGCTCGATGCGGGTACTCCCGCGTTGGCCAGCCCCTCGGCGATCGCGTCCTCGTCGCCGTACACGTAGGCTGTGTCGATGGCGGTGCCGCCGACCTTGACCCACAGTTCCGTGGCCGCGGCGACGTCGGCGTGCATGCCCGAGCCCGTGCCCAGGGAGACTAGGGGCAGCCCAAGGCCAGGCACTTTGGGGATGGCGGTGGCCCGCAACGGCGTGGGGTGCGGTGAGGCGGCAGCTGGTGTGGTCACATAATATACCGCAGAGGAGCTCAGAAAGATGTTCGGGTCCGTGTACACATAATGCGTGGCAGTCGCCATGAAGGTGTGCGAGTGCGCATAGCCCGCCATGGAGGCAGTCGAGGTCGGGAGCGTGTCGGTGCCGTCGTACCGGTAGATCGTGTAGCGTGAGCCACCGGTGAGGCCGGTGACTGTGACTGCGCCGGTAAGCTGAGACGGCCTTTCTCCGGAGCGGATCTGCGGCTCGGAGACCGCGCCAGATGTGCTCAGGTAGGTTGGGAACGTCTTGCCCGTGATATTCAGCCCGAGGACCGCGAGTCCGTACGTAATGTCTTCGTCAAAGCACGGGTACATCTCATTCTTGCCGAAGCCCGAGCCGGCGTGCAAGCAGTTGCCCTCCATGCGCGTCGAGTCCGGGAGAGAGTTGAGCGTACGGAAGTATGGCAAATAGTCCTGGTCGGAGGCATGGAGGATCCAGTCGTCGTCGTAGACGGTCTCGTCGTCGAAGCTGTGGTTTGAGAAAATGCCCCACATAGGCTCGACGTGATCGACAGCACCGCCCAGGGGGCACGAGCCAGGATAAGGTTGGTGCGAGTCACCCTTGCAAATCGGGAACCAGACGATCGGGTGACCACGCACGAGATGCCTCTTGAGCCACGCCTTGTACGCCGTCGCTTGGGGCCGCGGCTGCGTGTAATCCCACTCCTCGTACGCCAGCTTGAGGCCTCGGGCTGTGTCAACCACATTGGACGGCATTACCTCGTAGCCTTCGGTGGGATTGCCGTGCATGTTGTGTGGCCCCGGCGAGAAGCGATTCGCTTTGCGCACAAGATCCTGCGAAATCCATGCGCCGAACCCGAGCGCTGCGTGCTGAACACTGAAGGCTCCGCAAAAGCCACCATCACTATTCCATTGCTGCCCCGGCTCAATTCCACCAACAATTCGCGAGTACCGTGCCGGCGGCGGTGTGCAAATGCCCGGCGGCACGCACCCCTTAAACGACCGCTGCGTGTCTGCGCCCCAATCGTGCATGGCGTGCGCGCCAATCAGAACCAAGAGGAGGTGCGAGAAGACGGGCATGTTGTTCCCCTGACCTATACACGCACGGACGCGCCGATGTGCTGGCGCGCCTTGTGGCGTTTTGCGGACTTCGCAGCGGTACACACGCGTCCCCGTGGGCGTTCACACAAAAATCATGCCCCCGGGCCCCACCGCCTGTGTAGTTTGAGCTTTCTGCTTTGACCATTGACGGGCCCGCGGTAGCGTATTAAGCCGGTAAGGCTAAGGGCAGAACACAGATGAAGTCACACTCAGCGTGGTACATGTACAATGTATGTGGAATGTGCTAAGAAACTGTCGGGTGCGTAATCCGATAAAAATATAAAAAGGACGGGCGCAGTGGAACGAATAACTGCAATCCCACATCATCCGTTATTTGGGGGGAGCACGCACGGTCAATGTCCCACCCTGCGCGCGCGCCGCTGCAGGAAAAAGTCACGCGCGACTGCCTGCCGCTGCTCGCGCCCTAGTGCTTCGGGCTGCATCGCCTGCGTCGCCTTGGCTCGACGTGCCTCAAGCTGCTGCGCAAATCGACGCGCGGCGGGCGTGGCCACCTCCACCTCGTCCACCGTGCTCAGCGGCTTCTCCAGCCGGCGCGCCCCACGCTTCGCAGCACTACCAAGGAGCTTCGAAGGCAGGGCGACTGCAAGGGACGCCCGCAGAAGCTCGATGCCGCCTCCTGTCTTCGATGAGATCATGAAGTGGGGTGGTACATGGTGCTCGAGCTGCAGCGCGCGCAGCTCGGTGCCAAGCACCGTATATCGGCGCGCCAGCTCCGGCGCCGACACCAGGTCGCACTTGCTCATGACCACGTGTAAAGGCACGCGTGCCTCGCGATCGAGCCAGAGCAAGAACTCACGATCCGTCTGCTTGAGGCTCTGACGGGCGTCGAGGATGAGGAGGACGCGCAGCGGCTTGCCGCGCGAGGAGAGGTAGTCGCGCATCGTCGTCTGCCAGCGCGCCACCTCCTCTGTCTGCGCGAACGCGAAGCCGTAACCGGGCAGGTCGACCAGCTGCGCGCCATGCGCGTTCGAGTAGAAGTTTATCGAGCGCGTCACGCCCGGCCTGTTGGCGACGGCGGCCACGCCGATGGTGCCCCTCGAGCCGCACGACTTGCCAGCAAGCGCATTCAGCAGGCTGCTCTTTCCCACATTCGAGCGACCCGCGAAGGCAATCTCAGCGAGGGGCGGTGGCGGCAGGTTGCTCGCCGCGTGGGCCGCGTGCAGAAATCCCACACGTGCGAAGATGTTGGTCGATGCGCCTGTATCTGAAACTTTGTCGCCGCTCCGCCGCTGCCGCCTTCCGCGTCTGGGGAGGCCCAGCTGAAGCTCTGAGATGAGCTCCAGCACGTCGCGGTCGAGCGGCTCGCGGCGCAGCCGTTCGCGCACTGAGAGCAAGCCAGACTGTTCAGCGTCGAGGAGCCCGTTGGCCTGAGATGAGGCCGCGCTGCTCACGCTGCGGCGCGGTGCTGCGATGCAAGCGGGGTAGAGGCCTCGGCGAGCGTGAGCAAGCACGAAGCGACTTTTGCCCCACAGCATGTTTCTCGCGGGCGCACGACACGGGTGCGGTGGGCGCGCGCACGACACGACCGCCGCGAATGGAGGGCGCACGACATGACCTTTCGCGGAGGTGTGAACGTTCACAATCGCTGTCGGATGAAGTCCCTCAAAGTTCGGTTCGGCCATCTCATCATCTTACACATTAGACTCGCGTGTCCACCACCACAGGGCAGTAAACAGGGCAGCACCACACGTTCGGCCCAGCGGTCGGATTTTCGGTCGGATGAGATCCATGTGGTCTGTCTAGACGAGCATCAGGGCATCGCCTCCCGTCCCGTTCCAATGCTCTCGAAAGTACCGCGCCATCCTCTGGCACTGCTGCTTAAGAAACGTAGAAGTCCTTGTACCTCCTGTC
>Ga0164294_10003074_pt1 | contig 14903 bp, 13 predicted proteins | sample GEODES005metaG_FD_111479 | JGI IMG/M metagenome (GOLD analysis project Ga0164294, IMG submission 111479) | Oligotrophic lake water microbial communities from Sparkling Lake, Wisconsin, USA - GEODES005 metaG | ecosystem: Environmental > Aquatic > Freshwater > Lake | place: USA: Sparkling Lake...
GATCGCGGGATCGGTGCGCTGTTTCCGGTGCTGAGTGCCGCACTCGGCGACGCCGATATCCGCGCTGCGTTCCTGCCGATGATCGGCAAGGGCAGGCCGTGGATGGCCGATTTCCTCGGCTATGCGATCCTCACCAATCCGAACCCGGAGAACATCGCCACGCTCATCATGGCGCGTGGCGGCCTGCCGAAGGGGCGGGCCTATGCCCCGCTGGCCGCGCAGTTGTTGGCGCAGCTGCTGAACAAGGGGCAGTACGCCGTGGCCTATCGCTACGGCCTGTCGCTGCCGGGGATGCAGCCGAAGCTGTTGGGCGATGCGAGCTTTTCCGTCGTCGCTCCCAATCCGGCGCTGGCGCCGCTGATGTGGCAGTTCACCGATCAGCCGGAAGTGCGGACCAGGCGCGAGGATGCCGGCCGCCTTGCCGTGGTCGCGGCATCGAACGCACGCAACGTGGCCGCGAGCCGCATCCTGTACCTGCGGCCGGGCACCTATCATTTCACCCAGAGCGTCGAACCGTTGTCCGGGCTCGAGGCTGCGCCTCTGCTCTGGGAGCTGCGCTGCCTGCCCGCTACCGGGCCGGACCCGATCTGGCGCCAGGAGCTTCCCATCGTCACCGCGGCCGGTCGCTACCGGGCGACGCTGACGGTGCCTGCGGGCTGCCAGGCCGAGCAGCTGACGCTGACGATCACGGGCAGGGACCTGCAATCGGATTCCGGCGTCAAGCTGGGGCCGGTCGCGCTGGAAGGCCCGGTTTCGCAATAGATCCGTCATGGCCGCGCGCTATCGGCGATCCCGTTGCGCGCCGCCGGTGTCTCGCGGACTTTCTCCCGGATGCACCGGGCCGCATCAGGCTTCACAAATCGACAGCCGCCCGCTATCGTTCAAATTAGAACGGTGCGGGCGTCCTTGCGTCCGCCCTTGCCGGCGGTGGGTGATTTTCACCCGCCGTGCGGTAGCCGTGGTGCATCGCTGAAGGCTCGTCGTGCCCAATTTGCAGTCGCCCGAAAAGCGCGAGGATCTCCACTTCCGTCTGCTGCGCATTCTGGAGGAGCATCCCGACTATAGTCAGCGAGACATCTCGCGTGCGCTGGGCATCAGCCTGGGCGGGGTGAATTATTGCCTCAAGGCGCTGATGGACAAGGGCTGGGTCAAGGTCGAGAATTTCCGCAACTCGCGGCACAAGCTCGGTTATTTCCACGTCCTCACGCCGCAGGGCATCGCCGAGCGGGCGGCGCTCACCCATCGCTTCCTGCGCCGGAAGGTGGCGGAGTATGAAGCGCTCCAGGCCGAGATCGAGGCGCTGCAGCGCGAGATCCTCGCCACGGACGGGGATCCAGAAACCGCGTCGGAGTTCCAGTCCCCGGTCGGGGACGACGGAGCGGCCGCGCGATGAAGTGACGAACCAGGGATTGCGGCTGCGTCCTGCGGCCCGGTTGGCAATCGACAAACGACGTGAGCGGCTAAATCCGGAAGGGGCTCATACATGAAGGCTGTTATCCTCGCGGGTGGTCTTGGAACCCGCATCTCCGAAGAGACACACACCAAGCCCAAGCCGATGATCGAGATCGGCGGCCGCCCGATCCTGTGGCACATCATGAAGTTGTATTCGCACTATGGAGTCAACGACTTCATCATCTGCTGCGGGTACAAGGGCTATGTGATCAAGGAGTATTTCATCAATTACTTCAATCACATGTCTGATCTCACGATCGATCTGGGCAAGAACAGCGTGGAAATCCACGAGCACGGCGCCGAGCCGTGGCGGGTCACGCTGATCGACACGGGCGAGCAGACCAACACCGGCGGTCGCCTCAGGAGGGTCCGCAAATATATCGGCGACGAGCCGTTCCACTTCACCTATGGCGACGGTGTCGGCGACGTCGACATCCCCGAGCTGGTCCGCTTCCACACAGCCCACGGCAAGCTCGCGACCCTCACCGCCGCCTACCCGCCGGGCCGCTTCGGTGCGCTCGACCTGCAGGCCGACGGATCCGTGCACAGCTTCAAGGAGAAGCCGCGCGGCGACAATTCGATGATCAATGCCGGCTTCTTCGTCCTGTCGCCCGAAGTGATCGACTATATCGCCGACGACAGCACGGCCTGGGAATCGGCGCCGCTCCAGACGCTTGCCACCGAGGGCCACCTCAGCGCCTATCGCCACGAGGGCTTCTGGCAGCCGATGGACACGCTGCGCGACAAGACGCTGCTGGAATCGCTCTGGGAAGGCGGCAACGCGCCGTGGAGGGTTTGGTGATGACGCCGTCCTTCTGGCAGGGGAAGAAGGTCTTCCTGACCGGGCATACCGGCTTCAAGGGCGCCTGGATGTCGATCCTGCTCCGGCAGCTCGGTGCGACGATTCACGGCTATTCGCTGGCGCCCGAGACCGATCCGAGCCTGTACGTGGCGGCGGGCATCGACGGCATATTGGACTCGACCATCGCCGACATCCGCGATCTCGATACCCTCAAGGCCGCCATCCGCCAGGCGGCGCCGGACATCGTCATCCACATGGCGGCGCAACCGCTGGTCCGGCGCTCCTATGCCGATCCGCTCGAGACGATCACGACCAACGTCATCGGCACGGCGAACATCCTGGAGGCTGCGCGCGACCTGCCGTCGCTCAAGGTCCTGCTGAACGTCACCACCGACAAATGCTACGAGAACCGTGAGTGGGTCTGGGGCTATCGCGAGAACGAGCCGCTCGGCGGCAAGGACATCTATAGCAGCAGCAAGGCCTGCTCCGAGCTGCTCACCCAATCCTATCGCAGCTCCTTCTTCGCGACGTCGGACGTCCGCATCGCTTCGGCCCGCGCCGGCAACGTCATCGGCGGCGGCGACTGGTCGCAGGACCGGCTCGTTCCTGATGTGCTGCGCTCGCTGGAGACCGGCGATGCACTGATCATCCGCAATCCGAGCGCGACCCGGCCCTGGCAGCATGTGCTCGAGCCGCTCACCGGCTATCTCAAGCTGGTGGAGAAGCTCTGGGCCGATGCCGATCTCGCCGGCGCGTATAATTTCGGCCCGATCACCAGCGAGGAGCGCTCGGTCGCCTGGATCATCGACAAGATGTTCGAGTGCTGGGGCCGTGAGCGCTCCTGGGCGCTCGATACTGCGAACAACCCGCCTGAAGCCCATTTCCTCCGCCTCGATTCTTCGAAGGCGGCAAGCGTGCTGGGCTGGGTTCCGCGATCGACGACCGAGCAGGCGCTGGAGCTTGTGGTCGACTGGCACCGCGCCTTCCTCGATCGCCAGGACATGATGGCGTTCACCCAGCGCCAGATCGGCGCATTTATGGGCGGTGGCGAAGGATGACGAAGGTGGAGGAAATCGAAACGCTGGGCACGCTCAACCTGTCCTCGGTGGATCTGGCCCGGAAGATCCGGCTGGACACGCTGGCGATGGTGCACGCCGCCAAGGCTTCCCATGTGGGCAGCGGCATGTCGATCACGGACATCCTCGCGGTGCTCTATGCGAACACGCTGCGCTACCGTCCCGAGGACCCGAAGCACCCCGCGCGCGACCGTTTCATCGTCAGCAAGGGGCATGCGGCTGCCGCCGTTTATGCCTGCCTCGCCAATGTCGGCGTGCTCTCGCAGGACGATCTCGCGACGTTCGGCCAGCAGGGCTCGCGCCTGATGACGCACGTCAATCACAAGGTTCGCGGCGTCGAGCTGTCGACCGGTTCGCTGGGCCATGGCCTGCCGTTTGGCGTCGGCAAGGCGCTGGCCGGAAAGCGGCAGGGCAAGGACTGGCGCGTCTATGTGCTGCTCAGCGACGGCGAGATGGACGAGGGCTCGAACTGGGAGGCGCTGATGTTCGCCGCCCATGCGCGCCTCGATAATCTGGTCGCGGTCATCGACTACAACAAGCTGCAGAGCCTGGCCTCGACCGAGAGCACGCTGGGCCTCGAGCCGCTTGTCGACAAGCTTGCGGCGTTCAACTGGAACGTGATCGAAGTCGACGGGCACGATCACGACGAACTGCGGCGCGCCTTCTACCAGGCCAATGAGAACAAGGGGCGGCCGACCCTGATCTTGGCCCATACCGTAAAGGGAAAAGGGGTCTCCTTCATGGAAAATTCCGTGGCCTGGCACTACAAGAGCCCGAACGACGCCGAGCTGGCGCTTGCGGTGCGCGAGATCGAGGGCAACCATGCGTAGTGCCTTTATCGACGAGCTCTGCACGCTGGCCGAAGAGCATCCGCATATCGCGCTGATGGTCGGCGATCTCGGCTATTCCGTGATCGAGCCCTTTGCCGATCGTTTCCCGGACCGCTTCTTCAATTCCGGCGTCGCCGAGCAGAACATGGCCGGCATGGCGGCCGGCATGGCGTCCGAGGGCTATCACGTCTTCACCTATTCGATCGCCAACTTCCCCACCTTCCGGTGCGCGGAGCAGATCCGCAACGACATCGCCTATCATCAGCTGCCGGTGACCACGGTGTCGGTCGGCGGCGGCTTGGCCTATGGCGCGCTCGGCTATTCGCATCACGCGGTGCAGGATTATGCGCTGCTGCGCTGCATGCCGAACATGCTGATCGCGGCGCCGGGCGATCCCGCCGAAGTGCGGGCGTGCCTGCGCTATCTCGTCGACAATCCGCAGCCTTCCTATCTGCGCCTCGGCAAGACCGGCGAGCCGACCTTCCGCTCGCCCGATGTCGCGCTGGCGCCGGGGGCATGGCTGCCGCTCGATCCCGCAGAGCAGGATGACGGCGTCCGCCGCGCCATCCTGACCACGGGCGCGACGCTGGAGCTCGCGGTCAAGGCGAAGCGGGAGAGCGACGCCTATGCCGGCCATGCGCTGTTCTCGCTGCCGCTATGGGGCATGGAGTCCAAGCCGGCCCAGGCCGCGCAGTGCGCCGAGTTCGACGAGATCATCACGGTCGAGGATCACCTGCAGGACGGTGGCTTCAGCTCGTGGCTGCTCGAGGCGCTGATGGCGCAGGGCGCTGCCATTCCGAAGATTCGCAGCATCTCGCTGTCGCCCGAAGTGTGCGGCCAGGTCGGATCGCAGGCGTTCCTCAACCGTTCCGGCGGCCTGACCTTCGAAACGCAGGGTGCCTGAGATGACGACGCCGGTCCTTTCGATCTGCATTCCGACCTTTTCGCGCGCGGCCAGCCTGCGGAAGCTGCTGGCGAACCTCGAGGAAGTGCTCGCGGTATGCGGCGACGAGCTCGAAGTATGCATCTCGGACAATTGCTCGGAAGACGACACGCAGCAGGTGATCGAAAGCTTCGCGCAGCGCATGCCGATCCGCTATTTCCGCCAGGCGAGCAATGTCGGTGCCACGCGCAACATCCTCGGGGTGTCCGCGATGGCGACCGGGCGCTGGCGCACATGGGTGGGCGATGACGATTTCGTCGACAAGCAGGTCGTCGTCGACCTGATCGCCGCCCTGAAGGCCTGTCCCGCGGAGACCTGGTTCCTGGTCGATGCGTCGCACGGAGACGCCGAGCTCGCCTATTTCCGGGGGATCCGGGGCGGAGACTATGCGGCAGCGGAATTCAGGCCGCCCCTGCTGAAGGAGGGCGTCCAGCCGCTCTGCTTCATGGGCGTTCACATCTTCCCTGCGGCTGCCGTCGAACTGCTCACCGCGCTGACCATGAAACAGGCGCGGCCCTGGCCGCATATCGCCGGCTTCCTGCGCTACATCAGCGATCGCGGTGTCCATGTGCAGGTCTGGAATCGCGCGCTGGTCCATCAGGCGGGCGGGAGCGAAAGCCTGTTCTGGGAGGCGGGCGATCTGGCCGATATGCGGCTCGACAAGCTGCGGATCATCAGCGAGGTGCCCGGCGGCGACTTGTCGAACCGGCTGTTCCTGGCCAAGCTGCTGACCCGGGAAGCATATCGGCGGGATGTCTTCTCCGCGCTCTTCAGCTGGCGCATCTATGAGGGCCGCAAGTTCAGGGCCCGGTCGCTGAAGGAAGTGCTGTCCCGGGCGCTCGCGCTGGGCGTCATGGGCCCGATCCTGCTCCCGCATGCGGTTCTGGTGGCGGTGCTGGCGCTGCTTCCAACTTCGCTGCTGGATTTCGGGCTGCGCAAGACCGGTTTCGGCCACAAGAAGCGCGTCTACATCGAAACGAAGGAGCGGCTCGGCCAGCACGACGCCCTCCAGCGCGGGCTCTAGGCCCGCGCTTCCGGTTGCCGATCGACACATTCGACACGCATGACTCCTGCAACGTCCCTCAAGCGAATGAACTTCGCGCTGCTGCGGCATCTGCCGACATCGGTGCTGTTCTCGTTCCTGTATCGCATCGTGCAGACGGCGATGGGGTTCCTGACGATCCCGGTGATCGTCGCCTTTCTCGATGCCAATCAGCAGGGCTATTACTATACCTTCCTGGGCCTTTCGGCGCTGCAGTCGTTCCTGGAGCTGGGCTTCGGGATCGTCATCATGATCTTCTCCGCGCATGAGTGGCGCGATCTGTCACTCACGCGCGAAGGCATAGTCGGGCCAGCGGAGCCGCTTTCGCGGCTTTCAAGCCTGGGCAAGATCATCTTCCGCTATTTCTCGATCTCGGCGGGGATCTTCTTCGCCTTCGCCATCACGGTCGGCTATTTCACGCTTGCCTCGAAATCCGGCCCGTTCCCGGTGGAGAAGTTCGTCCAGTTTGCGCTCTATCTGTCACTCACGGCGGCGGTCTTCTGGGTCAATCCGGTGCTCAACATCATCGAGGGCTGCAACCAGGTGAGCGAGACCGCGCGGTTCCGCACCTGCCAGCTGATCGTAGCCTATGGCGCCATGTGGGTGGCGCTCGCCAGCGGCGCGGGGCTCTGGTCGCTCGCAGTCCTGGCCGGCTGCCAGTTCGTCGCCGTGCTGATCTACCTGACGACCTTCAAGCGGCAGTTCCTCCGCCTGTTCCGGATGCCCAAGGGCGAAGCCGAGATTTCGTGGCTGAACGACGTGTTTCCGATGCAGTGGCGCATCGGCGTGCAAGGGCTGTTCAGCTATTTCTCCTTTCCCTTCTACACGACCCTGGCCTTCTGGGCGCTCGGATCGGTCGCGGCGGGGCAGCTTGGGCTCACGCTGCAGATCGCGAGCGGCATCCAGTCGCTCGGCCTGGTCGCCATTTCGGCGCGCGGCGCGGAATTCGCGTTGCTCGCCGCGTCCGGAAAGCGCGACGAGCTGGCACGCAAGTGCAAGGCGGCGACAGGGCTGGGCCTGACCGTGGTGATGCTGGGCTTCGCGGCGTTCGTGGCGGCGACCTGGTTCGTGAAGGCCTATTTCCCGCATATCGGGCAAAGGACGCTCGGGCTGGATGCCACCATCCTCCTCGCCTTCGGGGTGCTGGCCACGGTTCCGGTGCAGGGCATCGCGCTCTATCTGCGCGCGAACAAGGTGGAACTGCTGACTCCGATTGGCGTATCGAGCGGCATTCTCTACGGCGTGCTCGGGGCCGGGGGGATCTTCCTGTGGGGGCAGATCGGTCTGGTGGCGAGCTACGCGCTCGTCACGGCGCTGTTCACCTTGCCGCTTACACTTCTTATAGCAGTACGTCAGAATGAGAAATATGCACGCGACGCCGCATGAAGACACGCCGCCGGCCGAACGGCAGAAGCGCCCCGTGCGGGCGTTCTACTTCTTCGTCATCGGCGCAGCGTTCGCGGTCATGGTCGGGACGATGTTCCGCTGGTGGACGCGCGACACGATGCAGTTCGAGTCCGACGCGGCCTATTTCTTCGACGTCAGCTCATCCTATTTTGTCAGCCACGACGACTATGTCGGCGGCGAGAATGCCGGGCCGATCGTCGTCTGGGCGCACATCTACCGCTTCCTCGAGGGGATGGGCGTCCGCGCCGACCCGCTATGGGGCATCCTGCTCAACGCCGTGCTGATCGTGGCGGCGATGTCGCTGTTTTTCCGCTACGCCATCGCCAATTTCGATCTCGATATCCGCAAGCAGCGCCTGCTGGCTTTGCTGATGGGTTCGAACGGCCTCATGATGATGTTCGCGGGCATCCATCTGCGCGACTGCTTCCTGGTGACCTTCACCACCATCGCGGTGACGGTCTTCGGCAAGCCGGTGAAGCAATGGAACCTGCAGACCATCGCTTGGCAATTGAGCCTGCTGGCCGCGCTCGTCGTGCTGAGCTATTTCTGCCGCGTCGAGGCGTTCATCGTTCCGGTCATCATCTATCTGATCTCGATCTACGCGTTCAATTTCTCGGACCTCGACCTGCGGTTCAAGGCGATCTTCGTCCTGGTCGGTGCGGGCCTGCTGTATATCGCCTTCACGCGCATCATCGACGTCGGCGAATATTACACGTCCTACGTCGAGCGGAATTACGACGCCTATCGCGAGCTGTCGGAAGACGAGACGGGTGCCAGCTCGCTGGCGCTCTACCTGCTGTATCGCCTGCCGGTCTATATCACCACGGTCGCGGCCTCGCTGCAGGTCCTCTTCGTCAAGTTCCCGGTCTGGCGCGAGATGTGGCGCGGGTCCTACGACTTCTACATGACGCTGACGGCGGTGCAGATGCTGTTCGTCGCACCGCGCGCGATCGGCATGTGCCTCTCGTCAGTGTACCGCAAGGTGCCCAACATCGTCACTTTCCACGTCCTCGCGGTGGTGCTGATGCTCGTGTTCGTCGCGCTGACCAGTATCCAGGTCCGCCACTTCGCGGTGGTCTACCCCAGCCTGTTGCTGCTCGCCGTCGAGTGGCGGCGCGGCGACGGCCGCGGCTGGGAGGTGTTCACCAACCTGGTCGTGTTCGGGCTGCTGGCGCTGGTCCTCGCGCTCAACCTCTACTTCCTCATCGTCTCCATGGCGTGAGGCGCCGGCGCGGGGTGCGCGCAGGCGATCGGCCGGTCCGCCGGCCTCGACGGAATCGTTCAAACAGGAGTGTGGAATGGAAAAGCGGGCGATCATATTGGCAGGGGGCAAGGGAACGCGCCTTCGCCCTTATACGACCGTTCTGCCCAAGCCCCTGATGCCGATCGGCGAGTATCCGATCCTCGAGGTCGTGATCCGGCAGCTGGTAAAGGCCGGGTTCAACCGCATCACCCTGGCGGTCAACCACCAGGCGGAGATCATCAAGGCCTATTTCGCCGGCACCGATCTGGGCGTGGACATCGACTATTCGCTGGAGTCCGAGCCGCTCGGCACGATGGGGCCGCTGCGGCTGATGCAGGACCTGCCCGAGAACTTCCTGGTGATGAACGGCGACGTGCTGACCGACCTCGACTTCGGCGCCTTCTACGATCGACACGTCTCGGAGAACCGCATCTTCTCCATCTCCGCCCACCGCCGCCAGCAGGTGATCGACTATGGCGTGCTCGACCGCGATGATGCGGGGACGCTGTCGGGTTTCCGCGAGAAGCCGAAGTCGGACTATCTCGTCAGCATGGGCGTCTACATGGCCAGCCGCCGCTGCCTCGAACTGATCCCGCCGCGGCAGCTGTACGGGTTCGACAATCTGATGACCGACCTGCTCGACCGCGGCGAGAAGGTGGCGGTGCGCGAGTATGAGGGATACTGGTTGGATATCGGCCGGCCGGACGACTACATGACCGCCATCGAGGAATTCGACCTCAAGAAGGAGCAGTTCCTCTGATGCAGGGGCTGGCCATCGTCGCGGGGGCGCAGGGGCTTCTCGGCCGTCGGCTGTCCGCGCGGCTCGAGCAGCGCTTTCCCGACCTGACGGTTTGCCCGCTTGCGCGCCCGGCGGGCGACCTGCGGGATCCCGCGACCTGGGAGGATCTGCCGCGCGCGGATTTCGTCTTCCAGCTGGCCGCGCGGACGTTCGTCCCGGACAGCTGGCAGAACCCCAGCCAGTTCATTCACGACAATATCTCGATCACCGCCAACGCGCTGGAATATTGCCGCAAGCATGGCGCCGCGATCGTCTATGCGAGCTCCTATCTCTACGGGAACCCGGATTTCCTGCCGATCCCCGAGAGCGCCCGGATCGACATTTCCAACCCCTACGCGCTTTCGAAGATGATGTGCGAGGAGATGGTCGAGCACCTCTCGCGCATGTTCTCGTTCAAGGCGACGGTGATCCGGCCCTTCAACATCTACGGCCCCGATCAGGATGAGCGCTTCCTGCTGCCGTCGATCGTGCGCCAGGCCAAATATGGCGATGCCATCAAGGTCATGGATCTGGAGCCGCGCCGCGATTACGTCTTCGTCGATGACGTGGCCGATGCCTTCATCGCCGCCGCGCAGCGCCTGGCCGATTTCCAGGTGTTCAACGTCGGCAGCGGCGAAAGCTATTCGGTGGGGGACGTCGCCGGCATCGTGAAGGAACTGGTGGGCAGGGACGTGCCGCTGGTCTCGGCGGAGGAGCGCCGGATCTCCGAGATCATGGATACCCGCGCCGACATCGCAAAGGCACAGGACCTGCTGGGCTGGGCGCCCAGGGTTTCGCTCCGCGACGGGCTCAGGCTGCTGGTTGACAGCGTATCGGAATGACGGGCCCCGCCGCCTATATGGGTGCATCGATGCGCCGGTGGCGAGGATACGGAAACGGGGCGGGAAAGCCCCTGTGAGAGTGGTTTTTAGATGCAAAGCCAGATGAATGTAGCGTTCCTGGGCAGTGGCCGCTGCTTCCACACCAATGACTGGTTTCGCTCGACCTGCGAGCTCCTTGGCGTGCACGTTCCCTACATCACCGACAATTATGAAGGTGACGGGCTCCCCACTATCCTCAAGGATGGCGACGATGTCCGCGAGCTGCTGATCATCGACAAGGTGCTGGCGACCCGGGCGTCGACGTTCGGACATCGCTGGCGCAACCTGGTGAAGCTGCTGCTGGTCCCGGTGCAGATCTTCCTGCTCCGGCGGCATCTGGCGAAGATGAACCGGCCGTTCCTGCTCGCCCATTCGACCTATTATGCCTTCATCGCCAGCTTCACCAACGCGCCCTACGCCGCGATCCCGCAGGGAAGCGAGGTGCTGGTGCGCCCCAAGGCTAAATTCTACCGCTGGTTCCTCCGGCGCTCGCTGGAGAAGGCCAACTTCATCACTGTCGATTCCGAATCGATGAAGCGTAGCATCGGCGATCTGACGACCACGCCGGTTTTCATCGTCCAGAACGGCATCAACGTCCGCGCCGTCCGCGCCCACCGGGTGCCGGTGCGCGAACTGGTGATGTCGATCCGCGCCATCTCCGCCAACTATCGGATCCTGGAGATCATTTCAGGCCGCAACGCCGCATCGCCCGATACGGCGCTGACGATGACCTTCCCCTTCACCGAGGCGAACTATTTCAAGGCGGTGAGCGAGGCCGTCGGCAAGCAGGACGTGCTGCTCGGCTGCGTCGACAAGGAAGAGCTCTACGGGCTGATGGGGCGGGCGAACTGCATCCTCTCCATCCCGGGCAGCGATTCCTCGCCCCGCTCGGTCTATGAGGCGATCTTCGCCGGTGCCGCGGCGCTGTGCGCGCCATCGCAATATATCGAGGCGCTGCCTGCCTGCATGCGCGCGCGCGTCGTAGTGGTCGATATCGCCGAGGAGGGCTGGTTCTCCCGGGCCGTCGCGCGCGCCGAGGAAATCGTCCGGACCGACTATGTGCCCAGCGAAGAGGCCCTGCTGGCCTTCGATCAGGTCAAGAGCATGGCGAAGTGCCTGGAACTGGTGCGGCAGTTCGACGCGCGGCAAGCGGCCTAGTCATTGCGAAACCCTTTTACGGCGCGCTCCCGCGCCAGCCTTCAACGAAGTGATGCCCGATGAGTGAGATGCTCAAGATCCTGTGCGTGTTCGGCACCCGGCCGGAAGCGATCAAGATGGCGCCGATCCTCGGTGCGCTGGCCAGCGCGCCGGACATCGAGCTGCGCGTGTGCGTCACTGCCCAGCATCGCCACATGCTGGATCAGGTGCTCGACCTGTTCGGGATCGTGCCGGACTATGACCTGGACCTGATGAAGGAAAAGCAGGACCTCAGCGACATCACCGCCAATGTGATCCTGGGGCTGCGGCCGATCCTGGCGGAGTTTCAGCCCGATCTCGTGCTCGTCCACGGCGACACCACCACCACTCTGGCCGCGTCGCTCGCCGCCTATTACCAGCGCATCGCGGTGGGCCATGTCGAGGCCGGGCTGCGGACCGGCAACATCTTCTCGCCCTGGCCCGAAGAGATCAACCGGAAGGTGACGGGCAGCATCGCCCAGCTCCATTTCGCGCCTACCGAGCGCTCGCGGGCCAATCTTCTCGCCGAGAATGTCGCGCCCGCCAGCATCGAGGTGACCGGCAACACGGTGATCGACGCGCTTTTCCAGGCGCTCGACCTCATCGAGGCCGATCAGGCGCTCAGCCAGGAGCTCGATCAGCGTTTCGGGCTCGATCCCGATGCGCAGATGATCCTGGTCACCGGGCATCGCCGCGAGAGCTTCGGGGGCGGGTTCGAACGCATCTGCCGCGCGCTCAAGGAGATTGCGGCGCGGCCCGGCGTCGAGATCGTCTATCCCGTGCACCTCAATCCCAATGTGCGCGGGCCGGTCGAGCAGCATCTGGGCGGCATCTCCAATATCCGCCTGATCGCGCCGCAGGACTATTTGCCCTTCATCTACCTGATGAAGCGGTCGACGCTCATTCTCACCGATTCCGGCGGCGTGCAGGAAGAGGCGCCGTCGCTCGGCAAGCCGGTGCTCGTGATGCGCGACACCACCGAGCGGCCCGAGGCGGTCGAGGCCGGGACGGTGCGGCTGGTCGGCACGGACGATCGCCTGATCGTGGAGAGCGTCAACCAGCTGCTCGACGAGCCCGAGGCCTATCGCGCCATGAGCATGTCGCACAATCCCTATGGGGACGGGAAGGCGTCGCAGCGGATCGTCGAGGCGATCCGGGCATGGGCCGCCGCGCGCCAGGCCTGAACCGACATTACCGGCGGTACGCCGCCAACATGGCGCGCGGACGATGAACGCGCTGCGATCCGGAGAAGAGGGAACTACCATGGAACGTGAATTCACGACCATTTCGATCGTCGGGCTGGGCTATATCGGCTTGCCGACGGCCGCGATGTTCGCTTCGCGGAAGATCCGGGTCATCGGCGTCGATGTCGACGCCAACGCCGTGGCAACGATCAATCGCGGCGACATTCACATCGTCGAGCCCGATCTCGACATTGCCGTGAAGTCGGCGGTGCAGAGCGGCTATCTGCGCGCGACGGGCACGCCCGAGCCGGCCGAGGCGTTCCTGATCGCGGTGCCCACGCCGTTCAAGGGCGAGGACCACGATGCCGATCTCTCCTATATCGAGGCGGCAAGCCGGGCGATCGCGCCGGTGCTCGCGCCCGGCAACCTCGTCGTGCTCGAATCCACCTCGCCGGTCGGCGCGACCGAGCAAATGGCAGCCTGGCTCGCCGAGGCACGGCCCGATCTCACCTTCCCGCAGACCCATGGCGAGGAATCCGACATCCGCATCGCGCATTGCCCGGAGCGCGTGTTGCCCGGCAAGGTGATGCAGGAGCTGGTCTATAACGACCGGGTCATTGGCGGGCTGAGCGCGCGCTGCTCGAAGACCGCGGCGACGCTCTACAAGGTCTTCGTCAAGGGCGAGTGCGTGATCACCAACGCGCGGACCGCCGAGATGGCGAAGCTCACCGAGAACAGCTTCCGCGACGTCAATATCGCCTTCGCCAACGAGCTTTCGATCATCTGCGACAAGCTTGGCGTCGATGTGTGGGAGCTGATCGAGCTGGCCAATCGCCATCCGCGCGTGAACATCCTGAAGCCCGGCCCCGGCGTGGGCGGGCACTGCATCGCGGTCGATCCCTGGTTCATCGTCTCGCGGACGCCGGAAGAGGCGCGCCTGATCCGCACCGCGCGCGAAGTGAATGACGGCAAGCCGGGCTGGGTGCTCGACAAGGTCGAAGCTGCACTCGCGGCGATCGAGGCGCGGGACGGCAAGGCACGCGATGCGCTGACGGTCGCCTGTTACGGCCTGGCCTTCAAGCCGGACATCGACGACCTTCGGGAAAGCCCGGCACTGGAGATTGCCCGGCATATCGATGCGAGCCATGGCGGCCGCGTGCTGCTGGTCGAACCGCACATCCACGTCGCGCCCGCGGGCTTCGCCAAGGCCGAGCTGGTCAGCGCGGAAACCGCCTTTGCGGAGGCGGACCTGCACGTGCTGCTCGTCGATCATTCGGTCTTCAAGGCGATGGCGCGACCGGCGGGCATGCTCGTCGACAGCCGCGGCATATGGTGACGCGCATCCCCAAGGTGCGCTATGAAAAGCTTTTAATTATCAATGTCTTGCGTCTCGACGGATGCCCTTTGGCGGTACCCCTGGAGAGCTTGACGAATCGATGGAGGCCTTCCATTGGCTGATAAGATGTCTTCAAGAACATACCAGATCTGCACGCGTTGTGTCATGGACACGAGCGATTCTGCCATTGAATTCGATGATCAGGGTGTGTGCAGTCACTGTCATGCATTTGACAATGACGTAAAGCCGCATTGGCATACCGATGAGCGCGGCCGCGAAGCCGTTGCGCAGATGGTTGCCGATATCAGGAAGAGCGGTGAGGGGAAGCAGTTTGACTGCATTCTCGGCATGTCGGGCGGGCTCGATAGCTCGTACATGCTGCATCTCGTCGTGAAGGAATTCGGGCTTCGCCCGCTCGTGTTCCATGTCGATGCCGGATGGAACACCGACATCGCAGTCAACAATATCCAGATGCTGGTCGAGAAGCTTGGCCTCGACCTTTATACCGAGGTGATCAACTGGGAAGAGATGAAGGATCTGCAGCGGGCCTTCTTCAAATCTCAGGTTTCGTTTGTTGACACACCGCAGGATCTTGCGCTTTTCTCAGCCATATACAATTATGCAGCCAAGAATGGATTCAAGTATGTGATTACTGGCGGCAACAACTCGACCGAGTGCGTACGCGAATCTCTGGAGTGGACCTATTTCTCCACCGACATGACACAGGTGAAAGATATTCACCAGAAGTTCGGC
>Ga0164294_10003077_pt1 | contig 14888 bp, 13 predicted proteins | sample GEODES005metaG_FD_111479 | JGI IMG/M metagenome (GOLD analysis project Ga0164294, IMG submission 111479) | Oligotrophic lake water microbial communities from Sparkling Lake, Wisconsin, USA - GEODES005 metaG | ecosystem: Environmental > Aquatic > Freshwater > Lake | place: USA: Sparkling Lake...
CCCGAGCCTCAACGGCGAGCCGCCTGCGCAGGATCAGGGCGAATCGAGCATGTAGTCGCGGTTGAACGGGTAGTCCGACTGCGCGCCGGCCAACGCACCGCCTTTCACCTGACCATCGGGCCGGCTGGCCAGCAGCTGGTAGATGGAAAGCCAACCGCGCTCGAAGGCCATGGCCGAGCCGGCCAGGTACATGCGGTAGGCACGCAGCGTGGGTTCGCTCACCAGCGCGGCCGCCTCGTCAAGCCGCAACTCCAGCGCGTCGGACCATGACCACAGCGTGCGCGCGTAGTGCGGTCGCAAGTTCTCGGCATCGAGCAGTTCCAGACCGCCATCGGCCATGTGGTGCGCCACCTCGCTCACGTGCACCAGCTCGCCGCCCGGAAAGATGTGCTGGTCGATGAAGTCGCCCAGGCCCGCACCGAGCTGCTCGATGCCCACGGCGCCAGCGGTGATGCCGTGGTTGAGCATCAGCCCGCCGGGCTTGAGCAAGCCGCGCAGGCGGCTGAAATAGTCGCTGAGTTGCGCGCGCCCCACGTGCTCGAACATGCCCACCGAGGCAATGCGATCAAACGGCTCGTTCACGCTCAGGTCGCGGTAGTCGAGCAGCTGCATCTCGACGCGACCGCGCAGGCCGCGCTCGTCGATGAGCCGATTGACATGGGCATGCTGATGGCGTGACAGCGTGATGCCGGTCGCGTGAACACCGTGGTGTTCGGCCGCCCACAGCAGCAGCGCGCCCCAGCCCGCACCGATGTCGAGAAAGCGCTGCCCGGGCTGCAGCCTGAGTTTGCGGCAGATCAGCTCGAGCTTGGCACGCTGCGCGGCGGCCAGATCCATGCCGGCTTCGCGAAAGTAGGCGCACGAATACACACGCTGCTCGTCAAGCCACAGCCCGAAGAATTCGTCGCACACGTCGTAGTGAAACTGCACCTGGCGCGCGTCGCTTTGGCGGTCGTGGCGCGCGCGCGCCAGCCATCGCGCCAACCAGCGAGGCTGCAGCACCGAGCGGCCCTCGATGCGCGGGTCGCCGGCCAGATCGCCAGCCACCTTCATCACATCGGGCATGGCGCCGTCGATGTCGAGCAGGCCGCGCACATAGGCGTCGGCGATGTGGCCGATGCGGCCCTGCGCCAGCCAGCGCAGCGCGCGGCGGTCGGCCAGGCGCAAGCGCACCTTCGCGCCTGGCGCGCCGGCGCGCCCGCCCGGCCACTCCAGCGCCAGAGCCTGCGGCAACCGCGACTCGATCAGACCGCCCAGCGCGCTCATGGCGCATGGACTGGCGGCGGCGGCGGCGAATCGATCACCGTCTGGCTGCCATCGTCGTCATCGGACATGCCGTGCTCAATGCCGTAGCGAATCAGCGAGGCGGTGGTGGGCAGCTCGAGTTTTTCCTGGATGCGGCTCTTGTGGGTGCTGATGGTCTTGACCGACAGGTGCAGCTCGTGGGCGATGTCGGTCAGCCGGTGGCCGGCCACGATGCCGCGCAGCACCTCGAGCTCGCGATCGGACAGCCGCGAGTGGCGCGGCGTTCGGCGCGTACCGGTGAGCTGCATGACCACCCGCTCGGCCAGGTGCGCCGACACATAGGTGCCGCCTTCGACCACCCGGCGCACGGCGGTGAGCAGCTCGGCGCCGGCACTGTCCTTGGTGACGTAGCCCTTGGCGCCGGCCTGGAAGGCACGCAGCGCGTACTGTTCTTCGGCATGCATGCTGAGCACCAGCAAGGCCACGCCGACGTATTCGGCATGCACCCGCTTGATCAGATCGAGCCCGCTCATGCCGGGCATCGACAGGTCGACGATCAGCAAGTCGATGCGTTGTCTGCCGAGCATCTCGAGCGCCTGCGCGCCGCCGCTGGCCTCGCTGACCATCATGTGCTTTCCGGCCGATTCAAGGATGCGTTTGAGCCCCTCGCGAACGATCGCATGGTCGTCGACGATGAGGATCTGCAAATCGGTGGCAAACGAAGAGGTGCGGTTCATGACCCCAGTGTCGGCAGCCAGCACCTGTGCGCTCTTGAGTGCCATCAACCGCCACAGGCGCGGCGTCTTGATCTGCATCAACAAAACCACCCGCTACAAAAACCCGTCTCGGAATAGCCCTAGCCGCCAGCGCGGCGAAACAACCGCATCTGCAAGGCATGACGAAGCCGATTCACAGCCAACGCCGATTGCCGTAAGCCGCAGGCCGCGCGAAGCTTCGACTTCCAAACCGGACACGTTTTCAATACCCCTGACGGAGATGAAACATGACAACAGCCACCCGCTATGCCGAACCCGAAGACCTGCTGCACGACCAGCGCCACAACGGTCGTTGCGCGCTGGCACCGATGCCGGCGTCGCGGCCGCTGGTCGATCTGTTGCGTCTGATGGGCAGCGAGCCTGACGGCAGCGAGGCCGACCACGCCTTCACCGTGCCGCTGTGGCGGGTGCGCTCGGGCGCCACGCTGTTGCTCGAAGGTGCGCGCGCCACCCATGTGTACGTGGTGCGCACCGGCACCTTCAAGCTGATCAAGACCGCCGAAGACGGCTACGAGCAGGTGCTGGCGTTTGCCGGCCAGGGCGAGGTGCTGGGCTTCGAAGCGCTGTGTGAAGACCGCCAGCGCACCGGCGCGGTGGCCCTTGAGGACTGCATCGTCTACGCGATTGCCGCACGCGATGTGCTGCTGTGGCGCCGCCAGTACCCGTCGCTCGACCATGCGCTGCAGATGGCGCTCAGCCGCCAGTTGGCGCGCTCGGGCGAGATGACCGAACTGATGGCTGCGGTGTCGTCTGAAGTGCGGCTGGCGCGCTTCATCATGTGGTGGTCGGCACGCATGGCCGCGCACGGTCAGTCGCCGCGCCGGCTGCGTTTGCGCATGAGCCGCCGCGACATCGCCAGCCTGCTGGGCGTGGCGCACGAGACGGTCAGCCGGTCGTTCAGCACCTTCGTGGACTGCGGCTTGCTGAGCGTGGCCAACCGCGAAGTCGAGATCATCGACATGGATCGCCTGAAAGCCTGCACGCGCAACACGCGTGGGCTGTCTGACGAAACGCCCTACCGCGCGGCCGTGGGCGGTCGGCCTGCCGGTTTGCGCCAGCGCAGCCGCAGCCATGACGAGTCTGCGGTGATGGTGAACTGACGCCGGCACTTGCGTGTGCTCAACCCGGTTTGGCCGCGTGTGTCCACACTGAGAGTTCCATGAGTCCGCCGGGCTCTTGCTGACACAAAGGAACACGACATGGACACACGCACCAACCCCGCCACCGCCGAGACCACGCGCGAACACCTGGCCTCCAGCCTGCGTGAACTCGTCACCGAGTCTGAAGAACTGGTCAAGCACATCCAGCGCAGCGGGGGCGAGCATTTGCAAGGCGCTCGCGACCGCTTCGAGACCACGCTGGCCAGCGCGCGCGAAGAACTCGAGGCCATGCAAGACGGCGCGATGCGCCGTGCCCGCCGTGCCGCCAAGGTGGCCGACGCGACAGTGCACGAGCACCCGTATGCCTCCATGGGCGCAGCCGCTGCAGTGGGTGCACTGATCGGCATGCTCATCACAACAAGGCGCTGAAAACGAGGAGCGGCGCTTGCGCGCCGCCCTCGTCCGTCCGTGATGCCCGATCAGTTGTGGCTTGCAGGCTTGACCGATTCCATCCAGCGTTGCGTCAGCGACAGCCACTGGGCCTGAGCCTGGCCGAGCTGCGATATCGGCGAAGCGGCCGAGCCGTCACCCGGCTGGGCACCCATGGCACCTTGCATGATGCGTTGCGACATCGCCGTGGCGGTGTTGCGCATGCGTTCGATGAACTGCGCTTCGGTCTCGAGCGTTTGCTTGATACCAGCGCCGAACTGCTGCATCGACGTGCCCATCTGCCGGTTGATCAAGTTGGTGCCCACGGCCATCAGCTTTTGGATGTCGTTGGCCTGCTCGGCTTCGTGCATGGCGTTGCTGAGGTTTTCATTCAAGGTGTTGACCGCCTCGGCGTTGAGCTGCTGCGACTGCTCAAGCCATTGCGCCAGATTCTGTGCCGCAGCCAGCGAGCTGTTGAACATCTCTCGCACCGCTGTCGTGTTGCCGTACAAAAGATTGAAGCCGGTGTCCTCGACGTCGGACGCCACGTCTTCAGCTTGGGTGGAAGTGGATTTGGTGTGTCGAACCATGGGAACGCTCCTGACGTTGTGGGTGTGGGGAGCCGAGATGGTGTCGGCTGAGCCGCCATCGCCATTGATCATGCTCAACTTGGCAAGTGCCAAGGTGAACACGGCGCACCGGGCTTTAGTGCGTCATCAATGCGCCATCAGCAAGGGCAGCGTGGCTGCGCGCAGCACCGTGCGCGTGACCCCGCCGAGCACCCACTCGCGCACGCGGCTGTGGCCGTAGCAGCCCATGACCAGCACATCGGCGTGCAAGTCGGCGGCCAGCGCGAGCAGCAGCTCGCCCATGTCGCCCGGCGGCCGCCCGCCTTGATGCACCGTGACCGTGATGCCGTGGCGCTGCAAGTAGCGCTCGATGGGCAACGGGTTGTTGCGGTCGTCGCCGCCGGCGTCCTCCCAGGTGGCCAGGTGGATGTGCTCGGCGCGGCGCAAAAAAGGCAGCGCGGCGGTTACCGCACGCACCGAGCTGGGCGTGGGCTTCCAGGCGATGAGCATGGTGCGACCGATGTCGCCTTCGCCAAATGCGCCGGGCAGCACCAGGGCCGGCTTGCCCGTCTCGATCAGCACGCTGGGCACGAAATCAACCGGCACTTGCGCCAGCAGGCGGTTGTCGGGCTCGACCTGGGCGAGCACCATCAGGTCGCTGGCAAAGGCATGGCGCTTGAAGTTGCTGACCGGGTCGTCATTGCCGTCGCTCCAGGCGACGCCGGTGTAGCCCGCGCTCCTGACCTCGCGATCGAAGCCGGCCTTGGCCAGCTCGCGGGTCTGCGCATCGGACAGCATCAGCATGGCGGCGATCTGGCTGTCGGTGGACGTGGCCATGGGGTACTGCAGCAGCGCCGGCGTGATGGCGTAGAGCACTTCGAGCTGCGCGCCATGCGCGGCGGCCAGACGATGGGCCAGGTGCACGCGCCGCGCCGATTCGGCACTGGCATCTTGGTGCAGCAAGATGGATCGGATCTCGTTCATCGCAACGCTCCGTTTGGCAACGCGGGCCACACCGCTACCGCAACCGCGACACGGCGACCACGCGCAACGCCCGGGGCATCGCGCCCGGCGTCACGCGCAGTGTGAGCAGGCCCGAAAAGCGCGCCGTTGCGCAGCGTCAAGCACCGGCCAGCCAGCGCGCGGCCAGCGCGTCAGCGTCGACCGCGCCGTCGGTGGCCACATCGATCGCGATCGCACGCTCGTCGTCACCCAGCGGCTCGTGGTGGTCGATCTGCCGCTGCAGCACTGCCACATCGGCTTCGGACGCGTCGTTGCCCGCCGCGTGGCGCGCGGCCACCCGATGGCGCAGCACCGGCTCGGCGGCGTGGCAATGCAAGATGGCAAACGGCACGCCGAGTTCAGCGGCCAGCGCCTTGAAGCGCTGTCGCTCGCTGCGCCGCAAAAAGGCCGCATCGACGATGACCGGCCAGCCCGCGAGCAGCGCATCGCGGGCGCCATCGGCCAGCCGATCGAAGGTGCGTTGCGTGGCCTCGGCGGTGTAGACATCGAGCGCGCGCGCGGCCGAGCTTTGCAGCGGGCGCAACCCGAACAGCCGCTTGCGCTCGACGTCTGAGCGCAGCCGCACCGCATCGCCGCGCTCGAGCAGCTGCAAGGCGATGGTCGACTTGCCGCAGCCCGACAGGCCGTGGGTGATGAGCAATCGCGGCGCGGGTTTTTCGGTGGCCAGCGCCAGCGCGCAAGCCAGGTAGTCGGGCCCGCTGTGCGACGAGCGCAGGCTGGCCACGAGCGCACGCACCAAGGCACGGCTGACCTCGTAAAACCGCAGCACGCGCAAGCCCGCAAAGTCGCCGCTGCGCTGCAACCAGGCGTCGAGCGCACGCGCGGCCAGATCGGCTCGGCCGTGGGCGCGCAGGTCCATGGTCAAAAAAGCCAGGTCGCTGATGACGTCGATCCAGCGCAGCTCGGGGTCGAACTCGATGCAGTCAAAGGCCAGCACCTCGCCTTCGAACTGCACCGCGTTGGACAGATGCAAGTCGCCGTGGCACTCGCGCACCGCACCGGCCGCCCGGCGGGAGCGCCACAGCGGCTCAAGCGCCGGTGTGCTTTCAGCCAGCCAGCCGCGCAGCGCCCCGATCGCACCGGCATCGGCGTGCGGCTCAAGGCGGTCGATGACTTCACGCGCGGCCTTGACGATGGCCGCCGGGGTGCCGAAGGGCGACGCCACTTCGGCGCACGGCGCCTGAGCGTGAAAGTCGGCCAGACCCTGCGCGAGCTGTTCGAGCTGCGCGGCGTGCAGTTGCCCGGCGGCCAGCTGTTCGCTGAGCAGCGCGCCATCGGCAAAGCGACGCATGCACACCGCGTGGTCGATGGGCGTGCCACCGCCGCCCAAGCGCGGCGCCTCAGGGCTGCCGCACACCGGCACCACCTCAAGGTAGATCTGCGGCGCGAGCCGCTGGTTGAGCTGCAGTTCGAGCTCGCAAAACCGCCGCCGCGACGCCAGCGTGCTGAAGTCGACAAAGGGCAAGTGCACCGGCTTCTTGAGCTTGTAGGCGAGCGGGCCGGCCAGCAGCACCCACGAGATGTGGGTTTCGGTGAGCACCACGGGCTGCCGCAACTTGGATCGAAGGTGACTGCGCAAGGCCTCAATCAGGGTGCGGTCGGGCGGCGGAGGCGGCGGAGGCGGCGGCATTGCCTGGCCATGCGTGGGCGCGACATCGGGGCTGCGGGACGGGCACATGGCCCGAGTCTGCCGCAGCCGCGCGGCTTGAATATTGAGCCAACGCAACCCGATTGAGCATGCTCAATCGCCGAACGCAACCTCCATCCCAGACTCGACTTTTCTCGAAAACACAGGAGTGGGAATGGCGCAAGCGACGAAGGTGGCCGTGGTAACAGGTGGCGTGGGCGGTCTGGGCGAGGCGATCTGCCGGCGCCTGGCCGATGACAAGTTCACCGTGGTGGCGCTGCACAAGCCGGGCAATGGCACGGTGAGCGACTGGCTGGCCACCCACAAGGCCAACGGATATGACTTTGGCTCGCAGGAAGTCGACGTCAGCGATTTCGACTCGTGCGCGCAGGCGATGGCCAGCGTGCGCGAGCGCCACGGGCCGGTGTCGGTGCTGGTCAACAACGCCGGCATCACACGCGACGCGAGTTTTCGCAAGATGACGCTGGACGACTGGAACAGCGTGATGCACACCAACCTCGACTCGGTGTTCCACATGAGCAAGGCGGTGATTGAAGACATGCTGACGCTGGGCTGGGGCCGCATCATCAACATCTCATCGGTCAACGGCCAGCGCGGCGCTTTCGGGCAGTCCAACTACGCGGCGTCGAAGGCCGGCATGCACGGATTTACCAAGTCGCTGGCCATCGAATTCGCGAAAAAAGGCATCACGGTGAACACCGTGTCGCCCGGCTACCTGCGCACGCCCATGGTCACGAATATGGCGGCCGAAGTGCTTGAGCAGCGCGTGCTGCCCGAGATCCCGCTGGGCCGCCTGGGCGAGCCCGACGAGGTCGCCGAACTGGTGAGCTTTCTCGCCAGCGAGCGCGCCACCTTCATCACCGGCGCCAACATGGCGGTCAACGGCGGCCAGCATATGTTTTGAGCCCGGTTCAGGTTGCCTCTGTCTGAGGGAGAGGGAGTCAATTCACCCTCACCCCAGCCCTCTCCCGCGAGCGGGAGAGGGAGTTCATTCGGGAGAGGCTGGTTCAACTTTCCTCTCCCTGAGGGAGAGGCTGGTTCACGTTCCCTCTCCCTCTGGGAGAGGCAGCCAATTCAAATTCAACTTTCCTCTCCCTGAGGGAGAGGCTGATTCAAGTTCCCGCTCCCTCTGGGAGAGGCAGCCAATTCAAATTCCCTCTCCCTCTGGGAGAGGGCAAGGGTGAGGGAGTCTGACTTTGCCCCCGGAAAAGCCCGCTTCATGCGGGCTTTTTCTTGCCCGGTCGACGCGAAACCACGGGAATTTGCACGGCTCATGGTTATGCAAATATATAAATCTATCCACTAACATAATTTTTATATGTATTGCGCTCAATCAACATTCCTAAAATAATCCAGCTCAAAATATAAAGTTGCAACTGAAACCATAAATACTTTATGGAGGAGCCTGCCAAACAGCTGCAGGGCGTGAAGGAAACCACGAGGTAAGTACTTTGTGCGTGGCCGCGGTCGTGACCTGTTCAGCGGGACATGGGCGCGGTTTTTTGGGGTCATCCGGAATTCTATGGTAATGGCCTTTTATTATTTATTTCATCCTATGGAGATCAACATGAAAAAATCAATGAACATTTTCCTCGCAGGGTTTGCGAGCCTGAGCGTGATGGGCCACGCATACGCTGCGAGCAGTGAGGCAGAAGACGCTTATCGCACCACCAAAAATAGCGCTTCAGAATCTTACAAAGTGGCTCGTGAAAAATGCAACCAGATGAGCGGGAATCCAAAAGACCTGTGTATTGAAGAAGCCAAGGCGGCAGAAGTTCGCAGCAAGGCCGATGCAGAGGCGAAATACAAAAATACCCCGAAGGCCTACACGGACGCTCGCATCGCCATCGCAGATGCGGATTTCTCGGTGGCCAAAGAGCGATGCAATGCCAAGGCAGGTGATGCCAAGAAGCTTTGTCTTGAGGAGGCACGCGCTGCACACACCAAAACGGTCGTGGATGCCAAAGCTGGCAAAGAGATTCGCGAAGTGCAAAAAGACGCCAACGAGGACAAGCTCGATGCCGACTACAAGGTCGACGTCGAACGTTGCGAACGAATGGGCGGCAGCACCAAGGATGCGTGCGTGGCTTCAGCCAAAGCCAAGTACGGCAAGTAGCCAACCCGTACGGGCTGATTGATATCGACAACTTTCAAGCCCTGGCGCTGCGCCAGGGCTTGAAGGGTGGTTCTGCGACCCTTCAAGCCGCACAAGCACCCGACCTGTCTCTTACTGCTCGGCTGGGGGCGACTTGGGCTCGCTGATGACTTGCGTCAGGTCATCAACAGCCTGATCGGAACTGTCCTGAGTTTCGTCCTGCTGCTCCTCGTCTTGTCCATAGAAACCACCGTCGCCAGGGACAGCGCCCTCACTTTTCGGCATCTTGTCCGCGTCGACCTGCGCGGCGTCTTCTATCTGATTTTTGTTGGTACCCATATAAAGCTCCTTGCTTGTCGGTTGCGGCGACGTGCGCCGGCCGACATGGACTGCTGAATGCCGCTGACGACCTGCCAACCCTGACAAGCCGCATCGGCCCGACCTAGCACCCGCACTACAGCCTGCCCATCAAGACCAAGATGAGCAGCACCACCACGATGACGCCGACCGCACCGCTGGGGCCATAGCCCCAGGATCTGCTATGCGGCCACGTCGGAAAGACACCGAGCAGGATCAAGATCAAAACGATCAGAAGGATGGTTCCCAAGCTCATGACGTGCTCCTTTGAAGGTCACATCTGAACGATGTGCCCAAGCCTTTCGGCGATCACCCACCCCCCCAAAAGCACAGCGCCAAGGGGGAAGAGGCACCTTAAGTTGCGAGGCTTGAACGCGATTGCGGGGGCTCAACCAGCAGGGCATGAGCGTGGCCGAACCCTCACCCCAACCCTCTCCCGCGGGCGGGAGAGGGAGTCATTCACCCTCACCCCAGCCCTCTCCCGCGAGCGGGAGAGGGAGCCAAGACACCATCGCCCGCTTGGCGGGTGATGGCTATTGAAGTCCCCTCTCCCTCTGGGACGGGCAGCCAATTCAAGTCCCCTCTCCCTCTGGGAGAGGGTTAGGGTGAGGGTGCGTGTATCCACCCCCAGACTGCTGCGCTTCACCGCCCCTGCCTTGACCCACCTCAAGGCACAAGCGGCTCAGGCTGACACCATCAGCCGCAGCCATGAGCATCCGCCACCTGCAGCAGTTACTCGAACCCGACTCGGTGGTGGTGATCGGTGCGTCGGACCACCCCGGCAGCGTGGGGACGACGGTGTGGCGCAATTTGCGCGCCGGCGCGTTCAAGGGCCGCATCGATGGCGTGAACCCGTCGCACGCCAGCCTGGACGGCGTGAAGCTCTACCCGCAGGTGAGCGAGTTGCCCGTGGCCCCCGAGCTGGCCATCGTGTGCACGCCGCCGGCCAGCGTGCCGCAGCTGATCACCGAGCTGGGCCGCTTGGGCACCAAGGCGGCCATCGTGATGACCGCCGGACTCACCGCCACGCAAAAACAATCCATGCTCGACGCGGCGCGACCCCATGTGCTGCGGCTGCTCGGGCCCAACTGTCTGGGGCTGCTGAGCCCGCACATCGGGCTGAACGCGAGCTTTGCGCACACCGATGCGCTGCCGGGCCACTTGGCTTTCGTGTCGCAGTCGGGTGCGCTGGTCACCGCAGTGCTGGACTGGGCGACCGCGCGGCGCATCGGGTTTTCGCACCTGGTGTCGGTGGGCGAGCGCGCCGACGTCGACTTTGGCGACCTGCTCGACCACCTGGCCAGCGACGCGCACACGCGGTCCATCTTGCTGTACATCGAATCGATCGAGTCGCCGCGCAAGTTCATGTCGGCCGCGCGCGCCGCCGCACGGAACAAGCCGGTGATCGTGGTCAAGGCCGGGCGCTCGGCCCATGGCGTGAAGGCGGCGGCCTCGCACACCGGTGCGCTGGCCGGATCAGACATGGTGTTCGATGCGGCCATACGCCGCGCCGGCATGCTGCGCGTGGACACGCTGCAAGAGCTGTTCGTGGCGGCCGAGACGCTGGCGCACTTCGGGGCGCGGCCACTCATCAATGCACTGCCGCGCGCGGGCGATGAGTGCCTCACGCTGATGACCAATGGCGGTGGCGCTGGCGTGATGGCGGCCGATGCGGCTGCCGCGGCCGGTGTGCCGCTGCGCGAGCTGCCCACCGAGCTGATCGCGCAGCTCGATGCGGTGCTGCCGCCCACCTGGTCGCGCGGTAACCCGGTGGACATCATTGGCGACGCCCCGGTCAGCCGCTACACACAAACGCTGCAAGCACTGCTGGCCGACGACGCTGGCGGCACGGTGCTGCTGATCCACGCACCCACGGCCATCGTGAGCAGCCACGACATCGCCGCAGCGCTCGCGCCGGTCGCGCGCGCTCACCCCGGGCGGGTGATGGCGTGCTGGCTGGGCGAGCCATCGGTGGCCGAGGCCCGGCGCCTGTTCATTGAGGCCGGCGTGCCCGACTACGCCACGCCCGAAGAGGCGGTGCACGCCTTTGCGATGGTGGCCACCTACCGACGCAACCAGGCGACGCTGCTGGCAGCGCCGGCCGCCACCGAAAACGCCGCGCCCGATGTGGCCGCCGCGCGGCGCTGCGTCGACGCGGCGCTGGCCGACGGCCGCGAGATGCTCGATGAGTTCGAGGCCAAGTCGCTGCTCAAGGCCTATGGCATCCCGACGGTGGCCACGCTGGCGGTGGCACCCAACGCAGCGGCCGCCGTCGAGGCCGCCGCCACGCTGGGCTACCCGGTGGTGCTGAAGATCCGCTCGCCCGACATCAGCCACAAATCAGACGCCGGCGGCGTGGCACTCAACCTGGCTGACGCCACCGAGCTGCGACAGGCAGCCGACACCATGCTCGCCACGCTGCGTGCGGCCTTGCCCGCGGCCGGGCTAGACGGCTTCACGGTGCAATCGATGCTGTTGCGGCCGCTGGGTCAGGAGCTGATCGTCGGCGCGAGCATCGACCCCATGTTCGGCCCGGTGCTGCTGTTTGGCGCGGGCGGCACCGCGGTTGAGGTGCTGGCCGACCGCGCCATCGCGCTGCCGCCGCTCAACCGGGTGCTGGCCGCCGAGCTGATCTCGCGCACGCGCGTGGCGCGGCTGCTGGCCGGTTACCGCAACCACCAGCCGGCCAAGCTTGATGCGGTGTGCGACGTGCTGATCGCGGTGTCGCAGATGCTGGCCGACATCCCCGAGCTGGCCGAGCTCGACATCAACCCGCTGTGGGCCGACGACCACGGCGTGATGGCGCTCGATGCGCGCGTGCGGCTGTCGGCCACCAAGCAGGCGGGCGCTGCGAATTTCGCGATCACGCCCTATCCGGCCGAACTGGTGCAAACGCTGAGCTGGCAAGGCCAGCCGTTGGTGATCCGCCCGATACGCCCCGAAGACGAGCCGCAGCACCGCGCCTTCATCGAAAGCCTGTCGCCCGGCGACTTGCGGCTGCGCTTTTTCAGCAGCCGGCGCGAACTGCCGCGCAGCGAAATCGCCCGCCTGACGCAGATCGACTACGCCCGCGAGATGGCCTTCATCGCGGTGCAAACCGGCACCGACGGCGTGCCGCACACGATGGGCGTGGTGCGCGCGCTGAGCGACCCCGACAACATCGAAGCCGAGTTCGCCATCATCGTGCGGTCAGACCAGCAGTCGCGCGGCCTGGGCGCGGTGCTGCTGCGCAAGATGGTCGACTACCTCAAGGCCCACGGCACGCAGCGCATGGTGGCCATGGTGCGCAGCGACAACCGCGCCATGCTCGAGCTGGCCGACTCGGTAGGCTGCGTGGTCGAAGCCGCCAGCCGCGACACCGACGAACTGCATGTGGTGCTCAAGCTGGCGGGCCCTCACCCCAACCCTCTCCCGCCAGCGGGAGAGGGAGCCAATTAAGTTCCCTCTCCCTCTGGAAGAGGGCTAGGGTGAGGGAGAAGCCAACTCAAATCCCCTCTCCCCGAGGGAGAGGCAGATTCAAGTTCCCTCTCCCCGAGGGAGAGGCAGATTCAAGTTCCCTCTCCCCCGAGGGAGAGGCAGATTCAAGTTCCCTCTCCCCCGAGGGAGAGGGAGCAGCTTCAGATTCCCTCTCCCTGGGGGAGAGGCCAACTCAAATCCCCTCTCCCTGGGGGAGAGGGTCAGGGTGAGGGTTGCTTGCCGGCCAGGGTGACGGCGCCCGAATCGCCATCGTCTGCCTCGGCCTCGGGCCACAGGGCCGGAAAGTAAAAGCGCAGCGCGTGCAGCGGCAAGCCGAAGCGCAGCGGGCCTTGGGGGGTGTCGCTGGCGACCAGGCGCCGATCCAGCAGCGCCTTGAGCACGGTGCCGGCGGTGCGCTCGCCCAGGCCTGTCATGGTCTTGAACTCGCCGCGCTCGAGTGCGCTGTCGGTCACGAACAGGTAGTGCAGCGGCCGCAGCGCGGCCAGCCGCACGCCGGATCGCAGCGTTTGTTCTTCATAGACCAGACAGGCGGCGATGCGCCGTTCCATGTCGCCCAGCTTCAACAGGGCAGCCATGAAATCGACCTGGTCCTGGCACACCGACAGCACGTAGCCGATCCAGTCGACCAGCGCTTGCTGGCTCAGGTTGCCCCGGCCATCCAGATCACCGCGCCTCGGCTCGTCGGCCGCGGCCAGCAGCGCGTTGTAGCGATCGGTGCTGCGCGCAAAGCCACGCAGCGGCGACCACAAGCCGCCGGTGTAGCCCAGCGCGGTGAGCATCGCGTGCGTGTGCAGCCGCATGACACGTCCGTTGCCATCGACAAACGGGTGCACCCAGCCCAACCGGTGGTGGGCCGCGGCCAGCGCCAACAGCGCGGCCTCGCCTCGGCGGGTGCCGCCGTAGACATCGCCCCAACGCTCGAGCAGCGCGGGCACCGCCGCAAAGGCCGGCGCCACGTGCTGGCCCACGCTCACCTCGCGCTGGCGAAGATGGCCGGAGGTGATGGCCGCGCCCTCGGGGGTGAGCAGATCGCCGGCGGGCAGGCGGGCGAACAGTTCACGGTGCACATCGGTGAGCGCATCGATACCGTACAGCCGCTGAGCACCGTCTGGGCCAGCGTAGCGCGACTCGATGGCGATCTCTGCATCGATGTGCGCCACCGCCAGCCGCTGCCGGGCTGCCAGCTCGCGGTTGTCTGAAAAATCGCGCCGAAGCGCCTGCTCGATCTCGAACGGCCGCGCGTGCTGGCCCTCGATGCGGTTGGAGTGATACGAGTTCATGCCCCGCAGCAGAGCGCGCAACTCGGCAGGCGCGCGCGTGCCGGCCAACTGCAACGCCGCGCGCGCCAGATCGTGCGCCTGGGCCAGCAGCGGCTGCTGCGCGGCCTCGGACGGCATCAGCGGTTCAAACTGATAGACAGAATCGTAAAGTGTCACCATGATTGCCAAGATGATGCCACTGGCAAGTCATTGATGGAGAATGTATTTGCCTTGTTTTTGCAAATTACTTTGCCAAGTTTTTTGCGGGATAGACCCTCACCCCAACCCTCTCCCGCGAGCGGGAGAGGCAAACTCAAATTCCCTCTCCCCGAGGGAGAGGGTTAGGGTGAGGGTTCAAATCCCCCCACCCTAGAAAAAACCGGCCACACGGGCCGGTTTTTCATCCGGGGTCAGACGCCCCCCCGGGGATATTGCCGCTGGTGGCTCATGCCGCCTTGGCGCGGCGCTTGCGCGCTGCCACGCCCAGGGCACTTAAGCCCGAGACCATCAGCCATGCAGCAGCTGGAATAGGCACGGCCGATGGGGTGGCAGACGACGTCCCCGAGACATCGCCAGAGCGCACAGCCAGAGCGTTGAGCTCGATACCTTCGCCGTGGTACTGGAGGCCGTCGGCGGCATAGAAGACCCACGAGCGAGTCTGACTCCCCGCGTACTGCAGGCCGAACCAGTAGTAGTAGGACTGCAAATTCTGGAAATCACCGCTGTTGGTCAGGGACCCCGCCGTGTTGCCAAGGGTGTCGTACCACAGGGACGCCATTTCGCTGTAGACGGTTCCGCCGCTGGTGGTCTGCACGTTGTAGCCGCAGTCGGTGCCCCCGTTCGCATAGTTGCAACCTGACGATCCGGTGTCGATCATGGTGGGCAGACGCCAGTCGCTGTAGCTGCCCAC
>Ga0164294_10003079_pt1 | contig 14883 bp, 14 predicted proteins | sample GEODES005metaG_FD_111479 | JGI IMG/M metagenome (GOLD analysis project Ga0164294, IMG submission 111479) | Oligotrophic lake water microbial communities from Sparkling Lake, Wisconsin, USA - GEODES005 metaG | ecosystem: Environmental > Aquatic > Freshwater > Lake | place: USA: Sparkling Lake...
CCATCCCACCCATGCCACCGCCCATCCCACCCATGCCACCGCCCATCCCACCCATGCCGCCGCCACCCATCGCCTGTCCACCACCCATGCCACCCATGCCACCACCCATACCCCCGCCCATGCCACCCATCCCACCCATCTGCCGGAGCGCGGGCACGCCTGCGTAGGCCGCCGGCATCTTCAGCGTCAGCGGCTTGTTCGACTTGTTGGTGACGAGGATCTGCGCGGAGCGCGAGTCGTTCGGGATGAACTTCACCGTCACGAGTCCGGCAGACTCGGCGTCGAGGACATCGTGGACCTCCGCCGTCGGCCGGCTGGCCGGTTGCTTCGATGTTCCGGCGTCGCGGGCGTGCGCCACGACGGCAGTCAACGAGAGCGCGATCAGGCCGAGAAAAGCGATCAGTGAGCGGGCCATGGCAAAACCCTTTGAGGCCGGAATCGATCCGGTACGGGGAGGATTCGAGGGGCGGATCACCGGGCTGCCGGAGAAGCTGCCCTCCCCCCTCTCGCATCTAGTATGCCTTCGGTTTCTGGCGAGGGAAATCGAGAGGGGATGCCGAGGGATTGCCGATCGGGGGGGTGGTGCCGGTCGAACGGCCGATCCGAGCGTTCACCATGAGAAAAAAAGAGCGAAGAAAAAAAGAACAAACCCCAAGGGGGACACCCCTGGGGTTTGCTTTTGATCAGATGAACGGTGTCCGGCAAGCCGGACAGTCCAAATCAACGCTTCGAGAACTGCGTGCCACGACGGGCACCGCGGAGGCCGTACTTCTTCCGTTCCTTCATCCGTCCATCACGGGTGAGAAACCCACCCTGACGGAGCGGTTCGGCAAGTTCGCCATCAAAGCTCTTGAGAGCCCGGGCAATTCCGAGCCGGCAGGCACCGGCTTGGCCGGACGGCCCGCCGCCGTCGACGGTGATGTCAACGTTTACGGCCGACTGGCAACCAACGACCTCGAGAGCACCGAAAACGAGCACCCGGTCCTTGATCGAGGGAAAATAGACCCCGAGTTCACGACCGTTGACCTTGATCGTGCCGTTACCAGGACGCAACCGCACGCGGGCTACCGCCGTCTTGCGTCGACCGGTGGCGAGCACGTCGCCATTGTTACGCACATTTCTCGTTCCCTGCTCGGTCATCGAATGAGTCCTCGTGTCAGGATCCGGATTCAGCGATCGGACCCGGTGTCAGTGGGGGGGGAGGTGAAAGTCAGCGGGCCGCCAGTTCGAGCGTCTCCGGCATCTGGGCCTGGTGGGGATGCTCCGCACCGGCATAGACCTTGAGTTTGTCGTGCATGTGCCGGCCCAAACGGGACTTCGGGAGCATGCGGCGAACCGCCTCGTCGATGATCAACTCCGGCCTGCGCTCGAGGCGATCGGCCGCAGTCTCCGACTTGAGCCCCTGGTAACCGGTGTACCAGCGGTAGAGTTTCTGCTGCCACTTCTTGCCACTGAACTGAACCTTTTCGGCGTTCACGATGACGACGAAATCGCCGGTATCAACGTGCGGCGTGTAGGTGGGGCGATGCTTTCCCATGAGGATCATCGCGACCTCGCTCGCCAACCGGCCCACCCGCTTGTCGGTCGCGTCGACCAGCCACCAGCGCTGCTCAACTTCGCCCTGCTTCGCCATGAACGTCTTCATTGATCCCGATGTCCTCTTTTGTCCGCGGTTCGTCGTGGCCCGCAGCCTCGTTGACCGGCAGGCGCGAACCCTCTCGACGGAAGCCCCGGAGGATACCAATGCCGGCCGCCCCGGGCAAGCGACCTCCGCAGGCCGCGGAAAGAGGCCGATTCACCCCCGCCCCCCGCCTCCGGAGCCATTGCTCAGCACCCCTTCCCAGAGGCTATCGGAGAGGAGCAGGCCCGATCTTGTGAGTCGGACCCGGGCGCCGTCATCGACGGCCCAGCCGTTGGCCACCCATCCCCGCACCAAATCCCCGGCCAGATCGTCGAAAGAAAGCCCGCTCTCGTTCCGGAACGTTTTGCGGACGATCCCGTCCCGCCGCCTCAAGCCCACGACAATCCGCTCCCTGGCGGCCCCCTCCGCCGTCATCCGGTCGTGGTCGTCAGCCGGGTCGAGCCCCGCTTCAACGCGTCGCATCCAAGTGAAGGGGCTGCGGTGGTTGGTGGTCCTCGTGCGCCCGTCAAACCGGGCGGCCCCCGGCCCGAAGGCCTCCCAAGGGCGGCAATCCCAGTAGCGTTCGTTGTGCTGGCAGCGGTGTCCGGGGCGGGCGAAGTTCGAGACTTCGTAGTGCTCGAAGCCCCCCGCTTCCAGCCGTTCGATCGCCCCCTCGAACATCCGCCGTTCGAGATCCTCCTCGGCACGCTCGAGGGCGCCACGGTTGAGGAGGCCGATGAATCGCGTCCCCCGTTCCCAGGTCAGGCAGTACACCGAGACATGGTGGACGCCGAGGGCGAGAACGTCGTCGAGATCCCGCTCCACCTCGGCGAGTGATTGGCCCGGCGCTGCCGTCATGACATCGATGTTGACGGCCAAGCCGGCGCCGAGGAGGAGGGCGACGGCACGGCGCACCTGCTCGGGCGTGTGATCCCGGTCGAGGGCTTTGAGGGTCCGGGCCGAGAGCGACTGGGCGCCGAGACTGACCCGGCTCACCCCGCAGGCCACCGCCGCCGCCACGAGCGCCGCATCGACATCGGCCGGATTGGCCTCGATCGTCACCTCGGCGCTGGCGACGGGGGCGAGACGGCCGGCGAAAGCCCCCCACAACCGCCGCAGCCCTGCAGCGCCGAGATGGGACGGGGTCCCCCCGCCGACGTACAGCGTGTCGAGGTCGAGAGCGGCGGGGAGACGCTCGAGTTCCTGCCCGATCGCCCTGAGGTAGCGATCGACGAGATCATCCCGTCCGGCAACGACGGCGAAGTCGCAGTAGCCGCAGCGGTGCCGGCAAAACGGAACATGGACGTAGGCGGCCCTGGGCGATTCCACGGCGACTGGCATGGTGGCACCTTCGTCCACGACCACCTCAGAGCCACACCTGGAGTCGGCCACCGAGCATGTCGGGAAGCCGCTTGGCGAGGATGCGGAGAATCCGTTCGTCGGTGTACCGGGTGGAGAAATGGCTGGCAATCACCACCTCATTGCGAAACCGGTCGCGCCGGGCGAGGAAATCGTCGAGGTGCATGTGCCCGAACTTGTGGATCCGCTCCTTGCGGTGATTGTGGGCCACGAAGGTGAGCTCCGTGATCAGGATCATCGCCTCGAACATCGCCGGACAGCGGTCGAGCCCCTCGGGGGAACTGTCGCCGAGATAGGCTACCAGCGGAGTGCGCACTTCGTGCGTCACGTCGGTGCCGGAGAGCCGCAGATCGCGGATCTTCTCCCCCGGCAAACCGAGAAATTCCTGCTTGAGCTTGCGCCGCCGCTCCCAGACGACGAAGCCGACGCTCGGCAACGTGTGCGTCGTCTCCGAGACGGTGACGACATGCTCGCGCGAGAGTTCGATCTCGTCGCCGGGGCAGGCGGGGAGGAGCGTGCAGGGGAGCCGCCCGCGGTCGAGCCGCGACACCGCCTTGAGGAGCTTCTCGATCGGCTCGATCGACGCCTCCGGAACGTAGATCGTCGGCGGCTCCATCTTCATCATCCGCCGCCGCGCCACGTACACCGGCAGGGCGGCGATATGGTCGAGATGGGTGTGGGAGAGAAACCATGTCCCGGTCGCCATGAACGCCCAGGGCTGGGCCCCGAGATCGAATCCGAGCTTCAGCTCCGGGATCCTCCAGTAACTCTGGACTGCCGCCCGGGAATAGCCCTGGATGGTGAGCCCCTTGTGAACGAGTGTGCGGAGCGGAGCGTTCTCGATCATGCAGGGGGGTCGGCGGCTGGAGGAGGGTCGGCTCGGGAAGACGCTTCGGCAGCCGGGGACGGCGCCGAGGTCGGGGTGGAGGACGCTGAGGCGGGGGAGCCGGTCGCGGCGAGGGGAGGCTGCGGAACGACCGGGGGGGGCTCGAGCCAAATCTCGTCGAAGAGGGCCTCCTGCCGGGCTGCCAGCCGGTGGCGGCGGACCAACTCAAGGATCGCCAGAAACATACCCACGAGGCGCGACCGGGGCATAGCCTCCTCGAACAGCTCCGAGAAAGCCACCTTCCCCCGCCCTGTGACGAGCCCCTCGATCCGCTCCATGTGGATCTCGATCGGCGTATCGTCGTGGACAATCTGCCGGGGACGACGCTTCTCGCGCTTCCGCAGCACGCGCGACATGGCCCCGACGAGGTCCCAGACGTGGACGTCGCCGATCGACACTTCCGCGGCCTGCCCCCGCCCCGTGGGGACATCGGCCATGACGCGGGCAAAGCGGAGGTCCCACCGCCGGGCCCGGTCCTCGAGGTGGACGGCGGCGTCGCGGTACTGCTTGTACTCGAGCAATCGCTGGACGAGATCCTCGCGGACCAATTCCACCGGCTCCTCGGTCTCCTCGGGACGGGGCACGAGGGCCCGCGCCTTGATCTCGAGGAGCACGCTCGCCAGCTCCACGAACTCCCCGACCTGATCGATCGCCAGCACCTCGAGCACCTCCAGCGACGCGATGAACTCCGTCGCAATGACGGCGATTGGCACCTCGGCGATGTCCACTTCCTGCCTTTTGACTAAGAACAGGAGGAGGTCCATCGGCCCCGAGAAGACGTCGGTGGCGACCTTGAACTGCACGCCGGCCTCTGGGGATGGGGGGGACGAACGGGAGCCGCGGCCGGGCAGGGAAGACTTTTTCCCCGGACCACGAGGCATTTGCCGGAGAAACGCCCGTCGTGTCAATGCCGGGAGCCGCGGCTGTGCGGTAGGATGAGGGGCATGAACCCCGACATTCTCTGGGCCCCGTGGCGATTGGCCTACATTCAGGGGGCTCCTGCCCCGCGACCGCAATTGGTGGAGCCGGCCACTTGGCGGACCGGCGCCGACCAGACCTGCTTCCTCTGCCGAGCGGCTTCAGCCTCCCCCGAGCACGACCGCGAGCTGGGGGTCGTCGTGCGAACCGGCTCGAGTGTCGTGGTTCTCAACCGTTTCCCGTATGCCAACGGCCATCTCCTCGTCGCGCCGCTCGACCACCGGGCCACACTCGCCGACCTCGACCGTGACCAGCTCCTCGATCTCCAGGAACAACTCGTCACCTGGTGCCGGCGGATCGAGACCGGGATGGAGGCCCACGGCTTCAACATCGGCCTCAACGTCGGAGCCGTCGCCGGGGCGGGGGTTCCGGGGCATCTCCACTGGCATCTCGTGCCGCGCTGGCCGGGGGATGTGAACTTCATGCCCTCCGTGGCGGGCGTGAAGGTACTCCCCCAGTCGCTCGATGCCCTCTGGCAGCAACTCCGCGGCGCGGAGCCCCCCCGCCCATGACCGATCGACCTTCCGTCCCCGCTGCTTCCTGGCTCCCAGACTGGCGAGCACGGGAAGCGATGATCCTCGCTCCCTGGGCGATGCATGCGGCCGACTCGCGCGGGCGCGTTCACGATGAGCAGCCCCACACTTTCCGCAGCCCCTACCAGCGCGACCGCGACCGGATCCTCCACTCCGCCGCCTTCCGCCGCCTCGCCCACAAAACCCAGGTGTTCACCGGATACCACGGCGACTACCACCGCAGCCGGCTGACACACACCCTCGAGGTGACAAGCATCGCCCGGACGCTCGCCCGGGCGCTGGCCCTCAACGAGGATCTCGTCGAAGCCCTGGCGATGGCCCATGACATCGGCCATCCCCCCCTGGGGCACGCCGGGGAGGATGTCCTCGACGAGCTGCTCGTCGATCAGGGGGGCTTCAACCACAACGCCCAGGCGCTGCGGATCATGGAGCTGCTCGAATCCCGCTATCCCGGATTTCCCGGCCTCAATTGCTCCCGTGAGGTGCTCGACGGGCAGGCGACACGCCGCAAGGACGGCAGCGGCGCTCCGCCGATCCTCGAGACGCAGGTGGTCGACGCGGCCGACTCAATCGCCTACGACACGCACGACGCTGACGACGCGGTAGAACTGGGGCTTGTTCCTCTGGAGGAGCTCCTCGAACTCCCGCTGGTGGCCGCTGCAGCCGAACGCGTCCGCGAGCGTCACGGCCGGCTCGCCGGCGTCGATCTGCGCCGGGCCGTCCTCCTCGAGCTGGTCGACTTCCAGGTTGCCGGGCTCATCGCCAGGGCCCGGGGAACGATCGACGCCCTCGCCATTCGCTCTCCGGAGGATGTCCGCCGGGCCTTCCTCGATGGCGCCGGCCCCGACGCCGGGAGGATCGTTGCCCCCGCGGCCGACGTCGCCGCCGGCAAGCGTGAGCTCGAGCGATTTCTGTTCACGCGGGTCTACCGCTGCGAGCGCGTCCTCGCCGTCAGGCTCCCAGCCCAGCAGCGGTTGCGGCAGCTGTTCGATTGGTACTGCGCCCGCCCCGAGGAGCTTCCCCGTGGATTCCGCGGCCGTGCCGAGCTGTTCGGTGCCCGGCGCAGCGCCGCCGATTACATCGCCGGGATGACCGACCGCTTCCTCGAGCTCGACCACCGTCGCCGCCTGGGAACGGGCTGATCAGCTGACGGTTGCTGCTTTTTCCCCGGCATATCCGCGTTATCCCTCACGCCCGCTCCCCCTCCAGCAAGGGGAATGCCTGAAACGATCGGGGTGGTGAGACCAGCCTCCGGGCGTGGTAGGATTGACCGATTCTCCCCTCGAAATCGAGCATCCATCCCTATGCAGTCCCGTTCCTCCCCGCTGGCCCTCCTCGTCCTCCGCGCGATCTTTTTCATGGTGGCGATGGGGATCGCTGTCCTCATTTTCAGCGCCGAAGGGATGCGTGAGGCCCCCTCCTGGGTGCCGTGGGCCGTCCTCTTTGGAATGGCGGCGGTGCCGCTGACGGTGATCGGCATCGACACCTCGATTCAGAGGAAAGATCTGACCGTGATCACGGCGGTCTACTTCGGCATGCTCGTCGGGGTGTTCCTGACCTATGTCGCCATTCTCGCCCTGACGCCGATCATTCCCCCGCCCCCGCGCAGTCCGGTCTTTGACTGGTACTCGCTCGTCCTCGGGATGGTGCTCTGCTACGTCTGCACGAGCCTCCTCCTCCAGACGCGCAACGACTTCCGCTTCCTCATCCCGTATGTCGAGTTTGCCCGCGACATCCAGGGGATGAGGCCGAATCTCCTCGACGCCAGCGCCATCGTCGACGGCCGAATCGCCGAACTCGCCGAGGCGGGGCTTTTTGAGAGTCGGTTTGTCGTGCCGTCATTCGTGGTCGACGATCTCCAGTCGGGGTCCGATGCGGCCGACCGCCAGCGCCGGCTCCGCTGCCGGCGGGGGCTCGATGTCCTCAACCGCCTCCGCGAGAGCAAGGCGATCGAGATCGAGGTCATCCCCCCCGACGACGAGGTCGACGCCGAGGTCTCCGACGACGCCAGGACCGTCGCCATGGCTGCAAAGCTCGGCGGCCGGATCATCACCAACGATCCAAACCTCGTGAAGATCGCCGCGCTTCGCAGTGTCCAGGCGATCAACGTCAACGACGTTTCTGTGGCCCTCCGGCCGACGTACGTCCCCGGCGATCTTCTCACCGTCCGCCTCGTGAAGCCGGGGGAGGAGCACGGCCAGGCGATCGGCTACCTCGACGACGGCACGATGGTGGTCGTCGAGGGGGGCCGCGACCAGATCGGCCGGACCGTGGGAGTGAGCGTCACAAGCACCCTGCAGCGGCCCGCGGGCCGGCTCGTCTTCGCCCGCCCTGACGATCACCGCGGCTGACGGCGGCGGGCGATCCGTCCCTCCGGCGCACGCCCCCGAGAAGTTCGCTACGATTTTCCATTGGGGTTTCCCCTGGGGGGGAAACGATCCCGTTCCGTTCACGGCCGGGGGCTGAAGCGCCCCGGTCACGCTGTTCCAAGGAGACCCGCATGATCCGTTCGCTCCGCTCCTTCACTCACCGCCTCGCGCTCCTCGCCCCGCTCGCTGTCGGGCTGGCGAGTGCACCATCGGCTTCCCTTTCGGCCGCCGACTCGGGCAATCCCGCCTATGCCGACCCGGCCAAGACCGACGACGACTTTCCCTTCCAGGGGGAGTACTCGGGGGAGGTGCCCGTCGGGGGCGCTCCAATGAAGCTCGGCGTCCAAGCCGTGGCCCTCGGTGACGGCCAGTTCGACATCGTCGTCTTCCCGGGCGGCCTCCCCGGGGATGGCTGGCAGGCCCCCACGAAGCTCCAGGGGAAGGGGAAGCGCGACGGTGCCAGCGTTCCCTTCGAAATCACCGACCCGGATGGGAAGATTCACAAGGCGGTCATCAAGGACGGCGCCATCGTCGCTGCCGATGGCAACGCGAAGCTCCCCAAGGTGGATCGGAAGAGCCCGACGCTCGGCGCGAAGGCGCCGGCCGGCGCGACGGTCGTGTTCGACGGCAACGGCGTGGACAAGCTCGAGGGGGGAAAGGTGACCCCCGACGGCCTCCTCATGCAGGGCGTGACGAGCAAGGACAGCTTCGGCGATGCCACCTGGCACATCGAGTTCCGCCTCCCCTACCAGCCGAAGGACCGGGGCCAGGGGCGTGGCAACAGTGGCGCTTACATCCAGGGCGCCTACGAGATCCAGATGCTCGACAGCTTCGGGCTCGAGGGGCTCAACAACGAATGCGGTGGCGTCTACTCCGTCGCCGCCCCGGCGGTGAACATGTGCTATCCGCCGCTCCAGTGGCAGACGTACGACATCGATTTCACCGCGCCGAAGTACGACGGCGACAAGAAGGCGTCGCCGGCCCGGATGACCGTGCGTCACAACGGCGTCGTGATCCACAACAACGTCGCCGTCAATCAGATCACCCCCGGCGGAACCGGCGGTGAAGACAAGCGGGTGAAGGGGCCCCTCCACCTCCAGGACCATGGCAATCCGGTGCGTTACCGCAACATCTGGGTGCAGCCGAAGCCGTGAGCCAACAGCGCTCGGTGTTACCGTCGACGCACGCACCGATCGCCCCGGCGGGTCTTCCCGCCGGGGCGACGGTCTGCACGGCCTGCGCGCTGTTGTGCGACGACGGCGTCGTGCGCCCGGCGGAGGGACGCTTCGAACGCCTCTGCGAGCGTGGCGCCGAGAGCTTCCGTCGCCATCATGCGGCGGGGGCCACGCCCGCGGCGACGATCGACGGCCGGCCCGCCGACGTGGCCGCGGCGATCGCGGCGGCGGCCACGCGGCTCTCCGCCGCCCGACGCGTCCTTGTCACGGGGCTCAACGACCTCACCATCGAAGGCGTGACGAAGGCCTGCGACGTCGCCGAAACGCTCGGGGCGGCGATCGCCCCGGCCATCGATGACGCGCGTCATCCGGGGGGATCGATGATCGCCCGTTGTGGCGAGATCACGGCCGCCTGGGAGGAACTCCGCGACCGCGCCGACCTCGTCATCTTCTGGGGCCATGATCCCGCCGACTCCCATCCGCGGTTCGTGGAGCGCTTCGTCGCCCCCCCCCTTCCCTTCCCACGGCGGACGATCGCCGTCGGCAGAGTGCCGCTCCGCCTCCCCCCTTCTGCCGATCACGTTCACCTTTCCCTCGATGCTGACGACGACGACGTCGACCTCGCGCGGTTGCTCCTCGCCAGCGTCCTCGAGCGTCCCCTGGGAGCCGCCCCGGAACGTCTCCGCGACGCGGCGCTCGCGCTGCGGTCCGCGATCGACGCTGCCCGCTGCGTGGGAATCGTGACCGGCCGACCCGATCCGCTCGGCCTCTCAGCGTGGGGAGTGGTCGGGGTCGTCCGAGCGCTGTCGCGACGGATGGCGGCCTTCCAAGTCCCGCTCGATTCCGGGGCTCACGCCCCCAACGCTGCCGGAGCCAAGGCCGTACTCACCTGGCGGTATGGCGCCAACGCCTCGACGGCGAGGGCCGGCGTTGCCGGCGGATCACCGGCGGAAGCGATCGACATCGTTGCCACCGGCGCCGTCGATGCGATCCTCGCCCTCGGCCGACTTCCCTCCCATGTCGACGAGGCGATCTTGACTGGGATCGATCCGCGCGGGGTGATCCGGATCGCCCCCGACGCCCCCGCAGGAGCGCCTGACGGCGTATGGGTGCCGTGCCGGGAACTGTTCGACGAGGCGGGGACGCTCCTCCGCAGCGACGGACGGACGATCGAGCTGGCCGGTGGCACCGCTGACTCGCTGCCATCAGCCGTCGTGCTCCTCGCGGCCCTCCGTGAGCGGCTTGTCGGCCCGCTGTCGCCCAAAACGGAAGGGGGCAAAGCATGATCCCCGCGTCCCCCCGACCGCGCTTCGTGCTCCGCGGCGGAACAATCCACGATCCGCTCCACGACCGGGACGGGGTCATCGACGATCTGTGGATCGACAACGGCAAGATCGTGCCGCGGCCGGCGATCACCGCGGGCTTCACCGTCGTCGATGCCACCGGCTTGGTGGTCATGCCGGGGGGCGTCGATCTCCACAGCCACATCGCCGGCCCCAAGGTGAACCTCGGCCGACGATTGACGCCCTCTCCCGCCGCCGATGGCCGTCACGCCGTCCCCACCATAGAAGCCACCGGCTGCCTCTACGCGGCGCTCGGCTACACGACCGTCTTCGACGCCGCGATCGCCACCTCCGCCGCGCGCCTCGCGCACCTCGAGCTCGACGACCTCCCGATTCTCGACAAGGGGATCTATCTCCTCGCCGGCGACGATCAGCGGGTGATCGACGCGGCGGCCAGCGGCGATGATGGGGCGATCCGCCGGCTCGTCGGTGCTGCCATCGAGGCCGGCCGTGGCTGGGCGGTGAAGGTGGCAAACCCCGGTGGCAATCTGTTCTGGCGCCACGGTCGCCGGGGCGACCATCACGATCTCGACACGCCGCTGCCAGGGCTCGCGCTCACGCCGCGGGGGCTCCTTGACCGGCTCGCGACGGCGGTCGACGCCCTCGCCCTCCCCCACCCGCTCCACATCCACACGGCCAATCTCGGCCTCCCCGGCAACTGGAGGACGCTCGACGAAACGATGCGGACGTTTGAGGGGCGGCGCGCCCACCTCGCCCACGTCCAGTTCCACAGCTACACCGGCGGCGACCTCGACGAGGGTTCCTTCGGGTCTGGCGTCGAGCCCCTCGCCGACCGCTTCAACGCCCAGCCCGGCCTCACCCTCGACGTCGGCCAGGTGTTGTTCGGTGACACGGTGGCGATGACGGGCGACTCCGAGGCAGCGGCCCACTTGGCACACGCGACCGGCGTGCCCTGGGCATCCCACGATCAGCACCTCTCCGGGGGCTGCGGCGTGATGCCGATCCGCTACCGCGAGAAGAGCCTGATCCATGCCTGGCAGTGGGCGATCGGGCTTGAGTGGTATCTGCGTCTGGCCGACCCGTGGCGCGGCGCGCTCTCCACCGATCACCCCAACGGCGCCCACTTCCTTGCCTACCCGCTCCTCATGAAGCTCCTCGGCGACGAGCCGTTCCGGCGCGAGGCCTTCGCGCGGATCCACCCGACCGTCCGAAATCGCAGCCCGCTGGGGGGATTGACGCGCGAGTACTCGCTTCAGGAATTGTGCATCCTCACCCGGGCGGCACCGGCGCGGATCGCCGGGCTGCCGCACAAGGGGCACCTCGGCCCCAACGCCGATGCGGATGTCGTGCTCTACCGCCCCGATGCCGACCTCGCGCGGATGTTCGCGGTGCCCGCCCGTGTCTACAAGGGGGGGGAGCTCGTCGCCGAGGATGGCGAGATCCGTGGGCGCCCTCGCGGCGCCGTGATGGCGGCAACCCCGACGCCGGCGTGATCGGTTTCTCGCCCGGTTTGAGTTCTCGAAGTTCTTCGCGGCATTCGACGCCTGATGAGGGGCGGGCGTCGTGGCTGACTGCATCCGTCGTCAGCCGCGGCCCGGCTTCAGGGTCAATGCCCGCTCGATCGAGGCAAGCAACGCCGCGGTCGAGCGGCCGACCGGGAACTCCGCCACCGCCCGGGCCCGGGCCGCTGATCCGTAGCGGGCCGCGAGAGAATCATCCTCGATGATGCCGAGCGCCCGGCGCGGAAACTCGCTGATCGGATCGGCCGCCACGATCCGGCCGCTCTGATCATCGGCCACGAGGGCGGCTGCCGCGTCGCTCTCGACCGCCACCGCGGCGACACCATGGGCCATCCCGTCGAGGAGACAGCCGGCGTTTGCCACCTCCCCCGGCTGCCAGACGAGGCGGACGCGGGGAAGGAGATCAGGGAGACAATCGAGCCACGGGAAGACGAACAGTCGCTCGGCGCAATGCTGGAGCCGGGCGCGACGCCGCATCCGGGCGAGGAGAGGGCCGGCGCCGACGACCACATGCTCGAGCCCCTTGTGAACGACCCCGAGCTGGTCGATGGCCCACAGGAGCCGATCGACGTGGGTCGAGGGCTCGAGTGGGGCGACACAGAGCGTCCACACGGTGTCTGGGCGGAGCCCGAGGCGGGCCGCCACCTGACCGCGCGACAGGCCACTCCCGGCGACCGGTTCGATCCCCGGAATCACCACGTCGATCGCCGTTTCCAACACCCCCGCCCGACGGCAGGCCCCCGCCACGCCGGCCGTCGTCGCGACGACCCGGTCGGCCTGTCGCAGGCCCCAAGTCTCGAGCCCGTCCCGGGGGGCGATACCGACAACGGCAACGACCGCCGGACCAGCGGCAAGCCTACGGGCGGCGGCGGCAATCGCCACCTGCCGTCTTCCCCAGGCGACGATCGCACCGGGGCGGATCTCCCCGATCAGCCGAGCCAGTTCGACGGCCGCCGTGACCCCCGGCCGCGGTCGGCGCGAGATCGTATGGATGACAAATCCGGCCCGGGCGAGGCGGCCGGCGCAGCTGCCCGAACCGGCTGTGATCGCGATCTGCACCTCGTGCCCAGCGGCGCGACAGGCCTCGGCGGCAAGCTCGACCTGACGGCCGGTGCCGACGGGGTCGAGCCCACGCATGAGATGAAGGATCGGTCTGCGGCCGGACTTTGTCATGGCACGCCGAGGCGGAGCTTGGAGGCACGGACCGCGGCGATGTCGGCCTCGTCGAGGGCGGCGACGTGGTCGAGCTGCCGGAGCGTGCCGTCGAAATCGAGCCCGTAGCCGACGACGAAAACATCGGGGATCTCGAAGCCGACGAAGTCGGGCTCGATCGCCACCTCCCCGCGCCCCTGTTTGCGGAGGAGAACGAGCGACCGCACGGTGGCCGCTCCCCGCTCCTTCAGCGCCGCAACGATCGCCTCCATCGTTCGGCCGGTGTCGAAGATGTCGTCGACGACGAGAACGTCCTGGCCGGCAAGTTCGGGGAGGAGATCGAGATGGAGGCGGAGCGTGCCTGGCTCGGTGGCTGTGCCGCGGTAGCTGCTCGCCCAAGCCATGCTCACCCGGACCGGTCCGTCGAGGCGGCGGATGAGATCGGCGACGATCACGATGCTCCCGGTGAGGACGCCGACCACCACCAGCGGGGCATCGCGGGCTTCGCGGCGGACCTCGGCGGCCAGCCGATCGATACCAGCGGCGAGATCGGCAGCGGAAAGGAGGACACGCATGGAGACACGCACCGGCACACGGGGGGAGAAAAAAGCAGCCTCTGATTCTAGCTGTCGCTCGGAAAAAGCGCCCTTCGGCCCCGGCTGCGGCAGCGCTGCCCAGAGCCTGCCGACTGGTCCACGTGGCTGAAACACCCCGCTGCGAGGATCAGGCTGCCGTTCGCACCGACGCCGCCATTGGCATACAACGACGGTCCTGCCATTCCCCCATCCCCGCCCGTCACGCGCATGCCCACCACCGACAGCGATTCCCACTGGTCGATGATCGACATCGCCGGCCATCCGTGCGAATGCTTCGATCCACCGGGGGCCGCGCCGGGGATCGCCATGATCTATCTCCATGGTGTCCGCGAGCGCACGCTCCAACAGTCGACCGGGCTCCGCGAGGCGATCGAGACCGCCGGCCTCCGCGCCCTGGCGCCACGCACGGGCCGGTCGTGGTGGCTCGACCGGATCATCCCCGAGTTCGACCCGCACGTCACGCCGGAACGGTTTGTCGTCGGCGAGGTGGTGGCCGAGGTCGAACGCCGCTTCGACGTCAAGCCGCCGCAGATCGGCCTGGTGGGCACGAGCATGGGGGGCCAGGGGGCGCTGCGACTCTCCTACCGCCATCCAACCGTGTTCCCCGTCGCCGCCGCGATCTCCCCAGCGATCGACTACCACACGGCGCTTCGCGATCTCCACAAGATCTCCGACGGCGACCTGTTCGCCAACCTTTACGAGATCTACGGCGACGTCGAGCGGGCCCGGCAGGACACGGCAATCCTCCATGTCCATCCGCTCAATTGGCCGCGCCACCAGTGGTTCGCCAGCGACCCCGAAGACTGGCAATGGCATGACGGGGCCGATCGCCTCCATGGCAAGCTCGTTGCCCTCGGCATCCCGCACACTGCGATCCTCGCTCTCCAAGCCGGCGGCCACGGCCCGGCCTACTACGATTCCGTCGCCCCCGATGCGATCCGTTTCATCCTCGCCGCCCTCGAGGCGGAGGGAAGGCGGCTCGCTTGAATCACGGCTGCGGCGATCAGGGGCGGGCCGATGAGCCCTTCCGCCCCGGCTGATCGCGCTGGATCGATCCGCTGCCGAAGGGTTGCGTGCGGCTCGACGAGCCATCGGAGCGGCGGGTGATCGTGCCGGAGCCGAACTTCTGCGCGTTCCCGGTGGTCGTCTTCCCGTCCCGGCCACGCTCCTCGGTGATCGAGCCGGAGCCGAAGGGGCGGGTGCGCGTCTGCGTGCCATCCGACCAGCGCGTGATCGTGCCGCTGCCGAACTTCTGCGTGTTCCCCGTCACGGCCTTGCCGTCGGGACGGCGCTCGGTGGTGATCGAGCCGGAGCCGAAGGGGCGAGTCTGGGCGCTCGAGCCATCCGAGCGGCGGGTGAGCGTCCCCGAGCCGAAGCGATTGGTCGTGCC
>Ga0164294_10003082_pt1 | contig 14874 bp, 14 predicted proteins | sample GEODES005metaG_FD_111479 | JGI IMG/M metagenome (GOLD analysis project Ga0164294, IMG submission 111479) | Oligotrophic lake water microbial communities from Sparkling Lake, Wisconsin, USA - GEODES005 metaG | ecosystem: Environmental > Aquatic > Freshwater > Lake | place: USA: Sparkling Lake...
GGTTTTCTTGAAATGCGGGTTGAATCAACGCAAGTATCGATCTCGCCAGATAAAAAAGATATTTACATCACGGTCAATATTGTCGAAGGTCAAAAATTCACAGTCGCAGGCGTGAAACTAGATGGTGAGATGCTAGGCCGTGAAAAAGAGCTGCAAGATCTCGTCACGCTGAAACAAGGCGATGCCTATTCCGGCGAAAAAATGAATGAGACTACGCGCAAGATTACTGAGCGAATGGGTGTGTTTGGTTATGCGTTCGCGAATGTCAATGCCAGTCCCGATATCAATCGTGAAAAGAGTGAAGTCACCTTCACAATTTTTGTAGATCCTGGTAAACGTGTCTATGTAAGGCGTATCAATATTGGCGGTAATGACCGCACGCGTGATGAAGTCATCCGCCGCGAATTCCGTCAGTTTGAAAGCTCATGGTACGAGGGCGACAAAATTAAACTCTCCCGTGACCGACTTGGGCGTCTCGGATTTTTCACCGATACCAATGTCGATACATTAGAAGTGGCTGGAGCGCCCGATCAGGTTGATCTCAATGTGAACGTCGTTGAAAAACCAACCGGCAACGTCATGGTCGGCGCCGGTTTTTCAAGCAGTGAAAAACTAACGTTGACGGGTTCTATCAATCAGGCAAATGCATTTGGCACGGGTAACAATATTGGTATTAGCCTCAATACAAGTCGTGTTTTCCGAACCATTGCGATACAACACACCAATCCTTATTTCACAGAAGATGGTGTCAGCAAAACGACGGAAGTATTTTTGCGCACATCCAGACCGCCGCTGTACCTGAATGACATCGATTATCGCGTCGTTACCAAGGGCGGCAATGTCAGCTTCGGTGTGCCATTTACTGAATTTGACCGAGTATTTTTGGGTGCCGGCGTCGAGGATACAACGGTCGATACATTTGCTAACAGCCCGAGTCGCTACCGTGAATTTGTTCACAATACCAATCAATCGGGGGCGTTTGATCCACTGAGTGCGACCGACGGCGTAGGTAATGCGCACACGATAGCATTTCCTTTAACAGCCGCCTGGCAACGTGATAATCGTGACAGTGCGTTGATACCGACGAAAGGACGCTACCGCCGTGCCAATCTCGAAGTATCACCGGCAGGTACGTCTACGTACTACCGTACGACTTACCAGGATCAGTACTTCCTCCCCTTAAACATGTCGAATTCGGCGACCTTGGCTTTGAATGGCGAGATCAATTATGGTGGTGCCCTTGGAGATAATGCCTATCCGATCTTCAAAAATTACTTTGCCGGCGGTATCGGTACGGTTCGCGGATATCAGGCAGGCTCGTTGGCAGTATCTGCACGATCAAGGGGCCTTGGCGATACGCGTTTTAACCTTCCCATTGGTGGTTCAGCGCGTCTAATTTTGAATGCCGAACTTCAGATGCCATTCCCAGGTACAGGGGTAGATCGCAGCCTGCGTTGGTTTACTTTTCTGGATGCTGGCCAGGTATTTAGCCCCGAAGATGGCCAAAAGATTAGTCTTAGTGACCTGCGCTACAGTACTGGCCTAGGTTTGAGTTGGATTTCCCCGGTAGGACCGCTCAAGATATCGCTGGGTTATCCGATAAATCCACAATCTTTCGACCGCACGCAGCGGTTCCAATTCCAATTGGGCACCGGATTTTGATGCTCCAATGGCATAATAGACGTTCGCTTTGCGTAAATTGAGCTTTTTACCCGTGTGGTGTCGGCTCGTTTACGTACTTATTAAGCATTGCGGAGATTGAATTGAAATCTGTAACCAAAAAAACAACTAAGTTTGGACTGGCTTTGCTGCTGTCATTGCTTGTCCCGCTTTCAGCAAATGCGCAGCAGGACCTGAAGATTGGTTTTGTCAGCTTGGACAAAATTCTCAAAGATTCGACCCCTGCCAAAGCCGCTACGGCCCGTTTGGAACAAGAGTTTTCTAAGCGCGAGAAAGATCTGCAAGAGTTGTCAGTAAAACTCAAGTCCAGTGCCGAGAAGCTCGACAAGGATGCGCCGGTCATCAGTGACGCAGAGCGCAGCAAGCGTCAGCGTGAACTCGGTGAGATGGATAAAGATTTTCAGCGTCGTCAACGCGAGTTTCGCGAAGATTTGAATCAGCGCCGAAATGAAGAAATGGCGGCCGTATTAGACAGAGCCAGCAAGGTTGTTAAGGCAATGGCTGAGGCTGAAAAATACGATCTAGTCATTCAAGAAGCCGTATATGTCGGTCCGCGTATTGATATCACCGAAAAAGTGCTGAAGGCACTCAATAAATAATCAGGACCTTTCGCCATGAGCACTCGACTGGGCGATTTGGTTAAAAGCCTAGGCGGGGAGTTGATAGGTGATCCGGAAATCGTTGTTACCGGTATCGCCCCGCTGGAAGCCGCAGGCGAAGCGCACATCACCTTTCTGTCTAACACCAAGTTGCGTTCACAAGCTGCCGCTACTCGGGCAGCTGCGCTGATTGCAGCGTCAAGTGAAGTCGAGGCACTACGAGCTAGCTTTCATGGCGCATTCATACTGACAGACAACCCATATGCCTACTACGCGCATGCGGCACAGTATTTTGTTTCCCTAAGCGCCGCTCCTATTACGCCAGGCATTCATGCAACGGCGACGGTCAGCGAATCCGCACAGATCGCTGCTACCGCCAGTATCGGCCCTCATGTAACGATTGAAGCAGATGCGCAGGTTGGAGAGCACTGCGTGATCGGAGCGGGTAGCTTCATAGGCCAAGAGACTCGTATCGGTGCGGCTACCGTGTTTCATCCGAATGTGACGTTTCTTTCAAACTCCCACATCGGCGCACGCGGCGTCGTTCAATCCGGTGCGGTGATTGGTGGCGATGGCTTTGGCTTTGCCAATCAAAAAGGGCGATGGATAAAAATTCCTCAGACCGGCGGTGTGCGAATTGGTGATGATGTAGAAATCGGTTCCAGTACCACGATTGATCGCGGGGCTTTGGAGCACACCGTCATAGAAAATGGTGTCAAGCTCGATAACCAAATACAGATTGCTCACAACTGCGTGATTGGCGAAAACACGGCGATGGCAGGTTGTGTCGGTGTCGCTGGCAGCGCAAAAATAGGGCGAAACTGCACATTCGGTGGTGCAGCAATGGTTCTTGGACATTTGACTATCGCGGATAATGTGCATGTATCGTCAGGTAGTCTGGTATCGCGCTCCATTCACGAAGCAGGACAGTACACCGGCTTTTATCCTTTGGCGAAAAATTCAGACTGGGAAAAAACAGCCGCGGTCGTGCGTCAGCTCGACGGGCTCCGAGATCGCGTAAGAGAACTAGAAAAAATGGTCAGGGAACTGACCTCAAAAAAATAACTCACTATTTACAGAACAGGCAGCAAGCACAATGAACAGCTTAGATATAAATCAGATCAAGCAGTACCTACCGCATCGATACCCGCTCTTGCTGGTCGACCGTGTACTTAATTGGGAATCCGGTAAGACTATTGACGCGATCAAGAATGTCACCATTAATGAAGAATTTTTCAATGGTCATTTCCCAAATAAACCCGTGATGCCGGGCGTGATGACGATAGAAGCGTTAGCGCAAACATCAGCGCTATTAGCATTTCTGACGATGGGCCAAAAACCGGATGAGAATGCCGTGGTGTATTTTCTCGGGATTGATAAAGCGCGTTTCAAACGTCCCGTTGAACCCGGCGATCAATTGCGTATGCACGTTGATATCTTGCGGCACTCGCGTGGTATCTGGAAATTTCAAGCGCGCGCAACAGTGGATGACCAACTTGCCGTTGAAGCAGAACTCATGTGCACCATGCGTAATGTGGCAGATTCTCCTGTATCGGAATAAGCGCCATGGCGAAGATTCATCCAACAGCCATTGTTGAGCCTGGCGCCGAAATTCACGCTAGCGCCGAGATTGGTGCTTACAGCATCATTGGCGCTAACGTGGTGATTGGTGCGCGAACCCGTGTCGGGCCGCATGTGGTCATTGATGGCAAGACCAGCATAGGTGAAGACAACGTCTTTTATCAGTTCTCGTCTATTGGCGCGCCACCACAAGATAAAAAATATGCGGGTGAGCCTACGCGCCTTGAGATCGGTGACAGAAATACGATTCGTGAGTTTTGTACCTTTAACCGTGGTACGGTGCAGGACGTTGGAGTGACACGACTTGGCAACGACAATTGGATGATGGCGTATGTGCATCTTGCGCACGACTGCCAGATCGGCAATCACACTATCTTTGCCAATAACGCGCAACTAGCTGGTCATGTGCAGGTTGATGATTGGGCCATCATGGGTGGTTTTTCGAATGTTCACCAGTTCTGCAAAATCGGAGCACACGCAATGGTAGGTATGAGCACCAGCCTGACGCAAGACGTGCCACCGTATGTGATTTTGTCCGGTAATCCGGCTCAGGCACATGGCATTAATAGTGAGGGCTTAAAGCGCCGTGGTTTTTCGCGTGAGGCAATTACTGCCATACGCCATGCGTATAAAGTACTTTATAAATCGGGACTGACTCTTGAAGAAGCTAAAGCGGCATTGCAAGCACAAGAGCAGTCCGAACCAGAATTTGCTGGGGAGTTAAAGCTTATTCGTGATTTTCTCCAGAATGTGAGTCGTGGCATTGTCCGCTGATCTGTCGATTGCTATGGTGGCTGGTGAGGCTTCGGGAGACATACTCGCGGGCCGTATGCTATCCGGCCTGCGCCCGATGTTAAGCGAAGCCCATCTGTATGGCATTGGTGGCCCGTCAATGGCTGAGCACGGCTTCGTGTCTGAGTATCCGATGGATAAGCTCGCAGTCAGGGGTTTGTTTGAGGTGTTGGCGCATTATCGTGAGCTCAAAGCATTTCGTGATTCATTACGCGACCGACTGCTGGAAGAAAGACCTGCTGCATTCATAGGTGTTGATGCGCCCGATTTCAACCTTGATCTTGAAATCGCTCTCAAAAAAGCCAAGATCCCTACGATGCATTTTGTGAGTCCATCTATTTGGGCTTGGCGTCGTAGTCGCATCAAAAAAATTGCGCGTGCGGTTGATCACATGTTGGTGATTTTTCCATTCGAAGAAGCGATCTACAAAAAAGCGGGCATACCCGTCACGTATGTGGGCCACCCGCTGGCAGAAGTGATTCCTATGGATCCTGATCAGGACGCCGCGCGCGACGCTCTCGGTCTAGATCGTAACGGTCGTATCGTCACGATTTTGCCTGGTAGTCGCTTATCTGAGTTGAAGTACAACTCACGCGTGTTTATTGAAACAGCAGCGCAATTGGCTAAGCGCGATCCAACAATTAGATTTATTGTTCCGATGGCGGGTGAGACACAGCGAGCTTATTTTGAACAACTCATTGCAAAACCTGAGCTACAGCGATTACCCCTAACGATTATGACGGGTAATTCACACGAGGCAATTGCTGCATGCGATGCAGCGCTGGTCGCTAGTGGTACAGCTACACTCGAAGTCGCCTTGTTTAAAAAACCCATGGTGATTAGTTATCGTATGAATCCAGCTAGCTGGCAGATTCTTCGATTAATGGCATATCAGCCCTGGGTTGGCTTGCCGAACGTGATGGCACGTGAATTTTTAGTCCCTGAGTTATTACAAGATCGCGCTAATCCCGCAGGATTAGCCAGCGCATTGTGGGCACAGATTTCAAATGATCAAAATCGTCAGCGCTTGCGCCGCCGCTTTGTGGATTTGCATCATGACTTGATGCGTAACACCGCTTCACAGAGCGCGCATGCCGTCATGGAGATGCTTTCTCAGCACGGCAGGTTGTAGCATGCCGTCGCTGCCATCGAATCCATCGAATCCATCGATTCCTGTCATGCCTTCATTATTCGATATTGAAGGCGAGTTGATATGTGGTGTTGATGAAGCGGGCCGCGGTCCTCTAGCAGGGCCTGTCTTTGCGGCAGCCGTTATTCTCGATCCCAATTCTCCCTTAGTAGGTTTACGCGACTCAAAAAAACTCACCGCTCAGCGTCGTGAAGAATTAGCGGTGATGATTAAGCGTGATGCTATGGCGTGGTCCATCGCGCAATGTTCAGAAGCAGAAATCGACGAGCTGAACATACTGCAAGCGACCATGCTTGCCATGCGCAGAGCGATTGAAGGATTATCAATCACCCCCACACTTGCGCTCATCGATGGCAATCGCTGCCCCGTATGTAGTGTGCGTACTGAAGCTATCGTCAAAGGTGACGACAAGGTCTCACAGATTTCAGCGGCGTCAATTCTCGCAAAAACTGCGCGTGATGCGGCGTTGATGGTGATGCATAAAAATTATCCCAATTACGCCTTTGATCAGCATAAGGGCTACCCCACTGCATTGCATCTTGAGCGTTTGCGTGAGCACGGCGTATCTCCGGTGCATCGGCGATCGTACGGTCCGGTGCGTGAATTACTTAATCTTGCTAATCGCAGCCAATGACGCTTCGACAAATAAGTTCGCGCGATAACCCTCACTACAAGTTGTTGCGGCAGCTGGCGAGTAGTTCGCAAGCTCGGCGCAAACAAGCTAAGACGCTGCTTGATGGGGTGCATTTATGTCAGGCATGGTTACTGCATCGTGGTCAACCGGAATTGTGCGTGGTGGGTGAGAGCGCTAGCAGTCATCCTGAAGTAAGCACTGTTGTGAACGATTGCGTCGCATTGGGAGCGGATTGTGTGGTTTTGCCCGATGCCTTATTCGCAGCGTTAAGTCAGGTTGAGCAAGGCGTTGCGCTATTGTTTGTTGTGAGCACTCCAAGCAATAAAGCGCTCGCATCGTTAGATCAGTCGTGTGTATTGATTGATGCCGTTCAGGATCCGGGTAACTTAGGTTCGATACTGCGGACATCAGCTGCGGCAGGCATCAAGCAAGTGATCTGTTCTGAAGGAAGCGTGTTTGCGTGGTCGCCCAAAGTTTTGCGGGCAGGTATGGGGGCGCACTTTCAGCTCGATATTGTTGAGCACGCTGACTTGCAGCAGTTAATTACCACGGCTACTGTGCCGGTTTATGCCACCGACTCGCATGCGCAAAAAACGATTTATCAAATGAATTTAACCGGGCCGTGTGCCTGGTTGTTTGGTAATGAAGGCCAAGGTATTTCGCAAGAACTTTTGTCGTGCGTAACAGAGCGGCTAACCATACCGCAGCAAACGGGTGTGGAGTCATTGAACGTTGCGGCTGCGGCGGCAGTGTGTTTGTTTGAGCAAAAACGTCAGTGCTTGATGTAGCACTGAATGCGATCAATAAAGCATCAAGCTATCGGTAGCGGCGATTCTACGTAGACCAGACCAGGTGCTAGCCATCGCTGTGTTTCAGTTAGACGTGTCGCCATCTCTTTTGAGCAGACATAGTCGAAGCGATAATGCCGGCCCTCGATAATCGCGTAGCGATAAATTTGCTGATCAAGATAGTGGCCGATGGGATCAATCAAACGCTGAGGCGTCGCTATCGCAATGCGTTTGACTTCCGCACGGGGTCGCAGTGGTTGACGGTAATTTCGCAGATCCGATTGAATAGTCTTGAAGCTGTCTTTTAGAGCCCATAGCAAAAGCCCAAATCCCAGCCAAAGTATCAGATCGATGGCAATCAGTTCCATGAAGATGCTCCCAAATAGTCGAGGTGCGGTCGAGGTCGTTCCAGCGCCTTAGTTCATGCCTATGTTGGGTTCGTAAGGTGGTTTTGTCTGTTGTTCCTTGCGTATCTTTGATAGTCGTCAATACGGCATTCATGCCGTACATGCCGGCTGCAATCGTCTAATTAATAGGCGCGTCGCTCCAGTGACAATTCTTGCAGCATCATGGTGGCAATTTCTTCAATGGATTTGACGGTGGTGGATACCCAGCGAATCCCTTCGCGATGCATCATTCGCTCTGCTTCGTTGACCTCATAGCGGCAGTTTTCCAGTGAAGCGTATTTACTACCCGGGCGACGTTCATTGCGTACTTCGGATAGGCGGTCAGCGGCGATTGATAAGCCAAAAATTTTGCTGCGAAAAGGTGCTAATCCACTCGGAAGTTGACCGCGCTCGAAATCTTCGGGTATCAGCGGATAGTTAGCAGCCTTAATTCCATACTGCATTGCCAGATATAGACTCGTTGGCGTTTTGCCCGAGCGTGACACACCCACCAAAATTACATCCGCCATGGGCAAATTTTTGTGTGACTGGCCATCGTCATGCGCGAGCGAAAAATTAATCGCTTCGATACGGCTCTTATAGCCCTCTGCATCCGCCATGTTGTGGCTACGCCCTATGCTGTGAGTTGAGCGAACGCCAAGTTCTTGCTCTAGGGGATCTACGAAGGTTTGAATCAAATCCATATGCAGGCCATTCGCTTTACGAACGATGGCTGAGAGCTCTGTCTTGACTAGCGTTGAGAAAATAATTGGGCGTTTTCCCTCCAGTTCGGCAGTGTCATTAATTCGTCGAACCGCCTCGTGCGCCTTGTCTATGGTGTCCACAAAGGGCAGGCGTATCTCTCTAAAAATGAGATCAAATTGGGCCAAAACAGAATGCCCGAAAGTTTCCGCCGTGATTCCAGTGCCGTCTGAGACGAAAAAAACAGTGCGGTAATGATTAGTCTTGCTGCCAGCGGTCTGATATTGCATGTGAAATGTATAAATAATTAACGCAAAAAGTGGTGAGGATCGCTTAAAAAAGTCAGTCCGGAGCTGTAAAATGGAGGTTAACTTTTTTTTTCGACTGCTTGCACCAAGAATAACAAAACCATCACAGGTTGCGAGGCACTCAATGCAAATTTCTCATCATCAAAAAGGTCGTTGTTATGTCCAACTTGGCAACCACGGGGGTTCATCAAGCCCCTGATCAGGGGGCGGCTTACGTCGTTTCTTTCGAAAACCTGCGCATGACGGATGTCGAATCCGTCGGCGGCAAGAACGCTTCACTCGGCGAGATGATTAGTCAGCTCGCACATGCGGGCGTACGAGTGCCGGGCGGGTTTGCAACCACGGCGCAGGCTTTCCGCGATTTCCTCTCTTACAGCAACGGTGGACCGTCGCTGGCTGATCGTATTGCAGGGCGCTTAGCGGATCTGAACATTGATGACGTTCGTGCGCTAGCCGCCGCCGGCGCGCAAATTCGTCAATGGATACTGGAAACACCCTTCCAGCCGCGCTTAGAAAAAGAAATTACTGATTATTATCATAGGCTTGTGGATGATTCTTCCAGTGAAATGTCATTCGCTGTGCGATCTTCCGCTACAGCAGAAGACTTGCCTGATGCCTCGTTTGCCGGTCAGCAAGAGAGCTTTTTGAATGTCGTCGGCATAGACAATGTTCTGGAAGCAATCAAGCACGTCTTTTCATCGCTCTACAACGACCGCGCTATTTCTTATCGGGTACACAAAGGCTTTACCCACGCAGAAGTCGCTCTGTCGGCGGGTATACAGCGCATGGTGCGTTCTGACTTAGGTGCTGCCGGTGTGATGTTTACGATTGATACCGAATCCGGTTTCAAAGATGTCGTGTTCATCACTTCCAGCTATGGCTTGGGTGAGACCGTGGTGCAAGGCGCGGTCAATCCCGATGAGTTTTATGTACACAAGCCTATGCTTGAGGCGGGCAAGTTGCCCATCATCCGCCGCAATATCGGCTCCAAGCTGATCAAGATGGAATTTACTGGCGAAGCCAAAGCGGGTCGTTCAGTTAAAACCGTTGATGTACCTATTGAGTTGCGCAATCGTTATTCATTAAACGATACCGAAATCGCTGAGCTGGCAACCTATGCCGTCATCATCGAAAAACACTACGCTCGCCCTATGGATATCGAGTGGGGTAAAGATGGTCGCGATGGAAAAATCTATATTCTTCAAGCGCGCCCTGAGACCGTTAAATCTCAGGAAAGCCATTCTGATGTGCAGCAAAAATTCAAGCTCAAGGGCAGCGGTAATGTGCTGACCCATGGTCGTGCTATTGGTCAAAAAATCGGTGCGGGTCCCGTTCGCGTGATTAATGATCCGAGTGAAATGGAACGCGTACAACCCGGTGACGTATTAGTGGCTGACATGACCGACCCTAACTGGGAGCCCGTCATGAAACGCGCTTCGGCTATTGTGACTAACCGTGGTGGTCGTACCTGCCATGCAGCGATCATCGCGCGTGAGTTGGGTGTACCCGCTGTGGTGGGTTGTGGTGATGCCACCGACGTACTCAAGGACGGCACGCTGGTGACAGTGTCGTGCGCCGAGGGCGACGAAGGGCGCATCTACGACGGTTTGTTAGAAACCGAAATTAGCGAAGTAGAACGTGGTGAGTTGCCGAAGATTCCCGTCAAAATCATGATGAACGTCGGTAATCCTCAGCTCGCCTTTGATTTTCAGTCGATTCCCAACGACGGTGTTGGTCTGGCTCGACTCGAATTCATCATCAACAACAACATCGGCGTGCATCCTAAAGCGATCTTGGACTATCCCAACATCGATCCGGATTTAAAGAAAGCGGTCGAATCCGTTGCGCGCGGCCATGCATCACCCAAAGCCTTTTACGTTGATAAATTAGCTGAAGGTGTGGCCACCATCGCTGCAGCGTTTTGGCCGCGTACCGTGATTGTTCGTCTCTCAGATTTTAAATCCAACGAATACAAAAAACTCATAGGTGGCTCGCGCTATGAGCCGGATGAAGAAAATCCTATGTTGGGTTTCCGAGGCGCTGCACGTTATTTGTCGGCTGATTTCGCTGAAGCCTTTGAGATGGAATGCATCGCCATGAAACGCGTGCGAGATGACATGGGTTTAACCAACGTAGAAATCATGGTGCCCTTTGTGCGCACTTTGGGTCAGGCAGAGAAGGTCGTGGGTCTGTTGGAAAAAAACGGACTCAAGCGCGGCGAAAATGGTTTGCGTCTCATCATGATGTGCGAGATTCCTTCGAATGCATTGTTGGCTGAAGAGTTTCTCGAGTTCTTTGATGGGTTCTCAATTGGCTCGAATGATCTGACCCAGCTCACCTTGGGTCTGGATAGAGATTCAGGCTTAGAGCTGCTAGCGGCTGATTTTGATGAGCGCGATCCAGCTGTCAAAGTGCTGCTCTCGCGTGCCATTAAGACTTGTCTTGCTAAAGGTAAGTACGTGGGAATTTGCGGTCAGGGCCCATCTGACCATCCCGACTTTGCCCAGTGGTTGATGAAAGAGGGCATTAGCTCAATTTCATTGAACCCTGATTCTGTAGTCGAGACCTGGAAAAACTTAGCTAGTAAATCCTAATCTTCAGCTTCGTTAAAGTTACAGCCCCTCGTAGTCAAGCATTACGAGGGGCTGAATTACGTTTGGGCTGTTTTTTCTACACTGCTTAGTTTGTTTTCAAGCACACTGATCAGCTCATCAACTTGTTCGCTAATTACATTGAACCCTTCTTGCCCTCTGTATGCATCTTTAAAGCCATTCAGTTTTTCATGATCATTTTGTATAGTTTCAATTGATAATCGATTAGGTAGCTTTTCACGAATACTTATAGCTCTATATATTGAGTCTAAAATCGAATTTCTTTCAGTACGTTCAATATTCAAATCTTTAATAGTTTTTAAAAATATATTAATAGTGATTTTCCTCAAAGCGAAACTAATAAGGCTATCAAGTCTGCTGCTAATTTCTTTGAACCAAGGTTGTCCCTCGGATTCCGTTTTAAACTTCACTAGATCTTGATAAGCTTCTATGGCTTCTTCGGCTTTGATTCCATTAGGACTAATTTCTCGAATATCTACGGCCAACTCTATAGCTTGAATGGGTAATTTGATTTGGGATTGGGGAGGCTTATCATTGCGAATAGCGTTTAAGAAAAATTTAACTTCTAGGGGTTTAAGTAGGTCATTAATCGTTAAGTCGAATTCTTTTTTTTGTTGGATTTCTGTTTGATAGTCACCAAGTCTTAATGGGACTTTTTTGATATCAATTAAAGCCTTTTTCGCGGCTTCCATTTCATCTTTATTAGTTGAAAAATTGGGTTTATCACGGATGTCAAACGCGAGGCTAAGGTGTGATATGAAATCAGTATCGGCTTGGTTCATCCGATACAGGTTTGTTTTCAAATTATGTATTTTTACTTCTTTTTGAATTTCGTAATTTTTTTCTTCGCTAACAACCCCAATTATCTTGGATTTATTGACCATAATATCGACTTGCTTATTTTGAGCTCTATCGAAATGACTAACTAATAAGTCAGTTGTATAGAAAGATATTTTTTCTTCCAGTCTTCGATAAGTTGAACCAAATATCTGGTTTAGCTGATCATTTGAAATCGACTCTTTTGTGTATTCATTTTTTGGATTTGAAAATGCATCTTTAGGCAAGCCTAACTCTTTGCTGTATTTACTGGCAAGCTCAGTGCCCGAGCGCGCTACGTTTATTAAATCCTTAAATTTTTGCAGAAATGTTTGTTTGCCAGCACGTTGAAAAAAAGTGACTGTTACACCTTTTTGGGTTTTATTCTCCCTCGCATACCATTGGCCTCCCTTGTTAGAGTCTAGCTTGATGTTTATGCTAGTTGTGAGCATTTTCACTCCTTGGCTTTGTTACAGCATTGGGCCGGCATCCCCAAAATTATGGATGGAGTGAGGCGAGAGCTCAGTATGTTGCGGTGTGTGAGCAGTGCGCTATTGGCATACTACAAGGGTCAGAGGGTAAGGCAGGATGCAATGCGCTACCGGTGTACCAGAGCTAAAACGGGGGCGTGCAGCTAGAGAAGGGGGCTGATGGTGGTGCAAGCAAAGATCGGTGACTATGGAGTCACAAAATAACCCTTTGCTGGTTGTTGACTTGCGGCAATTTTCCGTTACACTCCGGCTTCTAGTTTTTGAATAACAAGCAACAACAGGTAGTTGTAGTGGTTTAAGCCCTCACGCTGAAGAGCGCGGGGGCTTTTGTTTTTTAGGCGTTCGTTTAGTCAGAAGTCACTGACGGCGCTGGCATGTGCAAGTAGTGGCCTACCGGCCCAGTCCTATGCGGCTTAGCGCCGGTTCTGCTTCAAGGCCTTGGCGATTTCACGATCTGCGTCACGCGAACGCTCAGTATCGCGCTTGTCGTGCTGTTTTTTACCCTTGGCCAGCCCAATCTCACATTTGATGCGGCCACGCTGGTAGTGCAGGTTGAGTGGCATCAGCGTGTATCCAGCCCGCTCGACCTTACCAATTAATTTTTTGATTTCTTCCGCGTTCAGCAACAGCTTGCGGGTGCGAACCGGATCCGGATTGATGTGGGTAGAGGCCGTAGGTAAGGGGCTGATATGGGCGCCAAACAAAAAGACTTCGCCCCTGCGAATGGTTACATAGGCTTCTTTAATCTGAGCACGGCCAGCACGTATCGACTTAACCTCCCAACCCTCGAGCGACATGCCAGCCTCGAAGCGTTCTTCGATGAAGTAGTCATGAAACGCTTTTTTGTTGTCGACGATGCTCATGGAGGTGTTTGTAGTCTGCTTAAGCTATGGGCAAGGCAGGCGGGGTGTTCGGGTTAGAATCGGGAGGTGGGATTCTAACAGTTGAAACTATGGCGGTTGTTCACAAATCGATACTGCTTGGCTACAGCGCAGAGCAAATGTTCGCGCTGGTAGACAAGGTGGAGGATTATCCCTCCTTTTTGCCATGGTGTGGCCAGGTAGACGTGCGCGAGCGCGGACCAGACCGATTGGTAGCTGCCATCACCATCGACTACCACGGTATCAAGCAGAGTTTTACGACTGAAAACACTAACACTCCACCGACGTCTATGCAGATGAAGCTGGTAGAAGGGCCCTTTAGCCATCTCGATGGTCAGTGGCATTTTAGGGCGCTCAGGCCCGATGCCTGCAAGGTCGAGTTTGATCTTCATTACGAATTTTCGAGCAAGCTACTGGAAAAAATCATCGGTCCTGTTTTTGCAAAAATTGCGGACAGTTTTGTGGAATCCTTTCGTCAACGTGCCGAGTCTCTGTATGGTTAAGCTCGATACCGCACATATCCAGCTTTGTTATGCACTGCCAGACAAGGCGGTAGTGATCGATCTCGATATTGAGGCCGGTTGTACGCTAGAAGAGGTTATTGGTAAAAGTGGTGTGATGGCGCAGTTTCCCGAGATTGACCTGACCCAGAATAAGGTTGGCATTTACGGCAAACTCAAACCCTTGGATACCGTAGCCCGCGATGGTGATCGCATCGAGATCTATCGACCCTTGCAGGCGGATCCTATGGAATCGCGCCGCCGCCGCGCCCAGCACAAGACACGTTCCAGCAAAAAGTAAGTTCCTAGGCCGACCAATCTGGCCTGGCCCCTGCATAAAACCAGCGTAGGTCGGCCATCTCGCCAGGTATCTTCACTCGGCCCGCATCCGGAATGAGTGGGTGATTTCTGTATAATTCGGTTTTGCGCCTACGGGAATTACCATGCGTCTCCTCCAGAAAGCACTCACCTTCGATGATGTGCTGCTCGTGCCGGCCTACTCGGCCATCCTGCCCAAAGACACCTCCCTACACACTCGCCTAACGCGAAACATTTCGCTGTCCATACCGCTGGTCTCAGCTGCGATGGATACCGTCACCGAAGCCCGACTAGCAATCGCTATGGCGCAAGAGGGGGGTATCGGCATCATTCATAAAAATCTCACCGCTAAAGAACAAGCGCGTGAAGTCTCTAAGGTTAAGCGCTTCGAAGCCGGTGTCGTGCGTGATCCGATTACGATTCCTCCCACCATGCGCGTGCGTGATGTGATGGCGTTATCGCAGCAACATGGTATTAGCGGTTTTCCGGTGGTTGAAGGTAAAACAGTGGTGGGCATTATTACCAACCGCGATTTGCGCTTTGAAGAAGAGCTGGACGCGGAAGTGCGCGTCAAAATGACACCGCGCGAAAAACTTGTTTTTGTTAAAGAAGGCGCGGATACCGCAGAAGCCAAAC
>Ga0164294_10003083_pt1 | contig 14861 bp, 14 predicted proteins | sample GEODES005metaG_FD_111479 | JGI IMG/M metagenome (GOLD analysis project Ga0164294, IMG submission 111479) | Oligotrophic lake water microbial communities from Sparkling Lake, Wisconsin, USA - GEODES005 metaG | ecosystem: Environmental > Aquatic > Freshwater > Lake | place: USA: Sparkling Lake...
GAAGCTGGCCCGAACGCCGCCTGGCCGGTGGCAATGCGAGCAGTTGGAGTCCAGGTAGGAGCGTGCGCGGATTTCCAAGGAAGCGTCCGTCTCGTTGAGCCCGCGCGCTCTCGGATATTCCGGAATCTGCGCCTCGCTGAACAAGCCACCGCTCAGAAGGCCGACATGGGCAAGTGCACGCAACTGGTTGTCCGTCCGCCCGGTCACAGGATACAGTAGATCCCGGTTGAGTTGATAGGTTTTCGCACCAAGCACGTGCTTGGAGTTGGAGTTGTGGCACTGCGTGCAGTCGAGGCGGCTGGGAAACGGCCAGGTCTGAGACCGCGTGCCGCCGTCAGCGGTCGCGATGGTGTAGTCCTGACTAGCTCGGGTGGTCAGCAGATCGGCGTCGGAGCCGTCCGCCCGCCAGCGATAGGTGACACCATAGGAGCCGCCTTCTCGATCGATGACAAGGAAGCGTGTCTCCAGTCGCTGGGTGAGTGCCGGATTGGTATCGTCGATGGGCAGCTCGAAATGTTTCACAAAAACCGTCCCCCTTGGGAACTGCCACTCCCTGTTCGCTGAGAAGGTGATCCGCTCCTGCGGGGTGTCCGGCGTGCCATCGTTGGGAACTGCCATCCAGCGTTTTTTGGCCGCGTTATCTGACCAGAATGGAGAATTCACGTCGTACGGGATGAACCCGGTGCTGGGTGTAAGCGTGGCGAGATTGGCAAAAGCCCCGGTCTGGGAAAGCAGCGCTGGAGGCTCCGGTTCGCTAGCGGTCCGGCGGGCCAGCGTGTAGATATGGGAGGTATCGAGAAAATAGATTTCGCCATTTGCGTCGAGACCGCAGGAACGCAACCGCAATATATTCCCGAGATCTTCGACGGACTCGTGCGTCTCGCCGCTGGTCGTCAATGCGAATATTGGGTTGGTATGGTCGGAGCAAATGTATTTTCCCGCCAACTCCGCCGCGAACTTTTCGCCACGATAGACATAGCCGCCGATCACGCAATTGCCCTGATCCCGTCCGTAATCCCAAATCGGTTCCTTCAGTGTTCCGATGATGGAAGCAGGTCGCGCTTGCGGGCCCGCGCCTACGCCTTCGCGAAACGGCCAGCCGTAGTTCGCGCCCGCCTGCAGAATGTTAACTTCCTCGCGCGTGTACTGGCCGACGTCTCCTATCCAGATCTTACCGGTCACAGGATCTTGAGAAAAGCGGTAGGGATTGCGCAGCCCGAGCGCGTAATACTCCTCGAGCACGCTGCCGTCCGGAGTCACGAAAGGGTTGTCGTTCGGCACGAAGTAGTTGGCGGTGTAACTCGCGGGCCAGCCAGCGGGAAGGTCGGGATGGGCGCTCGGCTGCCGCTGGATCGCGTGGCTGCGCGCCGGGTCCTGATCCACATCGATTCGGAAAATGCCCGCGTGCAGGCGGGCGTCGATCCGCTGGGCGACATTGAACCCATCGTTTTCTCCGCCTTCGTCACCAATCGAGAAATAGAGATAGCCGTCGAGTCCGAAGATTAAGCAGCCTGCGTCGTGCCATGCTTGGCGGTCGAAGTTTTGCACAAGGACCAGTTCCGAATCCGGGTCCGCCGCCGTCTGGCCATCCGGCACCGTGAAACGCGAGAGCCGGATGTAGCCATGCTGTTCGTGCGCATCGCCAGCGGGGTTGGGCCGCCATCTGTAGGTCACGTAGATGTAGCCCCGGTTCGTCGAATCGGCCTGGCCAAATTCGGGGTGGAAGGCCAGTCCGGTCATGCCGGAGTCCTCGAATACGTGAACCCGGCTGCTGATGTCCAGAATGGTTTGAACGTCGGCATTTGTGACATCGGCACGGTTCTCGAAGCGGTAGATCAATCCCGGTTGCGTCACGATCGCGAGGTGGTTCGACTTCGGATACGGGGTCAGGAGCATCAGCCTGTCGAAACTGAGCCCGGGGAAAGCATTCACCGTTGCGAGAGTCGTGAGTGAATCCGGTGAAAGTGTCGGAAAATTGCCATTAAGATACGCCGCGAAAGGTGGCGCACTATCCAACCCGTACGACTGGCCGGATGCACGGGTGCTCCCGAGGCAGAGGCTTAAGAAGGTGGTGATACAGATGAAGAATCTCATTGGGGAAAGAAGTGAGGTTTTAAGGGTATGGACTTGGCAGGGAAAAGGGGAATGGGGAGGAGATAAGAAAAACACAACAAAACAGCGGTGTCCCTGAGGACATTGCAAGCTATGACGAGTAGGTTATGTCGTCGCGACCATAGATTTCTGAACCGCTTTGCCAAGATTTTTTTTGATTGCTAGCCGATTTTATACCGGAGCTTCACGGGCTTTGGCCAATGCCTCCAGCGTAAGGAAACTGCTTTGCCGTGAAACCTCATGCGTCCATGCTCACCACCACGCCGAATCTTCTTCGAAACCTTTCAAATGCATCAATCGAACACCTTTGCCGTAATCCATCGCCGCAAACTCCACGCCCGAATCCTTGCGACGCTGCTCGTTCAGCTCAGCACCATCACCCCCATCGCTTGGGCCAAGGAAACGCTCGTGGCAAATCCCGCCGAATTTGCAAACGCCGCCAAGAATGCCCAAGCCGGCGACACGATCATTCTTAAAAATGGCCTATGGAAGGAGAAGCGCCTCCGCATTCAGGCCAACGGCACCTCCGACCAACCCATCACGCTGAAAGCCGAAACTCCCGGAAAGGTCATCCTTCGCGGTAAATCCAGCATTTCGGTCGCCGGCTCGCATCTCATCTTGGATGGCCTCTGGTTTCAAAATCCGTCGACCAGCGACGCCATCGAGCTCCGAGTGGACGACACCCCAGCAATCGATTGTCGCATCACGAATTGCGCGGTGACCGACACCCGCCCGCTGAGTTCTTCAAAGTCAGTGACCCGTTTCATCTCGCTCTATGGCTCGCGGAATCGTGTCGATCATTGTTACTTCGCAGGCAAAATCACCGGAGGACCAAGCTTGGTGGTTTGGCTAGCTCCAAATGCCGAAAGCAGCCACCGCATCGACCACAATCACTTTGGCCCGCGCGAACCACTCAACAAAAACGGCGGAGAGACGATCCGCGTCGGGGATAGTGCATCATCCATGCTCAACGCCACCTGCATCATCGAGCACAACCTCTTCGAAAAGTGCAACGGTGAAACGGAATGCATTTCGAACAAATCATGCGGTAACATTTATCGAAATAACACTTTCAAGGCGGTCTCTGGTACCCTCACCTTACGACACGGCAATGGCTGCAGGGTCGAGAATAACACCTTCCTCGGCGAGGGAGCCCACGCCACTGGCGGCATCCGAATCATCGGCGAGAACCACATCATCACGGGGAACTACCTCGAAAACCTAACAGGCGATGACTACCGCAGCGGCATTTGCTTGATGCTTGGCATTCCCAACTCAGCACCAAGCGGATATGTTCAAGTCAAGCATGCCAAAGTCACCGCCAACACGCTGGTGAATTGTGAGCATAACATTTTGATCGGGATGAACAGCGGCCCGGAAACCACCCTCCCTCCGATCGGCTCGGAGGTGAGCAACAACATCATCATTTCCCCAAAAGGCAAAGTCATCGAATCTCGCTGCCCAGTGGATCAAATGGTCATCAAGAACAACGAAACGCGTCAGAAAAGCCCCAATGACGTCCGCCCAGCACTCCCAGAACCCGCCGGCCCAACGTGGGAACGATAAGTCATCATTTGCCCGACTCACCCAACGTCTTCAATTGCCGATCGGTCAGGAGCCAAACCAGCCCGTTTTCTTTCGCGAGACTCTTGGAAATCGCACGCCGCTCGTCACGTTTCGGATACTCGATCACCAACACGGGCTTTCCCATCCGCCTGATCGTTTGCAAGTGAGCCAACACCTCGTCAGTGTGTGACTTGGGGCCTTCGGCATGGACTAGCGGTAACGCAGGAAAATGTCACCAGATCCAAATTCAATTGTCCTCGCTTACATTCTGCAACAGCAGCGAAATCAGCCAGACCTTTGCAGTTTGACGGATCGATCTCCGAGCGTCAGACTCTGCGCCGATGCCTAACCACAAGCACGTGCTCTTTGTTTGCACCGGCAACACCTGCCGGAGCCCGATGGCGGAGGGGCTTTTTCGTCGAGCCACCTCAGAAAAAACCGATTATGCAGTGAGCTCCGCGGGAGTCGCAGCGTCGAAGGGCACACCTTGCAGCCGAGAAACGGCCAGCGTGTTAAAAACCCGCAACGCGCCACTGGACAATTTCACCAGCAGACCCGTCACGGAGTCGATTCTCGCGGCAGCAACCCATGTGTTCGCCATGACGCGTGGCCACTTGCATGCTCTGGAATCCCAATTTCCCGACCACGCCGAAAAGTTTTACCTCGTCGGTGAGTTCGCTGGTATCTCAGGACAAAAAAACGTGCCCGATGTGCCAGACCCAATCGGCATGGGCCGAAAAGCCTATGAGGAGGTCGCCGATGTCTTGGACAAGGCAATCCCATCCATCATCGCGTACATCGATCAAACATGGAAATAAGCGGGTCTTGTCCGCAGATTACTGGCCGATCGATGCCACAACGATCGAAGAACTCAGATCATTCCCAACTTCATTTTACCCTCTTCTGAGATCATTTCTTGGTTCCAGGCAGGGTCCCAAACGAGCTCAACACGAGCGTCATCAATTCCATCGATAGTCATGATTTTCGCCTGTGCATCGGCAGCAATCACTGGCCCCATCCCACAGCCTGGCGCGGTTAGAGTCATTTTAACCGCTACCGTTTTCTTGCCTTCGGATTCCTCGATCGCGCAGTCATACACCAATCCCAGATTGACGATATCCACAGGGATTTCAGGGTCATAAACGCCCTTGAGTTGGTTCCACACCTGCTCTTCAAGTGGTGCATCCTTTAGCCGGGTGGTCTCGGCCTGCTTCTTCGCTTCCTCCTCAGGATTGACTCCGAGCGCATCCGCATCCTGCGACGAAATCCGCGCAAGTCCCTGCGAAGTGGCCACCGTGAACGTGCCACCAAGGCGCTGAGTGATGAAGACCGCAGTTCCGACCGGAAGCGTCAATGTGTCACCACTCGGGATTTGGATCGCGGCAACCTCGCGGGTAAGTAGGATTTCCTCATGCATGGAAAGAGTTAAAACCAGCGAACCGCAGACGGCAAGGTGTGAGATTCAGAAGTTTTCAAATCCACCACCTGCCATGCCTATTCGACAGTAACGCTCTTGGCTAGATTTCTCGGTTGATCAATCTCACAACCCCTCAACCGGGCGACATGATAGGCAAAAAGTTGAAGCGCCACCACCGCCGGAATCGTCGCAACAAGCGGATGACACCGCGGAATGCTGATCAAGTCATCCATGCATTCGGCGGTTTCGTGGTCCCCCTCCGTGATCACTCCAAGGATCCGCGCGCCACGCGCACGACACTCCTCGATGTTTCCCAGCATTTTATCCTTTCCGGGAATATCCACCGCAAGGGCAATGATCGGCGTGCCTTGCTCTAACAAAGCGATGGGCCCATGCTTGAGCTCAGCCGCGTGGTAGCCTTCGGCATGAATGTAGGAAACCTCCTTCAACTTCAGCGCCCCTTCGAGAGCCACCGGAAACATCGGCCCCCGACCAATGAAGAAAGCATGCTCATTTTTGGCATAGTCCGCCGCGACTTCCGCAATCCTTGCGTTCTGCGCGACCACTTTCGCAACAAGCATCGGAATCGACTCGATCTCACGCGCAAACCTGATTCCCTCATCGCGCGAAAACCGCCGCCCACGCCCGAGGCGCAGCGCCATCATGAGAAGCACCACCACCTGACACGTAAAGGCCTTGGTCGATGCCACTGAAATCTCCGGCCCCGCATGCAGATAAACCCCTCGACCCGTCTCACGGGCAATCGTGGAACCCACCACGTTGCAGAGACTCATCACAAATGCACCCTTTTGATTGGCCTCACGCACCGCAGCCAAAGTGTCCGCCGTCTCGCCCGACTGGGAAATCGCCACCACCATGTCTCGGCTCCCTAAGATCGGATTCCGATAACGAAACTCCGCCGCCTGCTGCACCTCCGCATGGACATCAGCCAAATCCTCAAACGCATACTCACCCACCATCCCCGCATGGAGCGACGTCCCACAACCCACCAAGACAATGCGACTCAATTCTGCTAGATCCCGAGGCGAGGTGCCCATCCCAGCCAAAACGGACGAGCCGAGATTGAAGTCCAAGCGCCCACGAATGGCATTGCCCAATGATTCTGGCTGCTCGTGAATCTCCTTGAGCATGAAATGATCAAAACCACCCTTTTCCGCTGCCGCCGCATCGAAGGCGAGCTCGGCGATCTCCCGAGTAACCGGAATGTTGTTAAGATCCCGAATATCGATGGAATCCTTGGTGATGATCGCGATGTCGTTGTCATCCAGATAGATCACGCGTTGGGTGTAAGCGACAATGGCCGACGCATCAGAGGCTAGAATTGTCTCACCCTCGCCGACCCCGATCACAATCGGGCTGCCACGGCGGGCGGTGATGATCTTGTCCGGCTCTCGGGCCGAAATGACTGCAATCCCAAAGGTTCCCTCCACCTGATGCAATGCATCGCAAACCGCCTGAAACAAGTCACCCTTGTCGCAGTCACCAATGAGATGCGTGAGAACTTCGGTATCCGTCTCTGAGTAAAAATGATGCCCTTTGGCCTCAAGCCGAGCGCGGATTGATCGGTAGTTTTCGATGATCCCATTGTGCACGAGTGCAATTTCACCCGATTGATCCAGATGGGGGTGAGCATTGACCTCAGTCGGCGGACCGTGCGTCGCCCATCGCGTATGAGCGATCCCAGTACTCGCACGCTGAAACAGCGAAGATGGCCAATCCGTGTGCGCGCGCTCGTTGAGCTTGGAAACCTTTCCAGGAGCCTTGGCAATTAGAACCCGCTCATCGTCAAGAATCGCAATACCTGCGGAATCATAACCACGATATTCTAACCGCCGAAGCCCGTTGATCAAAACGGTAGGCGCATCTGCTTTTCCGATGTATCCGACAATTCCACACATGATTGATTGGTATTCTAATTTATGAAAAAATGAGATCTTGCTGCACCACTCCGGCAGGACGAGTGCTCGTGTTAGGCCATAGCTTGCGGCCTGGATAGATGGAGGTATTGATGCCTGTATGGGCACCGTCGCCTAAGATCGCCCCAAACTTTCGGCGACCCGTATCCACCAGAACCCCATCAACCATCGAACGATGATTTTTCCCATCGTGCCGAAGATTGGATGTCATGGTGCCAGCACCCAGATTGACCTTTTCCCCAAGCACCGAGTCTCCAACGTAGGAAAGATGACCGACGTTGGTCCCTGAGAGAATGAGGCTATTTTTAATCTCAACCGACTGCCCGATGTGACAGCCATCGCCGATGCTCGTATGGCCGCGAAGATAGCAATTGGGGCCAATCTTACAATTCGCCCCGATGACCGCGTTTCCCTCGATCACCACACCGGGAAGAATCCGGCTTCCCGGACCAAGATGAACCATTCCATCCATCACCGCCAACGGATGTATCTCGCCCTGAATGATGCTTTCACCAAGCGATCCAACATGGAGTTCATTGGCCCGAATCAAATCCCATGGATACCGAATCACAAAAGATGCCTTCGCTAAAAATATATTAGCATCATCCGCTCCATCCCCTTTCCACGCAAGCACGGTGCCCTCTGGATCGACCATGCTATTTTTCCCGCTCGCCACGAAATCGGCAATATCTAACGGGTCCAACCAAGCTTTCGGCTGGCACGACAATTCCAGCCCCAGCAACACCTGTTCTTGATGATCTCGAAGCGGCAGATTTCCGATGGGGAAATCCTCAATCTTCCGCGTCAACGAAAGCGGCCAACAATCAGGTGAATCGTGAGTCGTCGATGACATCTATCCGATTTCTTCTTGAATGAGGTTTGAAAAGCGATCGACCCATGAAGTCACCTCAGCGAGCTCACGGTGTTCCACCAAAATACGGATCTTGTTCTCGGTGCCGGAGTAGCGGATCAGATGTCGTCCATTGTCGCCAAACTCCGCAGCGGCCTCCGTCATGAGCGCCTGCAGTTTGGTGAGCGAGCTGAGCGGCGGCTTCGTGGCGACCGGCATGTTGACGAGCTTCGTGGGATACTCATGCATGATGTCTGCGAGCTCGGCCAGCGTCGCCTCCCGCTCACGCATCATCCGCAGCACTTGCAGCGCACTGAGAATGCCATCACCCGTGGTCGCATAATCTCCAAAGATCAAATGCCCAGAATTTTCACCACCGAAGGAATATCCATGCTTCCGCATGCACTCGATGACACTGCGATCCCCCACGGGAGTGATTTCCACCGAAATACCATTCTGCTTCATCGCCTCGATGAGTCCAAGATTGCTCATGACCGTAGCAACAAGCGTGTCGCGCCGCAGTTTTCCTTGCTCCTTGAGACCGATAGCACAAAGCCCGAGGACCCGGTCGCCGCTCACCACCGAACCACTTGCATCGGTGAAAATCACGCGATCCGCATCGCCATCGAACGAGATCCCGAGATCGGCACCGTGCTCGCGAACGAGTTTACCAGCGGCCTCTGGATGCAGGGCACCGCAGTTCGCGTTGATGTTGAGCCCATCGGGCTGGTTCGCCATGACGATGACTTCAGCGCCAAGTTCTTTGAAGATAAGCGGACCAATAAAATATCCGGCACCATGCCCACAATCGACCACGATTTTCATTCCATGCAGCGAAATGTTATTCGCCGCGTGCTTGGCAAACTCGATGTAGCGGCCACGCGCATCGTCGATGCGGTGCGCCTTTCCGATCGCCCCCGGTGGAAGCGGCGGAGATTCGGGACAGTCCCCCATCACATGACGCTCAATGAGCGATTCAAGATCATCCGAAAGCTTAAATCCATCCGGCCCAAAGATCTTAATTCCGTTGTCTTCGTAGGGATTGTGCGACGCCGTGATCATGATGCCGGCAGACGCCCCCATCGACTTGGTCAAGTGTGCCACCGCCGGGGTCGGCATGGGACCCACCAGATAGACATCCATTCCCATGGAGACCAGCCCACTCGTGATCGCCGTCTCCAGCATGTAGCCAGAAATCCGCGTGTCCTTACCGATCAAAACGCGGTTGCGCCTCTGACCGGACGAGCGCAACACCTCAGCCACCGCCTTGCCCATCCGCAATGCAATCTCTGCGGTGATGGGGAACTCGTTGACTCGACCTCGGATGCCGTCAGTTCCAAATAATTTCATGCCTTTATTCAAATTTGCTGAAGTTCAATGGTCCTTAAATCATGCCACAACTCAAGGAAAAATCAGGGCCCCATTCAAGCATCCAATACCGCACGGTGGATTCTGCCCGTCGATTGTTTGAGAAACTGACGCGCCAGCGCCTCAAATGCATCCGAGAGGTCGGTCAAATGCAACTCAAGCTTGCCGACGCCGCCGACATCATGAAGCAAATCCAACCGCGCTAGTTCCCGACTCAAATGCTCCGCACAGGTCGTCGCCGAATCCACCATCCGGACTTCCGCCGGCAGCAAATCCCGAAGAATTGGAATCAATAACGGATAGTGCGTGCATGCCAACATCAAGGTATCGATCCCCTTCTCAACCAACGGATTCAAATAAGTCGCTAAGACCTGCCGAGTTGCAGGGTGATCCATCCAGTTTTCCTCGATCAATGGCACCAGGAGCGGCGTGGCCTGCCCATAGATCATCAACCCGGTCCTACGCAGCGCCAAAGCGTGCTGGTAGGCGTGAGAATCGATGGTTCCGCGAGTTGCAATGATCCCAATCCTCTCGGCAGCAGGGTTCGCCAGAACCGCTTCGATGCCAGGCTCAATCACCCCCAGAATCGGCAAATCGTATTTTTCCTGCAAACTCGGCAAAGCATGGGCCGTCGCCGTGTTGCAGGCAACGACGATCGCCTTGACCCCTCGCTTCACGAGAAACCCGACATCTTGATCCGCAAACTGACGGATCGTCTCAGGACTCTTGGACCCATAAGGAAGCCGCGCGGTGTCTCCCAAATACAAAATATCCTCCGCAGGCAACAGCTCCTGAACCGCGCGAACGACGGTCAATCCACCGACACCCGAGTCGAAAATTCCAAGAGGCGCTGATCTCACTGGCCCAATTGTGCTCACCACAGCCGATCCGACAAGTGGGAACCGACGGGCCACCAAATTTGCTAAAATTCAAAATTTTCGCCAACCCCGAAATAATTCGTAGCATTCCCCGAATGATCTCATAACTTCGTGAGGAATCCCTAACCCCTAGTCACCACTCACACTTCAACATTACCATGAACTCACGCCGCCACTTCCTCTCCAAGCTCATCGTTTCCACCGCAGCACCTGCCATCCTTTGCCGCAGTGCCTTTGGCCAAACCCCGCCTCCTGCGAAACTGGAGGAGTCGGACCCCATGGCTGCCGCACTCGGCTACAAAGACAATACCACTCAAGTGGATGCCCAAAAATACCCACAACACAAGCCCGAGCAGAAATGCAGTAACTGCGCGCTCTTCCAAGGCAAAGCGGAGGATGCCAGTGGCCCTTGCGGCGCGGTCGGCGGAAAAGTGGTGGCCGGTAACGGCTGGTGCATGGTCTACGCCAAAAAGCCTGATGCGGCAAAATAAGCACCCAAGCTCCCCGCGTCTGATTTCATCCAATCCCGGCTCTTCGAATGGAGACCGGGGTTTTTTTGTGACACAGGGTCACGCATTCCCCACCACCCGCGTCACTTTCCGCTTTCCCGCAGAGTTCAGCGGGACTAGCTTGCCGCCGACATGAGCAATTGCGGACCTAAAATGAAGATGGATCCATCCTTGCACCGGGACAAGAAGCCGGACTGGATCAAGGTGCGCTTGCCGAACAACCCAGCATTCTGGTCGACCAAGTCGCTCATCACCGACCTGAAACTCGTGACCGTCTGCGAGGAAGCCCAATGCCCAAACCGCTGGGAATGTTGGGGCCAAGGCACCGCAACCTTCATGATCGCCGGTGACAAGTGCACCCGTGCTTGCGGATTCTGCGCCGTGAAAACCGCAAAACCCGACGCCCTAGAATCCGACGAACCTCAACGCGTCGCCGAAGCCACCCGCCGCATGAACCTCCGACACGTGGTCATCACCGCCGTCGCACGTGACGACCTCCGCGACGGAGGTGCCGAACACTTCAAACAAACGATCGAAGCAGTCAGACAAGCGAACCCAGAAATCATCATTGAGGTGCTTGTCCCCGACTTCAATGACCGCGACTGGGCACTCTCGATGGTGATGGATGCCCGACCCCACATTTTCAACCACAACCTCGAAACCGTCGAGCGCCTCACCCCGCTCGTCCGTTCACGCGCGCAATACCAACGCAGCCTAACCGTGCTGAAAAAGGCGAAAGCCATGGTGAATGGCAAGGTCGCCACGAAAAGCGGAATCATGCTCGGCCTCGGCGAGCGCCACGATGAAATCCTCCGCGCCATGGACGACCTCATCGCCCACGATGTCACGGTCCTCACGCTTGGCCAGTACCTACGCCCCACCCAAAAACACCTTCCGGTCGTGGAATACATCACGCCCGATGCGTTCGACGAATACAAAGCGATCGCCCTCGCCAAGGGCTTCCGGCACGTCGCCAGCGGCCCACTCGTCCGAAGCTCATACCACGCCGCCGACTTCCGCCCCGAACTCGATGTGCTCGAGGCGATCGAAGCAGACGTCCGCGCCTCCCACGGGATCGAACTCGGCCCCGAGCACCTCGCACTGCCCGCCATCAATCCAAGCATCGCAAAGACCATCGCCTAACCGCCATGCAACACTGGCTGATTAAGTCCGAGCCCGACGTCTTTAGCATCGATCACCTCGCTGCGGTGACCCGCGAACCATGGAGCGGCGTGCGAAACTACCAAGCTCGCAATTTCATGTGGAAGGATATGAAACCCGGCGACCTCGCTCTATTCTACCACTCGAATGCCAAACCACCTGGCGCCGTCGGCATCGCCCGCGTGGTCGGAGCCCCTTACGCAGACCCCACCCAGTTTGACCCTCAAAGCGAATACCATGACCCAAAGTCAACCCCTGACAACCCACGCTGGTGGCTCAGGGATTTTGAATTCGTCGGGAAATTCTCAGAAATGCTGACTCTTGAGGCTCTCAAATCGGACCCCGTGCTCTGCGAAATGATGGTATGCCAACGCGGAAGCCGCCTTTCGATCAACCCAGTCGACCCTCTCCACTTCAAACGCACCTGCAAACTCGCCGGTTGGAAGCCCTGATCTTCCGCCCCCCCAGCGATTCGCGAAATCGAAGACAAATCCCCCGCCTCGCCTCGCTCAATGAATGAATCCAATCCCATGGCTCACATCTCAACGGCATCCCACTTATCACCCGCCGCTTCGGCTTGGCGTGAATGGCTGGAAACCCACGGACCCAAGCTCCTCCTCTTCGCGCGCCAACAAACGCGCTGCCACGAAGACGCAAAAGACGTCTTCCAAGACGCTCTGGTAAAACTGGTGGAAAAGGTTAACTCCGGCGATTTCGTCGGCGGACAAGACGCATGGCAGTCCTACATCTACACCACCATCCGCCGACTTGCCATCGACCTCAGCCGCCGCGATGACCGCCGAAAACGCCGCGAAAATAACGTCAGCGCCGATGCTGAAATCGACCAGCTCGACGTGTTTCAGTCGTGGTTCGACAATGACACCTCCGACGATGAAACCCGCACGCAACTCGAACGCGGGCTCAAGGATCTACCGGAAAAATTCTCCGAAGTGATCGTCATGAAAGTCTGGGGCGATCGCACGTTCGCTGAAATCGGCGAAACACTCGGCATCTCACAAAACACCGCCGCATCACGTTATCGCTACGGACTCGAAGCACTCAAACGTCACTTGAGCAGTGCCCGCCAACGCGGCGATTTATCCATCTAACCCATTGCTCAAACCAATCATTCAGCCAATCTTCATGAACCAAGACCCTGCCTCTCTCGGCTCCGAACTGAAACAACTTTTCCCCGAGTCACTGGACTCTTCGCTGCTCTCACGCCTCGAAGCTGCAGTCGATGGAACTCTCACGGAACTCAGCCCCGAAGAACTCCGCTTCGAACAATCCCTGCGCTCGTTCCTCCCCGCACCACTGCCAGAAGATTTGAAAAACCGTCTGGCCACGGTCTGCCACCATGTTCCTTTCCATGTCGATGAAACCATTGTCCTTTTTCCAAAAACCAGCACCAACACGCCCACACGCCGCAACCTGCCCTCGTGGAGCGCCGCTGCCGCCGTCGCATTGATCGCAGCTCTAACTGCGCTTATCGATCCGATCGCAAGGCACCAGCCGGATGCCCTCGCGCCCCAGGCCGCCGCCACACCATCCCCCGCAACTCCACCCGCAAACCCGAATCCCTACCTGATCCCCGCCAGCTTCAATCGCGGCCTAACCGCTGTCCACGACGAGGGGATCGTTTGGAAATCCAACGACCAACCCCACAGCCTGGTCCGCGTGACTTACCAAGACCACATGACACTCAAAGACCAAACCGGCCGCACCTTCGAAGTCGAGCAACCGCGCACGGAATACATACTAGTTCCCGCGAAAACAGACTGAACCTTCGATTCTAACTGAGCCAACCGAACCTCAAACTCCCGCTTCCATCCGCGATGCATCCGACACACCGACTTCACTCATTCCTCGCATGCTGCAGTCTTCTCGCTTCACCCGCATTCGCGATCGAGGCTCCCGACGACAACTCGCCCCCGCCCACTGCGGTGCGAAAGATGGGTAAAGGCGAACCACTCCCAGAAATCAAATTGCCCGCTCTCAAGGCACCCAAATCCAATCCACCCTCCCAAGATTCTCAATCCGCTTTTCTTGGCGTGATTTCCAGTGAAGTCCCCGAGGTGCTCGCCGAACACCTCAATCTCAAACCCAATTCAGGCATCATCGTTCGTTCCCTCGTCCCAAACGGCCCAGCAGCCAATGCGGGCATCCATGTGAATGACATCATCCTCAATGCCGGAAACACACCGATTGGATCACCACTCGATTTTTCAAACCAGATTTCCTCCAAAAAACCGGGAGACTCGCTGGCCCTCGAAATCATTCAAAAGGGCAAACCCACCCAAATCCAAGTCACGCTTGGCTCAAAACCCGCAGGAATGGCCTCGGCCACTCCTCAAGCACTTGGCCCACTCGAACTCAACGGACTCCCGAAGGACCTCGCCGACCGCATCCGAGGTGCAATCGCTGGAAACCTCGGCGACCTCGACCTCGCAACCCAAAAGGCAGGATTCCCCCCAAACTTAGAACAGGCAGTGCGAGACCTCAAGATGCAGATGCTAGGCGGACAAGAGGCCCCTATCCCCAATGCCGCTGGCGCAGGAACCCACACTCAAGGAAGCGCAACCATCAAAATGAAGGACCAACTTGGCAGCGTGGAAATCAAGTCCACCGAGGGAGGAAAAGAGGTAACCATCCGCGACCTGAACGAGCAAATCACTTGGACTGGCCCGTGGGATACCGCGCAAGATCAAGCAGCAGCCCCTGCCAACGTGCGAAATCGCGTGGACAGCCTCAATCTCGACACCAGCTTCAAGGGCAACGGCATCCGACTTCGGCCACTCCAAGCCCCCGCTCCCGGAAATGGCCACTGAGGCTCGCCACATAGATCACCCACAGATCCTCTAATCCGCAGTTGAGAGTGATGACGAGGAGTGCAAGCGCTAATCTTGTCGGCGTTTGAAGACGGAAACCTTCCTACCACGGGTTCACTCATTGGGTTAAAGAGAGCTCAACTTCACCCTCAAAACATGGAAAGGTACTCCCACAACCACGCGTGGATTGATAAACAACGAGTCGCGCATGAAATCGGTTGAAAATCATCTCGCC
>Ga0164294_10003084_pt1 | contig 14861 bp, 3 predicted proteins | sample GEODES005metaG_FD_111479 | JGI IMG/M metagenome (GOLD analysis project Ga0164294, IMG submission 111479) | Oligotrophic lake water microbial communities from Sparkling Lake, Wisconsin, USA - GEODES005 metaG | ecosystem: Environmental > Aquatic > Freshwater > Lake | place: USA: Sparkling Lake...
AATTATCGAGGGAAAGGGAAATGGTACCCCGGGAAGATCAGCAAGGAGAGAAACGATGGTACATTCGATGTAGCTTATGATGACGGAGAGAGGGAATCAGGGGTCAACGCTCGGGATATTCGTTTGCTAGATGTGGGAGGATCTGATAAGGATAAGCATGATTCGTCTAGTAATAGTAAATTTGAGGTAGGATTGAAAGTGGAAGCTAAATGTAGGTGGGTCCGAGCTGTTATCAGTATGGAGAGACTTGATGGTACATTCGATGTTACGTACGATGATGGCTATCGTCAAGATCACGTCGATGCATCATGCTTAAGGTTATTGGATAAACCAAAAAGCTCGAATTTATTCTTTGATGGAGCCATTGTGGAAGGTAATTACAGGGGGAAAAATAGATGGCATCTTGGAAAGATTTCTAAAATCAGAGTTGATGGGACTTATGATGTAACGTACAATGATGGGGAGGTTGAAAGAAGTCTTTCATCGGAGTTTTTACGTTTTCCTTCAAAAGACCATGAAAGACTTCTATCGGGGAAAGTATCTATTATTGAAGGTAGTAAGTTTCAGCAAGGAACCAAAGTTGCTTGCTATTGGTACAGCCATACAAAATTCAGCACAGCGAAGTTTTGCAAGAAGCCAAAAACAGCAATTGTATTACGTTATAACTCTGATGATACTTACACAGTTGAAATGATGGATGATGGAATGAAATATGATGATGTTAAAGAAATTTATTTGAAAACTTGGATTGAAGGAACTAGAGATATTATCGAAGAGGATTCAAAAAGTCAAGATGAGTCGAGAGATGGTAAAGCGCTTGACAAATGGGTGGCAGTTTTCAATATGTCTCAAAATTATGCTAAATACAAGAGATCGATGCATGATATCCCTGCTGCATCTTCACTTCTTCATCAAGGGTTCAAATCAGATCTCGAAAAGTTAGAGTTTATCCTAGGTAAAGAAGTGATACATGAATTTAAAATATCCTTCCAAAGCAAAGATAAGTATGATGATAATGAGATTGATATCAATGACGCCATTGAAGGATTTGAAGATATGGGTGCTAGAATAAGTCAATCTGAGTTGAGGAATTGGTTACGAGTGAATGCATCTAGGAAGACTTTGAAGCTGCCTGATTATATCATTGCATATGCGAACTTGATCTTTCCATCCGAATTTGATTTTAAAGGACTGTTAAAACAAGGAGAAAGTGAAAGATTAGGAAGATCGTTGAGACTGTCTATTGAAGGAAAAGACTTGTCTACATTTGCACACACTTTTGGTAAAAAATTATTAAAAGACTTGGAAACAGCATTTGACAATCATGCTGTAGTACATCCCACTGAAAAGGATCCAAGGATACTTGCTCGTGATATCATAGAGGCTTTTTTGAGCATGGGTCGTGCAATCACAGTCTCAAGACTTCAGGAATGGATGATGGAAGCAGGAATATCTGCACATGATAGGCTAACATTAGCTGATTTTGCAACTGTATTCGCTTATTTTTTTCAACCCAGTAAGGAAGCCATTGGACACTCACGATCTATTCTCAGCGGCAATACAACATTCATTCGTATGACTCTTGCAGAAATTGCAGTTCAAGTGTTACAAGAAGAAAAGTGGAAAGGAGATCAGACTCAATCTACTTTATTCGTTCGTCGATTGTGTGTTGGTCGTTCGGATGGAATGATCGAGAAGATAAATGCGATTAGAACTGCTTTCGATGAAGTAGATATAAATGGGACTGGTGAAGTGTCCGTTTCACAAATAACAGACGTATTCTTCAAAGCTCATTTCACTATTACTGGAATGTTGGACATGCTAGAAAAATTCAAGATAAGACTCAATCAACAAGCTCGGGGAAGATTTTTACTACCTGAAATATTTGAATCTTTTGGTCCTTACATTGAAGAAATTTCTGATGGCTCAATTACGATTTCGGAAGCCATTTCAATGTTTAGGATGCATTGTAGTACGGCGGAAGTTCGCGTTGCTGCTGATTTAAGTGGGAAAATAATCGACAATTTGTTGGCAAACCAAACTGAACCCAAGTATTGGCAAATAAATATTCAAGGTGATGAATTTCGCGGTAAAATCTGGCAGTATGAAGCAGGGAAGTCTTTGATGCGAGCTATAGGCTTTAATGATCCGTTCGATGCTCCTGCTAAAGATGGTAGCTTACGAAGGATTATCGGTTTGAAAGGCTTACCACTGGAGTTGTCCAAGGTTCAGAAACTACCAGCTGATATTGTTAATAAACTAGCTAGCAAGAGAATCGAACTAGATAATGAAATAATTGCTCTTGAGGGGGCACCGAGTGTAGCGGCCGCGGTGAGAGAAATGCGCATTAATCATTCAATAGCTGAAGTTCGTAATGGTTTAGAAACTGCCTTATCAATTGTTCGAAATGTTTTGACTCAACCCAAAGATCTTCGCATGCATCGTGTAAAGAAAGGCAATCCTGTCTTTCATCGCAATCTTGGTAGACTGACGGGGTCAGTTCTACTAATGAATGCCATAGGTTATGCAGACTCTTCAACGCATTCTCAAACTAATAATGATATGATTGATGAGTCTGTTATTTCTGCTTATGTTCTCAAGTCAATAAGTGCTATCGTTCCTCATAAATTAGACAAGGGATTGGATATCGGTTTCGCTTCGACAGCTGATCTAGGCACATGTACGTTTCATGCAGCAGTACATACTGTATATTATCTTATCGTATAAACTTTATTTCCATACTTAACTCTTTTAGCAACCTCAAATTTTAAATTTCCCTACTTGGATTCTGAAACGGAACGATTCTTATGGAGAAGAAAAGCTGATTTGGAAGGTGCATTGCGGATATTGGATAATATGGAGGAAGCTGAGGAATCCAAGAGTGCAACCTCTAGTAAAGTAAAGGACACTGCCAAAGTATCGAATATGACCGCGACTGAATTGAAGCAACGATCGAAAGGAGGAATTTCAGACGCTCAGCAGAAGAGTAACAAAGGTACCAAAACTGTTAAAGACCAATCGCCCAAGGTGCCTGAAGATACTGATGTAGATGCTACGCATTTGAAAGCGTTCCTGATAGGTATTGATTTACAATGCAACGGTTTAGAATATATATGAAGTTCTATATCAATCATTATGATCACATTCACTTGTTCTAGGTGCTACTTCTGCTCAAAAGGCCCAAATAGCTATGATTCGACGGGTATTTGAAACTATGGACGCAGACAAAGATGGACTACTATCAATGGGAGATGTACGAGCTTACTTCAGAACCATCGGCCGCAATGCGAACGATCTAGCTGTCAGAAAGTGGATCACATCTCGTGACATCGATCAAGATGGAGCAGTGTCTTTAGTAGAGTTTGTATCCAGCTATGCGATGCAGCTAGATCCAACCAGCAAAATAATCGATGTTAATGGTCGATTATCTGACAACCAGCATAAATTGTCATCTATTGCTGAAGCATTTGGTGCGTTACGACTTGCAGGTACTGTTTTAGAAGTGATAGCTGCTTGTGATGCAATCGAAGAGTACGTTCGAAGGATACTCGACTCTCCAAGTGTTAAACCGTTCTGGAGAATCAGCGTACAGGAAGAGAATTTCCATCGTAAAATTGGTAGATTGTTTGGTGGAATAAAGTTGATGCAAGCAATGGGATTTCACTTCGAAAGCAACTCTTCAGTCTTAGCTATTCATGATTCTACTGGAAAAGAGTGGGACGTCATTCCTCAGAAAGTAAAGATCGATTTGAATAGAAAATTAGACGAATTAAATAGTCATCGTACATCTTTGTTGGAGCCTAGCATCAGCAATATTGCTGCCGTGTCAACTGCGATCGGATTATTCGGCGATACTGAAGAGAAACGAATGGAATGGATCAAAGCTTTAGAAACGATTCATCTGATATTGAATAACATACTATCCTTCCCAAACGACAGCAAATACTTTAATATCAATACTCAGAATCCGAAATTTCATCAAAAAGTCGGTAGAATACAGGAAGCATTTGATATTTTACGATCTTTTGGATTTTCTGAATCGGAAGGAGGAAATTTGTCCATTCCGATGGATACCAATATGCATGAATTAAAAGCGAGGAGATTGGAGCTTGAAGTTGGTATTAGTAATTTGAAAGAAAGAGTTGAAAGTGATAAGACTTTGAATGTTGTAGCTGATCAACCTACTGCTAATGGTTCTACAAGAATAACAATACCCACTGAAAGAGGTAAAGACAGTAAACAAGCAGTAAAGTCGATATCTAGTGTAGGTGAGAAATCTGCATCTGCGAATGCAATATCTTCAAGTAGCAAAGTAGTTGTTCTCTCGACTAATAAGCCTATTGCTGCTGATAAAGGAGCAAAAGAAGCTATCGAAATAGAGAAAACGAAGCGAATCAAAGCTGAAGTCGCATTACAACAGCATAAAGCAGTCCTTCATGAGCTACAGAACCAATTATACGACCTGAAGGAAGCAGAGCAAACTAATTTGAGTTTAAGATATGGCATGACAATTAGTAGGTTGCCTGATGAGGAAAAAACACAAATTAAGAAGAAAATGAATGCTTTGGGTAAGGATAGCTTTGGATTCACTGAACCATCCACTATTGACCATTTGCAATTAGATAAGGCATCACAACCGAAATCCAAGCAACACAATGGTAGAGAGAATTACGATGTGGTGACGTATTTAAATCAATCTGTGGAAATAGGAGAAACAAGATTACCTGTAGCAGATAATAATGGATTCAAGAAAGGGATGAAAGTTATCGTTGGGTCAGGTACTATGATGGAAGTGAGGAATCTTATTGGTTTTGGTAGTTTGATTATTGATAAAGGTCTATCGTATGATCATATTAGTAATACTCCTATATTTGGATTTATACCAAGTGCGAAAAATAATATTCGAATCGAGCGGCAAGTGATTACCGGATTCTGTGTAGGCTTGTTATTAGAAGAAATTATTCCTGATGCGATCATACAAGCTGAGAAACGACTACTAGATGAAGAAATCAATCAATTATATTGCACTAGACCTGTACTGACAAATGTATACTCGATCCATAATTATCCTCCTGTGTTCTTAAACCATGAACAACCCGCATCATCATCAATCATATATTCATCCGAACATGCGAAATGGTTGACAAATCTGAATGGTTCAATCCATTCATTTGACTTTAGCTTCGGTGCGATTGAGTTGATATCAATATTTGAAGAACTATCTCATTCGGTGTCTGCTGCGATACCGAATGAGGTGACATCACATGATATCGATAATTACTCGATTTCTAGAGTTGCATTATTGGAAAAAGTTGATAAGGATGAATATTTGCGGTCTAGTTTTCAATTATTAGCAGAATCTCAATATGCTTCTACCTTTCAAGAGCTACTAACCCGAAATATGAATGTTTCTAGTGACAGTGATAGTATCACTTGGTCTATGTATTTCAGAGTAATCAGAGGGTATCCTTTGAAAAGAAATAGTGTTCTCGCTCTAAATAGTAGTATAGGCTACTATGGTTCATCGATTGATGGGTTGTCTTTTGCAATGATAGTAAAGATTTTTGATTTCTATGACACTGATCATGACGATAACATGACAGATAGTGAAGTATACAATTCATTTACTGAGTTGGATGGTAGCCTACCAGATCCTACGATATTTTCTGATGTTATTCAAGCAGTCGTTGGTTCTTATACTAAGGATACGAAGGTCACATTAGGCAAGTATCTCACCATTAGAGAACAGTATGCTAAGAAAGTGACCACAGTCATTGCTGGGATGTGTTTGTATGGTAAATGCCAATTGATCATAGCCGCAACTTCTGTTCAGAATGAAGACCATGAGATTAATAACAACGAGACGGTCAGCATATCACCTTGTCAAGTAGCAAGAGCCATGCCTTCATCGTTACTTTTTATGAAGTACCTACCATACAACAAGATAATTAATGACATTTTAGAGGCAGACTCAACTAAAAGATCCATCGAAGAAGTCGTGCATATACTAAATAGACATGTGGAGTTCTGTGGACGGAGAATTCACAATCAACAGCTACTCCAACAAGATAAGGATGTATATATTGTCCAACTGATTAGTGATTATACAGGCAAATATGTGTATGCATTGAGCAGCAATGGAATCGCACATGTCTTTGATATTGGTAGTAATCAGAAGAAATTTGAGCAACGAGTATTTTGGTCTGAGCCTTTACCAATAAGAAATGTGGAAGGAACTGACAAGTTTGTGAAATGGCGGAAAGATATGGGCTTAGAACACGATAGAAATTCTCCAGATTTACATTTGAATTCAATAGAGGCTAATCGGATTTCATCATTAATGTCGAGATTTGTTCTCTCACTACCTCCTGCATCAGGATCATTGCATTCTATAGCAGTAGATCGTGAAACTGGTTTAGTTGCTGTTAATTGTAGTATTATCAACGGAACTATTTGTTTCTTGGAGCCTTTATCATTGCGTAGGATTTATCGCATCAAATCTCCATTCCCAATTTCCTCGGAATTAAATGATGCTATTCGTGGATTGAGTTATGGACAACTTCAGCATGCCGAAAAATTCAGGAATCATAATTGTCATGGAGCTATTACCTCAATGGAGATCAATTCTCGACGATCGATAGTGATTTGTCATGTTGCAGGCTATAAAAATATCACTATTATTAGTCTGCTCAGTGGAGATATTATCTTAGAACTAACTGGGCATACAGATATGATTAGTTGCTTTACAAATGAACTCTCTTTAGGTTTAATGTTTACTGGTAGTGTTGATCAATCTGTAAGAGTATGGAGAATGGATGAAGTGATTCCATCTTATTTAGCAATCAATAGCTCCGGTGGTAATAATAGTATGCAGAAGTTAGAAAATACCATCACCAATTCTGTTATTACTGGACTTGGTAGTACTAAATTAATAAAGAAAGTGTATATGCATTTATGTGCGCGACTTGGATTAAAGGCCCACTGGAGACGTGGTCGAGTGGTGTCATTCTATGATGCTAAGTTGTATCACAAGGAGCATTCGAATGACTTACAGACTGCTGCCATGGAAGTCGTCTTTGAAAATGCTTCAATACAACTGATGTCTAATTCGAATGCACTTCGAGATATTCAGGAGATCGCCAAGGCTCCTAATGGACCTCCTCTTTGGAGTAATCAACCTGCAGTCTTGTTTACTGGTCAACAAGTGGCAGTCCATGAAGTCGATCCCGATGTTTTAGCCATAGTCTTATCGAGATCTCTTGGTGTCTTGTGTGATGCATCGTTGTCCATCCAAGATTTCCAATCTTATTTGTACTCATTATTTAGTGAGCCTAAAGCTGGGATTGATAAAAGCGACATCAACTTAGCATTCGAGGCCATAGGTTACCTACCGTCTGACTATGTTCGAATATCAACATTTGTTCGAAAGTTATACAAGCTCCAAGAACGATATCAAGCTTTATCTGATCGTTATTTGACTGGAAACAAATCATCCATTCTTTCGATTGGTTATAATAACAACTCTAAGCTGCTATTCGCTATCGATGGCACAGGACTATGTTGTGTTTGGGATCCCTGTTGCACTCGCAGTCTATTATCCATTTCTACGACTCAAAGTAACATACCGATAGTTGGACCATTTCCATACAAACTAGTGGCTTGTCATAGCATTACGTCCTCTTTGCATCTAGATTATACAGAAGAGTCTCCCACTATTGAAATCACAACCAACATCAAGACATTAAAGCTACCCATCGATCTTAAGCTACCATTCCTATTTGATAGTGCTTCATTGATGAAAGCTTATGAAATAGAGAAGACTTTAGCAGCGACAGAAGATAAAGTCTTGAAGTGTTACATATACGTTATGAAGGATTTCTCTTATACTTCCATTGAAACTTCCTCATTCCTCCCGGCCATGATATTAATGGATAATGCGGACTTGTTTCTATACTCACGATTTCTTTTAGGCAGTGGTGGATTATCTAATTTACAGGCTGCTTATCATGCAAAAGAGAATATTCTGCGCATCATATATGCAGTATCTCTATCTCATGATAATGTCGGGTCCTTTGTTTCTGACCTCAGTAAATATGGAGTAATACAAAGAGGATACTCATCAACTCCCTCGGATCGCATTGAGGTGGTATGTTTTGAAAGACAATCTGATTGGTCTAAATACAGTGGACGAACAGTTGGTACTGACTTGAATCATAGTATGAAGCTACTTCAGACCACACCACAGCACACGATCAACGGATACATCGTTGCATCTATGAGAGGGGATGATCAGCGTGTCTACCGAGTCGCTCTGTTGTTTTCCAATGACATCATCAATGTTCCCGAGAATAAAATTATTAGATACTTGAATAAATCTGTTCAACTTACACGAGGCTTTCGAACAAATAACAATTCGTACGATCCGATTCAAGGTTATGCAGTAGGTGCATTGGTTGAGTGCATCATGGACAATCCATCTAAAGATAAGTCTATATCATCTTCAATGGAGACATTGTCTGAAATATCGTCTGTGGTTATCAAGGTGACCAATGATCTAGGTGATGTTTCAACTTACCTTCTTCCTTTGGTATTTGGTCGAACATCATATCCGCTACCTATAAAACATTTACAGCACTCATGTAGTATCTCCGATGAAGCGAAGCGAAACATCAAACAATCGTATCTTTCGAGAATCAAAGTATTTGTTGGACGATTGAGTCTTTTTTCTTATCTTCGTTCAACATATTTCTCGTGGCAACGAAGTCTTCAATTATTTAGCACTATGATGCGTGAGAAGATGATCCAATTTGAGCAGAATACCTTATCATCATCATCATCATTATCAATAGCGGCCACTAAAAATAAAAATGCAACAAATAGTCTTAAAGAAAAGATAAATTTAGTTAGTATTTTCAATGCTTTTGGATCGCTTAACGCATCTTTATTTCATTTTGCACTTAATCAACTGGTGTCACTACTACAGCAACGAGCTGTAGCAAGTCATCCATTCATGGTGTTTCTAGAATCTATATTAGACCACCAAGGTGATCATATCGTAGGGACGTACGGGACGAAAGATTTGACATCTAAGAAAGCAGCATGGTCTGAGTATCTAGATCAGTTCTCACGTCAATGGTATCTCAGGAAAGGTATGAGTGTCGAGGAGTTGTATCATACAGGTGTTAACGAGTATGTGATGGATGTAGAGATGCTCGTATACAGGATTCAAAGTCGAATGAATGATGACAATGCTTTTAATCGCCAATTATTGCTACCATTAGCAGGAAGTGTGATAGTTCAAAATATTCCTTATTTGCTCCATAAAATTGGACTTAATAATGAGAATCAAAGTAAAGATGTTGTAGTGACAAATTGGAAAAGTAGTTTCAAAAAGAAGAAAAATATCCTGCAATTTCTATTATATAATCACAACATAAATAAAAATCTCGAAACTGTAGTAGCTCTATCGAAAAAAGTAAGAATAGATGTGAAAGACACTCTCTGTTCTTACTTGCACTTACTTCTCCACAATATGATCAGCTCTGTGAAAGCATCTTTGAATGAATTGAGGGCCTATGAAATATCTCATTTCAGAAGTATCAAACCAGCTCATTACGTCGATGATAAGCCTATCACAGGACAATATAATGTAGTATCAAAACTATCAAAAGAATCACCACTCTATGGTATTTCTTTCGAAGTCTTCACAGCTGTCAGAGCTCGCAACCCAGAATCTACTCCAGTAAACTTTTTAGTTTGGAAGTATAGACATAAGGATGAAGGTAGTCACCCATCTTTAGTAGCCTCGGTTGCTTATTTGACTCAGATCTTAACTAATATACACAAGGACACGCGAATCATTCGCATTGCAGATGGAATATCATTTGCAGCACAATTGGACACTCCATGCTTAGTGCTGGAGTGGAATAACAAGTGGAAGTCATTATCTCATGTGATTGAGACGAGAGGGAGCTTTCTGAACCAACAGAAGCTGGAACTCCTTCGCATTATCGCGAGGAATATCCTCGATACTACTATCGATCTTCATGCTAATAACTGCGCTATAAGAACTTTGAATCCAAGCAATGTATTCATTGATCAAAATGGTACTGATGTTGTTATCGTGCTGCTACCTCCTGCAGTGGAGATTCAATGCGAGAAAGAATCAGCTACTTTATCAAAACATATGCTTGATGAATATGTTCAATACAATCGCGGAAATAAAATGATTCTTTCCTGTATTCCTAAGAATAAACATCTTGATAATTCTATCGTTCAGAATATCATGTCCCATGGGGTTGCAGCTGATGTGTGGAGCTTCGGTGCATGTCTTTTCATAATTGCTTTCGGGATTCATCCTCATGAGTTGGAAGATGGAGATTTTGGGGATCAGAAGACTATCTACGGGTCATTACTGTATCGACTTCTTCATCCATTGTTGCAAAAGAATCCTCAAGCAGTTGGTAAGAATAGCAACAATCGGAAACAAACTGACTATGATTTCTCTTCGGGTTTTGCAATTGCTGATGCTTTGAGATCGGTACTGTCAGAACGATCGAAGGACATAATGTTTCGAATGGTTCATGCTTACACTGGTCAAACAGTTGATAATCTAACGAAATTTCGATCTAGTTTTTTCGCAGAATCGCTCTCTTGTGGTCTGACTGAGTTTTCGGTGGGAAATTTATGGGAAAAATTAATGCATAATATATTTAATCATATAAGCTCTGGTTCAAATGATATAACAAAAATTCAGGACAAAATCGCTTCTTTGCCTAAGAATATTACAGAGGAGAATTGTTCGAATTTTTTAGCAGACTATTTAGGTATACAATTGTTACCATCCGAGCTGATAGCTTTCATCAATAGTTTGAGTACTCCTTCACTATCTAAAGAACACCCTTTCATTGAAAGGGCATGGAAATGCTTCAGAAATCTATCCAACCTGTTGATTGAGATATTTTACTACGGTATTATGCAACAGATATTGTATATCATATCCTCATGCTTCGCTTTTGAACCATCAGGACAAGTATCGTTAGCAGAGCTACGGCAACTATCATTTTTCAATGCGAATGATGAAACTTCTTCAATCAAAGCAACTAGAGAAGGTTTGTTACTGCTCGCGCCATACCATAGCATAGATGAGTTCTACCAAAGTCGATTATTCAAGCCGTTACAAAAAACCTTGATTCGTCTCATCAAAGCTTCGAATTTAATGAAAGTGTCGAGTACAATCGACTCATCATCTCACACTGAGTCCTCCTCTCAAGTGATCGGTAGAATAAGATCTGATCTGGAGATTTTATCATCGTGTATTGGAATATTTGAAGATTTGATGGTGATCGTAACATCAAATATATGTGATAAAGCGGAATCGACAATCGGTAATACTCTAACTAAGACAGGTGCAGATTATAATTGGTTGAAAGATAATGCATTTAATATTTTAAGTATGGCTTTAGAACAAGGATATCTACAAGCTGTTTCATTATTTCTATTAAGGTTCTTATCTACAGATTATTCGAAGAATTTAGATAATGATAATTCACCTATCAAACTACAACGAGATTATATCAATCTGAAGGGTCTGTCATTAGGTTCAAGGCTCCTTAGTCGAATATCAAGTTTCATGCAGTATCTAGTCAATACGCTCTCTGCCATATCGAAGTCCCTAACGATAACAATTATCGCGAATCCAAATCTAGATACAAGCGAATTTAAGAAAAAACTAAAAGCAAGAAGCTTCTGTGAATTATTGTTCAATAGTACGTTAACAGTTCTGCTCATGTTATATTCCGGAGAAGAAGTGCCAATATCGGATGTAGGGACATTTAAAATAAGATTGACTGAAGGTCACCCTTATTTTCTTGGACATAATATGAATGGGAATAATTCATTAATGAGTAATGATGATAATGTTGATTCAAGATTTAATTCACAGATGTGTAAAATATTTGAATCGATGTTATTGGAACTTGTAGCAGAAGATGGTTGTGGCTCCAGTAAAGTATCGATTAGTTCAGAAATGATAAGAAATACCGATAAAGTTCTCAATGCTTACTTCGCTGCATTATCATTATCTTTTCCAAAGCCAGTGGTAGATCTCAATACTAGTGTACTCACTAATGAGCATCATATGACATACATTAAACGTCGACCACCTTTCTTCAATAAACCAGTACAATCAAGGGGTTCTTTCTATTTCGTCGCATTGATCAGATTCATACGTGGTATTTGCTTGATGGAGGTTATCACACAAAGCAAGTCGCTGGAGAAAGCCCAACATGGAGTTGTATCTGCTGCAATTCTACTTCTTTCATCGCCTATAGTAGAGGCATTAAAGCCTTTCGAGACCCAAGAGCAATCTTTACAAATGAATTTATCGGGTTATTATATCCCTGATGGCCAATGGTTACAGAAGATTCAAGTCGTACTCGATTCTAGATGTAGTTCTAGACTTCAGAGTTATTTCGCTTGTCAGGATAATGTATTAAAGCTGTCGTTATTGAAGCTTTGTCAAAGAGCACTATGTTTGTGTATGAGCTTACCTGGTGAATTGATGGAGACAGAACCTTTTCTATCGCTAGGTAGGTAGATAGTGGAAACATACAGATAGTTGAAACAGCAAAGTGTAGTCAAATGATGCTCAAATATCATATTTTCTATACTTGCTTCTTACACATTTTGCTATTATTTCATCATTTTATAGGAAGAGAATTTTCGAGTGCTGGATGGGTACATGGTATATCAGAGATTCTAAAGAACAAGAGCTCTAGTGCAGAGTTAGTTCTTCAAGCGTTGGTGTGTTGTCGATTGATGTCTCAACGTGCAGAATTTATGCGATCTTGGACTATGTTTCAATTGATCAATTGGTTATGTCTTCTAGCGAAAACGAATACAAGAGATTTATTATCTATTCGATTAGAAGCTCGTACCACATTGAGATATGCTACGATGAATAGTCCCTCGATGACAACAGCTATGATCACTCTACGGATACCTAACATTGATTCGATTGAAGCTATCACTAAGTTACCTTCCACGATTCAAGTATTGGCAGAAGCTAATGATTTAAGCTTCGGCAGTACATTACTCGAACAACAACGTTTCACGGATGAGACCTTAAACTGGATTCACTCCATGTTTCCAGCAGAAGTTCCTTACTCTATTCTCACAACGCCACTATCGCTTAGTTCTAATGTTGACAATACATGGGAGGATCTTTTCGAACTAGCTGTTCAGATCATCACATGGCTTCCGAAGCTATGTCTCTCCCTGGTGGTGACTGATGTACAAGACTCGAAGAAGAGAGAAAAGACACAGATAAGTTGTGATGTTGCTTCTAAGCAACTAATAATTATAGAGAGAATTATTCTTCATGGGTTAGCATCTGGTCATCCGAAAGCTGTTTCATGTGCTGTGCGATGCCTATGGACTTCTTCCTCAGAAAAATCATCATCGTCTAATTCTGAAAACAATTCCAAAAATTATGATCATAATCAAAGTATTATGATGGCTTTAGCAATAATAGAATCTCACTCCAGTGGCAATGGTTTGTTATCATGCATGGATCAACTGACCGCATCAGGCACCTACATTGACACATTCCTATCTCTTAAATTACAATTTTTCATTATCCGTATGATCTCTAGGATTATCAAATATTGTACACCAGAGGTACTTAACGTACTATGTGCAAGTGGGATAGTGCGTATGATACATAAGTTTTTTCACTCTCTTTTAATAACAATCAAAGATGTTCCACGATTGCAACAACAAACATTATTTTCAAAGCATTATAAAGAGATGATACCTACATTAAGAGATATCTGGTCGGTTCTAGTTGGTACAGGTAACTCTAGATTGTATGAGGATATACTCGATCTGGGTATCATACAGAAGATCATACAAGAGTGGCTACCATGCGTTACATCTATATTCATAAATACAGCTGACCCTTCGTATAACCCGGTAGTTATCAAGTCAGAGGCTATAAAAATCTTACAGACAATAATCTTTGATAGCAATTCATCGGATCGTTTGATAGCTGAGTTGATACGATGGATCATGGTATCGAATACAATCACTAATGAAGTGTTGATATTGAAATCTGAGAATAATAAGAAAGGATCAATGAATGCGAAGCGATTAGCAGCGGAAGCACTAGCCATCATAGCAGCTATCAATGCTGAAGTAACTGATCAAGAGCTTTTAGATCGTGGTGTGCCGAAATATTTATTGGAGTTAACTGTACATTTCAAGTGTTATCACGTCAATATTCCATCGATCTGGATCAAATGGGGTGTGAATGCTAACAACTTATCGATTCATAAACTAGCAACTATAGAAAATGATGATGATATCGTCGATAATGATGATACCATCATCATCCCCACTCCGAAAACAATAGCTGTACCGCAACATTTTGACGCATTAGCTTTCACTCAAAGCATCAAAAATATCGATGTTCCCAAAGGTAGTTCAGCTGCAAGCTTCCTCGAAGATCTACAGTCCAGTACAGGCATCCCATTGTCTGCATCGACACCTCAAGTACAAAAGAAAGTGAAAGGTAATTACGTACAGCACGATGGTTGAAAAGTAACATAGTTGATAGTGTTGATAAAAATTATGACCACAACCTACGGCAACTGTTTTTATTGTTGCTTCTGACGATAATGATGATAGTGATGATATCATGACGATCAATCGTATTTCTTGCTGCTCTGTAGATTTATTTTATAAAGACCCTCAAGAAGACGACACTCCATGGTTTGAAACCATCGGTAACATTACTTTGTCAAGAGACGACATGTCTCTGGTGATCGATCGAATGGGGCAATTAGTCCTTGGCGTAAAGA
>Ga0164294_10003085_pt1 | contig 14860 bp, 15 predicted proteins | sample GEODES005metaG_FD_111479 | JGI IMG/M metagenome (GOLD analysis project Ga0164294, IMG submission 111479) | Oligotrophic lake water microbial communities from Sparkling Lake, Wisconsin, USA - GEODES005 metaG | ecosystem: Environmental > Aquatic > Freshwater > Lake | place: USA: Sparkling Lake...
CCCATCGTGAAGAAGTGGTGCAGCCAGACCAGGTAGCTCAGGATGGTGATGACGACGGTAGCGTAGACCATCGAGGAATATCCGAACAGCGGCTTGCCCGAGAAGGTCGCGGTGATCTCGGAATAGATCCCGAAGGCCGGCAGCACGAGGACGTAGACTTCGGGATGGCCCCAGATCCACACCATGTTCCAATACATCATGGGCGCGCCGCCCAGTTCGTTAGTGAAGAAGTTGGTGCCGACGTAGCGGTCGAGAAGCAGAAGGAAGAACGCGGCCGTCAGCGCGGGGAAGATCGCGATGGCCAGCACGTTCGAGCACAGCGCGGTCCAGCAGAAGACCGGCATCTTCATCATGGTCATGCCCGGCGCGCGCATCTTGATGATGGTCGCCACCATGTTGATCGCGGATAGCGTCGTTCCAACGCCCGCTATCTGGAGTGACCATAAGTAGTAGTCGACGCCGGTGTCGGGGGAGTAGGCGAGCTCGGCGAGGGGTGCGTAGGACAGCCAGCCCGTGCGAGCGAATTCGCCGACGAACAGCGAGATCATGACCAGCACCGCGCCAGCGACGGTGAGCCAGAAGCTGAGGTTGTTAAGGAAGGGGAAGGCGACGTCGCGCGCACCGATCTGCAGTGGCATGACATAGTTCACGATGCCGACGACCAGCGGGATGGCCACGAAGAAGATCATTATGGTGCCGTGGGCCGTGAAGATCTGGTCGTAGTGGTGCGCTTCCAGGTAGCCCTGGTTGGCGCCGAAGGCGACGGCCTGCTGAGCCCGCATCATCAGTGCATCGGAGAAGCCCCGCAGCAGCATCACGATGCCCAGGACGAGATACATGATGCCGATCTTCTTGTGATCGACGCTCGTGAACCATTCGTTCCACAGATAGCCCCAGAGGCGGTAGCGGCTGACGACGCCGACGATGCCAAGCCCGAGCAGGGAGACGACGATGAATGTGCCGAGCAGGATGGGCTCGTGGAAGGGGAAGGATTCCCAGGTCAGCCGGCCGAAGACGGTCTTGAGGAGGTTGTCGGTCATCGTGCTTCCGTTCGCGGGAGATCAGGCCCGCGCGGCGCGGGGGGCGCCGGGGACGGTGAGTGGTGAGACGGCGGACATGTTCCGGTTGCGCTGATCGCCCGGCTTCGCTCGACCCGGCGCGCCTGGCTCGGCTGGCTTGGTGACGTTGGGGCCCGAGCCCTTGTCCTGCGGCGCCTTCTCAAGCGCGGGGACTGGCTTCCCGGCGGCTGTGGGCGCCGTGTCGCGACCGGGGGGCATCCCGGCGCCCATCCGGGCATCTTTGGGATTGCCGCCGCCGCGCGCCATGTCGCGCGCCATGACGTCCTTCATGCAGGGCTTGTTAGGCTCCACGCAGCCGTTGACGACCCTGTCGAATAGCCCGCGCTCGACCGCGCCGAACCGCATTACCGGCACCTTCTCGCTTGGCTTGGCAAGCGAGAGGTAGCTGGCGGTCTGCAGGGAGCCGCCGCCTGCTTTCACGCTCGCGACCCAGCGGTCGAAGTCTTCCTTGGTCTTCCCGATCAGCTTGAAGCGCATGTCGGAATAGCCACGGCCGGTGTAGTTCCCCGAATATCCTTCGCTTTCGCCCGGCCTGTTAAGCACCGCGTTCAGTTCCGAGCGCATGGTCGGCATTGCGTAGATCATTCCCGCAAGGGTCGGCGCGTAGAAGGTGTTGAACTGGTCGGTAGAGGTGATCGAGAAGTGGACCGGAACGTCGACCGGGACTGCCAGTTCGTTCACGGTGGCAATGCCTTGGTCGGGATAGATGAACAGCCACTTCCAGTCGAGCGCGACGACCTGCACCTCGAGTGGCTTGGTGCCGGCGGGGACGGGTCTGCCCGGCGCGATCCGCTCGAGCGGCCTGAACGGATCGAGCAGATGGGTGCTCGTCCAGGTGACCGCGCTCAGGGCGATGATGATCAGGAGGGGGCATGCCCAGATGATCAGCTCGAGCGTCGTCGAGTGGTCGAAGCCTGGATCGTAGGTCTTGTTCGCGTTGCCGCGCCGATACTTGCGGGCGAACACGACCGTCAACACCATCACGGGAACGATGATGAGCAGCATGACGGCAGTCGAGAAGAGGATGAGGTCCCGCTGCTGGGCGGCGATGTCCCCCCCGGGGTTGAGCACGACCATGTTGCAGCCCCCCAGCAGCGCGAGCGCCGCGATCACGGGTAGGCGCGCGGCGGTTCGGATTGTGTTCGATCCTGTTCTCAGCATGGAGGTTCGCTAGACCCGGACTGATCGACCGACTTTGACGAAGGTCAAAGTTGGCGCGATTGTCTTGACGTATCGAGGACGTCACGAGCCGGGTCGGCGCGAGCATGATGCGCGGCCCATCACGTTGGATCGGAGGACTTGACCGGATGGCTGCCAGCACCCTCGAAACGGCGAACTCGACGCCGTTGGAGCGCGATGCCCGCGTTATAGACGCGCGCGGACACCAAGTCCGGCCCGGCGACATTGCGGTCGGAGTGATCATCGGGCGGTCGACCGAGTTCTTCGACTTCTTCGTCTACGCTATCGCCTCGGTGCTCGTTTTCCCGAGCTTGGTCTTTCCATTTGTCAACGCGCTGACGGGAACGCTTTACTCGTTCGCCATTTTCGCCTTGGCCTTCGTGGCGCGGCCCTTCGGCGCCCTCGTTTTCCTGTGGATCGACAGAAGGCATGGCCGGGGGGTCAAGCTCACCATAGCCATGTTCCTGTTGGGCGGCTCGACAGCGGCGATGGCGTTCCTGCCAAGCTATGCGCAGGTGGGAGGGGCGGCCGTTGCGCTGCTCGCGCTGTTCCGGGTGGGCCAAGGCTTCGCGCAGGGCGGGACTTGGGATGGGCTCCCTTCGCTGCTCTCGCTCAACGCGCCGAAGGAGCGTCGGGGATGGTTCGCGATGATTCCGCAACTCGGGGCGCCTATCGGCCTGTTCGTGGCGGCGGCTGTATTCGCCTTCCTGCTCACGACGCTGAAGGCCGGCGACTTTCTGGACTGGGGATGGCGCTATCCCTTCTTCGTCGCCTTTGTCATCAACGTGGTAGCGCTGTTCGCCCGCCTCCGCCTGATCTCGACACCGGAGTTCGTCGAGCTGTTCGAGAACCGTGAGCTTCAGCCATCGCGGGTCACGGACATGTTCCGCGAGGAGGGAAGAACTGTAGTGCTTGGCGCGTTCGCTCCGCTCGCCAGCTTCGCGCTGTTCCATCTGGTGACGGTATTCCCCCTCTCTTGGGTGATCCTGAAGTCCGGCGAGGGGGCGGTGCACTTCCTCGTGATCGAGATGGTCGGCGCGATGGTGGGCCTCGCTGCCGTCGCGGCTTCGGGCGCGATCGCGGATCGGATCGGGCGGCGGACGCTCCTTGGCCTGTCCGCCATCATGATCGCCGCCTACAGCGGGTTCGCGCCGCAGCTTCTGGACAGGGGACCCGGTGGCGAATGGGTCTACATGATGCTCGGCTTCGTGCTGCTCGGGCTGTCGTTCGGACAGTCGTCGGGTGCCACGAACGGCAGCTTCTCGGCGCGCCATCGCTACACCGGTGCAGGCACGACCGCGACGGCCGCCTGGTTCATCGGGGCCGCTTTCGCCCCCCTGGCGGCGTTGCTGCTCGCAAGCAATTTCGGTCTGATATCGGTGGGTGCCTACCTTCTCTCGGGGGCCGCGTGCACGCTCGGTGCGCTGGCGTTCAATCGGGACTGGGCGGCGAGAGCCACTTGATGGGTGGAGCGACGACCGGCGACAAGTGGCACATGGCCACCGCTTCGTCGCCACGTCGAACGTGCCCAAGAGTGTTAGTTCTGACCTGCGCGCCGACCCTGCCTGTTTTGACCTGCGTCAAAGACTGCGACGGCATCTGTGGCAAGCGGATCGGGGAGTGCTTGTCATGGGAAAACCGTCCGAGCGGGACCAGCCCGCCGCCATTGGAGGTCGCTGGTATTTGATAGACGAGGTCGATCTGGCTCCCCTGCTCGCCGACCACTCGGCCATTAGGGGCATGTGTTCGAAGGTCGAGGCGCTAGCCGACCGGTTAGCCGATCTTCCGACTCTTGAGGAGCGGTGCGAGGTAGCAGATCTGATCCAGAGCCGAATCCACGATCACGTCGTCGTTACCAGCAACTTCATGAAGGGCGCCTTGGCGGGCACTCGGTCAAGACTAGGAGGCGGCATATTGACCCGCGTCCTTGTCGATCAGATCGCCGACGGCATTCACGCAGAGGACGTCGTCGAAGCGCTCCGAAGGAAGGATCTGGCGCCGGCGCAGGTGGACACGCTGGCATATATGCTGCGCTGCCTGTTCGACGGGTGCCGCCGCGCTCTCGTATTCGAGGAACTGGGGTTGCTGTTCCTTGGTCGCCACCGTCTGGCTCGCGACGCGCGGCTCGCGCTCAAGGAGCTTCTCGAGCGTGAGTTCGAGGGATTACGGGTCTAGGCGGCCGCTGCGATCGCTTCGAGAGCCGTGCGATTGGATATGGTGACGGCGCGTGACCCCGGGAGACCGATGACTCCAGCCGTCCTGAGCTGGGTGAGCTGTCGGCTGACGGTCTCTATGGTCAAGCCGAGGATGTCTGCCATCTGGCCACGAGTCAGTGGCAGATCGAATGTCAGCGGCGCGTCGGGGGCGGATCGGCATCCAGTCGGTCCGGCCTTGTCTGCCATCTCGAGCAGGAATTCGGCCACCTTTTCATGAGCCGATTTGCGCGCCAGCATCAGCATGCGCGCTCGCGCCTCCTGCAGAGCCGTCAGCGTCCGCTGGAGGAGCAGTCGTTCCATCCGGATGTGGTTGTCGAGCACCTGTTCGAACTTCTGGCGCGGGAAGACGCACAGTTCGACGTCGGACAAGGCCTGCACTGAATGGCCCGCCTCCTCGGAATATGGCTGACCGACGAAGTCCGCCGGATAGAGGAGCCCGACTATCTGCTCCCTGCCGTCAGGCGTGGACGTCGTGAGCTTCAGCATGCCGGTCAGGACGTTCGCGCAGATGACGCTCTCGCCCCCCGCCCAGATGATCGTCGTCCCTCGGGCATACTTTCGACGTTCCGCGATGGAATTGAGAAGACCAAGTTCCATATCGTCCAAACTCCCGCAGAGGGCGAGGTCGCGGACTGTGCAATCCTGGCAGATGTTCGGGCTTGTCACGTCCTATCCTTAACAGATTTCTCGCGATTGTCGTCTCATTGGCCGGGCCTTTGTAACCGGGGGTATTCTGCGCAAGGTAGCACCCGATCCGGTTCTTTTTCCGTATCGCTGGTTCAACCCGGTTGGGCTAGCCACGCCTGTGGCCGTCGGTCGGACGATGGGTATTCTAGGGCTGCGACGTTGCTCGTTCCTTCGTTCACACCGGCAATCCTGGGGTCGGTGTGTCCCGCATCATATTCGCGAAGGTGTCTGCCCCACGGCAGCGGGGACGGAACTCCAGCTACAGGCACGGGGCTGCCAGAGTCGCGCCCGGGGGAGCAGGATTGAATGACTAGCTGCAAGGACACGACCTATCACTTCGTGATGAGCGTCGACGAGTTCGGCGACCACCATCTCTTCATGTCGACGGACAGGCTGCTGTGCGACCGGGAATACGAATGGGTGCGCCGCGAGCATCCGCTGGTCGCGTGCAGCACTGTGTCCGAAGCGGGAGCGCCAAACGAATGCGAGTGCCGCGATGGAACTGAAGTGGAAATGCACCGGGTCGAGATTCTCGACGGTCGCGGTGATTACAGGATGGTCGCGACGGCCGATCGCGGCAGGCTGGGCTACCACCGGACCGCGTTGACCGCCAAGTGCCGCGAGGTGGGCCGGGCCGGACCGCTCAGCTACGTCCCGTCCCGGAAGGCGAGCCGGCCGCAGCCTCCGCCCCGATCCATGGCGGCGCGAATGTTTGGAAGGCTGTCGACGCTAGTGGCTTCAGCGCGGCTGCGCCGTCGTCACCATCCGCACTAGGTCGGATAGCGTCCGGGCCTGCATCTTCATCATGACGTTGGCGCGGTAGACTTCGACGGTGCGCGCGCTGATGCCGAGGTCGAAGGCGATCGCCTTGTTCGCCTCGCCACGGACCAGACCCTCCATCACCTCGCGCTCGCGGCCACTGAGCGACGCAATTCGGTCGCGCACGTGCTGCCGTTCGGCCTGGGCCTCCTGCTCGCCCGCTTGCGCCGCGATGGCCTTGCGGATGGCCTCGATCATCACCTTGTCGTCGAACGGCTTCTCGATGAAGTCGGACACGCCGGCGTGCAGCGCCTGGATCGCGAGCGGCACGTCGGCATGTCCGGTGATGACGATCACCGGCTCATCGGCGCCCCGCCGCCGCATCTCCGCTACGAGCTCGATGCCGCTCGTGCCGGGCATTCGCACGTCGGTGACGACGCAGGCGCCCGGCAGCGGCGGGGACGCGGCGAGGAAGGCGTCTGCCGAGGCGAACGACCGCACCCGGATGCCCGCCGTGTCCAGGAGGAACTCAAGTGCGTCGCGGGCGCCCTCGTCGTCGTCGATCACGTAGACGATCGGATCATTCGCCATCGTATAGTTCCTCCCTGCCGACCTTGCGCAGCGTGAAGCCGAAGCGCGCCCCGCCCCACGCCGCGGTCTCGGCCCAGATGTGGCCGCCGTGCGCCTCGACGATCGTGCGCGAGATCGAGAGCCCGACGCCCATGCCCGAACGCTTGGTGGTGACGAACGGCTTGAACAGCTGCCCGACCACGTCGGGGGCTATCCCGGGACCAGTGTCGGCCACGGTGACCTGGACCATGTCGGCGTCGGCGGGTGAGAGCGCTATCGTCAGCTCGCGTAGTCCGGGCGAGTCCGCCACCATCGCGTCGACCGCGTTCCGCACGAGGTTGAGCACGACCTGCTGAATCTGCACCTTGTCGACGAGCACAAGCTCCACGTCGCGGTCGAATGCGTAGGTGACCCGGATGCCGTGTTCCTTCGCGCCGAGCAGCGCGAGCGCGCTCGCCTCCTCCACCAGCTTGGGCAGGCTTTCGACCGACCGTTCGGTTTCGCCGCGCGCGACGAACTCGCGCAGGCGGCGGATGATGTCGCCGGCGCGCAGCGCCTGCGCGGCCGTGCGATCGAGTGCGTCGCTGACGCGGTCGAGCGCTGGCTCGTCCTGCGCGAGCAACCGCCGGCTGCCCTGCATGTAGTTGGCTATAGCGGACAGCGGCTGGTTGAGTTCGTGCGCGAGCGCCGAGGCCAGTTCACCGAGCGCGGTCAGCCGCGAGACGCGGGCGAGTTCGTCTTGGAGCTCTTGGACACGGGCCTCGGTCTGCTGCCGCTCGGTCAGGTCGCGGATGAAGCCGGTGAAGTGGCGCTGCCCGACGACGCGCATCTCGCCCACGGAGAGTTCGATCGGGAACGTCGATCCGTCCCTGCGCTGGCCGACGACGACCCGGCCCTGGCCGATGATCCGGCGCTCGCCGGTCCGGTAGTAGCGCGAGAGATAGTCGTCATGGGCCGACCTGTAGGGATCAGGCATGAGCAGACTGACGTTGCGGTCGCGCACTTCGTCGGCCTCCCACCCGAACATGGTTTCTGCCGCAGGGCTGAAATCCCTGATCAGGCCAGCCTCGTCGATCACCACGATCGCGTCGGGCACCGTGTCGAGCAACGAGCGCAGGTGTGCCTCACGCCGGCTCAGCCCCTCGGCCACCCGCTCAGCATCGGCGCGGGCGCGCTGGAACCACTCGCCGCCGAGCGCCACAGCGCCGCCTATGACGACGAACGCGGCCGCCGCGATCTCGCTGCCGGCGGCGATCGGCCCGGACAGGCTGTCGCACCACAACCCTGCCACCGCGCCCGCGACGCTCGCGAGGATTCCCGCCCGCAGCCCGGACAGTGCGCCCGCGATAACGACGGCCGGAACGAAGAAGATGAAGGTGGCGCGCTGGCCCAACTCTGCCGCGAAGGAGATGCGCACGCCGGCGCCGAGCGCGATCGCGGCCGCCGCCAGCGCCAGCGTCGCAGCGAGGGACAGTGCGGGTAGATGACGGTGCAGCGGATTTCGTTCGGCGGTCACGGGCTTTCTCTTTTTCGGCGGCGAGGAAGACCCACCGCGACCTCCGGTATTTCCCCTAGGGTAGAGGCGGTAGGGACAACATCCAAATTTCGTGGTCGGTTCGGCGGCCGTAGATGGGCGGCACAGCAACAGACTTCTCATCGGAGAAAACGACATGCAACCGCCGTTCATCGACCTCAGCGTCCACCATCACCCTAAGGGACTGTCCGACCGCGTCGCGTTCGGCTTCACCAAGCTCTTGCGCTGGACCGCCGACACGTTCTTCGCCGAGCGTTACGGCCACCGCGCCGTCGTGCTCGAGACGGTCGCCGCCGTGCCAGGTATGGTCGGCGCGACGATCAACCATCTCGCCTGCCTGCGTCGTATCTGCGACGACAAGGGCTGGATCAAGACTCTGATGGATGAGGCGGAGAACGAGCGCATGCACCTAATGACCTTCATCGAGATCTCGAAACCGACCTGGTTCGAGCGCGCGGTGATCATTGGCGTGCAGTGGGTGTTTTATCTGTTCTTTTTCGCCCTCTATCTGATCAGCTCGAAGACCGCGCACCGTGTCGTCGGTTACTTCGAGGAGGAGGCGGTGATCAGCTACACCCACTATCTTGCCGAGATCGACGAGGGACGCAGCGAGAACGTGGCGGCGCCGCAGATCGCCAAGCGCTATTGGGGCCTTCCCGACGACGCCACCCTGCGCGATGTGGTGCTGGTCGTCCGCGCCGACGAGGCGCACCACCGCGATGTGAACCACGGCTTCGCCAACGAGCTTGCCGGACTCCCCATCGGCACAGTCGCCCAGTGCCCGCCGCATGAGGCGCTCGAGCCGATCTGGAAGAAGGCGGCGTGATGGGCCCGATGCGGCGCGCAAGCGGGGTAGGCCCCTGCCCGCGCCGTCCTCGGCAAAACGGAGCAGTAGGATGAGCGAGCAGATCACCGAGGCCGATATTTCCCGGCTTGTGCCGGCCTTCTACGACCGGGTTCGCAAGGACGAAGTTCTGGGACCAATATTCGACCGCGCGATCGCCGACTGGCCGCACCATCTCGAGAAGCTCGAGGCGTTCTGGTCCTCGGTCATGCTTACAAGCGGGCGATACAAGGGCCAGCCGATGGTCGCGCATCTCCGCCACGATGCCATGATGACGCCGGAGAACTTCGCCCGCTGGCTGGCGCTGTGGCAGGTGGTAAGCGGAGAGGTGCTCGCCCCCGGACCGGCGGCGGCATTCCGCGACAAGGCTGCGCGGATCGCAGAGAGCCTTCAGCTCGGGATCGCGTTCCATCGCGAACGCAGCCCGGCATGACGACCATCCTTCCCGATGTCGTCAAAGCCTATCGGCGAACGCCCGATTTCGACGAGACGAACGTGCCCGTCGCACTGCTGCGTGACCATTCGACGAAGCAGGGGACGTGGGGCCTGCTGCGCGTGGAGCGCGGCCGGCTCCGGTATGTCGTCACCGATGGCAGGCGGCCACGCTACGAGGTCCTTCTTACCCCTTCCTCAGCGCCGATGGTGATCGAGCCGACCATCCTCCACCATGTCGAGCCGCTTGGTTCCGTGCGCTTCCACGTGGAATTCCTTCGCTGAACCAGCAGGGGTGGTGAGGTCGACCGTTCTGGCTCCTGACGCCTTCGGAAACACTAACCGAAGGCCCAGACTCTAGCCACGACCACGCAGAGCCCGCTCATCAAGGTGAACGCGGCCGCTTCTTCCCAGTAGCTTAGACGTTCCTGGCGGATGGGGGTGCGCCGATAGAACGCAATCCCAACGTCTATCAGGGCCGCGATGGCGAACATCACGCCGACCGTGAGGATGTATCCCCTGCGCCACTGCGGCAGCGCGAACACGGCAAGAATCACGGACTTGAGCGCGAAGCGCCGGATGACGTAGCTGTTCTCGGAGTTCACGTTGCGGTTTTCCGAAGACGATACTTGGACTGACGGTCGCGCTGACCGATTTCGGCGACCAACGACCTTCTGCCAGCGAGATGGGAACATGCCTAGCGTCCTTGTGACGCAGACTACCATCCGGGCGCGCGAGCACCAGAGACCACCGCCTCCAAGGACTTGCTACGCTGCGCCTTCGATACGGCGGCAGTGGCGCAGGTAGGCAGCCTCGGACTTTCCCGCCAGCTCCACCATGGCTTCCCAGAACCAGGGCGGAGCGCCTTCCTCTCTCCGCGCGGAAAAGGCGCGGGCCAATTCTCGGCGCCCGTCTCGATCGATCTGTCGCCCATGAGCGCGACCCACGACGTAGCCAAGGTATTCAGCCGAGCGGCTCGCCTGCCGACTCGAGAACTGCTCCACTTCGATTTTCAGGTCCTGGGGCTTAAGCTCGCGGAGCACGACGCTCCTCCCAAGCAGGTGCGCCGGAATCATCCGGTCCCCTAAGTTTGGGGCGAGCGCGCGCGCGCCCTCCACCACTCGTTCAGCATTGTCATTCGGCATCGTGCCGCCGATCGGCGCCACCGGCGGCATCGCCTGCTTGACATCGACCACGGCGCGGAGCGGTCCGGATTTCCCCCGGTCGAGCTTGAGCACCACGGCAAGGCGCAGTGAGCCGAGCGAACTGCAGCCCTTGCGCCAGTAGGCCGCGTCTCCCACCCGAAGCTCCTTGATGCCAGGCGATGCGAGAGCCATCGCTTGCTGGAGTATGGCGGGCCGATTGAACAACGCGTCAACAGCGTGCCGCTCGCGGTCGGTGAGGTCCCAGAACCTCTTTCCGCGTGGCAGCCGGTCCCGCCCATTCATCCTGTCGTCCGCCAGATCGCGCCATCTGCGGCCGAGGGCCTGCCGCATGACGGTGTGAACGGCCCAAGGCTCGCGGGGCTGGTCGCCCGCAAAGAGGCCCGCGCGGTAACCACTCACGAGCGAGTCGACCATCGCGGAAGTCGCCGTGCCGGGCAGCACGGAGCTGCGAGCCGCCGAGCTTAGAGAGAGACCAAGACGGAGCAGGTCATGTGCGGGGTTGCCGATGACCGTCTGGTCCAGGTCGCGGATCTGGACATCGACCCGTCCGTCCGCGTCTGCGAGCGGCCCGAGGTTGCCGAGATGGCAGTCCCCGCATATCCAAAGCGGCGGCAGGGATGGGATCGTGCGGAGCGTCTCGATCCACTCGTAGAACTGCGGCACGGCGCCACGCACGAAAACGTGGACGGACCGTGCCATCTTCAGATCGCGGCAACGTCGAAGATTGGCAGCCCTCGCGTTAGGTTCTGGACCCGATTGTGACTTGGTAACCTTCACTTCTTCACGGCGTCGCTGTTGCCGCCGCCCGCAATGTTGGCGCGGCCGCAGGCAAACCATGTCACGCCGCGAGCACAGATCTGCGCGGTGTCCGCGCTGACGTCGTTTGGGCCGATACCCGGGTGGAGCCGTGCCATGCGATCCCTAGCTTGGCAGGGCGACCATGGCGATCGCGGCTGCGCCCATGACAGCAGTCGCCAGCCAACCGAAGAACTTGAGTCCGCCCGATGCCACGAAGTCGCCCATGATGCTTCTCCGCGACACGACCAGCATCAGGCCGACCAAGACCGGCACTGCCACGACGCCGTTGATGACAGCGCTCCAGAATAAGGCCTTCATCGGGTTGATCGGCGACCAGTCGATGGCGAGGCCAAGCACCATGCCCAGCGTGATGACGAGGTAGAACGCCTTGGCCCGCCATGGCTGATTTTCGAGACTTGCGGTCCACCCTCCGACTTCGCAGATCGCGTATGCGGAGGAGCCGGCGAGCACTGGGACCGCGAGCAGGCCCGTGCCTATGATGCCTAGGCTGAAGATCGCGAAGGCGAAGCTGCCCGCGACGGGCTTGAGCGCCTGAGCCGCGTCCGCCGCGCTCTGGATGTCGGTCTTGCCGGCCGCGTGAAGAGTGGCCGCCGTGCCCAGCATGATCGCGAGCGCCACGACGTTCGATACGGCCATGCCGGCGAACGTATCCCAGCGGATCCGGCTCAGCGCGTCGGCCGCTTGGCTCTGCTTTTGCTTTAGCGGCTCGCGCTCGGCGACCTGATCGATATCCTCGACCTCCTGCGCCGCCTGCCAGAAGAAGAGGTAGGGGCTTATCGTGGTCCCGAACAGCGCGACGATCGTCGTGACTGCGCCGGACCCGGCGATCGTCGGGATCACCAGCCCATGGAGCGCGGCCAACCAGTCCACCTTAACGATGAACACGAGCGCGATGTAGGCGAACAATACGAGCGTGAGCCATTTGAGGAATTGCACGTAGCGGTGATAGGGAACGAACAGCTGCAGCAACAACGAGACGATGGCGAACATCACCGTGAAGCCGTGGGTCCATCCGCCGGCCACGAGCGCAGAAGCCTCGCCCATGGCGGCCAGGTCAGCGCCGATGTTGATCGTGTTGGCGACGAACACCAGTCCGATCAGACCCAGAACGAGCCATCGCGGCATGACCTTGCCCAGACTGTTCCCCAACCCTTCGCCGGTGACCCGCCCCACACGGGCGCTCGCCAGTTGCACAGCGACCATGAGGGGATAGCAGAGCGTCATCGTCCACATGAGTCCGGTGCCGAACTGCGCACCGGCCTGAGAATAAGTCGCGATGCCGCTCGGATCGTCGTCGGCCGCGCCCGTCACCAGACCTGGTCCGAGCCGGTTTAGCTTGTCCGTGATGGCCAATCACTTCCTCCCGTAGGGAGGATCGCTAACGAGCGCTGCCCCCATTTTTATCTTTGATCCAAGCGAAACGCCCGATCGATCAGACCGTTTCACAGGCGTAGCGGAATCGCATTGACTCGGATCAAGGTGATCACGCGCTGGAGCAAAATCACGCCGTGTTCGCTCGCCGTCGAGCACCACGTCAAGGAGCAGAGGCACCGTCGGAGGGAATGTTCTCGCAGGGCAGGCTGCCCGGTCTGGATGTGGAGGCACTTGTCGAGCGGCGGCGAATGCGCAAGAGTGAGTTGATCGAAGGCTACCGCAGATCAGGTGCCCCAAGTGTTCGCGCCAGATGCCCGCCCGTTCGATAAGGGTGCTCCGCATTGATCTTGATCCAGATGGCAGCAGTTACGGCTGCGTAATGCTACGGCCCGCGCGAAAGGTGGTCGATGGACAAGATAATTCCCGATTCGGTCGTGCCGGACAGAGCTCAGCGCGCCGTGCTCGCTGCTGTTCTCGATCAGACTCACGACTGCATCAAGCTACTCGACCTCGACGGGACGATCCGCCACGTGAACCGGCAGGGTGCGTTACTCATGGAGTTGAGCTCCCCCGCCGCCCTGATCGGCCAGTCCTACGTCGATCGCTGGCCGCAGGAGGCGCGTAGCTTGGCCAAACGCGCGCTTGCGGAAGCCGCAAAGGGATCGCCTGCCCGATTCACTGCATCGAGGCCACGTGCAAACGGAAAGCCGAGCTGGTGGGACGTTACGGTAAGTCCGGTTCACGACTCCGACGACACCATAACCCACTTGATCACGATCGCTCGGGACATGACGGTGGAGGTGGAAGAACGCCAGCGCGTTGAGGCGATCAGCCTCGAGATGCGGCATCGGCTCAAGAACGCGCTGACAGTTGCGAGCGGGATCGTCATGATGCAGGCGCGGGGACGGCCGGAGATAAGGAAGTTCGCAAGCGACGTGGTCACGCGTTTCGGCCAGCTGGCGGCCGTGCAGGCGAGCGTGCTCGATCCAGAGGCCGACCGGACCATTCCTCGCATCGTCGCGCTTCTTACCGAGGCATACGGTGACGCGGCCAGGCTCGAGTTCGGCGAACTGCCGGATGTCAGGCTCGGTCATCAGGCGATGCAGGCGTTGGCGCTCTGTTTCGGCGAGCTGGCCACGAACAGCCTGAAGTATGGCGCGTTGCGCGACGGCCGGCCCGTTCGCATCGCCGGCCGCCTCGCCGATGATCTGGTCGAACTCGAATGGACGGAGGAGACTATGTTCGGCACGGCCAGACCGGGCGGGCAGGGCCTCGGACTGATGGAGCGCTTGATCGGAACGGCTGGCGGCAGCTTCATGCGGCAAGTGACGGACGGCTGCATGACGGCTTTCTTTCGCCTTCCCATTGAACCGTGAGCGCGGCGGACCCTTTGCTCGAACGCGAGATTTAATTCCGCCGGCAACGCAGCGGTCTTTGAGGATCGATGCGAGCCGATTTCGTTGCTTTACCTTGATCGCTCAAAAGGCTTGCGAGGCGGGACATCTACTGGGCGGCATGGAGAGAGTTTAGAGCCAACCGCGCCACTTGAACCAGATCAGCGGCGCCAGCATCGACACGATGCCCAGGATGAGAGCGTAGCGATAGATTCCTAGACGGTGAGGAAACGGACCTATTGGTGTCAACGTCCGCTCGGATGCCTGTTTCCGCGAGTTAACGCTTCCTCACCACCGGGGTCGCCCGCACTTCGGCGGTCGGCATATGGCCGAGGCCGGGGTCGATGCTATGGTCGCGTCATGGCCAAGTTAACGAAGGTGATCCGTCGCTACACCTCGATCGCTGCGGTGATCGACATACTGAAGCGGCGCGAACTGCCGTTGCTTAATCCCGAGAGTTGGGACGATCGCAACGACAGTTACTTCATGCAGCTCTACAAGGAGACGAGGTCGCTCGGCGGCCTCTACGGACTTTGCGCCGCCCAGTGCACCGAAACGTATCATCACTGGAAGGTCTTTACGGGCGCGGCCGACGGCGCCTGCCTTGAGATCCACCGCGCCCCGCTTGAGGCGATGCTCGATGAGCTCGAGGACGTGCGCTATGGCAGCGTGACGTATCTACCGCTCGAGAAGGTGGACGGCCTGACCCCGGCGGACGTGGGTTCGCTGCCCTTCTTCAAGCGGGCGGGCTTCACAGACGAGAACGAGTTCCGGATCGTCGCCGAGACCGCCGAGCCGCAGCAGGCC
>Ga0164294_10003087_pt1 | contig 14858 bp, 11 predicted proteins | sample GEODES005metaG_FD_111479 | JGI IMG/M metagenome (GOLD analysis project Ga0164294, IMG submission 111479) | Oligotrophic lake water microbial communities from Sparkling Lake, Wisconsin, USA - GEODES005 metaG | ecosystem: Environmental > Aquatic > Freshwater > Lake | place: USA: Sparkling Lake...
CAGCGGCAGCGCCAGATGGATCGCCCGGCCACCGCCCAGCCAATCGGTGCCCATTCCGACGAGGGCCGGCCCGCACCCGGCGCCGATCAGTGTCGTGATCGCGAGGAACCACGCCGTCGCCCGTCCGCGTGCCTCGGCCGGCATCAGCGTCTGAACCCCCGCGAGCGCGGCGGGCGATCCCGCGCTAAGGCAGAGCATCGCCGCGCCAAGGCAAAGCAATGCCATCGAGGCCGATCCGGCGAGCGCGAAGGCGACCAGGCAGGGCAGGGCCGCCGCCATCGCGGCCGCCATCGTCCATTGCGCCGCGTCGCCTCGTCCCCGCGCATGCAACGCATCGGTCGATGCGCCGCCGATCAAATGTCCCAGCGGCGCCGCGATCAGGGCAATGCCGCCCAGTGCGAGGCCTGCCGGCTTCGGTGGAAGGCCATGAACGCGCCCGAGATAGACGATCGCCCAGGCGAGCAGCGACTGGCTGGCGAACAGCAGCAGCGATCCTGCTCCCACATGCGCGATCCAGCGGCGGCGAATGGGCAGCGGTACGGCGACCGATCTGCGTGCCCTGCCGCTGGGCGGTGGAACGTGCCTGCGCGACGCGAGGATCAGCGCTGCCAGTAGCAGTCCGGGCAGCGCGAGGAGCAGGAGCAGCCCGCGCCACGGTGCGAGCAGGCCGAAGCCGCCAACGTACAGCCCCCCTCGCGTCGCCAGCAGGCCGAGGATCAGCCCACCGCCCGCGAACGCCGCGCTACGCCCCAGCGAAGCCCCGGCGGTGAACAGCGCGGTGGCGCGCCCCAACTGGCCCTTCGGAATGACATCGGCGAGGATCGCGAGCGCTGCCGGCACCAGCGCGGCCTCGCCGAGCCCGACGAGCAGCCGCGAGACGAACAGCCCCGAATAACTCCCCGCGAGCCCTCCAGCAGCGGTTGCGGCGCTCCACAGCAGGATGCCGCCCGCGACCAGCCACGTCCGGTCGACGCGATCGGCCAGTACCCCGAAGGGCATCGCGGCCAATCCGTAGAACAATGCGAAGGCCGTGCCCTGCAGCAGCCCCAGCGCGGCATCGCCGACGTGGAGGTCCGCCTTGATCGGCTCCAGCACCAGCGCCAGCACCGATCGATCGAGAAAGGAGACCAGGTGCGCGGCCGCCAGCAGCAGCGCGAGGCCCCATGCGGTGGCTCGCCTCCGTCCGATCACTGAAGCTCGGACAGCCAATATTCCAGGCGCGCGTCGGGCCGCGCCTCGCCGATCGCCTGCGCGACCCGCTCACGGTAGGCGCTCGGCCGAACGCCATAGGCCGCGAGGAACTGGCGGCTGAGGTAGCTTTCGTTGGCGAAGCCGGCATCGAACGCCAGCTCGGACAGCGGCCGCTGATCGGCGAGGTTCGAAAGCGACGCGCGGACGCGATCGAGCCGCCGCGCCCGGACGTAGCTCATCAATCCGCCATGGTCCTCGAACAGCCGGTACAAAGTGGCGCGCGATAGCCCGGATCGCTCGGCGATGATCGCCGCGTCCAGCCCCGGATCGGCGAGCCGGGCATCGATGATCCGGCGTGCGCGATCGAAGGGGTGGAGTTCGGGCGGGGCGGCCGCATCGTCCGCCGTCAGCAGCCCGTCATAGGCCGCCGCGAAAAGCGCCAGCAGCGCCTGCGCGAGCGATGGCGCGATCGAGGCGGGGAGGTAATCGGCATTGCGGCAGAACGACGTCAGGCAATCCGCTAGCGGCAGCAGCGCCGATCCGCCGATCAGCCGCCCATGCACCCCGCATGCGCCGCTCAGCACCGGCGAGACCGCCTCCCGCGCGAAGCTCAACGTGATCACCCGCGCCCGGCGCGCGCGCGTCGAGAAGGCTTTGGTCATGTCGACGATCAGGGCCGTATCGGGCGGCACGGGCCGGTACCCGTCGCCGGTATCCGCCGCATAATCGCCCTCGATCACGAGATGGACGAGGATATGATCGAGCCCGTCGGCGAGTTCATCGGCCCCGCGGCTGTGGAGCACGTCGTTGCTGCGACGAGCGTGGATCACACGCCGATCCAGCCGCCAGCGTGCCGCCTGCATCGCGAAATCCGGCCCCGTCGCCAACACGTTGGTCGGGCTGTTGAAGCTGCGATAGCGATCGAGCCGTTCCTCCGGCGCGAAAGCGTCGGAGTCGAAGCGCATCTGTTCGATCACGGCCGTGCGCGACATTCCGTTCCCCCACCGGGGAAAGGTAACGCAGGCGTACCCGATCCGCCAGCCGCTAAGCCGCCTGCCGCTCCCGCTCGCGCATTTCCTGGTTGAGCATCTCTGCGAGCAGGAAGGCGAGTTCGATCGACTGGCTGGCGTTCAGGCGCGGATCGCAATGCGTGTGATAGCGATCGGCTAGGCCCTGCTCGGTCACCGCGATCGCGCCGCCGGTGCATTCGGTGACGTTCTGACCGGTCATCTCGCAGTGGATGCCGCCGCCGTGCGTGCCCTCGGCGCGGTGCACCGCGAAGAAGCCGCGGACCTCGGCCAGGATGCGCTCGAACGGGCGCGTCTTGTAGCCGTTGGCGGCCTTCACGACATTGCCGTGCATCGGATCGCAGCTCCACACCACCGGCCGGCCTTCGCGCTTCACGGCGCGGACGAGCGTGGGCAGATGGGCCTCGATCTTGTCGTAGCCATAGCGGGTAATCAGCGTGATGCGGCCCGGCGTACGCGCCGGATCGAGCGTGTCGAGCAGGCGCAGCAGCGCATCGGGCTCCAGGCTCGGCCCGCACTTCAGGCCGATCGGATTGCCGACGCCGCGCAGATATTCGACATGCGCCGATCCCTCGAAACGGGTGCGATCGCCGATCCACAGCATGTGCGCGCTGGTGTCGTACCAGTCGCCGGTCAGGCTGTCCTCGCGGGTCAGCGCCTGCTCGTAGGGCAGCAGCAGCGCTTCGTGGCTGGTGTAGAAGCTCGTGGTGCGCAGCTGCGGCGCGGTGTCAGGATTGATCCCGCACGCCGCCATGAAGCTCAGCGCCTCGCCGATGCGGTCGGCCAACTGCTGATACTGCGCGGCCCACGGGCTGCGGCCCATGAAATCGAGCGTCCAGCGGTGGACCTGCTCCAGCGTCGCATAACCGCCGTTCGAGAAGGCGCGCAGCAGGTTGAGCGTCGAGGCCGACTGCGCATAGCTCTGTATCATGCGGCGCGGATCGGGCGTGCGCGCTTCGGGCGTGAAGGCGATGTCGTTGACATTGTCGCCGCGATAGCTCGGCAGCTCGACGCCGTTGATCGTCTCGGTCGGCGCTGAACGCGGCTTGGCGAACTGGCCCGCCATCCGGCCGACCTTCACGATCGGCATCTTGGACGAATAGGTGAGGATCACCGCCATCTGCAGCAGCACGCGGAACGTGTCGCGGATCGAATTGGGGCGGAATTCGGAGAAGCTCTCGGCGCAATCGCCGCCCTGCAGCAGGAAGGCCTTGCCCGCCGAAACCTCGGCCAGCGATGCGGTCAGCGCGCGCGCTTCGCCGGCGAACACCAGCGGCGGATAATTGACGAGCTCCGCCTCCGCGGCCGCCAGCGCAGCCGCGTCAGGATAATCGGGCAGCTGCCTCGCTTCGTGACGACGCCAGCTGTCCGGCGTCCAATTCGTTGCCATGATCCTTCCTTCCGTGGGCGGCGCCCTTAGAACAGGCAGCCGCTGAGGGGAAGGGGAGGCAGTCCGCCCACCAGGCTTCGATGGCATCGGCGATGCGCGCCGCGGCGTCGCCCTTGCCATAGGGGAAGCAGGCGCGGGCCATGGCGGCATAAGCGGCAGGATCGTCGAGCAGCGCCGCCGTTTCGCTCAGGATCGCCGCCGCCGTCGGCCCGATCAGGCGCGCGCAGCCCCGCTCGATCGGCTCCCAGCGCTCCGTCGTGGTGCGCAGGACCAGGGTGGGCAGGCCGAGCGCAGGAGCCTCCTCCTGCAGGCCGCCGCTGTCGGTCAGCAGCAGATCGCTGTCGAGCAGGCGACGCGTCAGTTCGCGATACGGCATCGGCTGTTCGATGTGGATGTTGGGATGATCGGCGAGCAGCGGCCCGAGGCCCTCGCTGAACGCAGGGTTCGGGTGGAGCGGCAGCGTGATCTCCACATCCGGCCGGTCGGCCAGCGTACGCAGCGCCAAGGCGATTTCGGTGATGTGGGCGATCGTCTCGCGGCGGTGGCACGTCACCAGGATGCGTCGGCGCGCGCGAAGCGGGCTCCGCTCGAAGCGGCCGTCCAGCGCCTCGCGCAGCGCATCGATGCCGGTGTTGCCGGTTTCGCAGATCGTGCCGGACAATGTCTCGACTGCCCGCGTCGCCTTCGCGCAGGGGGTGAAGAGCAGCGTCGAGACCGCGTCGATCTCCTGCCGGTTGCGCTCCTCGGGCCAGGGCAGCTCCATATGACCCGACCGTAATCCGGCCTCGACATGGCCGACCGGAAACCCCAGCCGACTCGCGACATGGGCCGAGACCCAGGCGGTGTTGGTGTCGCCCTGCACGATGACGAGATCGGGCGAGATATCGGAAAGCAGCGGCAACAGCGCGCTCTCGAGGCCCGTGCAGAAGGCCGTCATGCCCGGATTGGCGATGGCGAGGTCGCGATCGGCGGTCAGGCCGAATTCGGCCAGCGCCGCATGCGCCATCGTCGGATGCTGGCCCGACAGGATCAGCGTCGACGTGAAGCGGTGGCGATCGGCGAGAACCTTGATCAGCGGGGCGAGCTTGATCGCTTCCGGTCGCGTTCCCGCGATCAGCACGACATTCAACTGCTGCGAAGCAACCCCCATCGCATCAGCCTAGGGACTCGGCGGTTTTCAGCCAAATTCCTTCGCATCCAAAATGGATCGGACGCAGCTTTCGGATTATTTTATCCGGTTCGCCACCAGATCGTCGACCACTGCCGGATCGGCGAGCGTGCTGGTGTCGCCGAGGCTGGAGGTATCGCCTTCCGCGATCTTGCGCAGGATGCGGCGCATGATCTTGCCCGAGCGGGTCTTGGGCAAGGCGGGCGCGAACTGGATGGCGTCGGGCGTCGCGATCGGGCCGATCTCGGTACGGACCCAGGCGACCAGATCCTTGCGGAGCGCGTCCGATCCGTCCTCGCCTGCATTCAACGTCACATAAGCATAGATGCCCTGGCCCTTGATATCGTGAGGAAATCCCACGACCGCCGCTTCCGCGACCTTGGCATGGAGCACCAGCGCGCTTTCGACTTCTGCGGTGCCCATGCGGTGGCCGGAGACGTTGATGACATCGTCGACCCGGCCAGTGATCCAATAATAGCCGTCGGCATCGCGCCGCGCGCCGTCGCCGGTCGTGTAGACGCCGGGGAATTGGGTGAAATAGGTGGTGAAGAAGCGCTCGGCATCGCCCCACACGCCGCGCATCTGCCCAGGCCAGCTGCGCGCGATGACGAGATTGCCCTCGGTTGCGCCCTCCAGCACCTTGCCGTCATTGTCGAGCAGTTGCGGCTCGACGCCGAAGAAGGGCTTGCTCGCCGAGCCGGGCTTGAGCGGCGTCGCGCCGGGCAGGGGGGTGATCATGTGACCGCCGGTCTCGGTCTGCCACCAGGTGTCCACGATCGGGCAGCGGCCCTCGCCGACCACGTCATAATACCAGCGCCATGCCTCGGGATTGATCGGCTCGCCGACCGTTCCAAGCAATTTCAGGGATTTGCGGCTCGTCTTTGTAACCGCCTCATCGCCTTCCTTCATCAGCGCGCGGAGCGCCGTCGGGGCAGTGTAGAGGATCTCGACCTGATGGCGGTCGCACACTTCCCAGATGCGGCTGGCGGTCGGCCAGTTGGGCACGCCTTCGTACATCAGCGTGACGCCGCCATTCGAGAGCGGCCCGTAGACGATGTAGCTGTGGCCCGTGACCCAGCCGATATCCGCCGCGCACCAATAGACCTGGCCCGGCCGGTAATCGAAGGTCGTCTCGTGGCTCAGGCTCGCCCACAGCAGATAGCCGCCGCTCGTGTGCATCACGCCCTTGGGCTTGCCGGTCGAGCCCGAGGTGTAGAGGATGAACAAAGGATCCTCGGCCGACATCGGTTCGGCCGGGCAGTCGACCGAGGCGGCCGCCACGGCGCTCGCATAATCGATATCGCGGCCGTCCCTGGTAGTGACCGCACCGCCGGTCGCCTTCACGACGATGACCGTCTCGACGATCCCCGCCAGTTCGCAGGCCTTGTCGACATTGGTCTTGAGCGGCACGGTCTTGCCCGCCCGGCGGCCTTCGTCGGCGGTGATGACGATGGTCGATCCGCAATCCTCGATCCGCCCGGCGAGCGCCTCGGGCGAGAAGCCGCCGAACACCACCGAATGGATCGCCCCGATCCGCGCGCAGGCGAGCAGCGCCACCGCCGCCTCCGGTATCATCGGCAGATAGATGGTGACGCGGTCGCCCTTCCTGACGCCCTTGGCCTTCAGCACGTTGGCGAGGCGGCAGACCTGCTCGTAAAGCTCGAGATAGGTGATCGTGCGCGGCGCTTCGTCGGGCGAATCTGGCTCCCAGATGATCGCGGTCGCCGCGCCCCGGCTGGCGAGGTGGCGATCGAGGCAGTTGGCCGCGACGTTGAGGTGGCCGTCGCCGAACCAGCGGACCTTGAAGTCCTCTTTCGCGAAGCTGCTCTCGTTGGCTTTCGTCGGGAAGGTCAGCCAGTCGAGCCGCCGGGCCTGCTCCAGCCAGTAAGCCTCGGCATCGTCCAGCGAGCGGGCGTAGAGGGCGTCATATGCGGCCGCGTCGACCCTGGCCTCACGTGCCCATGCTGCCGGAACCGGATAGGTCTCGCTCTCGCTCATCTGCCCTCTCGATCGAATCGCCGAACTTTATGCCGCCGCCTCATGCGACAGCTTGGCGCGGGGCGCGAATGATTTACGCTGACGAAATGAGCGCCGATGCCGAACTGGATGCGATGATCGACCGTTTCCTGCCCGATGTGGCGGCCGTCGCGCGCGAGGCGATCGCGCATCTGACCGCGATGTTCCCGGGCGCGTTCCGCCTCGTCTACGACAATTACAACGCGCTCGCGATCGGCTTCGGGCCGAACGAAAAGATGAGCCACATCATGCTCTCGGTCGCGCTCTATCCGCGCTGGGCGAGCCTGTTCCTGACCAATGGCCCGAGCCTGCCCGATCCGAAAGGGCTGTTGAAAGGCGAGGGTGGTGTCGTCCGGCACATCCGCTTGTTTCCCGGACAGATCGCCGATCCCGCGGTCATCGCGCTGATCGGGGAATGTGCCGATCGCCGGACGCTTCCGATCGATCCCCAAGGCACGGCCTACACCGTGATCAAGTCGATCTCCGCCAAGCAGCGGCCGCGCCGCCCGTCCTGATCAGCGCTTCTCCCAGGCCTTCGCGAGGAAGGCGCAGGTCATCAGCTGGATCTGGTGGAACAGCATGATCGGCAGCAGGATCACGCCCGCCTGCGCGCCGGGGAAGAGTACGCGCGCCATCGGCACGCCCTGAACGAGGCTCTTCTTGGTGCCGCAGAACACCAGCGCGATGCGGTCCTCGCGGGAGAAGCCGCAGACCCTGCCCAGTCCCCAGGTGAAGCCCAGCCCGATCCAGAGAATCACGAAGCAGAGCACGAAGAGCATCGCCAGCGCGCCGATCGGCAGCTGATGCCAGATGCCGCCCAGCACCGCCGACGAGAAGGCGCCATAGACCGCGATCAGGATGGTCGAGCGATCGGTCATGTTGACCAGCGTCTTGTTCCTGCCGATCCAGTCTCTTAGCAGCGGCCGCATCAGATGGCCGACGACGAACGGCACGAGGATCTGCAGCGCCACCTCGCCGATATCCGAAAGCCCGCCCGTGCCGCCGTGCGTCGAGGCGAGCAGGCCCATCAGCAGCGGCGTCAGGAAGATGCCGAGCATCTGCGAGGCCGATGCCGATGCCACCGCGGCGCCCACATTGCCGCGCGCCAGCCCGACGAAGGCGATCGCCGACTGCACCGTGCTGGGCAGCGCGCAGAGGAACAGCAGCCCCGTCGCCAGTTCGGCGGGGATCAGCCCGTGCAGCGCCCGTGTCCCGAGAGTGCCGACGATCGGGAACATCACGAAGGTCGATCCTAGGATGGCGAGATGCAGCCGCCAGTTGGTGAGACCCGAGATCACCTGCTCGCGCGCCAGTTTCGCGCCGTGGAAGAAGAACAGCAGCACCACGGTCACGATCGACAGCCAGTGGACGAAGGTCGCGAAGCTGCCCTGCGCGGGGAGGAAGGTCGCCAGCAGCACGGTGCCGATGAGGAACAGCAGGAACGGGTCGGGGATCAGCTTGCGGAACATGGCGGGGGCTTTACGCTGGCCCGTGGGGATCGTCATCCCCTCGTGGCGGGAGGCCGTAGGTGCATGTCCAGGGAGCGGCCGACGAGCCTGATCACCGGAGCTTCGGCCGGCATCGGCGCGGCCTTCGCGCGGGCGCTGGCGGAGCGGGGGCATGACCTGATCCTGACCGCACAGGATGACGACCGCCTCGTCGCGATCGGCGCGGAACTGGCCGGACGGGGCACGTCGGTCACGATCCTCCCGGCCGATCTTGCCGTGCCGGGCACCGTCGAAAGACTCTGCGCCGAGATCGCGGCACGCGGGCTGGCCGTCGACTGGCTGATCAACAATGCCGGCTATGCGCTGCCCGGCGCCTTCGAGGCGAAGCCGTGGGAGGCCCATATCGCCTACACCCGCGTGATGATGGAGGCGCCCACCGAGTTCGTCTGGCGCCTGCTGCCGGGGATGCGGGAGCGCGGCTTCGGGCGGATCATCAACGTCGCATCGCTCGCCGCCTTCTTTCCTGGGCTCGCGGGGCATACGCTCTATCCCGCAGCCAAGGCCTATCTCCTGAAATTCTCGCAATCGCTGGCGTTCGAGAACCGGGATCGCGACATCCGCATCTGCGCGCTCTGCCCCGGCTTCACGCGAACGGACATGCACGGCACCGCCGGCACGCAGACCTTCATCGATCGCTTGCCCGCCTATCTGCTGCAGAGCGCGGACGCCGTCGCTGCCGAGGGGCTGGCCGCCATCGATGCCGGCAGGATCGTCCACGTCAGCGGCTGGGCCAATCGCATCAACACGGCGCTGCTCAAGCTCCTCCCCGATGCCGTCGCCCTCCATTTCGCGGCCAGGGACGCGCGCGGCTTTCGCAAAGCGTGACGGGGGGCGGCCCGCCTGCTAGTCGGCCGCGATCATGACAGACCCCGTACCCTCGCGGCGCACCTTCGCGATCATCTCGCACCCCGACGCCGGCAAGACCACGCTGACCGAGAAGCTCCTCCTGTTCGGCGGCGCGATCCACACCGCCGGCGAAGTCCGCGCCCGCGGCCAGGCGCGCCGTGCCCGGTCCGACTGGATGAAGATCGAGCAGCAGCGCGGCATCTCGGTCACCTCCAGCGTCATGACGTTCGAGCGGGAGGGCATCACCTTCAACCTGCTCGACACGCCGGGCCACGAGGATTTCTCGGAAGATACGTACCGCACGCTCACCGCCGTCGATTCCGCGGTGATGGTGATCGATGCGGCGCGCGGCATCGAGGCGCAGACGCGCAAGCTGTTCGAAGTCTGCCGCATGCGCAACGTGCCGATCATCACCTTCATCAACAAGGTCGACCGCGAAGGCCGCGCACCGTTCGCGCTGCTCGACGAAGTCGCCGATGCGCTCGCGCTCGACGTTTGCCCGATGAGCTGGCCGGTCGGCATGGGCGGCACGTTCGAGGGCATCTACGATCTCGCCAAAAATGTCCTCCACCGCCCCGCCGACGACGCGACCGGTGCCTTCGAGGGTGACAGCGTCCCGGTCGGCGGGCTCGACGATCCCGATCTCGATACGCTGCTCTCGGCCGACGGCATCGCGTTGCTGCGTGAGGAAGCGGAGCTCGCGATGGCGGGCTATTCCGCCTTCGATCAGGCCGCCTATCGCCACGGCGATCTCACACCCGTCTATTTCGGTTCCGCGCTCAAGGATTTCGGCGTCGAGCAGCTGATCGACGCACTCGCCGATTTCGCGCCGCCGCCGCGCCCGCAGCCCGCCGACACGCGCGAGGTCAGCCCCGACGAGCAGAGCGTCGCTGGCTTCATCTTCAAGGTGCAGGCGAACATGAACCCGCAGCACCGCGATCGCGTGGCCTTCATGCGGCTGTGCGCGGGCCGGTTCAGACGCGGCATGAAACTGTCGCAGATCGGCACCGGCAAGACGATCGCGGTCCATTCGCCGATCCTGTTCTTCGCCCGCGAGCGCGAACTGGCGGACGAGGCCTTTCCCGGCGACATCATCGGCATCCCCAACCACGGCACGCTGCGCGTGGGCGATACGCTGACCGAGGGCGAGACCCTCCGCTTCACCGGGCTGCCGAACTTCGCGCCCGAAATCCTGCGCCGTGTCAAACTCGCCGATCCGACCAAGACCAAGCAACTGCGCAACGCGCTGAACGACATGGCGGAGGAGGGGATCATGCAGGTCTTCCATCCGCAGATCGGATCGCAGTGGATCGTCGGCGTGGTCGGCCAGCTCCAGCTCGACGTGCTGATCTCGCGGCTTTCGGCGGAGTATAAGGTCGAGGCCGGGTTCGAACCGTCACCTTGGGATACGGCGCGCTGGATCACCGCGAAGGACCCGAAGATGCTGGACGGCTTCATCGCCGATCATCGCTCGGCCATGGCGGCGGACCGCGACGACGCGCCGGTGTTCATGGCAAAGGACGCGTGGGAGCTGAGCTACGTCCAGCAGCGCAACCCGGACCTGACCTTTGCCGCGACGAAGGATCGGCGCTGAGGTTTCCGTCATTGCGAGGCGCGTAGCAACGAAGCAATCCAGCCCCGGCGATCGGCTCTGGATTGCTTCGCTACGCTCGCAATGACGAGGGGCTAGTGTTTTAGCGCACCCCGAAACACCGCATCGCTGCCATCGCCCTTGCGCGCCGGCAGGCCGATCAGGTCGCGCAGCAGCGGCGCGACATCGACATTGTCGAAGTCCGCAAGCTTCTTGCCCGCCACGAAGGCCGGCCCGTTGGCGATGAACAGGGCGCGCATCTCGGGTGCGGCCGGATCGTAGCCATGCTGCCCGGGGTCGACGCCGTCCTTCGGCCGCTCGGCCTGGATCATCCAGCCCGTCTCGCACAGGCAGACGAACGGGGCGACGCGGGGATTGCTGCCGTAGCGGAAGCGCGCCGGCATGCGGTCCTTGCGCCAGCATTGCACATGCGCGTGCGGCGCCAGCAGCGCGCGTTCGAGTGCGGCCTCGTGGCCCTCGGTCGGCACGAAGGTCGCATAGCCCTCCTTCTCGATCAGGCGGAAGTCGGCGGGATCGGCGAGGCTGCTCGCCAGGATGACGCGGTCGTCGCTCGTCGCGGCCATGCCGTGGTCCGCCACGATGACGAGGTTGGCGGGCTGCCCGAGCGCCGCAAGACCGTCGACGAGCATCCCGATCGAGCGATCGACGTCGGCGATGGCGGCATCGAGCTCCGGCGAATCCGGGCCGTGGTGGTGGCCGGTAGTGTCGACCGTGTCGAAATAGAGCGTCACGAAGCGTGGCCGGATCGCCTGCGGACGCCGCATCCAGTCGAGCACGCCCTGCACGCGCTGCGGCCCGCTGATCTCGGTACTGAACGGCACCCAGTCGGACGGCCGCGTGCCGCCGATGGTGATCTTGTCGTGCCCGCGCTTGGTCTTCTCGCCACCGACGAGGACGCTGCTGCCCGGCCAGAAGAAGTTGGCGGTGCGGATGCCCGCGCGCTCGGCATCGACCCAGATCGGCGTGGTCGTGCTCCACCAGAAGGGATCGTCGGTCTTCATCTCGAAGAGCTCGCCGGGCCGCGCCGGGTCCTCCATCTTGTTGGCGACGATGCCGTGGTGATCGGGGACGAGGCCGGTGACGAGCGTCCAGTGATTGGGGAAGGTCACGCTCGGGAAGGAGGGGCGCATCGCGCCGCGCAGCCCGGCCTTCGCGAGTGCGGACAAGCGCGGCGTTAGCCCACGATCGAGATAGTCCGCCCGGAAACCGTCGATCGAGACAAGGATGGTGACCGGCGCCCGGTGGGGTTCTGCGGCGGCAAACGCGCCTTGCGGGGTGAGGAGGAGGCCGATCAAGGCGGCGAGTCGAAGCATGATACGCATTCCGGCCATCGTGGCGCGCAAATGTGACGGGTAAAAGGGCGCACGTTCGAAAGGTACTGCCTTGAGCGATCCCGAATTGTTCTTATATTCGTCGGTGCAGTTTTCGAGGTCGAGAATCGGGTCGCGTAATAAGGTTTCAAGAACGGGTAACGTTCGAAATGCGAATGTGATGACTTTAATGACTTTAGGGCCTCTGCAGCGAAACGGGACTCGGGGGTAAGATGGATATCGAGCGACGGGGACTGATCGCAGGAGGCGGGGCTGCAGCCTTGCTCGGCACCGCGCCACTCGGGGCGGCGATCCGGGGCGATGCTGCCTTGGATGCTCTCGTCCGAACGTTCCTGCAGGAATTCGACATTCCCGGTGCCGCCGTGGCCATCGTGCGGCCCGGACAGCCGGACGTGACCCGCGGCTATGGCATACGGCGCCTTGGCGAGCCCGCGCCCGTCGATGCCCGCACGCTGTTCGCCATCGCCTCCAATAGCAAGGCCTTCACCGCCGCCGCGCTCGCGATCCTGGTCGACGAGGGCAAGGTGGAGTGGGACGCGCCGGTGACGCGCTATCTCCCCGATTTCCGGATGGCCGATCCGCGCACGACCGAGCTGATGACGGTCCGCGATCTGCTCGTCCATCGCAGCGGGCTCCCGCTCGGCGCGGGCGATCTGATGATCTGGCCCAAGTCGAGCCACACGCTCGACGATATCCTCCACGGCCTGCGTTACCTGAAGCCCGAGCGCGGTTTCCGCACCGGCTATGCCTATGACAATATCCTCTATCTCGTCGCCGGGATGATCGTCGCCCGCGTGTCGGGCCAGTCGTGGGCGGATTTTGTGAGCGCACGGCTGCTTGGCCCGCTGGGCATGGCGAACACCGCGCCGATGCTGTCGCGCATCACGATCACCAATGTCGCGGGCCGCCATGCCCGGCTCGGCCCGCCGGTCCATGGGCTAGGCCCGATGCGTGCGGTGGCGCCCGACGAGCAGGACAAGCTCGCCGCGGCGGGCGGGATCAACACCTGTGCGGCCGATGTCGTCCACTGGCTCCGTGCCCAGCTGGCGCTCGGAAGGCTGCCTGACGGTCGGCGCCTGTGGAGCGAGGCGCAGTCGAAGGCGATGTGGAGCCCACAGACGCTCATATCGTCCGGTCCCGGCCCGACGCCGAAGACGCCCGACGCATCGGTCGTCACCTCTTATGCCCTGGGATGGCGAGTCGAGACCTATCGCGGTCAGCGGCTGCTGTCGCACGGCGGCACCGTCGCGGGGCAGGAGAGCCAGCATGCGCTGCTTCCCGAACTCGGCATCGGCCTCGCCGTCTATTGCGGCACCGAGGAGCGGCTGCCGTGTCAGGGCCTGCGCAACGCGCTGCTCGATCGGCTGATGGGCGCACCGCCGTTCGACTGGCTGGCGGAAACGCGGGCGAGGGTTGCGAAGGAGAATGCGGCGGCGCTGGCGCAAAGCGGGGGCGGGGCACCGCAACGGCCGTCAGGGCAGCCGAGCCTGCCCCTGCAGGCCTATGTCGGCCGCTACCGCGATCCCTGGTATGGCGACATCGTCGTGCTGGCGCCGCACGAAGGCCTGTTCATCACCTTCGTGCCGACCCCGGCCTTTCAGGGCGCGCTCGAACCATGGGGCAACGACAGTTTCCGCACCTCTTTCATCGGCAAGGGGGTCGAGGATGCGGTGGTGACCTTCGCGGTCGAGGGCGGCCGGGTGACCGGCGTCACGATGAAGCCGCTCTCGCCGCTCGCCGACTTCAGCTACGATTTCCAGCACCTCGCCTTCGTGCCGGTGCGCTGAAATCAGGGGCGGCGGCCGACCATGACGTTCGCGACCTGCCGCATCACCGGCTCGTCATGCTGATTGAGCGCCACCGTGCGGACCTTGAGGAAGCCGATCTGCGGCCGCTTGGGCGAGGTCCGCGCCTCCAGCACCTCGGCCTCCAGCCGCAGCACGTCGTCCGGGTAGACCGGCTTCAGCCAGGTGAGTTCGTCGAGCCCGGCGGCGCCCATGCTCTTCACATCCTGTGCGGACCAGTGATCCACCGTCATCCGCATCGCCATCGCCGCCGTATGCCAGCCACTCGCCGCCAGCCGTCCGAAGATCGGGCTTGCCGCGGCTGCCTCGTCGTCGAGGTGGAAGGGCTGCGGATCATAGGCGGCGGCGAAGGCGATCACCTCGTCGCGCTGGACCTCGTAGCGACCGAAGCTGTCGCGGTGGCCGACGGGCAGGTCTTCGAAATAGACGGACATGGCGGCTCAGACGTTGAAGCGGAACAGCATGATGTCGCCGTCCTGGACGACATAGTCCTTGCCTTCGGAGCGCAGCTTGCCCGCATCGCGGGCGCCGGTCTCGCCCTTGAAGGCGACATAATCGTCGTAACCGATCGTCTCGGCGCGGATGAAGCCGCGCTCGAAGTCCGAATGGATCGCACCCGCCGCCTGCGGAGCCCGCGCGCCGACGGGGATCGTCCACGCCCGCGATTCCTTCGGACCCGCCGTGAAGAAGGTCAGCAGGTGGAGCAGGTCGTAACCGGCGCGGATCACGCGGGCGAGGCCGGTTTCGCTGAGGCCCAGGTCGGAAAGGAATTCGGCGCGGTCGGCGGGGTCGAGCGTCACGATCTCGGCCTCGATCGCCGCGGAGACGATCACCGCCTTCGCGCCTTCGGCCGCCGCCTTGGCGAAGACCTTGGCGGAGAAATCATTGCCCTCGGCCGCCGCGCCTTCGTCGACGTTGCAGACGTAGAGAACGGGCTTGGCCGTGATCAATTGCGCCAGATCG